>Ga0224527_1001743_pt1 | contig 10174 bp, 10 predicted proteins | sample CBST0metaG_FD_179882 | JGI IMG/M metagenome (GOLD analysis project Ga0224527, IMG submission 179882) | Peat soil microbial communities from Stordalen Mire, Sweden - C.B.S.T0 | ecosystem: Environmental > Terrestrial > Soil > Wetlands > Peat | place: Sweden: Norrbotten County, Stordalen Mire... | reverse complement strand
GCTTGGGGCGCATCGGTTTTTCCCGGTATTTGCTGTGTTTTCTGTGACTTCTGAGTATATTTTACCCGACGAGACGCCCTTATGTCATTGATTCTTTTAGTGGTTAATTGGTTTTTCAGGGACGACTTGTCTACGTTCACCTGTACGCGCCCCGGCACGAGCGGATCGCCGGCCCGTTGCCTCCGTACCCCGATCCCTTGCTGCGCGAGGAATTGGAACTGATCGTCGGCGAAGTGCACCACCAGTTGAAGCCGGACCCGTCGCCCGCGCCGCGCTGGCTCTCGATCTCGGAACTCGGTCTGTACACGGGCATCTGCGTGGTTGGCGCAATCGGCAGTGGAAAAACGCGGGCCATTGTTCTTCCAGCCATGCGCCAGCTATTTGCCTACAAGGCTGGGGACCAGGAACAGAAACTCTCCGGCATCGTGCTCGAAGTCAAGGGCGATCTCTGCCGCAAGGCGAAGCGCATCCTCAGAGACTGCGGACGAGCGGAGGATTATATCGATGTTTCGCTCGATGGCGATATCCGCTACAACCCGTTGAACAACGATGCCGATGCTTACGCGCAGGCATTCAACATCGCTTCGGTCATTGTCGCCATCTGGGGAAAAGGCAGGGAGCCGTTTTGGCAGCAGTCCTACACCGATCTTGTCCGGTACGTGATTATGCTGCACCGCGTCCGTGATGGGTACGTCACCATGCTCGACATCTTCCGCACCGTCATCAGCGCCGGAACGTTGGAGCAGATGCTGACAGAGACTGGGAGGCGCTTTACTGCGGTTTCTTTCGTTGGTATTGGGAAGGCCGAGTACAAGCAATATGAATCCGTGCTGGCTCCGTTCGGCTTTACGTGGGATGAGAAGCTGGGCCAGCACATCGCCCGGTGGACAGGGGAACTGAAGTCCACGGTCCTCAACAAAACCGCAGTCAGTGCATCCATATATAGTCGCAAACGCGCCGATGAGGATGCGGGCGATACATGGCGGAGCGTCCACTACTGGTACTGGGAGCATTGGAAGTTCTTCCGCGATGAGGTCAAGACTTCGATCGTACAGGGCATCGCCGTGTTTCTCTCGCTATTTGGGACGGACCGCAAAGTGCGCCGCGTCTTCTGCCCACCGAAGGAACTGTACGAGGGACAGCCGTCAGCCCTTGATCCGCGCGGACGGGTGCTGCCACCATTCGATGAGTTGATCGAGTCGGGCAAGGTCGTGGGTCTAAATTTTCCCACGGCCCTCAATCCAGCGCTGGCGAAGGTTATCGGCACGCTCATGAAGGTCGACTACCAGCGTGCCGTGCTGCTGCGCATCCCGGAAATGGATGAGAATCCGGAGCGTCACTACAGGCCCACGGTGTTCATCTGCGACGAGTACCAGAACTTCGCTACTGTGGGTGGCGACAATCCAACTGGAGACGAGCGATTTCTCTCCCTCTCGCGGCAGCCGAAGTGCATTCCCGTAGTCGCCACGCAGAGCATATCGAGTCTCAAAGAAGCCCTGCCTAACGAAGGCGTCAAGACCCTGCTTCAAGCCTTCCGCACCAAGGTCTTTCTCTCGACGGCGGACCCAGATACAGCCCGCTATGCATCGGAGTTGTGCGGCAAGGTGGACCGGACGCGCATCAGTTACACCGTTTCCGAATCATCCAACAATGCTAACGTAGGATGGCTTTCGGGTCGCACTTCATCCAGCAAAGGATCGGTCTCCGCTTCCAAGCAGTACCAGAAGCACAAGGAGCCGTTGTTCGAGGAGAACGTGTTCTTTGATCTCAAGAATGCGCAATCGGTCATCGTAGCGTTCGACGGGATCAGCCCTCTGCCACCGACCTACTGCTACCTGAAGCTCGACTTCCTGCCCGTGACCATGACCTGGTTCGATCAGGAGCGGATTCGCTTCAACCCGAGGAGATTACGCGCATGAGTTTTGACGTCATCATTCCATTTCTGAAACCCATCCAACGCCTGCTCGAATCAGGGGCCATCTCCGAGATCATGGTGAATCCCGATGGCACGGTCTGGATCGAAGAGCAGGGTCACATAGAGCCGACGCCGGGTATCCGCTTCGAGGATGGTGCGCTGTTGACCGCGCTCGAAGTGATCGCCAACCGCTTCGGCAAGAAGCTCGATGCCGACCTGCCGATCATGAACCTTCGCTTGCCCGATGGCAGCCGACTGGCTGCAACCATTCCACCCATCGTTCACCCGCAGCCGCTGATGACCATACGCCGCTTTACCTCGCGCAATTTCACCATGGCCGACCTGATCGAGCGCAAGATGCTGACTCCGGATCAGTCGCGTATGCTCACAGACGCGGTCCGGCGCGGCGACAACATCCTCATCTCCGGTGGAACCTCAACAGGCAAAACGACTGTGCTCAATGTGCTTGCCGACGCCATCCCGGAACAGGAGCGCATCCTGATTATCGAAGACACCGCCGAGTTGCACATCCGCAAACCGCATGTGGTCCAGCAGGAGGCCCAGACCGATACCCACCGGCATCCCGTCACCTTCGATGACCTGCTCAAGGCCGCGCTCCGTCACCGTCCTGACCGCATCATCCTTGGGGAGATTCGTGGAACCGAGGCGCGGACGCTTCTGGACTCGATGAACACCGGACACCGTGGAGCGCTTGCGACCATTCACGCCAGCAGCGCGCACGGAGCATTGCTCCGGTTGCGCACTCTGCTGATGCGCGGCGCATCCTCGCTGCTACCCGCGGAGGCCGATGCGGAGATTCGTTCTTCCATTCATCTGGTCGTGCATATTGGCCGCGTTGATGGACAGCGGCACATTCAGAACGTCCTGAATGTTGCCGGAAACAGTGCGGATGCCAGATGACGACGCAGCGACTGGATTCATTGTGCTGGAACTTCCCAGCCGTTGTTGGTCAATCGCAATCCCGCAATCTGAGCAGCCTTCGATTGTCCTGCTATCTCCGTCTGGATCTCGGGGAATGCACGCTGAGCCTCCGGGCGTTCCGCCCAGGCTGCGAGGTCCACAATCTTGTAGGTGTACGTAACCTCGGTCTGAGAGTACGCGCCCATCGCCATCGGCTCCGTCCACTTGACGATGGAATCGACCTGCTTCCGTCCATAACAGAGGCCAGTGGCCTGCCCTAAACCGCCGGAGAGTTCCCGGAAGTATTTCACGCCTTCCGCAGTCAGTTCGTAATGCCTCACAGGCTGGGCCGGCGTCGTGCCTTGCAAGGCATCGAACATCCCGTGAACCACCGCTGTCGTGTCGCTGCCGCGCAGCAGACCGGCAAGTTCCAGGGCCACCAGCTTGGGTCCGATCCCATACTGGTCCTTTTGCTGTCCCTTGGGAACGTCAAGTGGAAACTGACGGTTGAGCACCGCGCAGGCTTCGCCTTGCTTCGCAAGATACTGGTTGATCGAGTTCGTGAAATTCGCATCGGTTGGCTTCTTTGCATTGTTGCTGGCGGTGAGCAAGAGTAGACCTGCAATTGAGACGACATACAGATTGCGCATCGAATACCTCCGGGATAATTGATCGAGTGGATCTACTGACCATTCACACGGGCGTGGCTATCTAGTTTATGGCGATTGCGATTTTGGAGGTTTGGGCCGCAGTACGGCCGTCGCGCCCCAAACCTCCTCGATGTATTCCTTGATGTAGCCGGTATCTAGCTCGCGCAGGGCGAAGATCCCGCTCTTCACAGTGAGTAGTTGATTTGATAGTGGCCGCAGCACAACCTCGGGGCGTAGAGGGACGGCGGAAGAGCGGGTCATGAGCGCCACGCCAAGTCCTCTGCTTACTTGCCACAGGGCTTCTTTTGGCAGGTAGGCGTCGCTGGCGAACTTGAGGAATACTCCCTCACCTTCAAAGTATTCGACGATCTCTTTATGCCTTCCCGGAAGCGCTCTGCGCGCCACGGCGATCATCGGCTCGTTTTCGAGATCCGCCGGCCCGATGCCTTGTTTGCTAATCAACCGATGGCCAACATGCAGGCACGCGACCAGCGGCTCCTGCATCAGAGACCGCACCACCAGATTCGGCTGCCGAATGGGCAGGAACCCAAACCCCACATGCAGCTTTCCGTGGAGCACTTGAGAGACGACCTGATGCGTTAGCAGGCTTTCAGGGCTGGGCTGCGCCGCCCCTTCCGGCTGGAGCCGGGCGATGATGTCCAGCAGGTTTTCGTTGAGGCAGCTCGAATACCCTATGCGCAGGTCTTTCGCCTGTGCCCGGACGAATGCGTGTACGCGGTTGATACCGAGCCGCGCATGCCTGACGGATTCACGAATCTCAGGAAGACAGATGCTGGCGGCCGCGGTCGGAACCAGGCGGTTTCCCACACGCTCGAACATCGGCGTGCCAGCCTCGGCGGCAAACCCCTCTACTTGCTTGCGCACCGTGGACGTGGTGACATCGAGCGTTTCCCCAGCCGCCGCGAAAGAACCCTTCTCCGCGACTGCGAGGACGGCGATCTGCCCATCCATTTTGACATTGAACCGACGCATGGCTCGACCCGTGAGCGCAAATACCGGTCAGCTCTCGGTCGGTCATGGGGAGTGCCCGATGTGCGCTTGATCGTTCGATTGAAACGACTACTCCTGCCGATTCGAACTTACTGGAAATCGATTCTTCGTGCTCGGTGAAGCCAGATTGCCAGTCTGTACTTCGAACTGGGATGTTGTTTTGGTCGCACAGTACAAATAAGGATTCGCTCTTTATTGACAAAGAGCGCAGGCAAAAGCCTGAATGGAAGAGATGTTACCTGCAATTCAATTAGTTGGGAAGAACGCACTGTATTATGATGAACGCCTCATCTGAACCGATTCGCACTCGGCATTTACCTAGTCATCTCTTGGTTTCCATTCGGAGATGGAGTCTTGTCCAGGTAGCGTGTTGCCCATTCCGACGATGCGTGTAGAACCACATACAGTGCGGCACCAGAATTGGTGAGTTCATATTCAACACTCGGCGGTGTGGTTGGATGAACCGTACGGAAAATGATCCCATGCGCCTGCAATCGTTTCAGCTCCTTCGTTAGCACGTGGTGCGAGATCCCTGGGAGACGACGTAGAAGAGCAGCAAACCGCTGCTTACCGTCGGCTAAAGCGAGAATGATCCCGATGGTCCATTTCCCTGCGAGAAGTGAAATCGCCAGAGTCGCGAGAGCACGCGTCTTGTCATTTGCATGTGGGGACTTGTTCTTTCTGTCCATCTAGTTTCAGTCTTTCAATCCAGCCTCAGGAACTATGACGTTACTTGCGATCGGGCGAGTTGCGACGAAGCGTAATTGTCCTACAGAATTAACGTCGTCTGTTTCTCGGGCTCTGGGCTCATATGTCTGTTGCCTAAGGAATGAGATTTCATCATTGTTGATGCTGCCGATTGACACTTGGTGTTAACCGTGGCAAGATGAACTCCTGTGCAAAGCCACTGGCCATCCGCTCGGCGGTGCCGATGGCAAAGTTTCCGAATACGTGGCCAGCGCCGCGGTTCGACTGCGGATAGTAGACATTCGAGAGAGCGCTTGAGGCCAGATCCCCTCCCAGGCTCGAGTAGTTCGGTTGCCACTGGCCATTGTCCCCTTTGCAAATGAACGGGCTCAAAAGCGCGTGACGTATTCGCGACGTTGTCGTGCCCGTCCCCTGGTAGAGATAGCGCGGGTCCTGATGCGGAAGCGATGGCAGAGCAGTGCTGCCAATCATAATGTCAGCAAAGCTATCCGCAGAGATCGCGCCTATCCGCTGGCCATACGGACTGAACGCAAACCAGGTCTTCAAGTGGCGCCGCGCTCCAAGGCTGGTTCACTTGTCCGTTATTGTGTGGAGACGAAATCTGTATCTGTGCATTCGACCAAGCTCCACTCTGGAGTCGCGCCGGACCGACTCGCGACGATCGCTCCAAGACGATTTGCAAACATCGCTGTTTTCGCGATTGGCCAGCGTTGCTCCAGACCGTGCAGAAAACCGGCTGCAAACGCGTCGCCTGCGCCTACGGTGTCGACGACTTGTACTTGGAATCCTGGAAATGACTGGAGTGTGTTGTTCTCCCACACTGCGCACCCCTCACTGCCGAGGGTTATGCAGATCAGATCACAACCGTGAACCGATGCCCAAAATGAACAGAAAGCTTCGAGCGAAAAGGGTAGCGCAGTACCTTGCGTTAGATGCCAAAGCTCCTCCGCTTCGATATCGTTCATCTTGATAATGGACGCCAAAGAGGAAAGGCGTTGTACGAGGGATAGGCTCCAATGGCCCCTTCTGAGGTTGATGTCATAGAAACCTTTTGCTGGGTGCGTTTTCAGAAGCCTTATAAGTCTCTGCTCCCCTTGTTCGACCGATTGTGCAAGTGTGCCGAAATAGACCCATTGTGGCTGCAATAGGTTGATCTGGTCAATTAGAGTGTGGTCGACCTCAACCGCGTCAAAAGCAGCTGGCCGTGGAATCACGAAACTGGCATTTCCAGACTCATCGGTGGTTACGAGGGCTGCGCCCGTCGCTGTGCCTGCGGAAATCTGTACGAAGCTTGTCGATAGGCCCTGACTACGCATGGCTTCGAGGGCCCGTTGACCTCTCGGATCGTTTCCAACTGCGCTCAGTACCGTCGCAGAATTTCCCAGCCTCTGTACTGAAACGGAGAAATTGAGGGGTGCTCCGCCCAAGAACTCCCGATCACCGAATACATCCCAGAGAATTTCACCAATGCTCAAGACTCGCAAACTGAACTCCTCTCCACGAAGGACAACTATATCAACAATCCCAATAAAAACATAGACAAGTAAGGAATAAGCTGTCTATACTTTTGCCGAGAGGATCACCGCGAAGAGGTGGGGAACGAATGAGTCTACCCCACCCGCAGGCTTGCGTAGGCAGGAGTGTACGTATTTCAATGAACAAGACCATGGAACGATTCCGTAAAACGAAAAAGGATTTGGATGAGGCGGGGGATGGTTTTCAGCCCAAGTACCGCATTATTGCTGAAAGCCTGAAGCAGGCCATTCTCTCCAACGAGTATCCCGAAGGTAGCAGGCTCCCGAGCGAAAACGAATTAGTCCGTCACTTTGGAGTCTCGCGGATGACGATCGGTAAAGCGCTCAAAGAGTTGCAACAAGTTGATTTCATTGGAAGGCGCGCAGGGTCAGGCACTTTCGTGAAACGGCAGGCAGCTGCGTCGAGCGGCGTCTTTGGTTTGCTTATACCCGAGTTGGGGCGAACCGAAATTTTCGAGCCTATGTGCGAGGGAATGGCCAACTTTCCGCAGACGAGTCGGCACTCCCTGCTGTGGGGAAACACCGTTGGGCAGGATCGACCCAAGGAAGAAGCTGCCGAAGAACTCTGCAGGCAGTATGTCGATCAACGCGTTTCCGGTGTTTTTTTTGCGCCCCTCGAACTGGTTCCGAACAAAGATGAAGTCAATCAGAGGATTGTCGCCGCACTTGACCAGGCTGGAATAACGGTTGTCCTCCTTGATCGCGACTATGAGCCTTACCCCTCCCGGAGCAAATACGACCTCATTGGAATCGATAATCGTCGCGCAGCCTATGGCGCTGTTGCCCATCTGGCCAACGTCGGAGCGCGGAAGATTGCATTTATTGGAAAACGCTTATCCGCACCGACTGTCGATGCACGCATCGCGGGATACAGAGAGGCACTTCTAGTTGGCGGATTTGGGTATGACGAATCCCTGGTGCTGCGCTGCGACCCGATGGATGAGAAACTGATAGCGCAGTTCTTGGGCGCACAGCATCCCGACGCCTTCCTCTGTGCGAACGACCTCACCGCCGCCAATCTCATGCAGTCGCTTATCAAGCTGGGGGTAGCGATTCCGGAGGAGATTCGCGTGGTCGGAATCGATGATGTGAAGTACGCGAGCTTGCTTTCAATTCCTCTCACTACCCAGCACCAACCGTGCTTCGACATTGGCCGTGTGGCCATGTCCGCGATGCTTGAACGCTTGGCGCGTCCGGATCTCCCCCCCCGCGACATCTTGCTCAACTGCACCCTCGTCATTCGCGCATCGTGCGGTGGAGGTAAAGCAACGCAATCCAAACAAACAAAATAGATTACATCGAAGACACTCAGGCCCCTCGGGCTGGCTACTGCGGCCAGCCCATTTCTGTTTTTAAGTGAGTTGACTTCCATTCTTCAGGTTTTAAAATGTTGCATAGACAGCTTTGTCGCGATTATAGGCCAATCTGTCTTGACAGTGGTTATATGAACTGTCTTGAATGGGATGGTCGATTGCGAAAGGCTATGCGGGCCAACCGGACGCATCGCAATGAAAATCGCACTTGTCAGCTCAATTGACGAAAACGGGATTTCAATGAAGGGCCATCGACACCTAGTTTGGTGCCTCTGGCAGGAAAGCGATTTCATCGAAATCTGACGTGGAGCTTCATGGTGATGCTTCACGGGGAATCAGCCAAAAAGCCGGTGAGTTTGCCTGGCGCAGCCCAACGGAAAAAGGCCATTTATGAACAAGATGCAGAAAAAATGAGGAGGCTTGTATGGTGAAGGTGAAAGACAGCAGGGGGTCTGAACAACCGCAGAGAAGCAGGACATTCCTGCTCTTGATGGCGGCGATGGCCGTTTTGATGCTGGCGCTTGGTCAAACCGTAGTACTTGGCCAATCATCAGCGGGATCAATCGATGGCACGGTGACCGATCCAGTCGGTGCCGTAGTTGCGTCAGCGCCAGTGACGTTAACAAACCTTGCTACTGGAGAAGTGCGTTCTGCCACGACGAACAGTGTGGGTCACTATACTTTTCCATTCTTGCCACCGGCGACCTACTCGGTTGCGATCAGCGCGCCAGGATTCAATCGGTATATTCAGACTGGAATTAAGCTGGATGTGGCAACATCCGTGGCTATCAACGCTCAGTTAAGGCTGGGTTCACAAAGTGAGACCGTAACAATTACCAGTGAGGATGCCCCGCTCCTAGAGTCGGAGACTTCCACGCTGGGCTATGAGCTAACAGAAAAAACGCTTGAGGATTTGCCGACCAACGGCCGTAACGTCTACGGCTTCGCTACCTTGGTACCCGGTGTGGTCGCTCCTCATGCTTTTACGCAAGTGTCTACAGGCATGTATGACGAGCAGTTTGTGGTGATTAGTGGGTCCCGCGACAACCAGTCGCTCTTTCTATTGGACGGCGGAACAAATTCCAACTCGGCTTTCTATGGCCCAACCCTCTATCCCTCCCTGGACAGCGTGCAGGAATACAAAGTCCAAGTGAACAATTTCAGCGCCGAGTATTCCAATGCGGCTGGCGGTGTGGTCAACGTTGTTACCAAGTCGGGCGCTTCGAAGCTGCATGGTTCCCTTTATGAGTTCTTCCGGAACAACGACCTGGATGCCAACTACTTCTTCAACAACCGCAACAGTGTTGCACTTGGTGCCTATCACTACAACAACTTCGGCATGTCGGTGGGCGGCCCGCTGACAATTCCGCATCTGGTCAAGGGCAAGGACAAGCTGTTTTACTTTCTGTCCTATGAGGGATTGCAGTGGGTATCGCCGACCATCTATTACCGGTCGGTGCCGACGGATTTGCAAAGGAATGGCGATTTCTCGCAGACTTATGCGCCGGATGGCACTCCGGTCACGATCTACGACCCGGCAACCGCTTATGCGAATCCCAATATGTACAACCAGATTTATAGAACAGCCTTTTCTGGCAATGTGATTCCCCGCACCCGGTGGGATCCCGTGGCGGAGGCTGTGATCAAGTTTTATCCAGAGCCGAATGTGACAGGCGATCCGATTACCCACTTGAACAACTTCTATGTGCAGCAATCGGGCGATACGACCAAGAACACTGGCTCGTTGCGCCTTGACTACTCGATTTCTGACACTCAAAAGCTCTTCGGCCGCTATTCGGAAAATGTCACTGTAATCCAACGCCCCAATCCGATGTTGGGATCGAAGGCTCCGGCTGGCGCATCGATCGGCGACGACCGTCTTCTGCAGTATCAGGATGTTCTCAATTATGTGAACGCGATTTCGCCTAAGTCGTTTTTGGAGCTGAATTCGAGCTACAACCGCTATCCGCTCTACAGGATTCCACCGGGATACAACGTAAGCGTCATTTTCTGGCCGCCTTGTTTTGGTGTTGTTCAGGATTCAAGCTCGACTTGTGGCTGCCATGCGGCCACGGAGGGCTTGGATGGATGAAGGGGTGGAGACAGCTGAAGGTGTTTCCG
>Ga0224527_1001741_pt1 | contig 10177 bp, 14 predicted proteins | sample CBST0metaG_FD_179882 | JGI IMG/M metagenome (GOLD analysis project Ga0224527, IMG submission 179882) | Peat soil microbial communities from Stordalen Mire, Sweden - C.B.S.T0 | ecosystem: Environmental > Terrestrial > Soil > Wetlands > Peat | place: Sweden: Norrbotten County, Stordalen Mire... | reverse complement strand
TTTTAAAATAAATCCTTTACTAAATATTTTTACTTAAAAACCTATACTACTTTTTTTTAATAATTTTAGAACATTAAAAATAGTGGTGGTAAGAGAATATTATTTGTATCCCAAAAATGGATTTTCAAAGAATTTAGAACTTTATAATACAGTTCATATCCGTTGATCTTCCAATTTCTATAATTTCTGGGTTACGGCCCATTTCAAGTAGAAACTTATTTGCGGTTTCTATCATGTCAACATATACAATTTTACTAATTTTACATCCATCAACAACTGTATATGGGGGCATTTCTCCGTTCAACCTTTTGAACTCAAGAACTTTTTCAACCATCTTTCTGTACTGTTTGAGAGTTAACCTCTCCATTAAATCAACCACATTTACTTTTTTTTTAATTTATTTAGAGTATTAAAGCTTTTTTTGAATGTATGTAAATAACCATATAAATATTTTGTGAATTTAAGAACATATTTAGCATTATTTATCGTTAACATTATTATTATCAGATATTTTAATGATATCAATAATTATCCTGTATTTCAACCGTTGCATTTGGATCAAAAGGATTTGTCCTCATAGCCAATGAGAAAAGGTACGGGTAGTTGTGCATAAGGTGATCCATATATTCCACCCATTGATAGATCAATATGTTGTATGCCCTTTCAGTATCAAATTTAAGGTGATCATAATCTGCTTTAGGGAGGTGTTTAAGGTCTTTTCTTTTTTCAAGCTCTTCTGTAATATGAAAAACGGCTCTTAAAAGTTCTGTAAATGTTTCATGTTCTAATAGGTTAGGATTTTCAAGTAAAGCTAATAAAAATCTTCTTTTACCCATTAAATACTTCTTTGTTTCTTCTAAGAATTCAATTGAATCTGGATCGTTGCCATGAATTTCAAGATGGTATTTACGTTTTGTTATATCGTCCTTAGCTTTTTTGAAATCTAGATCAGCCCAATTTGAATTTATTATCAGTGTTTCATTGATGCTTTTTGATTTTAAATCAAATTTAGATATTTCACCGAGTAGTTCAGTTCCAACATCACTAAAGAAAACACCAATGACCATGTTTAATTTTTCAAGCAACACACTCTTTTCCCGTCGACTTATAGCGGTTTCTATTACGAGAACAACCAGTAAAACTTCTATGGGTAAAAATGCAAGATCAATTCCCAAATAAAACAGTTCCGTTCTTGGTTCGTGGAATACGTAGAATTGGATTAAATATAGTATCACAGAGGATAAAATAAGTAAAATAGCAATTTCAGTTCGCCAGCCTAATCTTTTCATTATTTTCATTGTTCCTTGTAAAAAATAATTTATTAAATACTCTTTTGGGCAGTTATTATGGTAATTGGATTTCTTGCTAACATCATAGTTCCTCTATTAGTTACTTCACCCTTAGAAATCGAAACATTTACCACATCAAGTTTTATGGAAAGTTTTTTGAGGCAAGATATTGCCTCTGCACATGTTTCGAGGAGTATTGCCATTATAATAATCTGCCCATTGTTGTTGAGTTTGTTATAACCCTTTTCGATTAAAAGCGGTAGTTTACCACCACTTCCACCTATAACTATTAGATCAAATTTTTCTATTTTATCCAAAACTTCAAAGCCATCGCCTTCAATGAGCTCTACATTTCCTGTTAGTCCATGTTTTTCAAGATTTTGTTGTGTTGTTACAATTGCATCAGGGTTAATATCGATAGAATAAACTTTTTTAGCCCGTTTTGCAAACTCTAATGTTAAGCCTCCAGTTCCGCATCCAATATCAACAATAACATCTTTGGGTTTAACATCTGATTTGCAGATAACAATGCATCTAACCTCTTCCTTAGTTGGACCGGGTACATTTGGATTTTTAATAAATTCTTGATCTTTAATCATTCCATTTCCCCTGTCCATCTGTCAAACATGTTATTTTTTATACCTAGAACATCTAATATCTTTCCCACAATGAAATCAACTAACTCTTCATTGGTTTTAGGTTTGTGATAAAATCCAGGCATTGCAGGGAGAATTATTGCACCTTCATTGCTTACTTTAAGCATATTTTCAAGGTGAACAGATCTTAGGGGTGTTTCTCTAGGCACAATAACCAGTTTTCTTCTTTCTTTAAGGGTCACATCTGCTGATCTGGTAACTGCATTGTTAGCATATCCATTTGCTATTGCAGAAAGTGTTTTCATAGTACATGGTACAATCACCATAGATTCAAATTTAAAGGATCCGCTGTTTATAGAAGATGTAAGGTCTTTTGGACTGTAATATTCGGATGCTAATTTTTTGATTTCATCTTCTTCAATTCCTAGTTCATATTCTAGTATTATTTTTGCGGGATCTGTTACAACAACAGCTGTTTCTTCTCCAAGTTCGTTTAGAATTTCAAGAAGCCTTTTGCCATAAACCACACCACTTGCTCCGGTAATTGCGATAACTATCATTTTTTTCACATCATTCTGTATTGTTAAATACATTTTACTTTTAGTTAAATTTTAATTATTAGCCTATTTAGGTATTTCAATATAGTTTTCAAAATTGAATCCTTTTGAACAGTTTGAATACTCCTCTGGTAAATATATGCATAGATCGGCATGATTGAATCTTGCATCACGGAGTGTGCTTACTATAGTGGATATTTCACTTAGATTAACTAGATTTCCCTTTGAAGATACAGTTGTTTTCATCTCGTCAAATGACGGATAATCTGGAATATCAATAATAACGTATTCTGCAGGGATATCCAATTCTTCGGATATTTCATTTTCAAATGATCTTATGCTGTTTATATCTATTTTAAAAACTGCATTAGGATTTTCTAATTCATCGAGTTGAAGAGAGTAGACTGTTTTGAAAAGTTTTCTATTATCAAGCCTGTGCATCATATCTGCTATGAATCCCTTTTGATTCCTTGCTGTGATTATGATATCTGCATCATCGTATTTGTAAATTTTTTCAGGTATTATGAGTCCCTTCTCAAAGAGTTGATTGAGGCAGCGTCTGAACATGGAGTTGATTATACGTGTTGTGTGATGTTGGTATACGCTGGGATACATGAAATATCTTGCTAAGAGCATTGATTCTGCAGCCTGTACACCTTTAGCCTTGAGTATGAGATTTCCATCAAGTTTCATGTTGTGTATGAGTCTTTCAACATCTATAACTCCATATGCTACTCCAGTGTAATATGAATCTCTTAATAGATAATCCATTCTGTCAACATCGAGATCTCCTGATATTATATGTCCCAATCGTCCTTCTCCACTTATCAATTTAATTATCTCCTTTGGATCAAATTTTTCTGATAATATATCAGATAGTTCTGATTCTAATATAAGCTTTGAAGTTAATTCTTCATGGGATCTTTCGAGTACCGATTCTGAAACGTGTGAAAATGGTCCGTGTCCTGCATCGTGGAGTATAGCACTTACACGTAACATTTCTTTCTCTTCGTTAGATAGTTCAAGGCTGTTTGCAAGTCGGGATGCTAGGTACATTGAGCCTATTGAATGTTCAAATCGTGTATGATTTGCTCCAGGATAAACTAAATATGTAAAACCCAACTGTTTAATACGTCTTAATCTTTGAATTTGTGGGGTGTCAATTAATTTAACTTCAAATTCATTTATTTGAAGGTTTCCATGAAGGCTGTCCCTTATAAATTTCATTTAACCACCTGACATTATGATATTGGTACCATTGTCTGTGTGTTCCTCTTTTTTAAAGTCCAATTCATATTTTACACGTTCAATAACGTCATTCAATGCTGCTTTGGTTTCATGTCTGTGGGCTCCAGCAACAACGGTAAGAAAGAGTGGGTCTCCAGGTTTGAATTTACCTATGTAGTGGACTACAGCTATCTCAATTACACCGTGTTTATTTTGAATGTCCTTCACAATATCTTCAAGTTCTTTTCCTGTTTCTTTGAGGTCTGGTGTTGTCAAATCCATTGTAGTAGTATTTTTATTGGATTCTTTTCCACGTACTATTCCTTCAAATGAAAATATAGCACCACATTCTATGATTCTGGGATTTGTTTTCACTGAATTCATTAAATCAGAGATTGATATTGTCTCTGTAGTTTTTTCTATTATTCTAACAGTCATTTTACCACATTTTTTTTTATGAGATTAATGTTTATTAATGTTCTATGGATTTTTTAACTATTTAATTTCATTTAATTCCTTAATTGTTAACTGTTTAAGTCTTGAAACTCCATCTATTTCCTGAATAACTTCAAAAACTGAATTTGGAACCAATGATTCCCAGTCTTTTCCCTCGAGCATTCTCTTTCTGACTTCGGTGCCAGAATACAGTTTTCTGTTGTAGAGTGGGGGAATTGTAACTTGATATCCTCCTTCTTTGAATAACTGTTGAACAAGGGAGTTTCCGGAGTATACACATTTAAATGGTGGTGTTAACATTTTAACATGTGCAACCCAGATTGAGTTGCAAGCAACATCTTGTATGGGTATGATATAATATTTTGAGGCGGGAATTCCCTTCTCGGTTAAGGCTTTTGTTAGCATTAATACTCTTTCACCGGCTGTGAATGGATCTTTTAGTGTATGGCTTAATTGTGCACTTCCTATTCCAATAATAACTTCATCCACATCTTCTAGGATTCTTTTTATTACTTCTAAATGTCCTTCATGGACTGGTTGCATTCTTCCAACGAGTAGACCCCTCATAAGCATCACCATTTTATTATTATAAATCTTAAACCATTCAATAAACCAATTATAATCCTGTTAATATGATTATCTGTTCCTATTAAAATTAATACTTTTGATTATTAAATTTTTATATTAATGAAAATTAAATAGGTTTAGATTAACATTCTCTATTTTTGATAGTAAATGAACAATAGTTATCGCCCAAAGCATAACATTTAGTTTCATTTACAACTAGTTCCTCTTGGAAATGTGCTGAAAAGACTGCTTTAAGAATGCCTGAATCAAATGCACATGCAGGTCTTCCTATTGGTGGCAGGCTTTTACATTCAAAACAATCAGAAACATTTATGATCAATGGTTCTAAACTTTCAATTTCTACTTGTCCCAGATTATGGGTTTTCCAGAATATTGCAATGTTTTCTGCAAGTTTATTTATATCTGGATCCTTAACTTTATTGTAAAGTGTTTCTCCGACCTTTATACCGGCTTCGTATAGTATTGGATCAATGTCTATTCCCTGTCTTATGAGTGAAACACGTATGGTAAGAAATATTAGTCTGAAAAATTCGTATGGATCTCCTGAACTGTCAATGTAGCTAGTTACATAATCTTCTATTTTTTCAGTTACAACCTTTTTACCAGATAATTTGCCTAGATATTCGGATTGAATAAAAAATATTTTTTTACGAGCATCTAGAGGATCAACTTTTGAACCGATAATACCTTCGTTTGCCATTCTTTTAAGGTGTACCGATACTGTTGATTTAGCTTTTCCAGACATTTCAACAAGTTGATCAAAATTTAATTCTCCCTGTCTTAGCATTGATAATATTTTTACCCTTACAGGGCTGTTAATAGCATAAATACCCTCAGGTGTGGAGAACAGTTCTATTTGCATATCATTAAAGGGTTCTCTTTTACTCATTTTAATCACTTGCTTTTCTTCTAATTTAGTTTGTTCCTATTCTGAAATTATTATGATAACCGTAACTTATATATACTTTCGTTCGGTTATAAAGGAACATTCGTTTTTAGACGAACCTTAAAAATAACTAATTATTGAGTCCACCTTTAATGATAATTATAAATTGAATTGTTAATAAAATGGAAAGAGTTGGGTGATTATTTTGAGTGAGAAATATGAATTACACAAAGATTTGAAAAATGATCGGCAGGTTAATTTTGGAAATTTCTCTCCTCTGCGTATAAAATTGATAAATGGATTTTTAGCCTTTTCATGTGCTTTTTTTAGCCCAGGGAAGGATATTAAGAAGGATAAAAAGAAATTTGTTAGTTATGACGGTAAAAAAATTACTGCTACCATTTATGAGCCAAAAAATATCGGGCAAAACGCCCCTTGTCTTATTTATTACCATGGTGGAGGCTTCTTTTTGCATGAAGCAAACTCTCACCATAGAACTGTCTGCTCTTATGCAAAAAATGCAAATTGTAAAATTATTTTTGTACATTATCGTACCGCACCGGAACATCCATTTCCCACGCCTGCAGAAGATGCCTATAGTGCTTTACTCTGGGTTCATGAACATGCAGATGAGTTGGGGATTGATATAGATAAAATCGCTGTCGGGGGTGACAGTTCAGGTGGTGCCTTAGCAGCTGCAGTTACCCTGATGGCAAGAGACCGAAAGGGTCCGGCAATTTGTTTTCAAATGCTCATTTATCCTGTAACTGATTACACACAAACCAGTAACTCAATAAAAGAATTTTTCGATGCCCCTGGTTGGAGTGCTGAAAATACAAAACAAATGTGGGAATTATACCTTAAAGACGGTGATAAAGGTATGTTATCATATGCTTCACCAATGAGTGCGGCATCATTTTCAAATCTTCCACCTGCATTTATCGAAATAGAAGAATTTGATTGTTTACGAGATGAAGGCAACAATTATGCCAATAAACTTCAAGAAAACAATGTTGATGTGACCTTAAAACAACTAAAAGGGACCGTTCATGGATTTGATATGAATGGGGATATAAATATAACCAAACAAGCACGGGTTGAACGTGCAAATATACTAAAAATACATTTCAAATAATAAATAAAGAACAAATAATTATTTTTATATCCTACATGTTAATAAGATTTCGGCCTCTTAAATTTACTATTCTTATGAAAAAATATGTATTTTGGTTTTTAATTTATTAAAGTTGATGTGATGACTTAGAATACTCATTGTTCATTATATGGACCAACTAGGATAATTACAAATATTGATTCAATCTGTATCTGTAATTTGCTTATTTAATGTTTGCTTATTTTTTTAACTAGTAACTTTGAAGTTCTTATTAATTATTTTAATCTGATTGCTCTGTTTAATATGCAAATTTAATTTGTGATCGTAAAATATAAATACTCTTGTTCGTATATAAAAGAACATTCGTCTATGGACGAACATTAAGATTTCGTTATTAACGAACATTTAAGATTTTGGAGGAGAAATTTATGCCAGAAAAAGTAGACATGTTTTGTTATCAATGTTCTCAAACAGCATTTGAAACCGGATGCACTGTTAAAGGAGTTTGCGGTAAAGAAGCTACAGTTGCAAGACTTCAAGATAATTTATTGTTCTCAATGAAGGGAATATCAGCCTATGTATACCATGCACGGGAATTAGGATACACAGATCCTGAAGTGGATGCATTTTTAGAAAGAGGACTCTATTCCACTCTTACCAATGTGAACTTCGATGCAGGAGAATTTGTTAAGCTCGCAACAGAATCTGGAATGATGAATATCAAGGCTATGCAGTTGCTGAAAAAAGCCCATATTGAAACCTATGGAGAACCTACACCCACAGAAGTTAAAGTAGGTTCAATAAAAGGTAAGGGTATTATTGCGACAGGGCACAGTATGAAAGCACTCGAAGGATTATTAAAACAGACAGAAGGAACTGGAATTAATGTATACACTCATTCAGAACTTTTACCTGCTCATGGATATCCTGAACTTAGAAAATATAAACATCTAGTAGGACAGATAGGCGGACCATGGTTTGATCAGAAGAAAACCTTCTCAAAGTATCCTGCAGCAATTGTTGGTACATCAAACTGTGTACTCATACCTAATGATGATTATAAAGAAAGGATGTTTACAGTAGGAGTTGCTCAGCTACCTGGAGTTAAACATATAGATGATTATGATTTCTCACCTGTGGTTGAAACAGTAAAATCACTACCAGATCTTGAAGAAGAACCAAGGGAAACTGTACTAACAACAGGATTTGGAGCATCAACAATACTTTCACTGGCAGATAAAATTAAAGAACTAGTAGAAGCAGGGAAAATTAAACACTTCTTTGTTGTGGGTGGTTGTGATTCTCCAAAACCACAGGCAACATACTACACAGAATTTGTTAAAAACCTACCAGAAGACACCATAGTACTAACATTAGCATGTGGAAAGTACAGGTTCAACGACATGGATCTTGGAGACATTGAGGGAGTACCAAGATTAATAGATCTTGGACAGTGTAACGATGCAATAGTTGGAATAGATGTTGTTGTTGCCTTATCAGATCTATTCGGTATGGAAATAAACGATTTGCCACTCACATTTGTGTTAAGCTGGATGGAACAAAAAGCAGCTGCCATACTCTGGAGTTTACTAGCACTCGATATTAAAAACATGTATCTAGGACCTATTATCCCTGGATGGGTTAATGAGGATATATTAAATGTTTTAGTTGAAAATTATGGTTTAACTCCAATTGGTGACCCTAAAGAAGACATAAAGAAAATGTTAGGTTGATCATATAACCTTCTATTTTTATATTTTAAGGGTTTAAAAATCATATAATTACTCATACTTTTTTTATAAGCATATTCAAGGCTAAAAGTGCAACCCAGAACAATGATAAAAACGCACATGCCCATTCTAAACCCTGAACAGGCGTTGTTGGATTAAAAACTCCAAGTATATTCTTGTTCGACGCAACAACATATTGAAAAGTAATATCAACTAAAACCGCCAATATACCAAAATACGCAACACCCCTAATAAACTTTGGATTTTTAAATAATGCAAGGTTAATTACAATAATTATTAAAAACAAAGAGCTAAAAACTGCTGTAGCAGCTTGAACATGGTGAATAATCTGTGTTTCAGGATATATCCCAACCATAATAAGGGATATAGATGCAAAAATTCCAATAACCATACCTAATGTGAGAAGTAATTTACCCAATTGTTTTTGGGGTTTCCATACGTATAACCCTACAAAGAAGGGTACCAATATTATTCCGGAGATTATACAACCCCAGTTAAAGAAAAAAGCACCAGTTGGATTTAGATTAATATTACCTAAATTACTAAGCCAGTCGTATAATGGATTGTAGTGTGTAGGATACAAAGCAACAGATGTTAAAATGAAAATTGTAAATATTATGAATGCAGTAAGTCCTAAAATTGAAATGATAGAATAATTATGATATTTTAGCTGCATTATACGATTCAACCTATTTTTTTAAATAATATCAAAATATCAATAGAATGATTAGAAATAGTAACATTCTAATAGTTTATTAATATTTCTTTTAAAGTTTAATTACCAGTCTCGTAAGATAAACTCCTAAACTGATTAATGGAAAATAGGGCAGAACTAAAACTAGTAAACCAGAAAAATATAAATTGAAATATAATAAAAAAAACCAATACAGCAAATATAATCCCTCGAAATTAAAACCTTTTCCAGAGATATCGGTAAAATACAATGAGGTTTAATTAAAAATAACGATCATATCTTTGTATTCTTTTCTTCTTCCAATAATTTTGAGATACAATCCGATTTAGCATCAGCATATTCATTAATACTGTTCCATTCAATCTTTGCAAGGGATTTTTTTACATTTTCATATTCTTTTTTTGCTTCACAGTTATTTCTAAGGTAATTACAGAATCTCAGTTGATCTATCCAAAAATCTGAATTAATTTTAACCATATGAATGTGAAAACTGTCTTTATGGTTTCCTTTATCAACATCATGGTCATGGAAACCGATTATCCTAGGCATTTGAACATCTGGATCATCAAGTTTGAAAAAATATCTTCTAAACGGCAGGAAATCTCATATTTTTGTACATAAGTATATCCAAGGGTTAATATCCTATTTATATTGCTATTTAACTCATTATCCTTTTCAACACCAATCATTATATCAATTATAGGTTTTGAACAAATATCCGGAATGGACGTACTACCTATATGTTCTATTTTGATTCCATTAAAATCAAGAACATTCAATAGCTTTTCCTTTTCAATTTCAAATAATAATTGCCATTTCGGATTATAGATTTCCAATATAACTTTCATAAAATGATCCCATCCCATGATTAATTAATATATTATCCATTATGATAATTGAATATTGTATATGCTGAATGAGAGGAATAATCCTGTAATAAAATTTTTTTTATATTTCTCATACTATTCTATATATGTTTTAATAAATTGTACTCCACTTTTTAATAGCCCCTATAGAAA
>Ga0224527_1001739_pt1 | contig 10181 bp, 6 predicted proteins | sample CBST0metaG_FD_179882 | JGI IMG/M metagenome (GOLD analysis project Ga0224527, IMG submission 179882) | Peat soil microbial communities from Stordalen Mire, Sweden - C.B.S.T0 | ecosystem: Environmental > Terrestrial > Soil > Wetlands > Peat | place: Sweden: Norrbotten County, Stordalen Mire... | reverse complement strand
GGTGGAGATGGGGCGTCCGGCACCGTACCTGATTTTCCGGGCAATGGAGCGCTGCCGCTGCCGCTCGGTACATGAGGTGATGAACGTGGGTGACACGCCGCTGGACCTGCAATCTGCGGCAAATGCGGGGGTGGCGCTGAATGTTGGAGTGCTGAGCGGGCAGTACAGGCGGGAGCGGCTGCTGAGCGAACCGCAGGACGCACTGCTGGCTTCCGTGGCGGATCTGCCTGCCCTGCTGGCGACCTGGAAGTAGTACTTCCTGTAAGCGTTCTCAAAATTCAGGTACTCAGGTAAGTAGCTGGAGCGGGCGACTATGGGGAGTTCACCCCATATGCATGGGCGGCGGGGCGGGGTACAAAGGATAAGTCCCCGGGAATGCGTTGCATATACGACGCTTCCCACCAAAAATGAAGGGCACCGAAACCCATGCTGAACTTGAAGAAACCGACGAAGCAGTACTACACCGAAGCTGAGGCCGCGCACGCTCTGTGCATTTCTTCTGAGTCCCTCCGCACAATACTGGACAAACACATCTTCAACAGCGAGCATCCCCGTCCTGCGGTGCTGGAGTTTACGCATGCCGAACTGTTGTTGATTTCGGTGTGGGCGGAACCGGAACGGGGCCGCAACATTCTGGCAATGCCCGCTCGAGTATGACGCAGAAGGATTTATCCATGGTAGAGGTAATTTCTTCTCACTCGGCTTGGCAACGGAAGAGCCGATTGGTAGGAAAAGACAGCAAATACGGTTGGCCCACTAATTGCACAATCACCCCAGCAGGGGAGACGTGCATGGCCGAATTCTCGCGAGAAAGCTCTGAGGGGTACTGGCGTCCGGCGAGCGCCGCGGGAGCCTCCTTCGACAGACATGGCCTCCAGACGGCGGACACTCCTACACAGTTCTGCACTATTTGCGCCGCCCCGTACTCGCTGGGCGCACGCTTTTGCAGTCAGTGCGGGCTGAATCGGGAAGCAGTGCCGCACAAAGCCAAGTGGAACCTGCTGAGCGAGTGGGTGGATCTGGACGGCATCCGCGAACGCACAGGACTTTCCGCGATCTCACTTGTGCTGGCGGTGCTGGCGTGCATCTGCATGCTGGCAACGATCATGACCGGGCTGCTGTATAACACGGCAACGCTGGCAGAGTGGCAAGCAGTGCAGACATGGCGCATCGAGTGGCTGCTGGCTTCGGTAGCATCGCTGCTTGGGGCACTGCTCTTCAAGAAGTGGTAGGCGAGCACTTCCGAACAGCTCATGTGAGTTCACGGATTCCACAGCATCTTATGGTAGGCTAGATATGTGTGGGCGCGTAGCTCAGTTGGTAGAGCAACGCCCTTTTAAGGCGTGGGTCCTGGGTTCGAGTCCCAGCGCGCTCACCATTGATTTCAAATGACTTACGCCGAATTCCAAAAGCAGGTTTCAGACACCATAAGACGCGACAAGGGCCGGGATGAAGATTCCGGCAATTCGCAGCTTTGTTCTGTCCGAAAAGCTCTCAGTTGATTCCGGGTGACCGCTCAGCGCGGCCATCCGCAGGAGCGACCGCTGTGGGCGATCCGGAGGTCTTGCCGATTTTGACTGGATCGCGCGGGGAATGAAGGTCGTGCGAGCCAACTTCAATGCAGTTTCGCCCATTGTCCTTTGCCCTGTAGAGAGCGGCGTCAGCTATCTTCACCAGGTCTTCTACTGTAGGACACGCACTTGCGCCACTATTCGCTATTCCGATGCTGATGGTTGGTGAGACCGTGAGGTCGCTAGAACGGTAGGGTGTGTCTGCGATCGCGATACGAAGTCTCTCAGCCATGTGCAACCCGTCGTTCCCTGTCGGGTCAGAGGCTACGACCAGAAACTCTTCTCCCCCATAGCGGCCTACCCAGTCTGAAGCACGGACGGATGATCTCATCAGTTGGGATACATGGATCAACACGGCATCTCCAACCGAGTGCCCGTGTGTGTCATTGATTCTCTTGAAATGGTCGACGTCGACGATCATCAGAGCCAGATTACTGGAGTGGCGAACTGCCGAGGCGAGCTGCCCACGGAGAAATTCTAGTATGGCGCCGCGGTTCCAGAGTCCGGTGAGAGTGTCGTGCGTTGCCTTGAACTCCGATATTTCGCAGGCCTCAAGGAGCCTATTCTGAAGATCTAGAATTCTGCCGCAGACGAGCAATCGAGCGTTGAGTTCCGAGGGATTGACTGGCTTGGTCAAGAAGTCATCGAAGCCAGCTTCCAGAGCACAGACGAGATCTTCCCTCTCATTTCTAGAAGTTACAGAGATCATGTAGGTGTAGGCGCGATCGGGAATTGCCCGCAGTCGCTTACAAACCTCGATCCCGCTAATCCCGGGCATCATCCAGTCCACCAACGCGACGGAAATGTCGGTGTCAGTGCGCAGCGCTTTCAACGCTTCGTCGCCATCTGCAACTGAAACCACGTCATGGCCCCACTGGCGAAGAAAAGTGCAGATCACATGTCGGGAGACTCCGCTATCATCTGCTACCAAAATCCGCACTTCATCACCGCCCCTCAGAGTTCGAAGCAAGGTCGTACGAAGGTGCAACTACAGTAAAGAGTCCAGATGATACTTCTGATTTCCCAGCGATTAAGCCTCTCATGGAATCGAGAATTGAGAGAACTTCCGTCTCGAGTGCGATGAGCACTTCTGGCCCCTGCTGCAGATTGCGGCTACGCCCCATGCTCTCAAGTTGCGCGGCCTTGTTTGAGGTTTCAGCAATTCCCAGATACCCCAATTCGCCTTTTAAGCTATGGGATGCCTTCTCCACCTCTTCTGCATTTCCGGAGGTCATGGCAAGCCGCAGTGCGCTAATGTGCTTGGGTCCGTCCATCAGAAAGATATCCAGAATCTCGCGCAAGAGGGTTTCGTCGCCCCCAAGCCTCTCCAGGCACTGTGCAACATCGAATGCAGCCGGATTATGAATCGAAGCGTCCAAGGGAACCTGTGCACGAACCGCAGGATTTGTGGAGCTGGCGGTGTCTTCGCGCTTACGAATCACATCGGCAATCACTGACTGCAACTCCAGCGTGGTAATTGGCTTGGAAATATATCCGTCCATTCCGCTCGCGAGATAGCGTTCCCGATCTCCGACCATCGCATGAGCTGTCAGTGCGACAATGGGGATACGAGAGCCGCCACTTGCCTCGTCTTCCCTGATTCGCTTTGTCGCGGTTAATCCATCCATTTCAGGCATCTGAATGTCCATCAACACAAGATCAAATCGTCTCTGTTGCAGGAGCCTCAGAGCTTCAACGCCATTGCTTGCAATGACAATGGAGTGTCCCAACTTCATCAGCATGCGACTGGCGACCACTTGATTGACCAGGTTGTCTTCCGCGATGAGTATGTTGAGTTTTCGAACACCGGACGAGGTCGTCACAAGATGAGGTAGAAGGGGTGCACTCCCCAACGTTTCAGTAATGGCTCCAAGCAGTTCCCTTTTCCGAATTGGCTCGACCAGATCTTTAGCAACGGCAATCTCACTGCGGTGCTCCGCATCCTCCCTGCCTGGCAGGTTAATGGGAAGATAACTAGCTCGGCGATTGTACTTGTTCCCCACTGTAGCCTCACTGAACGCTACAGCATCACCTTGCGCCGCAGCTTTTCTGGCATTGAGATTTACATCGGCTCTTATTGGCCGGAACTTCAGCATGCACACCCTGAAAACTCATGAGTGGCGCTCCGCCCAATTTTGCCGATAGTCCATTTGAGAAGATTCAGTGAGTTTTGGAGCTTGCGTCCGTTGCGCGTGGATCGAAGCAAGAAGAAGGACGGCTTTACTCTATGAGAGTTAACGTACGAACCAAGCTGGCACTCGCATTCGCCTTTATTATTCTGCTGCGGGTCTTGGGATATCATGCGATGGTTTCATCGTCACGCGATATCAGCGCTCTTTACACCCATAACGTACAGGCGGCGGTCCAGCTTGCGAACGCCGAGCAGGCGATGTGGCAACTGCGCTACGGAGAAGCACAGTACGTGGCGTTGACCGGGGAAGCGCGTCACAAGATTCCGGGTGAGGAAACAAAGTGGCGCCACCAAGTTGAAGAGAACATGAATTCGCTGGCTGCAGGTGACCGCACCGCCGACGAGAAACAGCTCGTGGCCACTTGGAACGACGTGTTCGCAAAATATATGAACGCGCGCCCGCATTGGTTTGAGTTGCAGGGTGCGGGAAAAATTCAGGAAGCAGCCGAGTTCCGAGCTAGAACGATTCTTCCGTGTGGCGCTCTTGCAGTGGACACTCTGGCGAAGCTATCCGACCTGCAGAATGAACAAGGCCGCGCCAGGCTGAGTGCATCGCTCGCCCATGTTGCAAGAATGCGAGTGTTGCTGGCAGGCATCCTGCTATTCTGCCTGTTTGCAGCGGTGGCTGTTTCGCTGGAAGAGATCCGGGAGTGGAGGCTCTACGAAAAGGGACTGATTCGAGCGCGGGATGACGCGGATTCGGTCAGCATTGCGAAGAGCCGCTTTCTTGCGGACATGAGTCATGAGATTCGCACGCCAATGAACGGCGTGATCGGCATGATTCAATTGCTAATGCAAACTGAGCTCACTCCGGAGCAGAGGGAGTATGCCGGGGTTGCACAGACAAGCGGGCGGAATCTGCTATCTCTGATTGATCACATTCTCGACCTCTCCAAAATCGAAGCGGGGAAGATCTCGCTGGAGAATCGATCTTTCAATCTGCCAAGCATGGTCTCGGATCTCGTACAACCGCTGAGCGTGCAAGCCACTGCGAAGGGGCTCGGCATCCGCTCGAGCGTGTCTCCGACTCTGCGATCTGTGAGCGGCGATGCCCACCGCCTCCGTCAAGTGTTAGACAATCTGATGGCTAACGCCATTAAATTTACTGCACAAGGCGAAGTGAGTCTCGACGTTAGACTTGAGTCCGAACACGAAGGTAAAGTAACAATCCGCTTCGCTGTCACCGATACTGGCATTGGGATTACATCGGAGAACGCAGCAACACTATTCTCACCGTTCACGCAGGCCGAAGCGTCCACAACACGCAAATACGGCGGCACTGGGCTGGGTTTGTCCATCTGCAAGCAACTGGTAGAAATGATGGGCGGTAAGATCGCACTCGAAAGCAAGGAAGGCGAAGGTTCGACATTCTTTTTCACGCTGATCTTCAATGTAGCTATCGAGGAGGCTGCGCCGGAGGTATCCATCTCTGGTCTGCAAGTTGACGCCGACGCAAAAAGCAATCCCCCCATTCAACCGAGCGGGCTCCGCATTCTTCTGGCTGAAGATAATCGTGTAAACCAGATGTTCGCAACCATGGCCCTGGAACGTATGGGCCACACGATTGTCCTGGCTCAAAATGGTCGTGAAGCAGTCTCTCTTTTGTCAGATCAGTCGTTCGACCTCGTGCTGATGGACATCCAAATGCCAGAGATGGATGGACTGACGGCTACGAGCATGATTCGCGCGCAGGAGAAGGTCACGCAATGCCACATACCGATTCTGGCAATGACGGCGAACGCCATGGTTGGTGATAGGGAGTTATGTCTCGACGCAGGAATGGACGGCTATATCTCCAAGCCCATTGGCTTAAAAGAGCTGAAATCGGCAATTGCGAATGTGCTTCTTTCGAGGGGGAAAGTTGAAGATTCTGCACCCCTGACAACACAAGAAGCCGGTCCCATGCCCAACCTGCAAGCCTAGTAGGAACGATTCGCCACCTGTCACTCACAACTAAACGAGCAACTCTGCTTCTGCATTTTGAATCCGATTCCCGTGGGACTTTCTTGTCGGAACCGTGCTCCCGCTTGAGTGGATGCTAGGCAAACTATGATTCCGGTTCAGAGGGTGTGAGAATTTTGCGCACCCTGGCAGCAAGGGTGCCCAAGGTGAACGGCTTGTTTAGAAAGCTGGATCCCAACTCGACCGTGCCGCCCTGGAACGCTACGTCATCGGTATAGCCGGACATATGAATGGTCTTGAGATTGGGCCGCAAGTGATGCAGCGTTTGCGACAACTCTCTGCCGCTCATCTTCGGCATGACCACATCCGTTATCAACAGATCGATGGTCTCGTGTTGGCCCACAAGGGCAAGTGCCTGCTGTCCTGAATTGGCGGCCAGAACGGTGTATCCCAAGCCCCTCAGGTAGTCGCACATTACATTCCGCAGAGCGTCTTCATCTTCTACGATCAGTAGTGTTTCCGTTCCTCGCGGCCTATCACCGGAGTTGGGATCCAGCGCGCGGTGGGTCACCTCGTCCCTCGCCCTGGAGAGATAGATTGTGAATCGTGCGCCGTGGCCAACTACGCTATCCACCCACACGTAGCCGCCACTTTGTTTCACAATGCCGTAAACCATTGCAAGCCCCAAGCCCGTACCCTTGCCAACTTCCTTAGTTGTAAAGAAGGGCTCGAAGACCTGGTCCAGCAGCTCTTTGCTGATGCCGGTGCCCGTATCGGCGACGGACAGGCTGACGTATTCCCCCGGGACTACATAAGGACGGCCCGCTATTCGTTTGTTCCCCACCGTAACGTTCTCAGTCGCAATGGTTAGTATGCCTCCACTAGCCATTGAGTCCCGAGCATTGACGCAGAGGTTCATCAACACCTGCACGATCTGGTCTGGGTCCGCCGTCACCGCCCAGAGCGGCTCCGTGGGATGTACCTGGAACTCAATGTCTTCGCCAATAATCCGTCGCAGCATCTTTGCCGCATCCGCAATGACCGCGTTGAGATCCAGTACGGCTGGTGTAAACACCTGCTTTCTGCTGAATGCCAGCAGTTGACCGGTGAGGCTGGCGGCGCGTTCGGAAGCCTTGGTAATTTGCTGGGTGTTGTTTCGCCGCTTGTCATCGGCGGCGAGGCTCTCCTCCAGCATTTCCGTGTAGCTTTGAATGACCATCAGGAGGTTGTTGAAATCATGTGCAATGCCTCCTGCAAGGCGGCCAACGGCCTCCATTTTCTGGGACTGGAGAAGTTGCTGCTCCAGCGTCTGCCGCTTTGCTTCTTCCTGCTTGCGCTCGCTGATTTCGCGGAAGAACACGATGAATCCAGCGCGCGATTCAAATGTGAATGGAATCGCGGAGGACTCCACCTCAAACTCAGACCCATCCAAACGGAGGTACTTGATCTCAATAAAAGGCACCGGCATTCGGTCCTCTTCGAGTATCTGGATGCGACGGCACACCTCTTCATGGGCATCCGGGTGGATACGGTCCAGAAAATTCTGATTGATAAGCTGCTCGGGACTTTGTGCACCAAACATAAGCAGGGCCGCGGGATTCAGGTATCGAAAGAGCCCACCGGTTTGGATGTACATTCCGAGGGGCGCACTTTCAACCACCTGGCGGAAGCGTTCCTCGCTCTCGCGCAGTGCTTCTTCAGCGCGCTTGCGTTCGGAAATATCAATGAACGCTCCCACCGCACCTCGAACCTTCCCCGCCTCGTCCAACAGAGGTACGGCATTGCCGAAGATGCATCGCGAGGTGCCGTCACTGAAAGCGATCGTGTACTCGTAATCCCGGATCTCGCGCCCGGTGGCTGCCACCACCTGCATGGGCAGTTCACTCTGCGAAAGTTCCCTGCCCTCTCTAATGGAGAGAAAGGCCTGACGCTGTTTCCCCTCTGGTGCGCTCTTGGAAGTGTTGGCGCCGAACGGCAGACGCAGCAGATCACATGCGGCGCGACTGCTTGTCATGCGCTGACATTCGGGGTCGTGCGCGATGAAGGTGATTGCGGGCACGGCATCCATGATGGCTGCCAGTTCGGTGGCCCGGGCGCGCGCCTCCGCCTCACTTCGTTTCAGTTCTTCGTTGAGCTGCTTCAGAATCTCTGCCTCACGATGCGCCGCTAGTGCGCGTTCTCGCTCGGCCGCACGCTGCTGAATCAAATACGACGCCTTGAGCAGAGACTCACCAACTTCGCTTGTTTCAGCAAGTTCAAAAGTACCAATGGACACAGGCTCTCCACGTCCCAAGGCGAGAGCCGGAGGAATCAGTCCCTGAATGGAGGCAGCAATGCGTCGCTCCACCAGAAACGCCAGCGCAAGGCCGATGAGTGAGAGCAGGGCCGTAACTGAAATGGTCGCGGCAAGGCGACGCAATATCTCGGTCCTGATGAAGGCCCTCGGAACCCCGATCACAACCGTCCAGCCAGAAACGGGGGACCGGCTGAAGCTGTCGAACATCGGTACGCCCTCAAGGTTTGTAACCTCGGCGGTGCCCTCAGGGACAGCATCAATGCGCTTTCGCAGCATTGGTCCGGCTTTGCGGCCAACCATCAATTCAGCCGATCGAGTCCTGGCAACGATGACACCGTCGGAATCAAAGATATCGCCTACCCATTCCGGTGAGAGGTGTTCCTGCTCGAGAATTGCAGAGAAGCGATCCGGCGGGATCGCCATCGCCAGATCATATACAACCTCGCCGTCGCGGAAGACCGGAACATCCACACTTACCTTGAGGCCATCGGTCGTCGCACCCTTGTACACATTCGCGACCACCGGACGGCCAGTGGCAAATACTCGAAGGACACTTTCCGGTGAGCCTCTCTCGGGCAACTCCGCACCTAATGGGTGATGGGTATTGAAGAGTTCCTTGCAAGTCGCATCGGAAAGAACGATGTCGGCTCCTGGGCGGGATTTCAGCACCATCTGAGCGCGGAGGTAAGCGGCAGGAAGGTCGCCTTTGACGAAGGCCGACGAGATTGCAAGATCATTCAAGCTGGCCTGCATGTTCTCCAAGTCGCGGTCCACAACCAGGGTGAGCGCCCGCGCCGTTTCCAACATGCGCTGATGTGTAAGCGCTCGCTTGCTCTGGTAGGCAAAATACAGGAGGAAGCCTGAGGCAATCCACACCGGTACTACACAGGCGAGGACGAGCAACGCCAGCCAGAACCGGACCGAACGCGGGCGGCGGGTTGAAGTGGGCACAACCGACGCGCCAGGCAAATCGGATTTCCAAGCTGAATCAGGAAGTTCGCCGTCGCCTGGGTCTAAATTCCCGTTCTTATTATTTGGCATTGGCTGATACAGGACTAATCGCCAGAGTAGCTGTTGAACGGAGATAAGTCCATACAGGATTCTACCGGGCACATATGGGACAGGGCCAAGCTGGGGTCAATCATATCGAAAATCTTCCGACGAAGCTAAGGTCGAGACATTACCGAAGTTTCAACGAACCACAGGGGTGATGAGCCGGCGGAGAAGACCATTGCGGCGATTAAACTTGAGCAGACTTTCATATACGCTGCGAGCGGCGCGCGCAGACGTGGAGTAGCACTTGTTCCAGCGATGCACAGCAACAAGATTAGTACCGAATGAATGATTAAAACGACCATAGCCGCTCATGTCATAAGCGCCCATTCCCTGCTCTGCGGCACGGCAAATGAGACCCCAATGGAGAAGATCGTTGGGGTGGTGATAACGACCACGCAATTCGCTGGAGCACTCCCAGAGATACACGGTGCCATTGTCATAAGGGAAGATTCCGGCGGCTACGATCTTTCCCATAGGGTTGCGCACGCCAAGCGTGTACACCAAACCCAGCGGCCTGAGGTGGCGAACAATGGATTCGGGAAACTCCGCCGGGAAAGGACAAACGGCTCCCTTGCTCTCCAGTGTGCGGGAAAGCTGGTCATGGACAAGGAACGCCGCGTTCTCGTAGTCAATCACCTCAAGACCGCTGCGCAGTGCGTGACGAATGCCATAACGGCGTCCGCGAGTCGCACGCCGCATCAGTGATTCCGTATCGGATGACAAGGCCAACTGATTGGTCCACGTCTGGTGACAGACGTAGGAGGCCGCTTCATACGCCGAGTGGGGCATATCTGGGTACTCGATCTCCACCATGTCCAGACGCTCTTCGCGCGCCAGTTCATCGAGCGCTGAGACGAACGCGTCCTTATCCACACCTTCCTCGAGGAGCGGGCCAATATGATTGGTGCGCCAGGTGCGCAAGGGGCTGCCAAGGATGCGGAACGGCCCACGCTGAATGATGCCTCCTGAGAAGTATCCGACCGTGCGGCCATGATCCGTAACAGCCCAGTACTTCCACTCCGCCTGTTGCGTCTCGACCAGGCAATGAAACCAAGCCTGACGATGAAAGACGCTACGCCGCGGGAACTCTGCTGTAAGAGTGTCCCAGCGGTCGATCTGCTCTGCGGAGAGTGGTTCGAGCTTAAGTTGCACGGATTGTTGTACC
>Ga0224527_1001738_pt1 | contig 10190 bp, 11 predicted proteins | sample CBST0metaG_FD_179882 | JGI IMG/M metagenome (GOLD analysis project Ga0224527, IMG submission 179882) | Peat soil microbial communities from Stordalen Mire, Sweden - C.B.S.T0 | ecosystem: Environmental > Terrestrial > Soil > Wetlands > Peat | place: Sweden: Norrbotten County, Stordalen Mire... | reverse complement strand
ACCACCCTGCAGCGCCTCAAGGTCCCAAGCCGGATGCTCTACTTCCCGGACGAAGGACACTGGGTTCTCAAGCCGCAGAACTCGCAACTCTGGTGGAAGACGGTCACCGATTGGATCGACTGGTTCATCGGCAACCCGGGCAAGCATCCGCAGGACGGACCACCCTCCGACGATTAGCCAGATGGATAATCACTGAACAGGCACCCTCGCCGGGTGCCTGTTGTCTTTCTAGTAATTTTCGCCAAACCAGTAACGAACTACTAACATTCCCGTCCGAAACGATTACCCCATTAGTTACTCGCCGTTTTCTTTCACAAGATCCGGTGCCGGGGTCATCAGAGACTGTTTCTTCGAGGTCATCTCGTCCTGAGCGGAAAGATGCGCGCCTCCCAGCAGCAGCAACCCCACAAAAAATGCCCAGAAGATCAGCGTTACCGAAATCGAGAAATTCCCGTACGTTCCTCTGAAGTCCATGTAAGGCACCACGGTCATAAAGATCACCTGCGCAATCTCGAACGACACGCCCATGATGATCGCCGCTGGCAGTACCGAACTGGGACGGATCTTCCCATTCGGCAGCAGCCAGTAGATCAGGAAGAAGATCATCACTGCAGCGATCATGCCAAAAGACTTCAGCACAATGTGCTGCAACGTCGTGTTGATGAACGTCACCGCCTTGTAGATCACGCCCGTGCCAAGATGCGCATTCATCCATAGCTGCGCCTCCAGCGTCGGAGCCCATATCCCAGCCGTTGCCGCCGCCGAAAGAAACGCCAGCACACCGCAGCCCAGCGCCAGTCCCAGGGACACCGCCTGGTTCATCAGGTAGTTGCGAGACTTGAAGCCCCACACCGAGTTCAGTGCCACTTCCAGCGGCTCAAACACGCCCGTGCAACTGATGAACAGCATGACCATCGAGAACACTTGAATCGCATGGCCGCTCGACTGCACCCTCACCCACTCCACGATCCTGACTTGTGTCTCGGGATCGGTCGGCAGAAATGCCTTGATCATTTCCAGTACCGCATTGGCCATGGCCCGCGAATGAAAAACCCTGCGGCTCACGGTTATCATCAGCACGGCGGCTGGCATAAAGGAGAGAATGGCGTTGGCAGCCACGGAAAATGCGTACGTATGTACTTCCGTTGTGCCCAGGTACTTCAGTGTGGACCAGCCGTTGCGCCGCAAGGTCTGCAGCATGGAACTACGCAACGCTTCAATCGTGTCGGAACTGGCGGATGGAACTCCGCTGGCCGCAGCAGGTGCCGCGACGGCGGATGTACTCTCAGTGATCATGATGGCTGACTCCTATTGTAACGACCTCAGCTCACATTTATCCGCCTGAGTGCTTCTTGAAATACCTGAGTTCCCTACAAAACGTGAATATAGGTCACATAAACCCTTCAATCTGGGAGTTTTCGAGGCTCTCGCAATAACATTTGCTTGCTAACCAGAGTAGATTGGGTTAAACATTCCATGATGCTCAAGTGGCATTTTCTTGGCATTGCTGTTGCGGTGAAGGAACAGAGTGTGAGTGGATGTGCAGTCAAGTGGTCGGCGCGGCATTCAAATCCGGATTCCATTGTCTTTTCAGCAATGACTTCGTTTGTTCATTGGCGATTGAAAAGGTGATGGAATCCGGATTTGTTGTTGGCAGCCTTCGACGGTAGTGGAAACCGCTATCGATCTGTACACCCTGAATTCTTTGAATGCTTGTTGTATCTCTCGATGTGAAAGGAGTGGTTGTGAAAGAAAAGGGCACAGTGAAATGGTTTAACGGTGCGAAAGGGTATGGCTTCATTCAACGCAGTACAGGCGAGGATGTCTTTGTACACTACTCGGTCATCCAGGAAAATGGTTACCGTACTTTGAACGAAGGCGAAACTGTTGAGTTCGAATGCGTCAAGGGTCCAAAGGGCCTACAGGCGCAGAACGTAAGCCGTGGATAAGTAGTTCAATGCATCAATTGCAAAGCCGGCCCTATCCCCCAAGGGCCCTTTTCATGCCCCCCGCAAATCAATCCGCTTCCAGTGACACCAGGTCGCCCTGGTAGGTACCCGCGCGTTTGTAATTGATCGATACATTCAATCCGCTCCAGCCGCAGTCAAATTGCTCCACTCCAAGCATGACTGCTTTGTTGCGATCCGCCACACGAATCCTCCAGCGATGTCCTGCCGACTCCACTGCGAGCGTGGCCTCCGCCGTGGGCGAGCACTGCACGGCAATCACGCGACCCTTCATGTACTCGATCTTTCGCGTATCAGGCGTCGCCTCGGGACTTTTCGCCTTTGCCTCTGCGGCTTCATCCTCGGCAATCGCCTCCTGCAGATTGTCATACTTGCTAGGTTTTGCAACTGCATCCGGCTGCAATCCCGCTGCGCGCCAATCCCGAGCCTGCTTCTTCTGCTTGCCAATCTGTTCCAATAATGTCCGCGCCTCCGCCGTGACCGCTTGGTCATCGCCCGAGCGGGCAAACAGCATCAGGTTGCGCGCGGCTTCCATGTTGCCGGAGGCTTCATACGCACGGGCCAGGTTCAGCGAATAGCGGCTGCTGCGCGGACGTAAAGCCGAAGCGTGCTGCAGAGATTCCAACGCAGGTTTTATCTGGCTGTCGTGAAGCTGTGCCAGTCCCAGCAACTCCAGCGCAGCGGCATAGTTCGGATCGCGTCTGAGCGCAGCCTTCAACTCCGTGCCCATCTTTACTTCGGCAGACTCAAGCTGGATCGTATCGTCATCGCCCCGGTTCACCCATCGCGCGTACAGATAATGCATCGTTGCGTCGGAGTCTTCCAGTTCCAGCGACCGGCGAATGTGTTCCACTGCGTTCTCGAGGTCATGGCGCAGAAGGAACGCCCAAGCCAGAGAGCGATGCACCATTGCGTTCTGCTGGTTCTCACGCATGAACGCCACTAGCCCTTGCAACGTGCGTTCGCCATCCGGCCCAAACAGAGACAGGTTTGCCTGGTGAACATGCATGTCCGCCGCAGGTACCTTGCGCGAAACAAAAAGATGGTCAGCCACATGCGGCGCAGGCATCTTCCGTGTCGTCAATTTTGCGAGTGACTCGCGCACTTCACGGTCCAGATCGGAAGGCCCCATCTGGAAGGCCTCAGCCATGGCCCGCTCTGGAGTCGCGCCGCGCCACTGCACTGCGTTCAGGTAAGCTCCTACCTGCGCCATGCGGCTGTTTTCAATGATCCACCGCACTAGCGCCCATGATTCCGCTTCAAAAGCCTGCCTCTGTGGAGACGAAAGCTGCGCCGGGTCATCGCCCTCCAGCAGCTTGCCAAGCGGAATCCACTCACCTGCCACGGGCATTGCCATTCCCGGCGGAGGCGCGCCCAACTCCATCTGCTCAGCGCTGAAGCGCACTCCTGTCAGGTAGCTGGCGATGCCGGAGTCAAACCACGGCTGCGCGCGCGGATAGTTATCCTCCAGAGTCAGCTCGGCAATTTGACGGGAGGCTCTCGTCCACGACTCTGTTTGCGACAGATCGACCGTAACGTAGTTAGCGATGGGCGTGCGAGCCAGCGTGGAGAGTGCAGCAGGCCGCCCATTCACCGGTGGCGGAGCATGAACCACCATCACCCGCAGCGGCGTGGCAAACGTAGTGGTGTTGCGATGGAATATTTCCTGGAAGACAGCGATCAGTTGTTCGCCGCGTTCGGCGGCTTCGCGTGCGCCGTGGTCATTCCCCTCGGAGTAGCTGACCAGATGCTCCGACTGCACGGCAAACCATTGCTGAGCGGATGCAAACGATGTCAGCGTGAGCAACAGGGGCGCCAGCAACCAGCTTCGCGCGCGCATGGCAGCGTCCTCCTTTTGCGGGGCGAAAAGCCCATTCAATTTCTTGGATGCCGTCCCGTCCGGCTCAGGCGCAGCAGAGTTCTGAAAGCATCAGGCGCTGCTCGGCCGTAGGGCGCAAGAATTGAAGGCCCGCGCGGAGTCCCTGCCGCCGCGCAATCACCGCCTTCATGCAGAGCTGTCCTCCGTCCGGCAACCGCAGGCAGAGCACCACTCCGGTTCCTGAAGGTAGCTCGCCGGTCAGCGTGACTCCCGCGCCGCTATGCGACAGGTCGCGTGTTCTGGCGTGGACAATCACGCGCTCTCCCGTGTCAAGCAACGCTACCAACCGCGCCCGCAGATCCATCGGGCTCCGTCGAAACAACCGGCTGCTGTGGCGCGAACTATCGCGGCTTACTCTAAGAATGTTTGGGATCGGCATCGGGGGTTGTCGTCTCCAATCTTGTAATGGCCCAGCGCGCGTGCTCCGCGATGGCCGGATCGTTGTGGCCTGCCAGCTCATGCAGGCGATGCAGGTGGATACGGTCTCCGCTGTTGCCCATCGCAATGGCGGCGCTCCGCAGCAGTCCACGAAGTTTAGCGCGCTTCACGGGTGTTCCCCGGAACGTGCTTCGGAACTCCTCCTCGTTCATACCTGAAATCCACTGCAAAGAGGGATTGACGAGTTCGGTACGCGCAATAAAAGCCGGGTCGGTCGAGATCGGTGCGCGGCGGTTCCAAGGGCAAACGTCCTGGCAAATGTCGCAGCCAAACAGGTGCCGGCCCATCTTCGCGCGCAACTCTTCAGCCACCGGCCCGCGCTGCTCAATCGTCAGGTATGAGATGCAGCGCGTAGCGTCCAGTCTGTGCGGCGCGATGAAAGCCTGCGTCGGGCAAGCATCCAGACAGCGCGTGCAACTCCCGCAACGGTCAGTCGCTGGCAAATCCGGAGGCAGTCCATGACTGCTCAGAATCACGCCAAGAAAAAGCCACGAGCCAAGCTTCTGATTCAAAATGCATGCGTTCTTGCCCGTCCATCCAATGCCGGAGTGTTGCGCCAGCACCCGCTCTACCACCGGACCGGTATCCACGTAGCTCCAAGTGCGAGGAGCGGCATGGCCCTCGGCGGCAATCCTCTCCACCATGCGCTTTTCCACCCGCCGCAATCGGCTGAGCAGCAGATCGTGATAATCGGCCTGACCAAACGCATAGCGCGAAATCCACCCGCGTTCCGGATCGTTGCATTGCGTGGAGTAAGGGGCGTCCGTGTTGTAATTGGCCGCACACACCACCACCGAGCGAGCCCACGGAGCAACGTTGGCAAGCGCCGCCCGCTTCAACTCCCCCGCATCATTCGTCTTGGCCAGGTACTCCATCTCGCCGTGGTAGCCGGAGTCGATCCACTCAGGGAAGTAGTCAAGCTCGCGCAGAGGTCCCGCAGGCGCAATGCCCGCCAGCGAGAAGCCCTCGTCCACAGCCGTCTGTTTTACGAACTCCGCAAGCAGTGACATGGCTATCCTGAAAAACGAAAGCCCCGCAGCGAATGCGGGGCTTGGTTTTGAAATGACGGGCGCTAAATGCCCAGTTTCTTGACTTCGTCGTTGTAGTACTTGTGATACAGAATCATCCACTCCGGGCTGCCTTCCGGAATGATTCGAGTCTGGCTTTCGATCTTCTGGCGTGCCGCCTTATCAATCTTCTCTTCGCTGATCAGCAATTCTTCCAGGATGTGCCGCATCTCCTGCCGAATATCGTCATAGCCCTCAAGAAACTCAACTTCCTTGGTCTTGGAGAGCTGTTCGGTGGTGGAAGAGGCTAGCTTGTTTAGTTTTTCGCGAGACAGTCTCATAGCACCGCCTTGTACTTGCGCACCAGTTCGTTCTTCACCTTCTTGAACATCTCCTGGTAGTTCGCGCCGCGGTTCCGCATTTCGTCCGAGTACGCTTCCAGAATTACGCGTACTTCATCATTGATGCGGTCTTCCAGGCTCAGTTCTTCCACCATAGAGGACTGGACGCGCTCGATGACTTTACCGGGCTCGTGCGTCTGAATGAAATGATTGTCTTGCAGCCGTTTGACGACTTGCCGGGCTAGATAGCCCACGTATTCTTTCGAAAAGAGCATGATGTGTGTGTCGAATCCAGAGCTACAGAGAACAAATTTTAGCACACTGCGAATATACTTCGCCGGAAGCGCTTGCCTAAGAAAGAGGGGAGAGGCTGAAGGAGGTGCCTTCCGAGCTGCCCGCGCCGTTCAGCACGTACACCATTCCGTGATAATTGGTGTAGAAGCAGCGGCCGCCGTCTGTGCCGCAGGTTGCGCCCGTAAAGCTTGCACCCGTAGGTGCTGCTTTCACTTCGTATCCGGTCGTGCCGTCTCCGGCGGGAGGGGTGCAGTTCATGGAAAAGCTGTAGCTGCTCTTGATTCCGCTGGAGAGCTGAGTATCGATCAGGTCGGCGGCGGTGGAATTCACAGGCGTGTTTCCCAGTGGTGGACCAAGATAACTGAGCTGGCAGGCGTAGGTGCCCATATCCGGATAAACCTGAAGGTAGCCAATCTGGGCGGAGTTGATAGCCCTGAGCGACCCGACGGCGGAAGCCTCATTAGCGGCGACTCTGGCGCGCAGCAGGTTCGGAATCGCAATCGCAGCCACAATGACGATGATGCCCACAGCAATCAGCAACTCCAGAATCGAAAAGCCCCTCTGCGTACCCGTATTTGTCCGCGACTTCAACACTTCTGTGCTCCTGAATCTCACCCTACTTTCACGCTTGTCCCGAGTCAACCGAATGTGTCTGTAGCCACGTTACCGGAGTAGCAGCACCGGACTCGCTACCTGCACTGACCGTCCGTGTTCGGGTAGATTCCCGTAACAAACTCCCGCCTTATTGGGAACCTCGGATTCGGCACGGTGCCGAAATTTCGGAGAACGATTTTTTGTTTGTGATAAGGCTATCCAGCGACGCTGGACAACGCTGACTGGTGCCTCCGGGAGTATGATGAGCGCACTGTTTTCCGGCCGTGGGTTGCAGTGGACGCATCCATTTGTTAGAACTGCAAAGTGATGTTAGAAGATCTCACCAGTATTCACGACGATATGAACGCCTTCACCCAGGGTCTGGGACTGCGGCACTTCCACGGCTACATTCCAGACGAGATGCCCAGTGTGCTATGGGACGAGGACGATGTCACCGAAAGCTGGAAGAGCTTCGTCGAACTGGCGCGCGCTTCCGGTGCACCATTCCTCACCATGAACACCGTGCAGCTTGAAGCAGATGATGTGGACTTCCTTCTCTCCGAGTTGCGGCGCTCCAGCTTCAGCCGTGAAGAGGACATGGAAACCGCCCGGCAGCTACGCTCCTACTTCGGACGCATCGGCTTCATTCAATTGGGCTTTGCCTACCAGGGCGTCATGTTTCTCTGCGAGCTCTCCACCGAATGGTATGAGGGTTACAAGGCTTTGCAGGAGATGGCAGACGACCTCGGTGGCATTATGATTGACGGCTCTTCCGCCGACGGCATGGACGAGGACGAGCGCTGAGCGTGCGCTGGCTGAAACGGGTTTCCGAAACGTGTGGCCCCAATCCGCAGCAAGTGGCTACCTCGCTCGCCGCTGCAATGGAATTGCCGGAAATTGTCGCCCGCCTGCTGGCCGCTCGCGGCATCGCCTCGGTGGAAGAAGCGCACCGCTTTCTTCATCCCGCGCTCGAACATCTGCACCCTCCCATGGAAATGCTCGGCATGCTGCCAGCCGTGGAGCGTCTGGAGCGCGCCATCGCCTCACGCGAGCCCATGCTGATCTACGGTGACTATGACGTGGACGGCACCATGGCTACCGTCATCCTGAAGACCGCCATCGAGTTGCTCGGCGGCCAGTGCAGCTTCCACGTGCCGCATCGCCTGCTAGAAGGCTACGGCATGCGCGATGAAGTAATCGAGCGCGCCGCCGCCGATGGCGTCAAACTCATCATCAGCGTAGATACCGGAATCCGAGCATTCGCCGCCGCCGCCACCGCCGAACGCTGTGGCGTGGACCTGATCGTCACCGATCACCACCTGGTCGCTCTGTCAGAAGGCGTACCGCGTGCTCTCAGTGTTCTCAATCCAAATCAGCCCGGATGCACGTATCCCTGCAAAGACCTCTGTGGAGCAGGCGTGGCTTTCAAAGTGGCGCAGGCCCTTTTGGAGCGGGCGGGCCGTGCGCGTCTCATCCCCTCATTTCTAAAGATTGTGGCCATCGCAACCATTGCCGACTCCGTGCCCCTGCTGGGCGAAAACCGCGTCTTCGTCTCGCTGGGATTGGAAGGTCTCCGCAAGGTGGTCAATCCCGGACTTAACGCGCTGATGGAGGTCTGCGAACTCACCCATGGCCGCCTAGTCAGCGCCAGCGAGGTGGCATTCCGCATCGCTCCCCGCATGAACGCCGCCGGACGCATGGATGTAGCCAGCGACGTGGTCGAGCTCTTCACCGTCAAGGACCCAGCCCGCGCCAAGGAACTAGCCACGCGCCTCAACACCCTGAACTCAGCACGCCAGCAGGAAGAACAACGAATCTCCGAAGCCGTACTAGCCCAGGTGCAGGAGAGCGATGAACTTCGCGACGCAGCCTGCCTCGTCGTCGACGGCGAGGGCTGGCACCGAGGCGTCATTGGCATCTGCGCCTCCCGCGTGGTGGAGCGCTTCGGGCGTCCCGCGCTGGTCATCGCCCGCGATGGCGAAGAGGCTCACGGCTCAGGCCGCTCGATCCCCGGCTTCCATTTGCTTGATGCCTTGGAGACCATGCCAGAACTCTTCCTGCGCTTCGGCGGACACGCTCACGCGGTAGGCTTCGCCCTGCGCTCCGAAAACGTCGCCGAACTGCGACGCCGTCTCAGCGAATACGCCCGCGAAAAGCTCTCAGGAGAAGAGCTACAGCCCGCGCTGGAGTATGACGGCGAACTCACCGTGGACGAAGTCACTCCGCGCTTCTTCGAGTCTCTCCGAGCCGTGCAGCCCTTCGGCATGGGCAATCCCGAACCCATCTTCCTCTCGCGCGGAGCAACCCTCATGGGAGAACCAAAGCTCATGCGTGAAAAGCACATGAAGCTGAAACTCCGCCGCTACTCCTCTTCGAGTACCGGAGCACTCGCGCGCGGCTTGGACGCCCTAGGCTGGCGCATGGCGCACCGTCTCGAAGCCGAGCCGATCGCAGGCGGAGACCAAGTGGACATCCTCTTCCGCATCGAGCAAAACACGCACCCCGATTTCGGCGGCGGCCTGCAACTCGTACTCTCGGATTTCCGCCGCGCCGTGGACGCCGTTTCCGCCGCAACAGGCGAAAAAGAGGGCACAACGGTATCGGACACAGCAGGGGCACAAAAGTAAGGGCCACCCATGAGAGCACTGTCAACCCATGAGAGCACTGTCAAACACACGAGAGCACTGTCAAACACACGAGAGCACTGTCATTTTGAGCGGAAGGCGTCCCGCTTTAGAGCACTGTCATGTTGAGCGCAGCGCGCCCCGCTTTTGGGCGCGCGAAGTCGAAACACCCCTATGGCTGGCAAATCCTGCGGATTCACCAGCACTCTTGCGTCCGCCTGATAACGGCCGATCTGTGTAACGCACGACACTTAGGCAGGTTCGCATGATCTCAACCCGTTACGTTGCATTCCTCCGAGCCCTCAACGTCGGCGGCCACAACACCGTCAAAATGGAAGTGCTGCGTGCGCACTTCGAGTCCATGCGCTTCACCGCCGTGGAAACCTTCATCGCCAGCGGCAACGTGATCTTCGAAAGCCGCAGCAAAGACCTCCCCGCACTCGCCGCAACCATCGAGAATTCGCTAGGCAAGGCGCTCGGCTACCCCGTAAGCACCTTCCTCCGCACCGACGCCGAGGTTGCGGCAATCGCGCAATACCAGCCCTTTCCGCCGGACGCAGTAAGTTCCGCTGCTGGCTTCTGGGTAGGATTTCTTTCCGCTCCGCTCACCTCCGAGTCCATTCGCCGAGCCATAGCGCTCAAACCGGAGATGGATGACTTCCACATCCATGGCACAGAATTCTACTGGCTCATTCGCCTCAGGCAGAGTGAGTCCAAGTTTTCAGCCTCCGTGCTGGAGAAAGCCCTGGGCATTCGCGTGACCTTTCGCGGCATGAACACCGTTCAGAAGCTAGCGGCCAAGTTTCCTCCGCGCCAGCCGTGATTCGTTGGCTTTGCCTGTTTTTTCTCAGATACAGGCGGACGAAAGGCCTGTTCGTACCAACTCATGATGGGAGATACTTGGTAAATGCAACTACCTGTGTCGTCTGAGTACCTTTCCTACGCGCTTGAATCCACCAGCGTCGGGGACTTAAAGCTGACATGTGAGCATATCGCGGACATAAATTTGAACAGCGGACAACTCGTGGCGTGTGACCCCTTTGTCA
>Ga0224527_1001736_pt1 | contig 10199 bp, 5 predicted proteins | sample CBST0metaG_FD_179882 | JGI IMG/M metagenome (GOLD analysis project Ga0224527, IMG submission 179882) | Peat soil microbial communities from Stordalen Mire, Sweden - C.B.S.T0 | ecosystem: Environmental > Terrestrial > Soil > Wetlands > Peat | place: Sweden: Norrbotten County, Stordalen Mire... | reverse complement strand
CGCCGTTGGCTAGATCTTCATGCGTCAGCCAATTGTTGTTTTGATAGCCATAATATGTGGTTTCGGCAAAAGGATTGGTCAGGCTCGTTAATCTCTGACCGGCGTCATAACTATAACTTATAGTTCCCGCAGGCGTGGTTTCTCCCGATTTACCGACGTCAGGGTAGTAAGTGAAAGGAATGGTTATGCTGGTCGGCCGCCGCCCGGGTTATACGTGTTATTAACATTTTGCTAAACAGCAGCAAGCCTGAGCTGTAGTTGTAACCGATCTGTACATTTAGCGGACTGTCATCGTCACCGTAACCGTAACCGGGATATGCTGTGCTGCCCGATGTATATCCGTAGGGGTTTTCGATAATGCCGCTTTTGATTGTCGCAAGCCTGCCAAAAGCTAAAGAAACACTCGGCAGAGAGGCTACGCCTGTGCTGGTGACATTGTAGTTAACGTTCGTTAACTGGTTTTTCGGATCGGCATAAGAGGTGTAAATGATTTCGTAATGACACCGTGACAGGTGACACTATCGACATACTCCTGATCGATATTCGATTGTCAATGTGCTGCCTTGCCAACCTGAGTACCCGCGTCAAACGCTGTTGATCACAGGCGTAATTCTAATTGTCGTCACCCCGCAATTTTAATTGCCGTTAGACACGCGCCAGTGGTCTCAATCTCGTGACGTCGGCGGCGATCAAATCACTTCATTCTAACCGCGAACATGCCCGCTGTCCGACGCCGCATCATGAATGGTGTATTTAGTTCCATCATTGTCTGTGAAAGATTCAGTTCCATCCCTATTCTTGGTTATTGCCCCGTCAATGTCTTTCCATCCTCGATTCGGCAAGTTTACTCGTTTGACGCTGCCATCAGCACCTCGGTCAACGTCCAGTTTGTATCTCCAATGAGTCCCGGCCACAGGATTGTAACACTCAACTTCGTCGGTTTCAGCGTTGGCCGCCCCCACAGGTGGAACGAAACCATGCGGTGAAACTTGCCCTGTACCTGGCATTGCTGTCGTCATACCAGACGAACGCACACGAGAGGCAACTGGAGCAAGGGTGCTGGAATTCAACGAAGCGTGAATGCCGAAGTAAAGAATAGGTGCGAGAATAACGAAACCTACTATACCGATATAGCCGTAAATCATTGGGCCCTGCATTAGGCGCTTCATTGTCCGTTCTCCGTCGCTCGATGACGATACTCGACAGCGACATCTTTTTTCATATATTTTCAGTCCATCCTTCGGCTATACTAGCTCTCGCCGTAATAGTGATTACCTTCTTTTACCATACAATAGAACACCCCGCCTCTTTAAGCGGCGTCTCGCTTACCGCATTTCCAGCAAGACACTCTGCCGGCGCTTTCGCCAGATAGCGTTCCGGCACCTGACCTATTGTGCTGCTCCTCAAAGCACCAGTCATGCTCAAGTCCATAATGAAGGTTTGGCAGCTTCCCGTGGGCCGGTTGCGCCAAAACGAGCGGGATCGATTGAAGAATATAGGCGCAAATGAAGAAAATAACGCCGACCGCGCTCATCCTCGGGTCGATATATTCAATCTCCATCCTTCCTTTCATAGCCTTGCATCGGTTATCCTGTATCCGCCCCATTCTCGACTGTTTAATTTTGCTCGCTTCGTATTGGCAAACACTTATTTACCTGGAAACTTCGCCTCACCCCACTTATATACAACTGAAACGATGAGTCCGCCATATAGCGAAAATATACAAAAAGCAGATCCGGTAATATAAAGACCCTGCCCACTGAGGAGGAACAAACAGGCAAGCCCCACGAGCAGTACGGTCAACCACAGAACCGCTTTTGTTCGCCAAGACCGTGCCGCATATTGACGTAAGCAAGTGATCGGCCGTGTATTGCGAAACACAGTACCCAGCAAAGCGCCAAGAAAATAGACCACTATACTCAAAAAACTTTCATTTATATGGTGATACATCGAGGCCAACTCCTAATGAACGCCGTCATCCCTCGCTGGATTCACCGCGCAACTAGATCCCGGGCTACCACCCGTAAGACTTTTCACAACTTTCCTTATAAATTTGCCTATTTGTTTCCACGTGATTCCTGCCGTTCCTTGCAGTCCAAGCGTTGCCATAACCCCGGCTCCCAATCCAACTCCCGGGAAACCTTTACCCTTGTACGATCCAGAACCGCTAAAGGAAAGCGAAGCTGGGCCAGTTAATGGTTTGGAAACCGCTATGCCAGCACCTACATCCATAACGGTTAGAAAGCCGGCGATGCCCTTTGTGAAACCCCATTCGGAGCCGCCAGGTGGCACGGCGGGATCTGTCAATGACCACGCCGCTGATGGTCCCGCTGCATAGCCAAGGCCTAGGCCGGCACCAGCGTAACCGTCGCCGGTGAGACTAATGCCGTCTGTGCCGATAATTACGCCAACATCCGTGCCCCAGCCAGGTATGAAACCCTGAAATATGGTACCCAGTGTGACGGTGATCTCCGCAAGACCCGCCGGGTCCAAGCGGTTTTCCGGTTGGTTTTCGCAATACCCGTAGACGTTCATCCCGCCCAGGTACGAGATCGGATCCCTATTCAAAAACCTCCCATTTACCGGATCATAATACCGAAACGAAGTCAGGATCAATCCGGTAGATTGATCAGTGTAGTATCCCGCCTGCGCCTCATATCCGAACGGATCTGACACCGTGCCGGAGTTTGCGACATTGCCGAAAGCGTCGGCAGTGCTCGTTATTGTGTTGCTGCCTGCTGAATTGAGGCGCTGAACCACTGTGCCCTGCGGGTCGAATTCGTAGAAGGTAGAGCCGCTTGAGGTGTGCCTTGAGATCAGACCTGCTAATCCATAGGTGTTGGTTGCAGTGATTGTGCCGGTGGAGTTCATTTCACACAGCGGCGATGTTGAATTGTTGTCGTAGAGATAGTAAGTCGTCGCTGCGCTGACCGTGCTTGATGCTCTGAGACTGTCTACGCCGTAAGTTGCGGTGAGAGTCGTTCCAACTGAGGTCAGTCGGTTTTCTGCATCGAAGGTGAGTGCCGCGCTGTTGTATGTTGTGGGATTGCCGTCGCCGTCATAGGAAAAGCCGGTGTTGCTCTTTTGATTGTCGCTGTTGTAAGTTTTACCACTGACGCCACGGAATGTCGTTGGATTTTCTGCACCGTCATAGGCGAAGGTGTTGGTGTAACTTCCGTTTCTTGTGCTGGTTTCGCTCGCGAGTTCGTCTTTTGCATCGTAGGCATAGTTTGTCGTGCCGCTATACGATGTGTCTGAATTTACCGTCGCGGCCAAAGCTGTCCGGTTGCCGACACCGTCATAGGTCATGCCGCTGAAGTTCGAGAGGATGTTTCCATTGCCATCGAAATTTTCAAGCTGCGTAATCTGCGCTTTGGTGTTGTAGTAATAGGACGACCTTGCGCCGTTGGCTAGATCTTCATGCGTCAGCCAATTGTTGTTTTGATAGCCATAATATGTGGTTTCGGCAAAAGGATTGGTCAGGCTCGTTAATCTCTGACCGGCGTCATAACTATAACTTATAGTTCCAGCAGGCGTGGATTCTCCCGATTTACTGCCGTCGGAGTAGTACGTATAACTAATACTTTTGTTGAAGAGAAGCGCGTTTGAGGAGTTATAAAACCCGGTCTGCACATTGAGCGGCGCATCGTTGTCGTCATAGCCGGGGTAGGTCGTGCTTCCCAATGTGTAGCCATACTGCGTCTGCGTTATTCCGTTATTCGCAGAGTTGAGCCTGCCGAATCCGTCATAGGTCAGCGAAACGGACGGCTGTGTGGCAACACTAGTTCCACTGGTATTGTACGTAATGCTAGTCAGGTTGCTTTCAGGATCGTTGTATGTGTATCCAGCGGTCACACCACGTCCGTCGGTCACAGACAATATATCGCCGGCAGCATCATAACTTCCGGCACGGACGCTGTCTGCGCCGGCAATGCCGGTCCATTTTCCTGACGACAGATTATAGGTCGGAGCAGTCCCGGAAAATCCAGGATATACAACGCTGTCAATATATCCCTGTTTGTTGTAATATCCGGTAGTGACATGCCCGTTTGCATCTGTCAATGTGTGAAGACGATAAAGCCCATCGTATGTATAACTTGCGAACTGGCAGCTTCCCTGTGTCGTCAGCAGTTCGCCTTCGTTTCCATACGTGTTAACAACCTGGCGAATTCGACTGCCCGTTTCATCAAATGCTTGCGACGAAGTTATTGGGCCGCCTGGATACAGATAGGTAGTCGTTGCGTAACTATTATTGGTTCCCGTCTGTGTGAAAGGAGATGTGACAAGTACATTCTGGTTCGCGATGTTGTACCCACCCATTCCCTCGGTATCTCCCCACCACGTCGTAATCCCGAGGGGATCGGTGGCGGATGTCAAGTTACCCTGGCTGTCGTATGTAAATGTCGTGGTGTTTCCTAATGCATCGGTTGCGCTCGACACTTCGCCAATTCCGGCATATTGAAAAGTCTTGGTAACTGTTGATGCCGCGTTGTTTCCGGGCGAAATTTCCTGCGTGAGATTGCCGTACGTGTCGTACGAAAACTGATAGGACACCTGGCTTGAGCTGTTAAGGCTGCCCGGAGGTGGCCCGAAAACATCCGCTATCAGCCCGCTTGGTTCATTGTAGACATAAGCAGTTGGGGCTTTATAGACAGTGCTGCCTCCGCTGGCATAACTCTCTCGGCTTGCCGTTAGCTCCCCAAGGGAAAAGCCTGTATAGCTCCACGTGTTTACGACAGTGACACCTCGGGGTGAGGTGGATTGAGCGACCTGTCCAAATCCTTGAGGCGTGTAAATACTTGTCCAGGTGTGGCCGTTTGCATCCGTAACCATTGTCGGGCTGTACGGATTAACGGCATCGCCGTAAACCTTTGTTGAAATTGCGTTGCCGGCACCGTCTGTCTCCGAGGTTTCCGCCATATTTGCGTTGTTGCCGACAATATAGGAAAACGCCTGCGGGAGTGCAGTGCCGGTAACCGTAACCTGTTCATAATTGGTGTTAGCTGTCGGCACGCCGCTTTGATTTACCGACTGAAAACTCACCTCATTGCCGTTAGCATCGGTTATCGATGCGACTGTTGAATCAGAGGCGTAGGCTATCGCAGCCTGTGAAACACCGGAACCGGTCGGACTGGGAACACTGATACTCGACAGCTTCGGAGTTTCCTCGGCAGCCTCTCCGTTTGCAACCAATATGTATCCGTAGTGATAACGATCAGGCGGGTTAATCGAGTTCGTCGGGACAATTTGGGACACGTGGTCGCAGGCATAGATGTTCTGCGGAGGCCCTGCTGGTATATTGGCGTTTCGGTAATATCCAACGTGGTAATAAACCGTTCTGCCATAGCAGTCATTTATAGAGGCGATGGCCCCTGTGCCGTCTGGTGCCCGGTTTATAAGCAGGAGAACATTATTATTACTGTCGGTAATAGTGGACAGCAACGGCCAGGTTTCAGTGGAATAGTAGCCCAGCCCCGGCACTGGTGCGCTGTAGTTAAAGTGGATGACCTGGCCTGTCGGACTGATAATCTCAGACAGCACGCTGCACAATGTCGAAGAAACCAATGCGGTTGTAACGTATTGAGTCCGTTTGGAATCCGTTATTATGTAATGCCCGGTTGTCGTGCCATCATAAATCCAGCTGACAAGATAATCGAATCCAGCCTGTACCTTACATGCCACTGTGATATTACTTGCGGTTGGAACGGCAGTCGCCGTAAATTGAACCAATCCACCATTAGGCATATAGATGTTCTTTGATCCAGCAGCGCCATCCTCCGGGTCGTAGACACCCATATTATATTGATGAGACCAGCCCTGGCCAAAATCCTGGAACTCATACCAATTTTCAGCATATTGAGCAGTCCCAGGCGCTCTGCAGCTATTGTAAATTCTGCCCCAGCTAACAGACGGACCTATCGGGTTATAAACAGTTAAATCCGATTGCGGCGTATACTCCTCCTCACCTGTGGCCAGGTTGACTGGGTCGCCATCGGATGCGCCATCTGTAAGCAAACTCGCCGCCCCGCCAAGTAACGAGCTCCAGACGTAACCGGCCTCTTGTGCAAATGGACATGTTCCGCAGGGCAGACAGCAATGTGTCGCCTCAAGCGACTCGCCGCAGTAAACATGCTGCGGGGACTCTCCTAGAATACTGAGATGTGCGACTAAACGTGCAACAGGCAAAAGCTGCGATGTTAATGAGGCAAACCGGATTTTCTCGTTTAACACGGAACTCGCAACGTTAACGCCAGGCAGAAAATTGGCGGATACTTGCGAACCAGCATGCCCAGCAAAATGCTTGGCCCTCGGAGCTAAGTTTGGTAACTGAGAAAAGAACTGATCCCAATTGCTGCCATGACGGACGACTGCGGCATAAATTCCCGGCTCCATGTTATGCCATTGCTTCCATGTAACCGTTACATCGCCGCCCGGCCATGAACCACAATCCGAACAAAGATAGGTTACTCCCTTGCCGCCGGCACTTACAACCGATACAAAATGGTCTTGTTCAACGAAGGCGACTAACGGCTTAGGTGCAAGCTTGAGGCCTTCGTCGTCGGCCGATATAGGATACACAGCAGTTCCCAATTTGCGCCCGGCATTAATAACGTCCTGAAGTGTGCTTCCTTCCTCTGAGACAGTGCATGAGTGAAGAATTGTATCGCGATCATAGGGCAGATCAAGTGAACGCATCGAAGCCGCCAAGGCGGCAGCGGCACACAATGGGTCGAGCACTGGCGGTTCGGGAATTCCAAGCCGCGAATTGTTTTGATGATAACCGTAACACGCCATAGCGTGACGCAGCATGAGTACCGCGTCCTCCCTATCTAAACCCACAGGTTCGGGGCGCACGGCAAGCATGTGGCGATAATAGTCAACGGTCCTTCGAAAATTATGCTGATCGTATACAGTCAGGCCCAAATCATAGAGGGCCTGCCCATGATAAGCGCTAATATTCTGCGTTAATTGATAGGCCGCTCGAAATTGCTCGGATGCCTCCAGCGGCTCCCGGTCAGCGCCCAGCAGGTATTCTCCAATCCATATGTGCCTCTGTGCAGCGAAGTCGATTTGCGAAGAAGTTAGCTTTGAACTGCTTGGCAGGTTATGCAGCTCTTGCTGCCACGCCGCCATGTCGGCAGCGGGAATCGGGCGAGAAAGTCTGCCCGTCTCATCGATTATTCTACAGCCTATTGCAGGAAGCGGTGCGCTGGATAGCTTATTGAAATCGGCTGGCGTAATCGACGAAGCACGCTGCCTTAGTTCCTGCGCTATCTTAATTTCTTTGGCATGCGATTTTAGGCTCGCGATTTTTCCAGCCACGTATTCCTGAGACATATCAGCCGCCGCAGCATATGCTGCCGGGGGCATCGTGTCGGACGCCATCAGAATGACCAATAGCAGCGCTATTACCCGCAGAAACCTACGAATATTGGCGTACTTTGCAGTAACAGAATCCTGCTGAACCGGCTTGACTGCAGCTAACATGTATCGTCTCCTTGTGCAAGAATCGCACGCTGATCCGGAAAGGCATATTGGCAAGTTGAGTCTCAAAAACACACCGTCCAGGAAGGCACACCACCCTGCACGAGACGACTTCACCACAACTTGGTAGAATTTCAGTGACTGGACACTAATAGAGTTTAGTAATTGCTCAGTAAAGATAGTTAACGGTTGTCGAATATGTGTATCCATTGGGATAATTGGGTGACGAACCAGCAGTGCCGGTAACAGTGACTGGGCATGCTGATTCAAGCGCAGATGGGCCGGCCTCGGTAAGCAGCCAGAGATTCGCGCCTTCACCGTAATGCGTCGTGGGATCGACGATCACCGAAGTTCCGTAGCAAAAGGCCATCAAAGGCCATGACGTCCCAGATACAGTCAGAGTTACAGAACCGGAGAAGTCCGGCGCTCCAATAATTTGAATTGGAACTACGCCGTTGGTAACGCCATATGTAACGTTGTATGTTGATGGCACCAAGATGAATCCGTGGGTTGGCGTCCCGCCGGTAAAGCATCCGGCCTCGTTGCTTGGCTTATACTCGGCAGATGTTGGAATGGCGGAAACAATGTAGTAGTAGGACGTTACCGGCAATACCGACGTGTCAGTAAAAGTGTTGGTGCTGGCGCTTCCAACGGTAGCGTACGGTACAGTTCCCTCGGCACCGGACGATGTGCCCCGGTAGATATTGTAGCCAGTACCGTCGACGCTTTCCGTCCAGTTGAGAATTATTGTAGATCCGGAGAGAGCTGCGGTGAGCGTGGCGGGATCTTCCGGAGGATACGCTGTCCCAGGCCTGCTGCTTACTATGTTCGACAAAAGTCCGTTGCCGGTGCTGTTCACGGCAGACGCCTCATAGTAGTATTGGGTGTTGGCAGTCACAGACTGGTCGGCAAAGCTTGTTGATGTAATACCTGTCGCGTAGGGAGCTGTCCCGATAGTGCTGGAGGAAAGGCCGCGGTAGATGTTATAGCTATTGGCACCGGAAACCGAATACCAGGACAGATCAATAACGTTTGGCGGATTAAATCCCCCCATGAGATATGGAGCAGAAAGAACCGTAGCGCCAGGGGTTGCAGAAACCTCAACGCTTTGGCCGGACGTGCCGGTACTGAGCACTGCCGCGACCGTATAGTAATATGTCGTGTTTGCAGTTACCGACGTATCTTGGTATGTGAGGAGGCCGATGCCGACAGTCGCTATCGGGGTCGCACCCTCCGCCCCGGATGCCGTGCCACGATAAATATCGTAGCTATAGTAGGTGTAACCATTTGAGACACCAGCGTTCCAAACGAGAGAAACCGCGTTCGCGCTGGGAGTCGCGGCTAGGTCTACGGGAATTGGGCTGATTGGCTGAATCGCTGTAATACTCGCCGAGCCCTTAGCCGCACCTGCGATTGCCGTTACAACTGCTGTGCCGGCGACGCTGGAACTATAGATTCCTGTGGAAGTGACGCTTCCAACCGACGTCGGTGTGACATTCCACACATAATTTGGCTGCGGATACAATACGTTTCCGTATTGATCGTATGTCGTTGCCGAAAATTGAAATGGCGTGTTAACATTTACCTGCTGTCCAGTGACGTTAACATAAATCACATAGGGGGCAGGTGGAGTAGGTACGAAAGTACCGCTGCTCACAGCCGTGCCATATGGCGCAACTACCGAAATTGGCCCAATCCCCGCACCGGCCGGGACGGACGCGACAATAAGACTTGCGGAAGATATAGTAAAACTGGCGGAAACGCCGTCGAAAAGGACTGCTGTGGCACCTGTGAAATTTGTGCCATAAATCTGGATTCTCGGGCCGGTCCACCATCCAGATGCTGGGCTGAAAGATGTGATACTATCTGTAACTTCATATTCTGACGAGCTCGTCCCCGTCCCGCTCGCAGTCGTTACGGATATAACGCCAGTTGTCGCGCTACTCGGAACAGTTGCAGTTATTGACGTGCTGGAAGTGATGGAAAACGTGGCGGGAACGCCATTAAACTGCACAGATGTGGCCGCAGTAAAGTTATTGCCTACTATTACGACAGATGTTCCAACTGATCCCGACTTCGGAGTAAAATCAGTTACGCTGGGCAGGACGACAAAATTGGAGGAGCTTGTCACAGTGCCGTTCGATGTGACTACTTTGATCGGCCCGGTAGTCGCATTAACAGGAACGTTAGCAGTGATGAGCGTTGTCGAAACAACAGTTACAGGTGTTGCGCTGTAGCCATTGAACGCTACTGATACTGCACCCGTAAAATTCGTACCAGTAAGCGCGACAGATGTACCTGTCGGCCCGGAACTCGGCGATACTGCGGTGATAGTCGGAACGGATTGCGCATGAACGAGAGTTACACCAGAACAAAGAAACCACAGGCAGACGAACGCATACGGCACGAATCTATTCAACATTTGGTCACATCCCTGACAGGTACGATCTGTCACCTACGGAGATATCAACGACCAAATACAACTAGATCGTCAGTATACTGATTCTACATCCGCCATTTGACGGATTTTGTTCATATGAACATGGGCTATAATAGCAGATGTGAATATTAATGTCAACAGTTAGGAAGCTTTATTTTGCTCGCAGTGTTACTGCTATGCGATTATGTCACCCTTAAGTGTTCTGCGATTATGTCCGCATAATCAAGAATGGGAACTCTGACATTGACCGATTCCGATCAGAAAAGATCAGATA
>Ga0224527_1001735_pt1 | contig 10200 bp, 10 predicted proteins | sample CBST0metaG_FD_179882 | JGI IMG/M metagenome (GOLD analysis project Ga0224527, IMG submission 179882) | Peat soil microbial communities from Stordalen Mire, Sweden - C.B.S.T0 | ecosystem: Environmental > Terrestrial > Soil > Wetlands > Peat | place: Sweden: Norrbotten County, Stordalen Mire... | reverse complement strand
CAAAACCTGTGGCCTGAAAGATTTCTCCGTTCATTCCGTTTTGAAAAGAGGAGACCAGTTTTGATCGACGCCGTGTTCCCGGTGACTGCGAGTTTTTTGGTGGCTTTCGAAGCCGAGTGAAAGAGAGCAGCACCACTGATACGAAGGAGCCCAATCTGCACCTGACTCAATGGAAGTCAACAAGAGTGCGTATGGAAGAATTGCAAATCAGTTTACGAACACCAGCGTCGAAAACAACAAGCTAAAGCAATTCGGAAGTTTACCTAATTTCTTCTTTTATCGAGCACCCCCGCTTCCTGCGCTTTATGCGGGCAAGGGATGAACCCGTCAAGGCTGAACCTTCGGCTCGCTGCGCTCGGCCTTGACTGAACCCTTCCTTGCCCTCCCTGCGCTTTTTTCATGAAGCGGGGGCACTCAACAAAAGAAATTTGTTTGACCTGAGTGCGCCTCCTCATGGAAGAAAAAAACGCCCCACAGGGCAGACAAAGGAAAAAACAATGGAATATCAGAACAACGACAGCAACAACGGCGCAGCCGCCGTCCATGCGGCTTCCGACAGTAAGAATCGGAAGCCTGCGAGCGCACAGCAACTCATCCGTGAGAACGTCCAGTACCTCATCCAGCAGTTAGAGGCGGGGCACAGTGAAGCCTTGACCGCGTTTCTTGACGCGATGGTTCACTTCCACAACTACTCGTTCGGCAACGTCCTGTTGATTGCGAGACAGAGGCCCACGGCAACCCACGTTGCGGGGATGAGGGCATGGAACGAGCTTGGCCGCCGAGTCAAGCGCGGGGAAAAAGGCATTGCCATTCTTGCACCCATGATTGCCAAGGGCCGCAAGAAGCGCGAGCAGCCAGAGACAGAAGACCCCGACGCGAACAAGTCAGCTCTTCTTGGTTTCCGCCGCGTGTACGTGTGGGACGAGGTACAGACCGAAGGCGCACCTTTGCCAACGCTCGGTGAGACTACCGGGGAAGTCGGAGAGTATCTCGACCGCTTGCGCGAATTTGTCTCCTCACGTGGGATCGCGCTGGAATACAGCGAAAACATCGCACCCGCGCTGGGTGTCTCCTACGGCGGCAGAATTGCGCTGCTACCGGGGCAGACAAAGGCAGAGGAGTTCACGGCCCTTGTCCATGAGTCGGCGCACGAGTTCTTACACAAAGCAGAGCGCCGCACGGCAACCACGAAGACGGTGCGCGAGACGGAAGCAGAAGCCATTGCTTTTGTCGTATCGAAGGCAATCGGCCTCAATGCAAGCACCAGCGCCTCTTACATTCAGCTTTACCACGGCAATGCCGAGTTGCTGATGGAAAGCCTTGAAGTTGTCCAGCAGACGGCTTCCGTGATTCTCTCCGCAATTCAACCGGAAGAATCCGATTCTCAGGACGTTCCGGAGTCTCAGTTTTCAACCACGGAAGCGACGCAGACCGCCGCCTAACCGCACAAGCACCCTTGGCGCGAACAGGCGAGGTGTACCTGTCCGCACGGCTTCCACCCTCAACCGAAAGGAGCAAATCGTCATGTCCACCACAGTGAGCACCAACAACGAATATCGCAACCTGCCAGTTGTACAGTTGCAGGAATCACCCACCAATCCGCGCCGCCGCTTCGATGAGCACAGCCTTGCGGAACTGGCAGAAAGCTTCAGAGCACAGGGCATCTTACAGCCCTTGCTTGTCCGCACCATCGAGGATGACAAATTCGAGGTCGTCGCGGGAGCGCGCAGATTGCGTGCCGCCAGAATCGCAGCACTCGAAACCGTTCCCGTCCGGGTTGTCGAACTCTCGGACGCTGCCTGTGTCGAAACGCAGTTGGTCGAGAACATCCAGCGGGAGGGAGTGCATCCGATGGAAGAGGCATTCATACTCGTTCCATCAGCTCTTTATGAGCAATACTGCACAGTTTTCGACAGACTGCTACCGGATACTGTTTGCTGTTGCCGTTCGATGGGCAATGGCAACAAGGTTTGATCAAGGTCTCTCGGGCGACGCCACGGGGCTCTGTCAGTGGTGGCGCGGGTCTGCAAAGAAAGCCAACGACCTGCCGAGTCCACTTACCGGACCAGATGCTTCTTGACATATGTGCAGCATGAGCGGGAGGACAGCGATGAGAGTAAGCGTTTATGACAGCAAGGTTCTGATCTGCATAGTGTTGTTCGTATCGGCAACATTGTTGAGTCCGGTACAGTTATGGGCCAGCCCCCAAAGTCAGCCGACCGGGCAGAACCAACCCCCAGCGGCGCAGCTGACACCTGAACAGTTGCAGGAGATTGTAGCGCCCATCGCGTTATACCCGGATGCCCTGGTCGCCCAGATCCTTGCCGCGTCCGCGTACCCCACACAGATTGTCGAAGCTGAGCGGTTTCTTCAGCAGAACCCAACCTTGAAGGACGCGAAACTGGGTGCCGAAGTTGACAAGCAGGACTGGGATCCAAGCGTGAAAGCGCTAACGCAGTTTCCGTCCGTGCTCGCGGATATGGATAAGAACCTATCGTGGACATCTGAATTGGGCGACGCCGATGTGAACCAGCAGGCAGACGTGATGAACGCGGTACAGTTCATGCGCCATAAAGCCCAAGAGGCAGGCAATCTGAAGACCACGCCACAGCAGACCATGTCGACGGACGGAAACGTAATCGCCATTCAGCCCGCTAATCCGCAGGTGGTCTACGTGCCGGACTACGACCCTGAATTAGTCTACGGATATCCCGTAGGGCTTTGGCCGGGATTCTATCCCTGGTGGGGAGTTTCTGGCCCATACCTCGCGTTCGGCGGGGGATACGGCATTGGTCCGTTCTTTGGCTTTGGCTGGGGTTGGCATGGGTGGGGCTTTGATTGGGGCCATCGCGGACTGATGTATGGCGGTGGGCGCTATCAGTTCAGAAGCCGCTCCTTCTACAGTCGTAACGCCTTCCTTCATGGAAACTATCGTGGCGGTGCGTCCTACGCGCGGGGCGACCGCGGCATGCGCGGTTATGCAGAGCGAGGTGGACGTGCGCCTGGTGGGTCGGCGCGAGCGGGCGCATTTGGCGAAGTCACACATGGTGCCAGTGAACGATCTTCTTCTTCGCGTGGACAATCCAGCATGGGCGGTGGTCGCAGCAGTGGCGGCGGTGGTGGGATGCGCGGCGGTGGCGGTGGCGGTGGCGGACGCGGCGGCGGCGGTGGACACCGATAGTAAGTAGGTGAATTCCAGATGATCTTCACGTCCAAGCAACAGACGCAAGTCGGGAGGAGTTGAGAGCAATGCTCTACAAAACGCGCAATTCCAAGACATTCTACCTAGCGGGCGTCCTCAGGCTCGCTGCCTGTACGACTCTCATGGCCGCAGTCGCATTCGTCTCCACTTTTGCAGCCCCCCAACAATCCGGCCAGAAGACTTTTTCCACCGCCGAAGAGGCGAGCAACGCTCTAGTGGAAGCGCTTCAGAAGCGGGATCATCCGGTTCTATTGAACATCCTGGGCGCGGATGGAAAGGATGTTCTCTCGTCGGGCGACGCCGTCGAAGATAAGGATGGCAGAGAACAATTCATTCAGAAATATCAACAGATGCATCGCTTAGTCATCGAACCAGACGGAAAGACCATCCTCTACATTGGTGCGGAAAACTGGCCAACGCCAATTCCACTCATGCGCAAAGGCAACGATTGGTATTTTGATACGCCAGCCGGCAAACAAGAGATTCTCTATCGCAGGGTCGGAAGAAACGAATTAGCCGTCATCCAAGTGTGCCGGGAACTTGCTGACGCCGAAAAGGAGTACTACCCCCAGCCGCACGACGGCAACTCGGGCAATCAATATGCACAGAAACTGATTAGCGATCTGGGCAAACACAATGGCCTCTACTGGAATCCGAGTCCCGGCGAAAGCGAGAGCCCGATTGGTCCGCTAATGGCCGCTGCCGCGACTGAAGGATACGTTGCGGATGCGAGTAGAAAAACGGAACCGTTCCACGGCTATTACTTTCGAGTTCTAACTCGGCAAGGTGTGAACGCTGCACGCGCAGAGCGAAGCTACATCGTGGACGGCAAGATGACTCGTGGATTCGCGTTCCTGGCGTATCCGGCTGAATACCGTGTGTCCGGCGTGATGACGTTCATAGTAGATCAGGACGGAATTGTTTATGAAAAGGATCTAGGTCGTCACACTGCCGAACTCGCGAAAGCAATTAAGCGATACGGACGGAACGCAACTTGGCGGAAGGCCGACTAATCGCCAGAGCGAAGTACCTGATAAGCCGGAGCACGGCCAGCAGTTTCGTAAGTGAGAAGGCTTTATAACTTGCCAGGACTTTGAACCGCATGGGTGTGTGCATGGACCAAGGAATGTGGAATAGTTGTCTAGCTCAGGGGCCAGATGTTGGTGCAAGCTTCATGTCAGTAAAGTAACCCTTGGCATGATCGTGCATCAGCCGTGGGTGGCGGTCCGTTCCGATGTATTCAGCGAGAAAGTCGACTAGCGCATGCACCTTCGGCGTAAGTCGAGACGAACCAGAGTAGAGTGCACACAACGTGATCGCATCCGCTCCGAAACATCTTGCAGACTAGCAATATTGAATTAGGAGAACGCATGTCAACGATTCGACCGGACGACCCCAAACGCAATCTCACGCTGGTTCAACCCGACAACCTTCCGTGGCCAGAAGTCGATCGTGCGCGCTGGCGACACGGTGAACATTCCTGCTAACGCTCCGCATCAGTTTCACAACGCTTCGCCGAAATCCGTGCGCATGCTCTGCATCTGCTCTCCTGCCGGACAGGAGAAGTTCTTTATGGAGGTAGGGGTGCCGGTTCCGAGGTCTACAACACCTCCTCCGAAGTTAGACGAAAAAGAGCAGGCCGCATTCATCGAGAAGGTGAAAGCACTCGCCCCCAAGTACCGCACCGAATTGCTTCGAGAGGCGTAGCGACTAAATCATTCATCGTGAGAAAGCGCCGAGTATGTTGATGAATCATCCAATGCACCAGCTTGATCACGTAACGATGGCGGAGATGCGCAGGATGGTCGCCTTCCATGAAAGGGAGCGTAACTGGCCAGCCGGCGCGCGAGATGTTCGATGAATTGATGGAGAAGACGCCGGTTGCCGACGATGTGGCTTACGAGAAAGCGGATGTAGGTGGCTTGCCGGGATGGTGGTGTCGTCCGAAAAACACTGTCGAGGCGGTAGCAGTTCTCAATGAGCCTAGGACAGACGTTTGATTAGCCCGTGGGCAGCAAAACTTGATCGGAGATTGTAATGAATGACACAGCACTGAAAGGAACAATCCAAGGCTTCACAAGTAACACGGCCGTCATCGATGGAGTGCGACTGCATTACTTTCTTGGTGGCAAGCCAAGTGGAACGCCCGTGCTGCTGTGGCACGGTTTCCTGGGGACAAGTTATGCGTGGCACAAAGTGGCGCTGTTGTTGGCGGATGCTGGCTACTCCGTGTTGGTGCCGGACATGCGCGGCTACGGCGATTCCGACAAGCCCGCTGGAAACGGCGGGTACGATGGCAGAGCTCTCGCGGAGGAGTTCCGTTCGCTGGTGCGGCAGACCGGCTTTGGAGCAGGACGTCCCCTAATGCTCGTCGCACATGACATGGGAGCGCCGCCCGCGCTGATCTGGGCTGCTGATCACCCGGAGGAGGTCACAGGACTGCTTTATATCGAAGCCCCTGTCATGCTGCAGCCGGTTCTCGAAAAGATCCTCACCTACACGCCCGAGGCGATGGCGAAAGGAAGCATGTGGTGGTGGATCCTGCCGCTCGCGCCGGGCGTTCCGGAAAGCCTATTGGTCGGAAAGGAGCGCGAGTTCCTTAACTGGTTCTTCCAAGGGCCGGCAGTCGCTAAGCACGAAGCGATTCCGCCTGAGTCCGTCGAAGAGTACCTGCGCACCTTCTCTGGGATCGAGGGCGTATTGGGAGCGCTTGGCGTCTATCGCACCGCATTCACCACAATTGCACAGACTGCCCCGTTAGTGGACAACAAGGTGAAGCTGCCTGTTGTGGCTATCGGTGGACAGAATGGGATCGGCGAGCGGGTCGGACAATTCGTCTCTATGGTTGCAAGTGATGTTCACAGCGTACTGTTGCCCGGCTGCGGCCACTTTGTTCCCGAAGAATGTCCGGAGGCTGTGCTGGAAAATGTTGCTCGTCTCATAAATCCTTAACTAAAGACTGCCAATGCAGTCGTGTCATGAAGCAGGAGCGGCCACAGATTGGATGCTGCGTTGCTTCTGTGCAAAGTACATGCCCTGCCCTCAATTCCTACTGGGGACAGCGTGAGTCTCTCCTGTGCGCCAAGTGTTCAATCGCAGGCCGGTTTCCGAGCGATGATTATGTAATGTGAATCAGAGCTGGCAATGTACAATTCCCTAAAGCAAATCTGCTACTTAGGCGAGAGCATGCCACCATTCCATGCGGTGCCGGGGACGTCGAGCGAGTATTTCTCGTTCCTAGCCATTGCCATTCTCGAAGGCCTTGCAATCCATACATGGCAGTATCGCAAGGAGCCAGGCGCGCTTTGGCAGGTTTGGTTGCAAGCAAGCAAAGGGCTCTGGCTGTTTGTTTTGGTAGTTGCCATTCGTAGTACGACAATTCAACAAGAAATAATATTCCTTCAGATAGAGACAGTCTTATCGGTTGTTGTTTGCTATCAGTGGTTCCGCTTCACGGCAGAAATCAGTGGTTTTGAGCGTTGGATGTCCATGGGCCTGATCCGTGCGATTGGCGGAACCATGGGCTTCATCAGTGTTGTAATTCTCACCAATAAATGGCACGGATTGATCTGGAATTCTTTTCGTATGGAAGGAGGCGTCTTTCATGCACCGCGATCCGCTATCGGTATCTCTCTTGCTATGCCTATATATCTGCTCAGCGCCTTCACCGTATGGATTAACATCCGCTGGGCCTTGCGAAATGTAGGGCTTAGACGACGCCAAGCGTGGATATTTCTGTTGCCAAGTCCGGTCTCCTGGGCGGGACATATCCTCTGCTTCGTGCTCGGTACTGGAACCTTTGCTCCGCGCGCAATGGGATTCTGTCTTTCCAGCCTGATCATGATCTGGGGTTTTCATCGGTGGAGATTTTACAGCATCCTTCCTTTGGCCAAGGAAGTTTTGATTAACGGCATGGAGGATGCCCTGATGGTATTGGACGACGAAGGATACATCGTCGAATTGAATGCTCCGGCCAAGGCCATCTTTGCTGGTGTGACAGTTTCCGTTGGGAGCACCTTTGAGGAAGCTCGGAAGGAATGGCCGGAGATGTTTTGTCCCGCTGCGGACGATTCTGTTTCCGTTTGGGAAGTCCAACGTAGACAGGGCGACGTGACTTGTTACTACCGGACGACGACGAGTTCCCTGCGATCGCCCGCGGGGAACGTGCTCGGTCGTGTAATGGTGTTCAAAGATGTTAGTCGAGAGAAGCTGCAACAGGTGCGCATCGTCAAGCAGGAGAGATCGCTCGCCATGATGGCGGAGCGGGAACGGTTGGGGCGCGAGTTACACGGCGGCCAAGGTCAGGTATGGAGCTATTTTTCACTGACTACGCAGATGCTGCGTACAATGCTGGCGCGTCAGAAATATGAGCAAGCTGAACAGGAACTGACTCGTTTGTATCAGGTGGTTCAAGAGATGAACACCGGCTTCAGAGAGTCCATTTATGGACTGCAAACCTCGGTTGCTGCCGGACTGATTCATGCCCTAGAGAAGCAGTTGGAATGGTATCGAAAGTATTGCGAGCTAGATGTCAGACTGGAACTGCGTTGTGATTGGCGTCAGGGGATGCTAACGCCAGGGACCGAAGCGCAGCTGTTACGCATCGTGCAGGAGTCTATGGTCAACATTCGCAAGTCTGCGCAGGCCAGCCGAGCTCGGGTAATTCTTGAGCGGGTGGATGGAGACTTGCTGGTGTCTGTCGAGGATAATGGCCGCGGTTTTGACGTTACGGAAGCGTTGGCAAGCTCCGGACATCATGGGCTCAATATAATGCGCGAGCGGGCCGAGGAAGCGGGGGGCACTCTCAATGTGGTTTCTCAACCAGGGTGCGGCACGGTGGTGTGGCTATCGATTCCACTTGTCGGAGAGGGATGGGATAACTGTTTACAATAGCTGGAAGAAAGCCGAACGATGCGACTATTGCTGGTGGATGACAACCTGCTGTTTCTTGAGGCTTTGCGTAAGATCCTAGAGTTGCACGAGTTTGTAGTTGTTGGAACGGCTGCCAATGCTCTTGAAGCGATTGCGATGGCCAGCGAGTTAGTTCCAGATGTTGTCCTTATGGATATTCGCATGCCCGGCGACAGCGGCATTGAGACCACGCGAGTCTTGAAGGTTCTCAACCCGGAGATGAAGGTTGTGATGATGACCGTCTCCGACGATGATGAGAATATCTTCGATGCCTTGGCCGCTGGAGCCAGCGGCTATCTGCTCAAAAGCATGGCTGAAGAAAGTCTGCTCGAAACACTTGGCCGAATGCTGGAAGGCGAGGCTCCGTTGACCAGAGGATTGAGCGCGCGGATTATCTCCGAGTTTGCTCGCCGCGAGCAGATGAACGACAGGCCCATCGTTCCACATCTCAGTCAACTCTCCGAACGGCAAATGGAGATATTAAAGATGGTCGTGCACGGACGCACCTATGCACAGATCGCGCGTACCCTCAAGTTACGCGAAGTCACGATTCGCTACCACATGGGGTCGATAGCTAAACATCTGAAGCTGAGAAACCGCTCTCAGGTAGTTGCTTATGCCAGCCGCTATCTCGCGTTCCCGCCACCCCAATCTCGCGAGAATTAGCCTCTTTACCTCCCGCAGGGGATGGTGAGCTTTGGAATAAAATTCACGGAAGACTATCGAATACGATAGTGCCTTTCCAACGATCTTCTTGTTACGTTCAACCTGACTAACAACTCATGTTGGCAGAGTGCAGTTATACCTGCCTCCAATCCTGCGCGCTGTGGAGTCTACCTCGCGACTTAGGCAGAAGTTGCTTCCATGCCCGGGCGCATGTTCATTCGTGATTAAAACAGTTTCGGATCTTCGTAACTGTAGTCGTATTTCGCTTTGCATTCGAATCGTAACGCAAACGACGTGTCAAGTATGCCTTGGTCGCGCGCAAACAGTAGTGCTTAGCGAAAGCTAGACAAGCCAACAAGGAGAGATTGATGAAGCAGCGGGCCTGGATGAAGGGTATCGCAGCAATAGTATGCATGGTCTTGGCGTCGTGTGCAGCATACGCAACGGAGGCCACTGTGGCGGGAGACACCTATGTGAACAGTGCGCACCCATCAACCAACTACGGCGGTCTGTCAAACCTCTATGTGAGCAATGCAGGCACGGCGCTACTCCAGTTCGATATCTCCTCTCTGCCTGCTGGCACCACGGCCAGCCAGATTGCCAAGGCCACTCTGAAGCTTTACGTCAATCGGATCAACACGTCGGGTTTGGTCAACGTACAACCGGTCACAAGCGCCTGGAGCGAATCCACCGTGACCTATACGACGATTCCGTCGTTAGGCCCCAGTGTTGCTGCATCAACTCCCTCTTCTGCAGGTCAATTCGTTGTCATTGATGTCACCTCTCTTGTGCAGGGATGGGTTACAACGCCCAGCAGCAACCTAGGCTTGGCGCTCAGTTCATCATCGGGAGATCTTGTGCTGGACTCCAAAGAGAATGATGAAACCAGTCACGCAGCACATCTGGACATCACCGTTACCTCGCAAGGCCCAGTCGGCCCGCAAGGCATTGCTGGAGTGCAGGGCGTCGCCGGAGCAACTGGGCCCGAGGGACCACAAGGCCTACAGGGCATGACCGGTGCAACCGGTGCGATTGGCCCTGTTGGTCCGGCGGGACCTGCGGGAGCCGTCGGCGCAACCGGTGCCACAGGTGCGCAGGGAACGCCAGTAACATTCAAAAATGAATGGGCCGACCATTCTTTACTTTTCACCCTTTTGAAGATCAGATCGAAGGGCTTTCTGTAAGTTGGATAAAGACTTACGCCGTCGATAGCGCAGTTCGAGAGTACCATTTTGAGCAATTGGGCTTGTTCCGTCGGATTCTGCCTAACATACAGAAAATAAGCCTTGTTGGCGAGTTCTAAACACCTCTGTGCATTCAGCAGCCTCTCGCCGTTTGAATCCTCTGTTCCGGCCATGGCAGCACGAATCTGCTGTTCTTCCGAGCGCCAATCGCCCATTTTGCGATCCCAGAAGTCTTCC
>Ga0224527_1001732_pt1 | contig 10206 bp, 8 predicted proteins | sample CBST0metaG_FD_179882 | JGI IMG/M metagenome (GOLD analysis project Ga0224527, IMG submission 179882) | Peat soil microbial communities from Stordalen Mire, Sweden - C.B.S.T0 | ecosystem: Environmental > Terrestrial > Soil > Wetlands > Peat | place: Sweden: Norrbotten County, Stordalen Mire... | reverse complement strand
TGTGTTATACAGCCGTCGGAGGCCCGCGGGAGACATTAATTGGTAGGAGCGGACAGGCTTGGCGCTCTAAGAGAGCGGACGTTGTCTCGAAGGAGTAGGGAGCTTCGAGCGGTGTCGGGACAACCGTGGGCAAATATACATTGATCGCGTCCGACCAAGCGCAGGCTGCGCACTGATCTGGCGGCATTGGAGGAGAACATAGCCCAAGGTGAGAGGAACCCGTATGCGCATTAATGCAGTCTTCACAGGCGTCGGTGTGATTCAAGGTCGCAATGCCACTCATCCAAATAAGGACGAAGGCAACGACCGAGGCCATGCACCGAAAAGAATTCCCGCTTGAATTAACCGACATACTCTATTATTTTACTTTACCGCCTAGACGTCAAATAATGGACAATAGTTCATTAATCGAATGTTATGTTTTGATAGCTTACCCAATCGAGCCGTTTCGTCCTCAGGATGACGACAGCAACTGTGATGCAATCATAATCACACAAGTGGCCGCAAAGCCGGTGCCCCCGCTTACCACGGCAATGATTTGCCGCCGCTTTTTACCACCAATATCGGCAGTGTGAGACTCTAAAATTAATGTTGTGACAACAAGATACAGAAATCCTCCGCCAATATTTGCAAATACTAATCCCAATACCATTGGCGAGAGCCGGGTTACGAGCAAAAGCGCGGCAATCGCCCCAAGCTCAGTAGCCGCTTCAATACCTATAGTATAAAGCAATGCCCTACCCCGGCCGAGTCCAGCGCCTATTAACAGCAAAACCAGTGCCAAGCCTTCGGGAAATTTGTGCAGCGAAACCGCAAAGAAAACTCCCATGTTCGCGCCATGAGCCAGCGTATCGCCTATTACGACGGCAGCGCCATCCATCGTGCTGTGAATACCAAGCGCTATCGCCAGCAGCACGACCGTTCGTGTAAGCTGAGTTTGTGGCAAAGAAAGATCTGCTGAGCTGGAGCAAGCCGGACAAACCGGATAGATATACTTCGCCACCAGCCAAAAAAGCACCGCGCCGCTTAAGGTTGCCATGACGAAAGGTCCAACGGGAAGAATACGCTTGGCATCCGGCAAAATATCAAAGAGGGTAACCGCAAGCAAAGCCCCAAGGGCTGCCATAACCAAATAAGACAGTCGCCTTTTAGCAGCCCCGCCAATCGCCGCGCCGGCAGCGCCGCCGGACCAAGCAACCAATGTAGCAATCGAGCTACGCAGTAAAATTAACTTAATCATAAACATCCAACAAACTTACCGTGTGTATAAGTGCGTATGATTATAGTCTAAATAGAGCACAACAGTCAATGGACTAACATAAAGCTAGAACAGGCAGAGCTCACCCTCATTCCCTCTCATCAGTTTCGTGCTGAGCTTTGCGATTACGGCGGCAGTTTCGTTTTCGGCACTCCACTTCTGAAAGGGATGTGTGCGACACACAATATACAATTCGTTCGCCACGAAATTCTCGGGGCCCTTAGAGTCGGCAATAACCCGGGCGGATTATAGTCTGACTGTCATTCATAAGAACGTACCAGGAGACTGCCTGCTTTAGCTGGCAGAGGAGTGGTTCCCTGCCTGCCGGAGGCTGTCCTCTTTCCTTTCGTCTTTGTGTATAATAATCGTGTCGTATGTTTTCGACCTGCCTGGTAAGCAGGTTTAGGAACTGACCAGCGTTTCGCCTGAAACCCAAGCGAATTAAGGGCAAGGCACTCCGGCATTGGGATCGCTCCCGCCGAGTTACCGTTTAACTAAAGTGCGCCGCTGCAATACCGAATTGGTTCAACCGCATGGGCGGTAAGAACACGGGGCTATCGTTCAGAAGCCCTAATGTGTCAGTAATTGCTTACGTGAAAACGTAGAGCCTACTGCGCTAGATGCAAGCTGTCTCCTTTAGGGGACAGTATCTGACTCTCCTAAAGCAAACAAAGGCGCGGTTGGATCGAAGGATTTTGCCTCTTCTGACGGAGGTATCGCCCAACAAATCGAAGGCATAAGCATTAAGTAATCCCGTAGGGCCATGCTGGAGGTTCTAATGCCACCATCAGGTTGGCCTGTGTCCATAGCAGCGGTGTGACGTCGTTTGGTACGTAGCGGCCGTCTTCCAGGTAGTAGAGCTCCGGGCAACGGTATTCGGGGAATCCGCTGCCTGGGCCGGTAAGCTGGCTTAATGACCGGCGGAGGTGATGAATCTGCTTTCGCAGGTGCCTTTCATCTCTTGTTTTCAAAAAGCGTTCGCCATATATGGTGGAAATCAACGGGTCGAAAATACACCATTGGGCCTCTTCGCCTTTTTGTAAAAGGCCGTTCCTTGTACTTATGTCTTGGCTAAAGTCAGATGTGCGGGCCTCTTGGCTTTGCAGCAATTTGTAGTCGGCACACCAAAATGAATCGCCGCTGTAGCGCCGTATTCCGTGCTCGCCAGTCAGATGATTGGCAACATTGCTGAGGATTCGATCCGCCATGTCATTGTCTACGACCCGCAGAGGATAGATTAGATATAGCAGCGCGGAATCGTTAGCGCGTTTTTTATCAGGGTCACACTGAATACATTCATACGGCAGAATCTGTTTCAGAGTCGTATGCCCCTTTTGCAGAAGCATATCTACCAGGTCTTTATTCGCGATCGTTTCACTCCATCGCTCCACCCCAGCTCGAACCGGACTAGAAAGGAGCTGCTGCAGCTCCCGCAGCCCGGCGACTACTGTGCCAATGCTTGATGCCTCCACTTTGCGTACTTCTTCCCAATGTCCGCTGTCCTCATCCTGCCAGTAACCTATCGCACGAAAATAGAGCGCAAAGAGGCCTAGAAGATCCCATTCGTGTGATTGAACCGCTATAAATCCCTCATTTGCGAGACGGCAAAAAAGCCATACAAAATAGCCAAGAGCATCATTTTGTGCGTGTGCCCACGTTACCGGGATCTCGTCGAGCGTCGCCGCATTAAAACGGATATGCGGCCGCAGCATAGGGTCGGCGGGATCGGCTTCGCCGGTAATAATTGTCTCGAACCTGCTGCGATGCGTGTAAAAATAAAAGGCAAGCGCGTTCACACACCGACAGGCGATATCAACATGTCCATTAACATAATGGGCATGTGCGATATGTATATTATCACGCACCCACACATTGTTGTAGCCCGTATACTCATTCCCCGGTTCCAGCCGGGCTGCGGCAAAGAGATTGGTTGGGAATACAGGAAACTCAAAGGTGCCCTTTTCCTGCAGATATGCGCTTATCTCGCGCACGTCACCGGAAAAATCATGCGGCATATCCAGTGTCCGGGCGAAATCATCCGGCAGCTTAAACGCTGTTCGATCAATCAAATCCATTGTCAAATTTCCTGAACTCCGGCTAATTAAACGCTCGGTTCAACCGCGCTTCGGGGTTCAACTTCCACCACCCGAAGTGACATCAATGCAGCAACGAGAAAGCAAATGCCGCCAAGAACAATAGTTAAGAGCGCATCGCCACGGAATACGAACTTGATCACAAAAGACATGCACAGCGCATACACCGTTTGCGGCAGCACGATGAACATATTAAAAAGTCCCATGTAGACCCCTACCCGTTCCGACGGCAAGGCTATCGACAAAATAGCGTAAGGCATTGCCAAAACGGATGCCCAAGCAATACCGAACGCGGCCATGGGCAAAAGCAGCAGTTCCGGAGTATGAATAAACAGGAGACTGAGCAAAGCAAACCCGCCAATTGCCAGGGCAGCGGCATGCAGCCTGGTACGGCCCATAACAAGTGCCAGCCGCGGCATGAACGGGGCTGCGACGAAACAGACAACGGAATAAGCGGCCATGCAGACTCCCGCCCACTCAGTAGCCCGATCAAATGCCGGAGATGCACTGTTCATTGCATGGAAAATATTGTGTGCTACCGCAAGTGTAAACAGGCCCCAGAAACAGGATAAACCAAACCAGGTAAAGAACTGCACTCCGAAAAGCTGACGCATGGTCAGAGGCATACTTTTCACGGCGCCAAAGATCTCACGCAGCCCGGCAAAAAATCCACGCGTCTGCTGCCGACGAAGTTCAAATGCCGCAATATCCGTCGGCGGATTTTCCGGTGTCCTCAGCACTGTCCACAACACTGCAAGAAGAAAGACCGCGGCTCCCACCCGGAACGAGTATAGGACTGAGAGCGGAACGCCATTCGATGATTCGGCTGTCACCCCAGTATGATGAAGCACCCACGGCAAAACAGTTGCCAAAGTTGCCCCAATACCAATGAAAAAGCTCTGCATGAGAAAGCCGACGGCACGCTGCTTCGGCGGCAGCTTGTCCGCAACAAATGCCCGAAAAGGCTCCATACTGACATTAATACTGGCATCAAGTACCCATAGCAGGCACGCAGCCACCCATAAAGCAGGCGATTCCGGCATTGCTATCAACACACAGGAGGCAATGAGCGCACCAATTGTAAAGTAAGGGCGCCGCCGTCCAAATCGCGGGCTCCAGGTACGGTCGCTCATCGCACCGATCACAGGCTGCACAAGCAAACCGGTTATTGGCCCCGCAAGCCCCAGGATCGGTATATTCTCAGCATGAGCACCCAGTTTGGTGTAGATAGCGGCCATGTTCGCCATCTGCAGCCCCCAGCCGAACTGGATACCAAGGTAGCCGAAGTTCATATCCCATAATTGTTGAAAACGCAGCGGCGCCCTTTCGACCGCATCATTCTCGCCTGAGGTGGGAGCGGAAACATCCACGAGCGTCATTGTCGGTCTAGTGCTATTGAGTCGGTTGTTCACTTTAGTTGATCAATCCTTTGCAATTGTTCGCTTGAAAACTGCGAAGCCTTTGGGCCCTAAAGAAAAACTGGGAGAGAGGGCCGTATTCGCTGAATAGGGAAGAGCGACCTTTGACCATCCTGCACCGACAGAAGAATCCAGTGTCCCCTTGGTCGATGAATTGGAGAGGTTGTCCAGGATCAAGAACTCACTGCCTGCGCCGCTTCGTTCGTAGCTCAGCACCTGGTTCGGCACCGAGTTTGTAACCCACTTGAGCTCTCCCCGCTGCTGCAACGCGGTGTTTCTAGCGCGAAGCGAGATAATCGCCGTATAAAACTTTGTAAACTTAGTGTTTCCAGCCAGCCAATTGATTGCTGCGTGCGGGTTAACAGCCTCCGCGCTATTGCCGATCTCCATTCCGTTGTAGATCAGCGGGATACCATCGATCGTAAAGTTGAACACTGCAGCCGCATGCGCTCCGGAAGATCCGCCAAGTGTGTTGACATCACGCGGATCGTCCCAGTCATCTTGAATTGACATATGCAGCATTCCCTTAGGATAATTATTGGTCTGGAAAATCCATGTATCCTTGACCTGGGAGACATCGCCGCCCGTCGAAGCCCTTTTGAGAGCGTCGTACATCCGCCAGCCATAGTCCAAAGAAAACGGTTTAAGCGCCAGGTCGGGTGTCTCACACTCCCCAAGCAGCAAAACATTTGGGCGCGTTGTGCGAAGTTGGGCCGCCAGGTTCTGCCAAAAGTCCGCCGGTATCATTCGGTTAGGGCCGTCGGGGTTGTTCGCAGAGTCAAATCTGAAACCGTCAATATTGTAAGCAGTGATCCAAAACCGAAGCATTCGAACCATGTATGCTCGCAAGTCGGAGTTTCCGTAATTCAATTGAGCAACATCGTTATAATTGAATGCGATTTTTATGGAGGCTGGATTATGCGAATTGCCGTCACTGTGCACAAAATACTCTGGGTGTTGAGTTATCAGCGCGTTATCCCATGCAGTGTGGTTAAGAACCTCGTCTAGAATGACTTTCATTCCCAAATGGTGTGCAGTGGAGACCAATCGGCGCAGATCCGATGCAGTGCCATAATCTGGATTAACCGCAAAAAAGTCGTGTACACAGTAGGGGCTGTCTAATGCGGGATGGCCGCCAATAGGGTGTCCAATCGGCGTCACCGGCATCAGCCAGATTACATTTACTCCCAGCTTCTTCAGCCTCGCCATCTGTTCAGCAATAGCATTGAAGCTGTGGGTTGGTGAGAAGATGCTCGGATAAATCGAGTAAATCACAGAAGAAGCCGGCCACTGCGTATTTTCCGCGGCTTTTGAAGGGCAAGAAATGCATAGGCAAAGCGTGAATAGAATCGTCGAACAGATTAATATGCGAATTGTCCTACTGATCATTTGAATATTTGCTTTCATCCATTAAGTCGTTGCGCCGCAAAATTACTGCGGGCTTAACAGTCCATTGTTAATTTGTTGACGATGTGGGCGCATGCTGCAGTTCCCTTAGCATCATCTGCTTCTCGGCTGGAGTCGTGTTTGGATCAGACTGTATTTTCTGCGTTTCAGTCTGCACAGTGCTCGCTGTAATTGGCTCGTGCGTATTGGCAGCGGCCGGTTGGCCGCCGGCTGCTCCATTCGCGGAGGGAGCGGCCGGCTGAGAGCAGCCGGTGACCAACACCGGCACCAAGACTGCAGAAAGCGAGAGTATGGTTGCAATACTGCGTTTAGTATTCATTGAGATGTAATTCCTGATACTGTCAAAGAGTCGAGACTCTAGGTTTGTGATGGATTGAAGGACATTGTATAATTAGCGAGACCGTTTTGCGACTGAGACAGACTGCCCTGTGGAACGGCAGTGAACGCGTTGTGAACTGAGGGCATGTCTCCTACCGAGACACTTCCGCCCATATCGTCCCAAGATGCGCCCAAATATTTAGCATGCCCGTCCGCAGCGAGGAAATTTGCATGCCCGCTGTTAACCAGGCCGTTGCTTCCGGCATGATCTACTGAGTGACGGTCAACTTCAACCGGGACTGTATACCAGTCGCCGCTGCCCTCGCCTACCATACTCTGGTTATCCATGGCCGTTCCGCAGCACGACCTTGGAAATAAGCGAGTCCAATTTGTCGGATAGGCGGCATTGTTGGACGATGCCCCAGGCCCAAAGTAGCCTGTATAGGAAGCCTGCCCCTCATATAGAAGCACGGTGGTGCTTGGTGAACTTAACTGCGAGAGATTTGCTGGAGTAGCAAGTTCGACCGATGTGCTTGGATAGTCGGCGATATGAACATTCTCAACGTAAGATAGTTTGTCCGGATAATAAGATGTTGCATTTGAATCAGGAGTTCGTGAGTCGTCAGGGCACTGATAGACATTAACCGATTTGGCGTATGGATAAATCTCCTCGGCCCAGCCCTGTCCGTAATAATAGCTTCCAGGATAGAGTTCATCACTGTCCTGGACATACTGCATCATTGCCAGGCCAAGCTGCTTAAAATTCGAAAGACATGTGATTTGCCGGGCCTTTTCGCGAGCCTGAGCAAAAACAGGAAAAAGTATTGCGGCCAGTATTGCAATTATTGCAATAACAACCAAGAGCTCGATCAATGTAAATGCACCACTTCGTTTTTGTTGCATTAAAGTTTCCCCTCAATCAATACAGATAAATTGTGTCCGCCGGTATTTCGTCTCCCCAAGCGTTTGGGGTAAAGCTAGTATAACATGGGGTATAGATCTTGTCAACAATATTTACTGCTATTTTTGTACTTTTTTTTTGTGGTATTATTGCAAGCAGTTTCAAGCGTAAATTTTTACCCAAACGTTTGGGCGAAGTGAAAATCGTGAGTTATGAAAGACAATAGACAACCTCAGGTCCGATTAGAGGACATCGCTGCGAAAGTTGGCGTCTCTCCATCGGAAATCTCACGGGTATTGAACGGACGGGTGCGAAACGGCAAAAGCGTCGGCCCTGCAATGCGCGAGCGTATACTCGAGGCTGCGCGTGAAATGAACTACAGCCCGCATCGTGCAGCGCAGAATCTTGTCCGCGGACGAACCGATACCGCTGCATTAATGATGGTAATCGATCGCCGAGCACCGGCCTCTCCGTTCCTTGAAGATCACGATACGCCAAACGAACTATCGCCGCATTACCACGAAATCATCGGCGGACTTACCTATACACTCAGTGAATACGGGATTCACCTGATGCTCGCGCAATGTGGCGGCCAAAATGCCGATCCGAACGCGACCATGGAGCAAATCGCACGATCTCGTGCCTGCGATGGCTTAATTATTACCGACATTCTTACCGATGATGAACGTCCCAAAATACTCGAAGCAACCGGATTGCCTTTTGTCGTCCGCGGGTCGTCGCCAATGGCCGGCACCGCCGCAGTGGGGACAGATAACATTGCGGTTGGATATCAGGCAGTTAATTATCTATTTGGTCTAGGGCATCGCAGAATTATGTTCTACAACATTCGGCGAGAACTGCTGGTGGGACAGCGGCGGTTCGAAGGTATGGCTCTCGCCGGAAGGGAGCTGGGGCTGACGCAGACGCTGGAATATCGCGACGATATCCATCATGAAATCGGGATGTACAACTCGGTGCTGCAGCGGTTTCAGGAGCCCAACCTGCCCACGGCGATTTTCGCAGAGGATGAAATCAGCGCACTTGGTGCGGAACGTGCCCTGACAAGCCTTGGCCTGCGCATTCCACGAGATGTTAGCTTAATGACCTGCCGCAATGCACGTTTCATGAGCCTGGTAATCCCGCACATAACAGTATTAAATGTCCGCCTTGACGAGTCTGCGGCACACTGCGGGCGGCTTCTAGCGCAGATGCTGCGGTCGGAACCAGTCGAAAAGAAGCAGACTCTGTTGGCCCCGATGCTGGAGGAAAAAGGAAGTACCGGACCTCCGCCGACGTCCCATCCCTAGTTCGTTAAAATACGCAGTACAAAATGTTCAGTGCCGAGCCAGGCGACATTGACGAAGCGCTTCTTCTTCAAGGGAATAGAATAAGTGTGCGGATCGCCGTCGCTAACAAATCTTTGTGACGGATGGAGTTCCATTTGATTGAGCCAGTAGCGTATAGTCATCGCCCCACCCGGCTTCACTTTGTTGTTTCCGGGAATAATGCGCGGGATTCGATAGGGCTGAAATGCGACAGAAATCGGTGACGGTGCCGGGCCTGCGCCCGCTGCCATCGCACAGATATTATGGTAATTGACCCCGCCTGATGCACCCGACTTTAATGTCGTCAGATCCTTAGGGAAGATGCCATAGGGCAGCGCCAGTGTCTGAACATTATATCCCGGCAGATATTTCTGAATTCCCTGCTCGCCGCCCGCAAACTCAGCTTCCACCTGTGCAGGAGTCATCGACTTCAAATGCATGCTGTGGTGCAGAGTATGGTTACCAATTTCGAAGCCGGCCTGCAGGAGATAGCGCATTTTTTGCTCGGCAAAGCGAAATTGCACAGGAGTTCCCTTTTCATGCGGGGCAGAAAAAGGCTTTGGCATTGGAGCAGCTTCGTTAGTCAGGACAAAAAAGGTCGCTTTAGACCTCCAATCGGGATGCTCTTCATTCATTGTTTCGAGAATGCCGACAGCGCAGTCCGGATCTATTTTTCCATCCGTAAGATAGCGGAACTGTCCCTCCATCGCATCGTCAAAGGTGATAATAACCGGCGACATGCCTGCCGGACAGTCAATCCAGCCGTTAACATAATCGGACAGGTTTATTGGCCGGTAGTGGTGCTCGTACAGCCACTCCATATCCGCACGAAATTGAGTAGATGGATAGGCATATGTCCCTAATGTCTGACCTTTAACAATATCGTGGTACTCCAAGATGGGTATTCGGCCGATTTCGTTTGGGCCAATTCCGGTGGAATTGGCCGCATCCGCAGCAGCAGGAGCCATAACCGATGCCGCCTTTGCGAGATGCGGACTCCCAAGAAGCGTAACAACCGTCATTAGTGTAAGAATCGTTGAGCAAACCTTCAAAATCGCCTGAGTCAATACTTTATCCATCTCTAACATAGTTTCAGCGGAAGTGTGGCACATCATATGGATTTCGTCAATCTCAATATTCAGCAATAGATTGTGGCGAAAGCTGTGTCATACCGTCCGGTATTATAGTATGATTGATATGTCGGCATTAATGCAGCTTGACAGCGATTTTGTGGTTTTATTGGGAGCAGTTGGTGAAAAGACTGAATTTTACATTCGATGAGGAAACAGCAGAGCTACTTGATCAGATCTCCGATGTTTACTATCACGGAAACAAATCGTTAACAGTTAGAGCGGCGCTCGAGTCATTGGCCACTCATCTCGGACATGCAGGCTGGGTAATCTCCGGCTACGCTCCAGTTTTGCTTGACCGGCTCGAAAACTGCCACTCGTGCGGGCTTACGTACCCTGCGGGCGATGTCCTATAT
>Ga0224527_1001729_pt1 | contig 10225 bp, 6 predicted proteins | sample CBST0metaG_FD_179882 | JGI IMG/M metagenome (GOLD analysis project Ga0224527, IMG submission 179882) | Peat soil microbial communities from Stordalen Mire, Sweden - C.B.S.T0 | ecosystem: Environmental > Terrestrial > Soil > Wetlands > Peat | place: Sweden: Norrbotten County, Stordalen Mire... | reverse complement strand
TTGAATCCCGAAAGCATCGCAAATGAGCCACACGCAATTCAAATCGTGGACACCCTGAAATCGCTATAAACCATACTTGGCTTTGAACTTGACGGCGACGCGACTAAGTTAAACCGGACAGCAGTGTTTTCCCATGTTGATTTACAGGTAAAAACTTCTTGACATTCTTTATTTGACCTTGCAAGATTCGTATCCAGCAGTATCCGAACAATTTGGAAGGCCAGCGTTTCCCTTGCAAGCAAAGCAGACGACCGCTCCACTCTCATAGTAGGGCCCCACAATTAGTTGTACGAATCGTGTGCAGTGGCAAATGCGCCTCATCCTTGAGTGATGTGGCGCACATGTGTTTTTTGTGCACCGTGAAGGTCTTCGCTCAAAAACGGCGCTCTACGTTCAACAACCAGCACTTACGGATCTGTACGAGTTACTTTTGCATGTTATTGCCAATGCTTGACCAGCAAAGACACTGATTGTCCAACTTTACTTTCGCAACCCGGCTCGTGTGATACGGGTTACTTAGAAAGGTTGCAGGGACCGAATGACCACACAATGGAACAATGACGACACTTTTCACGTTGGAATCAATATGGCGGGGGCCGTCTCCGCAGGAGCCTATACCGCTGGAGTTCTCGACTTCTTCATGGAAGCTCTGGAACAGTGGTATGCAGCGAAGCAGGCTGAGCATCCGCTGGTTCCACTTCACGATGTCTCGATCGATGTCTTTTCCGGAGCGTCTGCCGGCGGCATGTGTGCCGCCATTGCCTCGGTCATGGTACAGGGCAGTTTTCAACACATCCGGAATCCGGCTGACCCTTCTGTCAAAAACACGACCAACAAGTTTTATGAGAGTTGGGTTAACCTGATCGATATCGAGCCACTGCTGCAGGACAACGATCTTCAGAATGGCAAGCAGGTCATATCTCTGCTGGATTCCACCATTATCGACAGCATCGCAGACTATGCAATCGCGCCGGGGATTGCGACTGCGCGGCCCTATATCGCGGACTCTCTTACACTCTTTCTTTCGCTTACCAACGTGCGAGGCGTCCCTTTCTCGTTGAACGCAACAGCGGATGGATCGGCCGAGGAAGACATTGCCTATTATGCGGATCGACTTCAGTTTGAAACAGTTCGCGGTGCGGGTCTGCCCCTTTCCTCCCTCGCAAAGCCGCTTCCGATTGGGTCAAATGCAGGTGCATGGCCACTGCTAAAAGAAGCTGCCAAGGCGACTGGAGCATTTCCGCTTTTTCTGGCTCCTCGCAAACTTGACCGCAGCGCGATGGATTATCTGAATTCGCCATGGCAATCCATTGCGTCTGCCAACCCGGTGGCGATTCCGCCGCATTGGCCGTTGCATGCCGACGACACCTATTCCACCTTGAACATCGACGGCGGTGTTACGGACAACGACCCCTTCCAACTCGCGCATGACTATCTGGCGATGCATAATCCACTAGCCACCATTGACCCGCAGACTGGAAACCTTCAAAACCCACGCCCCTCCGATCAAGCCAATTGCGCGGTCCTTACGGTAGCTCCGTTTCCAAGCAGGGACCTCTACAATGACGGTTACTCCTTCGACCAGAACAGTTCGATCTTTGGGATGTTGCCTAATCTCTTCAATGTTCTGGTTGCGCAATCGCGCTTTTTCGGTGAATCGCTGGAATCGGTATTGGGCGGCACATCGTATAGCCGCTTCGTGCTGGCCCCTTCCGACACAGACAACCCGAACCTGAACGCACTTCAATGCGGATTGCTCAGTGCATTCGGGGGATTCTTTGAGCGGGGTTTTCGCGCGCATGACTATCAGTTGGGTCGTCGCAACTGCCAGAAGCTTCTCCGCGACTACTTCCGCCTTTGCACATCCAACCCTGTGATTGCCGAAGGCCTGAACAAGCTTGCGGCCGCCGATCGCGCTTCAGTTATTACCACATTCGATCCTCAGCAGCATGGCACACTCCCCATCATCCCCCTCTGCGGCACAGCGGACGCCGAAGTGCAGGCACCCTCCCGCGCAACCATTTCATCGGCCCGCGTTGGCCATGTTCTGAACTGGATCGTGGATCGTTTGCACGCGGTGTCGAAGCCGCTGCTGGAAAGTGCAATGGGTTCCGGATTCGAGAATTGGGCGGCGCGGTCGGCTGCTGACACGCTAATTTCCACCTGGGGCAAAGCAAAACTCAAAGACTTGCTTAACGAAGAGTTGAAAGATGTGATTTCTGGATGAGTTCGGTTGATTGACGAGGTGCTGGCTCGATGCGTTGAGCGATGGACGCGAGGTTTGCGGCTTTGCCTGTCAAGTAACAGTCCCATATCTCCAAGGCAGGACGGAATCATATGACGATGCCCGACATACAAGTTACAGATCAGCTTGACAAACCGGTCGGAACCATCAAGATCGACTTGTCTCACCCGTCTTCTCTGGTGAAATACCTGAAGACCGAACTGCTCCACCTGGCGGTTGTTCCTGATTTCCTTGCGCGGAAGGACGAGACGCTCAGCAAAGCTGCGCCCAAGCCCCTCCAGTTCCAGGCCAAGGCGCAGCAGAAGTTTCAGCTCGGCAACACCAAGCCGGAGATCGACATCACACCCGCTGGGCAGGCTACGATTCGCGTGAACGCCAGCCCTGGCACCAACTTATTTGAGGGCGATCCCTTTCACGCGGCTGCCAAGGTGACTGACGCCACGGGCTACGTGTCGGTAGGTTTTGAGGGGTCGCTCGACCTGGGCGTGAGCGGCTCGGATGGAGACTTAACCTTCGGATTCGACCGGACATCTACTGTAACTCTGGAATATCTGAAGGCCTTTCCGTTGGGCGCAGGCGAACCTACGTTGGGAGATGCGCTGGGCCAAACGCTGTCATCGTATGTGATTCCTGCAGATATCCCGGACCTGGTCGCCCTGAAGACGAACGATATTGCTACCGTCTCCGGGCAGGGCAGCCTGACAATCTCAGGAGGAGTGAAGGTCTCAGCGATTCCGAATCCGCTGGCATCGGCAGCCTTGCCCTTAGGCGCCGGTACGATTGCCGTACAGGCGGGCCCGGTAGCAGGCCTCTCCGCAAGCTTTACCATTTCTGGGTCCTACCAGGTGCGAACACGCCGGAAGGACGCGGATACGGTCGAGTTGAGCTTTCTACGAGAGAGTGGAACAGAGTTGAAGGCTGACTTTTCCGCATCCGCAGGGGTTACCGCAAAATTGGGGACCAAGGACCTGATTGCGGCAGTACTCGGCGCAGTCAGCACTGACCCCACTGGAGACAAGAAGCTCCTTGCCGATTTGCAGCCAGGGGAGATCAAAGCGCTGGCTGCCGCAATTAAAGGCGGCCTGGATCACAGTCTTCACACTTCGGTAAACTTGGCACTCTCGTCAGCCACGGACGACGAAGCCGCATTCCAGTATGAGATTCAGCCCGCGCATTTGAGTGCTCAGGCAAATGACGCTGTGCACAAGGCTTTGGGTGGAGATCTGAGCCTTCTTACCGTCATGGAAGAAGGCATGCAAGAGGGAGGCATCCTGGCTCCTGGAGTGAAGATGCTGAATAGCGTGCTCAGCAAAGCAAGGACCAACGGGGCGACGCTCAAACTCAACTTGCTCGGGATTCTGAATTATCTGACGGTCTCGGAGTTGATCCGCAATAGCGAGATACTCACGGACGACGTGACCGGAGACGTGACGATCAAGGAGACGGTGACGGGGAACAGCATCACGGCGGTGACCGAGCCGTTGGCGCGCAACGCCGCACTACGCAAGGCGATCTTCGATTCTGTGCTGGCAACCACCACTTACCGGGCCGGAAAGGCGGTCGCACTGCCGGACCTGAATTGCGAGCAGGTGCATTTTGCTGTCAACGAAAACACGAACGGCGAGAATTTGGGTGACTACCTGAGGTGGTTTGTCGCGCTGAAACTTCTTACCCTGCCAGAAAGCGCGACATGTCTGAGCCAACTGAAACCCGGGGGACCTTCGACCTGCGTGCTGCGAACGTCCTTCGGGAATGCCGAATGCGCTTCGATGTTCTTCGGCGGGAACGCGACTCATCGAGTGCAGAATGACTACCTCGAGATTGGACGCCAGGCTATGCGCGCGCTTCTCGACCCGGAGCATGAGGCGAACGACCAACTGCGTTACAAGATCGTCGATGACGCGCTTTGGCCGAAGGCGCTGAGCACAGGCGCAAACAGCAACCTTGGACCATTGGTCGGCCTTAGTACGGGCGATGCAAGGGTAGAGTTACTGGTCGGAGATGTCTTCGTGATCACGGAATGGGCGAAGGCGATGGCCGAAGCCGGTGCGCTGGTCCAGGATATGCGAACCTTCGTGGCCGATTCCGATGTCGCGACGCTCTTCGAGAACAGCGACTTCAAGAGCAAGCGCGATGCACTCCAACAAAAGATGGCTGCGATGGTGAAAGCGAGCAGGATACGATTCGAAGAGCCTTGGGGCATGGTGTGTCTGTTTTGGTCAGCCGGTTCGCCCAATACCGCGTACGGCAAGATTGCCGCGGGACGGTTGACTGTCGAGCGAGGCACGCAACCTGCCCTGGCGGCTGCCGCGGACTAGCCAGCCAGTCCTTCACAAGCGAGGAGTGCGGCTCGACGTGCTGGTTGCTTCATGTTTCACTATTTCAACCGGAGCAAGGCCTTCTTGATCTCTACTGCGTCGCGGCGCGAGGTGCGGACTTCCGCCGGAAGCAATCGGCGCTGTGGTCGTTTACTATCCCGGCGGCCTGCATCCACGCATAGACGATCACCGGTCCCACGAATTTGAATCCGCGCTTCTTTAGCGCTTTGGAGATTTCCTCTGAGAGTGGAGTGCTGGCGGGAACTGGGCCGCTGTTATTGATCGGCTTGCCGCCGGCGAGATTCCAAATAGACTTTGCGAAATCCTCGCCCTCTTCTTGCATGGCAAGAAAGATACGCGCCCCGTTGATGGTCGCCATAATTTTGGCGCGGGAACGCACGATGCCCGGGTTCTCAAGCAAACGTGCGACATCGGCATCCGTAAACCGCGCGACCTTGTTTGGATCGAAGCCTTTGAAGGCAGCGCGAAACGCCTCCCGTTTGCGCAGGATGGTAATCCACGCAAGGCCGGCTTGGAAGCCGTCCAGCATCAGCATTTCCCATAGACCTCGGCTGTCGTACTCGGGCACGCCCCATTCCTCATCGTGATAGGCCCGCATCAGTGGATCATTCTCAGCCCATGAACAGCGATGGACCCGATTTGCTGTGGATGACGTCATATGCCCTCCTGTCGAAGCTCTTGCCAGCAACATGACCACTGCGAGCTTGACCCCTTTTGTATGGTCTCAGAACCCGTTCCGACAAACAATTCTCGCACACCGCGCGGCGATGCCCGAAGTCGCGGGTCAAGGTGAGTCTGTTGACGCTGCAATGCGACACGAAAGGCCGATTGGCTTTCCTTGTACGGTCGAAATCGGATTGGGGAGGCGTGCAAAGCGTCGTCGCCTGCTCGATGTCTTTGTGCCGGCTCGGCGTGATCTAGTGGTCGTCGCGCGCCGTAAGGTGCATGAACTCACACGTCGCTATCAATCTGCGCTGACCAAGTACGCGCAAATAGCAGGAGCGAATCCACATCACTCAAGACCCTGCACGGACTGCCGTCTGTATGCGGTCGCTGGGATATGGGAATCTTGCAACCGCGGGCTGTCCACCCAGTTCTCGCACTGAAGCCCCGGGGCCGCTCACCGCCCAAGATGAACCGAGAGCGGGCAAGAAGCTGCAATTCTCCGCCCTTACCACTTTGCCCCGGGCGTTTTCGCTGAGAGCAGGGAGCGGCGGAGTTCGATGATCCTCAACGTCGCACAAGAACGGGCCGTCCTCTTGCTCGGCGAACCCCAGAGTGCCTTATCGGGTCTACACGACGCCTACCTTCCTTACATCGCCATGACGCTCAACAACTTCGGGCCTCTTTACTGCGCGACCCAGAGCACGATGGAGGCAGAGAAGGTCTGCGGCGAGATGTTCCGCACGGATCGCAAGCCCACCGGGCCAGATCGCGATCGGGCCGAGAGCCGCCCACAGATTCAGTTGAGAAGACTGAAAACGATATACCGAGATGCCGATAGAAAGGATCAATATGGGTGACACCGCCTAGATAGAGAAGACGGGACTGAAATCGGAATCATAGACGACACATTGACCTGGCCCCATTGACTTCGACTTGCCAGGTACGCTGGTCAAAGAAAAACGCTGGTCCTTCAAGTACGTCTGGCGCAAACAAGGCGCCAATGTCTGCTCAGGATAGCAGCACTGATATGGCGCGTTTTTTACGGTCCATATCAATAGGGGTGGACGATCTGGAGATGATTTGGGAGGTCCTGGAGATACGACGGAGATCTCTCTTCCTCCAATAAGGATCAAGGGAAGCCCCGCAAAAGAAATGGATGAAGATGGCGGCTGCATCTTCGCGGCGATGGCTGTGGAGCTTCTCGTCGGTGAGATTGTGGATGCTGCAGAAGAAGTGGTAATGACACGCAAGAGGACGAACCGCGAAGGCGCCTGAAGGGTTTACAAACAATGACATTGATTCGCGATCTCAGGATCGGCACCAGACTCCTCGCAGCATTCATCATTTTGAGTGCCATCACTGCCTTCATCGGCTATATGGGCGGCGCAAGTTTGAGCAAGATTGCGGGTCTGTCCAGGACATCCTATGACAGACAAACCGTCGGCATCCAGTACCTAAAGCAAATCAATATCGATATTGCCGAAGTAGACAGGTCCGCAAAGAATGTGATGCTCGCTTCGAGCCAGGAAGAGGCCGAGCAGTACAAGGCGCGCGTCGATAAATACGAACGGCTGGTCGATGAAGACTTGGATAAGTCCAGACCCTTGCTGAAGAAGCCCAAGTCCGTGGAGTTGTTGAAGAAGATCGACACGGGGTGGAAGAAGAGCCGGGATTTTACGAATCAAGCCGTTGCGCTCTCTCTGAAAGAGCCTCGCACTAAAAAGCGACCGTCAATGGAGCTCTCGATGGGCGAGGGCCTTGCGACGTCCGATTTCGTTGAGGATTTGCTGGGCCAATTGGCACAAAACAAGGCCAATGACGCCAAGACGGCCCAGGATGAGACGGACAAGACCTATAACAGCAGTCGCACTCTGCTGATCGCCCTTAGCTTGGCCGGCATTCTGCTCGGCGTTGGGTTCGGCAGTTATATTTCGCGCGGAATATCCAAGCCGCTTGGCATCATCGCAGAAGCGGCGAAGAGGATTGCGCTGGGCGACGTAAATCAGAAGATTGACTATCGTTCTGGCGACGAGGTCGGCTCGGTGGCCGAGGCTTTCCGCGCGGTGATTGATGCCGTGAACGCATTGACGCGAGATGCGGCCATACTCTCGGAGGCTGCCGCCGATGGCAAACTGGACACCCGCGCCGATGCCAGCAGACACCAAGGCGACTATCGCAAGATCATCGAGGGCGTAAACGATACGCTGGACGCGATTGTTCTCCCCGTTAACGAAAGTGTCCGCATCCTCGGCCAAATCACAGGCGGCAACTTGCGAGAGAAGGTCGAGCTTGACTGCAAAGGCGATTACCAGAAGATGAAAGACGCCGTCAACGGACTCCACCTCTGGCTGACCCAACTGGTTGACTTCATCACCATGATGGCCAACGGCGACCTCACCGCGACAATGGGGAAATCCTCCGAACAGGATCAGATTTACCAGTGGCTCCATCTGATGAAGAAGAACATCAAGGCGCTGGCGGCCGATGCTGAGTTATTGGCGACTGCGGCAGTTGAAGGCAAGCTGGCGGTCCGCGCAGATGCGGCGATGCACCAGGGGGCATACCGGCAGATCATCGAGGGCGTAAATGCGACCCTGGATGCGGTGATTGCGCCGCTCAACAAAGCCGCCAACTATGTGGATCGCATTGGAAAAGGCGATATTCCCGCGAAGATCACGGAAACGTATAACGGCGATTTCAACACCCTGACCAAAAACATCAACGCATGCATCGGCGGCCTGGACGGACTGGTTGAGGTGAACCAGGTCCTGCAGCGCATTGCTGTGAGCGATTACTCGGTCAAGGTAGAAGGCTCCTACCAAGGCGTATTCGCAGAACTAGCAAGGGCTACGAACGAAGCCGAGAGTCAACTTAAGCAGGTGGTCGGCACGGTTGTATCAATTGGAGCGGGAGATTTTCAGGCACACCTGGAATCCTATCAGAAGATCGGCAAGCGCTCAGAAAACGACAAGCTCATGCCCGCCTTCATTGAAACAATGACCTCGATCAACAGTTTGGTTGCGGATGCCGAAGCAGGCGCCAAAGCAGCCGCCAATGGCCAACTGGGCCAGCGCTCTGACGCTAGCAACCAGCATGGCGACTATCGCAAGATCATCCAAGGCATCAACGCAACGTTGGATTCGATTGTTTCGCCACTTAAGCTGACAGCAGAGAACGCCAGGACATTGGCCACCTCCGCCGACGAACTCACGGCCGTAAGCAATCAGATGGCAGCCAACGCGGAGGAGACTTCGGTGCAAGCCAATGTGGTCTCGGCGGCAAGCGAGCAGGTTTCCAGAAACATTGCCTCTGTGGCTACGGCCTCCGAAGAGATGCAGGCTTCCATTCGCGAAATTGCCAAGAACGCCAACGACTCGGCACGGGTAGCCAAGGACGCGGTTACCATGGCACAATCGACTAACGAAACCATGCAGAGACTGGGCGAATCGAGCCAAGAGATCGGCGACGTAATCAAGGTAATTACTGAAATCGCTCAACAGACGAACCTTCTGGCTCTAAATGCAACCATCGAGGCTGCACGTGCTGGAGAGGCGGGCAAGGGCTTTGCGGTTGTGGCCAATGAAGTGAAGGAACTCGCCAAGCAGACTGCCAAAGCAACCGAAGAGATCAGCCAGAAGATCGAAGCCACGCAAGAGGTTACCAAGGGGGCCATCTCGGCGATCCAAGGCATCGCAGCGATCATCGACCAGATCAACGACATCTCCAACAGCATTGCTTCCGCGGTGGAAGAACAGACGGTGACGACCAACGAAATCAGCCGCAGCGTGAACGAAGCCGCTCATGGAGTCAATGACATTTCCAATAATATTTCCGGCGTAGCTACCGCTGCGAGGAACACCACACAGGGTGCCAATGATACCAGGTTGGCTTCCACGCAATTGGCCGAGATGGCAGCACGTCTCCAGTCGGTTATGTCGAAGTTCACTTTCTAACCGCAGCAGCGGTTGAATCACGGCTCGGCGAAGGGGCAACTCAGCGCCGGGCTTGCCTTTTACATCGTCCGTTGAAAGGAAGAAGCCTATCCAAGCTGATGTGAGTGTAGATGTACTGACGGAGATTGTGAAATCCGTGTTCAGTACCATGATGAGCCTTGAGGTGTCCACCGCCGATGCGCCCTGGAGTTCCAAGGGAGAGTGGATGACCTCGATGGTATATCTGATGGGCGATTGGAACGGAGTGGTGATGCTCGCGTGCAGTCCGCATCAGGCCTGTCAGTTCGCCGGCCGGATCCTTGGCATGGATCCTCCCGAAAGTGCGGACGATGATGTGCGCGACGTGATGGGCGAACTGGCCAACATCATAGGCGGGAACATGAAGAGCAGAATGACGACAGTGGTTCGACTTTCTCTGCCTTCCGTCTTGAATGGCAGGGACTATGACGTCAAGGTCTGTGGGTCCAAGGTTCTTGAAAGGCTCGCTTATCAATGCGAAGACGGGACTTTCTGGGTCACAATCCTTGTGAACAGGGAGTGAGAGGTGCAAGCAGCCTCGTCCGCCTCAGATTAATGGATCATTTCGCGGCCAAGCCAAGCTGGCATTGGCCGCTTCACTTTCCCAGACTTTCGGTGCCGGTCCGACTCGAACCATCTTGCCTGTTACTCCGGCCTCAGATGTCGAGAAGTGACGCAAGTGCCTTTGGGGCCTCTGAAGATGGCGGCGGCGCGGTCCGGAGCACAATCGGGAGCGAAGCTACAGTTACAATGTGACAAAACCTCCTGACACAGGCCATGGGGCGCAGCGACGCAACCGTGCCATGTCCTGTGAGATCAACGTCCGCCGAAAGCGGTCACCACTGACTTGGACAGCAGTGACGGGGAATAGTCGAGGCGGTCTGACCTTGCCCCCGAAAAACGTCCCTCTTAGCTAGCTGTTCTAATAGCGAAAGGGAAGCGAAGATGACGAAGGCAACGCGGAAGCAGTACACGCTTGAGTTCAAGCAAGAGGCGGCCCGGCT
>Ga0224527_1001726_pt1 | contig 10244 bp, 9 predicted proteins | sample CBST0metaG_FD_179882 | JGI IMG/M metagenome (GOLD analysis project Ga0224527, IMG submission 179882) | Peat soil microbial communities from Stordalen Mire, Sweden - C.B.S.T0 | ecosystem: Environmental > Terrestrial > Soil > Wetlands > Peat | place: Sweden: Norrbotten County, Stordalen Mire... | reverse complement strand
GCTGTATTCCGCGCGCGCCACAATCTGTCCCGCCCGCAGTTGATGCGCCAAAAAGCCATCGAACGCGATCTTCCCCAGGCAGAGCACCACCCGCAGATTTTTCAGCAGACGGATCTCCTCGTCCAGCCACGGAGCGCAAGCCCGCAGTTCTTCCGGCGTGGGCTTGTTTCCCGGCGGCGCGCACCGCACCACGGAGTTGATCCACAGCCCCGTCAGCCGCATCCCGTCCTCGCGCGAAACCGCCTTCGGTTGCGAGGCAAACCCCGTCTCGTACAACGCCGGAAACAGAAACTCTCCCGACCCGTCCCCGGTGAAAGGCCGCCCGGTGCGGTTGGATCCATGTGCTCCCGGAGCCAGCCCCACCAGCAGCACCCGCGCCTGTTCGTCCCCAAACGACGGCACCGGCTTGCCCCAGTACTCCACGTCCGCATACGCCCGCCGCCGGGTGCGCGCCACCTCGGCGCAATACGAGCGCAGCCGCGGGCAGCGCTCGCAGGCCACAATGCCTTCGTTCAAGGCTTTCAGAGATTCGCAAGAAATAGCCATGCGCAAATTCTACCCGTATCCCAGGTGAACCTCTCGTGTCGCCCGGCGGCCATTGGGATAGAATGGCAACGCCTTCGGAATACGCTTTCTGGCGCCGTGAACTCCGCCTGCGCTCGGCAAGCCAATCCCGAAGAATCCGATTTGCACTCCAGGATGGGTTGAGATGAAGCTATTCGTTCACGCACTTGCTCTGCTTCCTTTAGTGGCGGGCCTGGTCGTCCTGTCCGGCCACGCCCAGGGAGTCACCGAGATCGGCGGCCAGAAAGTCGTCACCCTCACCCGTACTGCCGCCAGCACCACCAAGCCGGAGTTCACCAGCATCACTCTCGCCCCCGGCCGCGGCATGGAGATTTTGCAGATCACCGCCAACTTCCCCGGCAAGGGCAACATCGACGTGCTGGCCTCGCCCGATCTGGCTGGCGCCAAAAAGATGCTCGACGTGGACGATGACGCCCACGGCAACCTCAGCTACCGCCTCGGCGCGGCTTTCCTGGTTCCCTATCCCAACCGCATTCGCGGCAAGCTCTCCGCCGACGGCAAGACCCTCACCACCGAGTGGCAGGGCCACAGCCTCACGCTGCCCGCCAACAACATTGGCCATGAGCCGACCGCCGAGCGCCACGCCATGCACGGGCTCCTCCTCAAGTCCAAAACTGAAAACCTGACCGTCGAAAAGATCCCTGGCGGCGAGCAGGTCTCCGGCGTCATCCGCGCCGGCAACTTCGGCGGCTACTGGTTCTCCAAGACTGACCTCGTGATCACCGTCAAGCTAACCGCTGAAGCCGTGGACGCCACCATTGTGGCGCGCAACGTGGGCACTGAGCCCGAGCCCATGGCCATCGCATGGCACCCTTACTTCAACCTACCTTCCGGCGACCGCACCCAGGCTCGCCTGCGCATCCCGGCTTCCACCGTGGCCGAGGTCGACAACTACGACAACGTCTTCCCCACCGGCAAGGTTCTGCCCGTGAAGGGAACCAAGTTTGACCTGAACAGCGTCGGCGGAACCCCGCTGGCCGGCACCTTCTTCGACGACAACTGGAACCACCTGACCTGGGAAAAAGGCGCCGTGACAGTCCAGGTCATCGATCCGGCCGCCCACTACGGCGTCAACATCGAAGGCCTCTCGCCCGAGATCAAGGCCATCCAGGTATACGCGCCCCCAGCCCAGCACTTCGTGGCCGTCGAGCACCAGTACAACTTCGGCGACCCCTTCGGCAAAGAGTGGGGCTCGACAGACACCGGCATGGTCACCCTCAAGCCCGGCCAAGCTACCACCTGGCACGTACGCCTGAAAGTCTTCATTCCGTAAACCGCTGTCTCTACTCGCATCGCACAACAGGCCGGAGCAAATGCTCCGGCCTGTTGTGTCTGTGTACCTTGTCCGGCCCAAAAGCGCGGGCCCCCTTCAGGGGAATCGCCTATGCTCTTTAATCCTGCTCCGTCCCTTGCCAAAGCACACGATCAACCGCAATCTTCCCGGAGGGAAGATGTGAAAATAGCCCAGGGTGGAGCGCAGCGCAACCCTGGGGCAGCATTCCGATCATGTTGTTCGCGCCCTGTAGGGCCGCGCTGAGGCTTTTCTTCGGCACTGAAGCCCCTTCATGCGATTACCTCGGATGGGCCTCTCCTTTCCGCGTTCTTTGGAAAGGAGAGGAACGCAAAATGGCTTAGCTTCTGCCGGTCTCAATGCGCGCAACTCGTCTCCCCACACTGGAGCGCCGTCTTCAACAAACTCGCCAGCCGCGCGCCCGCCAGCGCAATCTGCTGTTCCGCAATCTTCTCCGTGTTGGCGGTGTACACCGCGTCCAATATGTAAGGACCCAGCCCCGGACCCACCGGCATCACATACACGCTGCTCTTCGCCAGTTCGAAGCTCTCCGCCGCCCAATGGTTTTCGTCTGCATCGCCGGCCAGCGCGGCGTCGGCCGGAGGCAGGTTCTGGCCCACTTTCACCGCCGTCATAAAGTCCTTCGTCACGCCCAGCCCCACCGCATCATCCCAAAAAGCATGCAGTTCCCCGGCCGATCCCTGCACAATCACCGCGTTCCCGCCGGCGTCTCCCTGCGGTTCGTCTTTGGTCACCCGCGTACTGCAGTGCAAAGGCTGATGCACATCGCCCACCAGGTGCAAAGTCCACACCAGGTCATAGGACTTCACCGCATTCGTCTTGCGGCCCGCCAACGCTTTCTTGAACACTCCGATCTTCTGTATGGCGTTCGGGCCGCCCACCGCCGGCAAAGCGGTGCCGTCCATGCTGAACGGCGTGTTGATGTAGTGCCAGTACTTGTGCAGTTGCTTGTCGCTGTACCCAATATTCCGCGCAACCGTCTCGCCCTTTGGCGGAACTTCGGTGCCGGTGTAGCCGCTGCCCGCGGCTTTGATCTCATCCGGCCACGTTGCCGCCATCATGAAGACATACATATCCCGGTCGGCATCCGAGGTCCCGGCCGGAAGATAAGTCAGCCACTTCGCATAGTACGGATTGAGTTTCAGCAGGACCGCGACTCGTGCCTTTTCCGCCGGAGTCAGTTGCTGGTAGGTGGAGTAAGCCACTACCATGTGGCCCACGCTGTTCCAGGCCAGCGCCTGTCCGCAGGCCATCAGCACAAAGAGAATCGTTGCGACGAAGAACCTCGTTCTACGATGCATGCCAGACCTCATTTTCAGAAATCGATGCGCACCGTGCGCGCCATGAGCCTTTGCGCGGGACACCGGGCTGAGGACAGACCTGGGCGGTCCCCCGGCAATTTGCCGCCAGCATAACGCAGCAGGAAGCGCGCATGCTACTCAATTCGTCCCCGCCGGAGGGTGGAAGAGGCTTTGTAGCAGAAAATTCATATCGCGGGCGAATCGTCCACCGGCGCTGCCGGCCTACGAAGAGATGCGGGGGGGGGTGCCCCCGCATCAAGTCAACCAAAAGAGAAAGAGAATGCCCCTCTCTACTTCTCCAGCCTCGTCAGCCGCACGCTCTTGCCGGTCCGCGCCGACTCCCGCGCCGCGTCCAGAATCTGCATCACCACCACATTGGTATCGAGCGCCGTCAAATCCCCCTTGGGCTCGATCTGCCCTCGCAGCACGGCCGCCAGATAACTCAGCGAGTCCCCCTGCGGCCCCGTTAGCGGCGCGGCAGTCACGACGCTCTCCTCCGCGTCGTGCTCGTGGCGCACACGCATCCGGTCCGCACCCACTGTGATCGCGTACCCATTCGCCCCGTACACCTCCATGTCCTTGCGCGCGAACGGCCAGTTCCATGAGCCCTGGATCACGGCCTGCGCCTGCGGATAGGCCAGCACGATGGTGGAGTCGTCATCCACGCGCGGATAAATCTGGGGCTTGTCGCGATTCACCACCGCCGTCACGGTCTGCGGCGTCTCGCCATGCATCAGCCACGTCATCAGGTCCACGCCGTAGCAGCCAAAGTCATACAGCGCCCCGGCCCCGTTCTGCGCCGGATCGGTCAGCCAGCCAAGAAACTCCGGCGGCACACCGATCTCCTTCGGTCCCTGGTGCCCGTCATGCACCATCACCCTGCGAATCGCGCCAATCCGCCCGCGCTCCACCTCGTCGTAGGCCGCGCGGTTGCTGGCGTACCAGGTGGTCTCGTAGTTCACCAGCACATGAATATGGTAGCGGCGGGCCACTTCGCGGATGGCCAGCGCGTCGCTGAGCGACAGGGTCAGCGGCTTTTCCACCATCACCGAAACCCCGTACTGCCCGGCAATCTCAATCGCGTGCCGGTGTTCGCCGATCGCGGTATACACCAGCACCGCCTGCGGGTGGCGCACTTCGATCAGGTTGGCCAAGCTCTTGAAGAACAGCGTCTCCGGCAGCGCATACTTCTTCGCGTACTTGGCCGTCAGCACCGGATCGGCTTCCGCAATGCCCACCAGTTCAATGTCCTTGTGCTGCGGCAGGGCAGCCAAAAAGCCCTCCACGTGTCCGTGGACCAGCCCCACAATGGCAACCCGCAGCGGAGCCGGATTGGTTTGGGCCAGGGCCAAGCCCGGCACGATGAACAGCGCTCCCAACAGCCAAAAACCTCGGCCAGCGACAAAACGAACAATAGAATTCAGCATCGTCACAAGATCCTCTTCTGGTCCGTAATTCTAGCGTCTCTTCACAGGACGAGCGCGGCCCCTCGCTAGTGCAACATTCGCCTCCTCCCGTACATCCATGTTTGGTGCGCACAAACTCCGGTGTACCATACAGCCAGAATGGAGGCCGCCATGCCGATTCCCCGCCGGCTTTTGCCTGGATTGATACCGGTTTCCTGCTTCGTCTTCGTCCTTTCCCTCGCCCTCAACGCCCGCGCTCTCGGCCCCAAAGGCGACGCCTATGTGGGCTACAGCCGTGTCGGCTCCGAGGCCTTTTATCCCAACGTGGGCGGCCTCAACGGCTGGCAGGCTGCCCTGCACATCAAAATGAAGCCCTTCCTCGGCGGAGAAGCCGACGTGGCCCAATACGGGCTGGGTACCGATTCGACCATCCCCCGCACCACCACCTTCATGGCTGGCCCGCGCATCACGGTGGGCGCTCTGGGCGTCAAGGTCTTTGCCCACGGCCTGGCCGGCGGCGAACATTCGGCCAACTCCAGCGGCCTTCCCATCTCCGGCACCAGCTTCGCCTATGCCTTGGGTGGCGGCTTGGATGTGCCCCTCATGCCCTTCTTTGCCTGGAGAGTGACCGGCGATTACCTCAGTGCTCCCACGCTCTCTCCCGGCACCGGCACCGGCACCCGCGCCCGCTTCGGCGTCGGCATCGTTTTCCGCTTCTAAAACAGCTTCTCGCCTTTAGCTTCTAGCTTTTAGCTCCACTTGTCTCTCCAAAGGGCCCATTCTCGCTGAATCCGGATGTGTGGCCAGAACATCTCTGGTTGTAAGATTCTGGCCGAAAGCTGGAAGCTGACAGCTAAAAGCTGCCTCTTCGTGTAACCCTCCAAGCCCAAGCTCTCGTCCATTCACGCGAGGATCATATTGGAGACTCAAACAGTAGTGCGTTATCGCTGCCCCTGCTGCGGCTACAAAACCCTGGAAACCCCCGACGCCATGGCCTTGTGCCCGGTCTGCTGGTGGGAGGACGACGGCCAGGAGGACGGCGATGCGGATGAAGTGCGCCTTACCGTGAATGGCCAGCTCAGCCTCGGAGAGGCCCGCGCCCACTTCGCCCAGTGCGGCGCCTCCCACCCCCGCTTCCTCAAGTACGTGCGCAGGCCCAAGGTCTCCGAACAGTAACGTGCCTTCCGCGGTCCTCCCGGCTCTCGAACCGCGCCGGTCGGTTTGACCCTTGCAGCAATCCCTCTTACCATGAGATGAGATATTTCCCCGGCCAAAGGGGGCTGGTTTTGCCTTGAAAGGCAGCCCAAAGCAGCGGGCTGCATCCAATGAATGGCAGTTCCCAGTTCGGATTGGCAGTTTGTTCGGCGCGCAGTGCGCCTGGAAGGCAAAACGTTGAGTTCTACCGATACCCTCGAAAACAACCACGAACCTGAGACGGCCGAGTCTACGCCCTCCCTCGACCATGCGCACGAAGGCCACGATCATGAGCACGAGCATGACCACGATCATGAGCACGAGCATGACCACGATCATGAGCACGAGCATGACCACGAGCACGAGCATGAGCAGAACCACGATCACCAGCATGGCCCCATCCTGAACCCGGAATGTACCCGCGAACTCGTGCTCGACATTCCCGCGGAGGATGTTTCCAAGGCCTATGCCAAAGTGGTTCGCAACTACCGGAAGTATGCCAAGATTCCCGGATTCCGCGCCGGCAAGGTGCCGGAGTCGGTCATCAAGCGGCGCTTTGCCGCTGAAATCAAAAAAGATGTCATCGACGGCCTGCTGCCTGAGCGCTTCAACAAGGCAGTCCTCGACTTGGGCGTCAAGCCCGTCGGCCAGCCCCAGGTAACCGAGCTGACCGTCGAAGACGGTGAGCCCCTCCACGTCAAGGCTGTCTTCGAATTCCTCCCCGACTTCTCCATCGACGGCTACCAGAGCGTTACCGTGGACAAGCCTTCGGTCGAAATCACCGAAGAAGAATACCAGCACGAGCTGGCGCAGTTGCGCGACTCCCGCGCCGCCATCGAGCCGGTCGAAGAAGACCGCGCCCTGGTGGACGGCGACTGGGCCCAGATCACCTATAAAGGTGTGATCGACGGCGAAGCCGAGGCTGCCCCCATTGCCGGCGAAGACACGCTGGTCGAAATCGGCGGCAAAGACACGGTAGAGGCTTTCACCACCGCTCTCCGTGGCGCCAAGCCGGGCCAGGAACTCAAGGCCGAGGTCATCTACCCGGCCGACTACGCCGAGTCCAAGCTGGCCGGCAAGATGATCGCCTACGAGGTCGAAGTCAAGGGCATCAAGAAGCGTATCCTGCCCGAGCTGAACGACGAGTTCGCCAAGGAACTGGGCGACTACGACACCTTTGCCGATCTCGAAACCCAAATCCGCCAGCACATCTCTGCCAGCAAGCGTCAGAGCGTCGAGGGCGAAACCAAGGACCGTCTGTTTGCGGCCCTTATCGAGAAGTATTCGTTCCCGGTTCCCGAGTCGTTGGTCCAGGAGCAGATTGACGCTCGCCTCGAGCGCGGTCTCCGCGCCCTGTCGGCCCAAGGCATGAGCACCGAGCAGATGCGCAAACTCGACTTCAGCCGTCTGCGCGCCGCCCAGCGCGACAGCGCCGTCGCCGAAGTTAAAGCATCCATTCTGCTCGATCGCATCTCCAATGAAGAGAACATCACCGTAAGCGATGACGATTTGGACCGCGAAGTGCAGATTGCAGCTCTGCAGTCCCGCGAGCCGGTCGAAGTGTTGCGCCAGCGTTTGACGGATGAAGGCGGTTTGGCCCGGATCAAGGAGCAATTGCGGCGCGAAAAGACCGCCAATCTGCTCTACGAACGGCTGCCCGCCTAAAACAAGCGGTACTCCGCGCGGCTGGCTGAGCCCGCCGCGCGGTCAACAAAAACGGGGAAAGACGATCCCCAACCAAAGACGGGAAGAAGACTCAATGGCATTGGTTCCCATGGTGGTTGAGCAGACGAGCCGGGGCGAGCGCGCCTACGACATTTACTCTCGTCTGCTGCGCGATAACATCATCTTTCTTGGCACGCCCATTGACGACCAGGTGGCCAACCTCATTGTGGCGCAGATGCTTTTCCTCCAGGGCGAAGACCCCGAAAAGGACGTCTCGCTCTACATCAATTCCCCGGGCGGCTCCATCACCGCGGGCCTGGCCATCTACGACACCATGCAGTTCATCAAGAACAACGTGGTCACCTATTGCATCGGCCAGGCGGCCAGCATGGGTGCGTTTCTGCTTCTGGCCGGCACCAAGGGCAAGCGCTTTGCCCTGCCCAACTCGCGCATCCTTATTCACCAGCCGTCCATGGGTGGCCTCAGCGGCCAGGCCACGGACATCGACATTCATGCGCGCGAAATCCTCCGTATCCGCGAGATCACCAATACCCTCATGGCCAAACACACTGGCCAGTCCCTCGACCAGATCGAGCACGACGTGGAGCGGGATTTCATCATGAACGCGCAGCAAGCCAAGGAATACGGTATTGTTGACGAAATTATCGACCGGCCCCGCACCTAGCTTTTCGGCCGGAACTGCAGCATTTGCAACAGCTCGTCCAAAGGGAGCACAACAATGAAAACGCGCACGGGACCCGAAGAAGCACTGCGCTGCTCGTTCTGCCATAAATCGCAGGACGCCGTGGCCAAGCTGATCTCGTCGCCCAGCGACTACCCTCGCGCCTACATCTGCGACGAGTGCGTAGCCGTTTGCAACTCGATTCTTGAGGACGATCGCGGCGAGGCCAACCCGGCCACGCCCGCAGCCCACCTGCCCAAACCGCAGGAGGTGAAAAGCTTTCTTGATGACTTCGTGATCGGCCAGGACCAGACCAAGAAAAAGCTGGCCGTGGCCGTCTACAACCACTACAAACGCATCCAGATGAACAAGGTGCGCAACAACGAAGTGGAACTGGCCAAGAGCAACATCCTGCTCATCGGCCCCACCGGCTCCGGCAAAACCCTGCTCGCGCAGACCCTGGCCAAGATGCTCGACGTTCCCTTCGCCATTGTGGACGCCACCACCCTGACCGAAGCCGGGTATGTGGGCGAGGATGTCGAGAACATCATCCTCAAGCTCCTGCAGGCTGCCGACGGCGACGTGACCCGCGCTCAGCAGGGCATCATCTACATCGACGAAATCGACAAGATCGGCCGCAAGGACGAGAATCCGTCGATCACCCGCGACGTCTCCGGCGAGGGCGTGCAGCAGGCGCTGCTCAAGATCCTCGAAGGCACGGTTGCCAACGTTCCGCCGCAAGGCGGGCGCAAGCACCCGCACCAGGAGTTCACCGCCATCGACACCACCAACATCCTGTTCATCTGCGGCGGGGCGTTTGTGGGGTTGGAGCGCGTGGTGGGCCGCCGCGTGGGCAAAAAGGCCCTGGGCTTCAAGGTGGCCGACGCTGAAGTCGAGTCCACGATTCCTTCCCATCGCGACACGGAATTGCTGCGCAAGACCGAGCCGCAGGATCTGATCAAGTACGGTCTCATTCCCGAGTTCGTCGGCCGGCTGCCCGTCATGGGCATCCTCGACGAGCTGGACGAGCCGGCGCTGATCGAGATTCTGACCAAGCCCAAGAACGCCATTCTCAAGCAGTACCAACGCCTGTTGGAGTATGAAAACGTCCGTCTCCACTTCACGCCAGACGCCATCTGCGCCGTGGCCCGCGAGGCCCTGGCCCGCAAGGTGGGCGCCCGCGGACTGCGCATGATTCTTGAAGAGTTGATGCTCGACCTGATGTACAACCTGCCCAACAACAAGCGCGTCCGCGACCTGGAAATCACCCGCGAAATGGTCGAGCGACGCGATTTGACTCCCTGCCTGCTTGAAAAAGCCGGCTGAGTCTTGGCGCCAAATTCAAAAGCGAAACCCCGATGCCAATGGCATCAGGGTTTCGCTTTTGAGGATGTGATAAAGTTCCACCAAGGAACTGTGGCGGAAAGTGTAATTATGAGCGAAGCCGGCAAGGATCAAACACAGGTTGCGCAATCGGATGTGCCGCTTAACGTAGTCGCAATCGGGAATTTGGTTCGAGATGAGATCGAACGGAACAATAAGCACTTCGAATTCGCTCAGCGGCAAATTGAGAAGGATCGAAGTTTCTACAAGCACCTTTATAGTTATGCTGTCGGTTTCTTGGCCTTCATGGTGCTCGTGGCCGGATATTTTCAATACGCTTCAGTCAGTCAGATGCGAAGCGATATGAGAACTTCAGTTGACGCTGAGATCCAACGGGATAAAGCAGAAATGGACGCTCTTCGTGCTCAAGCGCTGGAGACCTCCGCTGAGGCCCGCTCTATGGTGAGTCAAGAGCTTGCCAATGTTCGTACGGAAGTCCAGAAAAGAATCGATACAGAATTCCAGAGTGACAATATTACCAATCTCGTCGCCACTGCAGCTAAGGAACGCACAGAGAAAGAATTATCAGGGATAATCCGTTCAGAAACATCTACTCAAGTGGCCAAAGGCATTCAAGATGAAGGCCCAGTCACTGGTGTCCGGTTAGATGTCGAATAAATTCAACTGATTAGCGAAGGCTTGTTGGTCGGGACTGTAGAGATTTGGCTGAAGGGCGCAAGAAATCTCGGTTTTCTCGAAGATCGATACCGACAGAA
>Ga0224527_1001725_pt1 | contig 10252 bp, 11 predicted proteins | sample CBST0metaG_FD_179882 | JGI IMG/M metagenome (GOLD analysis project Ga0224527, IMG submission 179882) | Peat soil microbial communities from Stordalen Mire, Sweden - C.B.S.T0 | ecosystem: Environmental > Terrestrial > Soil > Wetlands > Peat | place: Sweden: Norrbotten County, Stordalen Mire... | reverse complement strand
TTGTATATCGTTATGATTGCTGTAAGATGTCGTTTAACGATTGAATCGAAGGCGGTACGCAAAGATGATTCTTGCAGTTGGCAACGTCAAGGGCGGCGTAGGGAAAACCACCCTCGCTGTTAATCTCGCAATCGCGCTGGCTCGCTCAGGCCGCGATATTCTCCTTATCGACGGCGACGAACAGGCAACGGCCATTGCCTTTACCGAGCTAAGGACGGCGGAGAAGAACGGAAAACCTGGCTATACGGTTGTGGCCCTGCAAGGGGGGGCGATCCGTACCCAAGTGCGCCAGCTTGCCTCGAAATATTCGGACATTGTTATTGATGTGGGGGGGCGTGACACCGGCAGCCTTCGTGCGGCTCTCACCGTTGCTGATGTTGTTCTGATCCCCGTTCAGCCGCGCAGCTTCGACTTGTGGGGCGTGGATCAAACCGCCGAACTAGTCAAGGAGGCGCGAGAGATCAACGAGAGGCTTAGGGCGGTTTCGGTTATCAACGCCGCCGACCCCCAAGGCAAAGACAACGAAGCGGCGGCAGAGGCATTGCGAGAGGTCGAAGGCTTGGAGCTTGCGCCTGGATTTATCGTGCGCCGCAAGGCGTTTCCTAACGCCGCTGCGGCGGGCCTCTCTGTTCTGGAATATGACGACCCCAAGGCCATCGAGGAATTAAACCGCCTTACGGAGATGCTGTTTGTACATGCAACCGCTATCGGAGAGAAATAACATGGCTATCGCAAGGAACCCTAAGCGCAGTTCAACAACAGCCCACGAAGAACAGGCCAAAGCCTTCATTTCTGGGGCCGGGGTGGCCGTTGTGACACCGGAACCGGAGCAGAACAAAAAGCCGATCATGATTCGGGTTGCGCCCGATATGCTCGACCGGATCGACCATGCCGCCAAGCGGCTTGGCATCAGCCGCAGCGCCTTTATCGTTTCCAGTGCGGCGGTTCGTCTGGAGAGCATGGAATGAGGCGTAGCCATGACCAGGACTTGACGCCTGCTCGTGACCTGCTGGCCGATCTACTGCCCGCCGAGACAAAGAGCCTTCGTCAGCCCGCCCCCAACACGCGGGCGCAGCAGGCTCTTGTAGAGGCGTCTGTTGCAATTAATCTCGACCCGTTCGACGTAGACGCGGCTTTTCTAGCGCGGCAGCTCGTGCAATGCACCCTGCCCCATGCCAATCCCGGCGACGTTCCCTATTGGCGGAGGCGCAACGGAACATTGACGCTCGGAATCCAGGCGGGAATGGATTTCAGGACGGGTACCACAGTCGGATACCCGTATGGCTCAATTCCTCGGCTGCTGTTGTTCTGGCTCAACAGGGAAGCCGTTCAGACCAAAAGCCGCCGCATTCAGCTAGGCCGGAGCTTGGCGCATTTCATGCGCGACATCGGGCTAGACCCCAGCCGGGGCGGCAAGCGCAGTGATGCTTCCAGGCTAAAGGACCAGATGAAGCGCCTTTTCAGGGCGCATATCAGCTTTAACCAAGCCCTTACGGAGAACGGCAAGGACGGAGAACGCTGGCTAGATATGCAGGTTGCACCGAAGGGAGAGCTTTGGTGGGACGACAACAAGCCGTTGCAAGACGATCTTTGGGAAAGCTGGATAGAGCTAGGCGAGGAGTTTTATAGCGCTATCATCGCTTCGCCCGTGCCCGTGGATATGCGCGCACTAAAGGCGCTGAAACGGTCGCCTCTTGCTCTCGATCTCTATGCCTGGGCCACACATAAAGCCCCGTCCGTTGCCCGCAAAGGCAAGCCGCAGTTCATCCCTTGGGCATCCCTGTCTGAACAGTTCGGGACCGATTACGCCGATCATTTGGACTTTAAGAGAAAGGCCAAGGCCGCTTTGAAGAAGATAAAACTTGTTTACCCAGGGTTGAGATACGCGGAAGCGACGGGCGGCGTTCTCATTCTTCCTACCAGCCTTCCGGCGGTTCCCATGAAGCCGAAGGCCATCACTAAGGGCTAAAGCCCACTCTCCAGCGTGTTCAAAAGCCTGTGGATCGTGCAGGTTATCCACGCTGAAACGGTCATACCCTAATACGCTGAAACGGTCATACCCTCCCCCCCAGAAAATACGCTGAAACGGTCATACCCTAATCCCTATAGATAATTCCTATAAACGTTTCCTGTAGTTTGCCGCCCCCTCGCTGTGGATAAACGCCCAACCAAGGGACAATGCGGAAGCGCTACGCGCCACCCCTTTTCAAGGCTGGCTTCGCCAGCAGGAACAACAGCAAAAGCAACGGCTTGCCAAATATGGTTCGAATGTCTTCACTTCGTTACGCATTCGAACGCATATCGAGCGTGGGGGTCGCTCCAAGGCGTCAAGGCCGCTTCGCGCCGCTCACGCGGTGACCCTGCGGGGTCAGCCTTGACCCCTTTCCGCTCCAAAAGCCCGAGAAGCCAACCCGGCAACGATACGACAAGCGGCACCGGGCTATTGCCTTCAGGGGAAGGGGGCTAGCTGAAACGGACGGTTTCCCTTCCCTCCCAGAGGCCCACGGAAATGGCCCAAGGATGCCCCAGGAGAGCCGCCAAGGTGTTCAGACGATGAATCCCTCATCAAAACGCCGGAAGGTTCTCAGCGGGCCGCTAATCGCGTTTTAGGGACATTTGGGCTTCGGTCAATTCGGGCCGCCAAAGTTCCACAATTTTCTCGAAATCGGCCCCATAGCCCAGGCTGTCAGGGTAGCGGTGAACGTTGCCGATCAAGCGGACGACCGCCGCCATGTCTTCCGCTATGGCACCGTCCACGGCCCAAAGGTTCGTCAGATCGAAGCCGCCGCAACTGCCCGCGTTCCACCACGCCAGCAGAAAATCGGCAACCCTGCGGCTCTGTCCCGTGTCGCCCTGTGCGATCTTGACCAAGCGGGCCAGCGCCGCCAGTTCCATCACGCCCGCTGCTTTCGCCGTCTCCAGATCGACCATTCCAGCTCTCTCCCCGCACTGGCCGGGTTGATACCCCAGCCCCGCCACGGTAGAGCGAATCGGGCCAGAGGGCAAACCCAGCTAAGGCAAAAGCGGCCCCAGGCTTACGCCCAGGGCCGCCCATCACTTGCGCGGTCATCGCCGTCCCCGGCTGTACCGCGCCCCCATCGTACCCCCGCCCATCATTTGCGCCAAATATCCTAGCGGGGGTGCAGGGGGGCGGCGATGAGCCCCCCTGCCCTTACGAAGATTGCGCGCCTTTGGCGCGCTCCGTTTGCTCTTCCGGGGTCGTTTCGGCTTCGGTCAGGGGATCGAGGCCGAACAAGGCGCGGTCCCCCGAACGGGTGGTGTAGCGATTGACCAAGCCGTAAAGCGTCTGCCGGAAATCGTCGTGTCCCTCAAGTTCGGCATGAGTGATGGCAAGCGCCCCGACGATGATTTTGCGGCGGGTGTCGTCCCTGCGTTGCCGGTTGGCTTCGCGGGCGTCTATTCGGCGGATTTGTTCGGCCAGCTTGCGACGTTTAGCTTCGAGTTTTTCGCGTAATGTTTGCGTGTCGGCCATGCGTATTCCTGCGAGTGAGGTAAGCTGCATTCAGGGTACCTCATCAGGGAAAGATGGGCATTCGCTAGCGAAGTGGATAGATGCGGCAGGGACCAAAATCACGTGAGTGCGCGGTTATACATTGCTTCGCAATGTCCGCGCCGGGGCTGTGCCCCTGGCCCCCCAGGCGGTAAGACGTGGCCGTCTTCCGCCTCTCGGCCCACATCGTCAAGCGCAGCGCCGGACGCAGCGCGACGGCGGCGGCTGCCTATCGGGCGGGCGAGCGGATCGAGGACCGGAGAACCGGGCTCGTCTTCGACTATCGCCGCCGAAGCGGGGTTGAGCTTACGGAGATCATGGCTCCCGACGATGCGCCCGCCTGGGTGCATGATCGCGCGGAGTTGTGGAACCGGGCCGAGGAATCCGAGACCTACAAGACGGCCCAGGTTGCGCGCGAAATCGTTCTTTCTTTACCCCACGAACTGACCGACGAGCAGCGCCTTGACCTGATGCGGGAGTATATCCGCGAGCAGTTCGTAGCTCTCGGCATGGTCGCGGATGTTGCCTACCATCATCCCGACCGCGAGGGCGACGAGCGCAATTTTCATGCTCACGTCCTGCTGACCATGCGAGAGCTGCAGGGCGAGGATTTCGCCTCGGGCAAGGCCCGCGAGTGGAACGCGAAAAAGCTGCTTGAGCATTGGCGCGAGAGTTGGGCCGACTATCAGAACCGCCGCTTTGAAAGCCTCGGGCTGGATATTCGCGTTGACCATCGCAGCTTGAAAGAACGCGGCATCGATCACGAGCCACAGCCGAAGCTAGGGCCGATGGTCAGCGCCATGGAGCGCCGCGGGATCGACACCGACCGCGGCGACGAACGCCGCGGGGTGATGGCGCGCAACGTCGAGCGCGACGAACTGCACCGCCAATACGCCGACGTATGCCGCAAGCTCGGGCTTGAGCCCGAGCCAGGGCGCGCCGATCCGGCGCGCGTGGCGACCAAGGCCGACCCCGTGCGCAAGACGGCACATCAGAAAATGGTTCAACATCAGATCGAGCGCGCGGTAAAGGAAGCGCGGGAAGAGCAGCGCCTCAAGGAGTGGAACGAGGCTCGCCACCAAGCCGCCGCCAAGGCTAACGAGCGCATGAAGCGGCGCGATGCCGGGAAGGAAACGGCCAAGGACAGACAGGAGCGCCGCGAGGCGATGGCCGAGCGATTACGCAAGCAGGAACAGGACAGACACCGCGACTTCGGCCGAGAGCATTGACGCGGAGGCAGGCAGGCAGGCAGGGGGGCTCATCGCCGCCCCCCTGCACCCCCGCTAGGATATTTGGCGCAAATGATGGGTTTAGAAACATGGCGGTATTGACGGGCAGGCGGGGGCAGAAATGAAGCGGCGCATGACCCGTTCACGTTCCCGCCTTGCTGACGAGGCGTTGATAATCGCTTTCATTGCGAGTGGTTATCTGTTGCACCGCTATCGTGTGGCCTTGCCGCCGCTCAATATGCCGCGCTTCTGGCCGTGGTGGATGTGGGCCGGAGCTGCGGCCCTGGCCGCGCTCCTGGCGTTCATGCTCGCCCGCTTAGGCTATGCACTGGTGCATAGGGTTCCGTATCGTGAGCGCATTTTTCGGACGCCGGTCAAAGGCCCGGAGTGGGGTTATGTCTACGTGCTGGCCAATGCCGCCATGCCGGGCGTTTACAAGATCGGCAGCACCGGAGGCAGCCCCCAGGACCGCGCCCGCGAGCTGCACACCACGGGCGTAGCCGCGCCGTTCACGGTCAGATGGGCGCTCTATTGCGAGTTTGCGCGCCGCATCGAGATACAGACACACCGGCTGCTGACCAATGACCGCGTGTCAGCAGACCGCGAGTTTTTCCGGGCCGAGCTGGCCGCGATCAAAAAGGCCGTGCGTCAGGCTCAGGAACATGTGACAGCGGCACGCGCCCATTAACCGGGGTCGGAGGAGCGACAGGCGGGCGCTTTTCGACGCGCAGGTTATGCCCCAGCTTGGCAAGCTCCGGATTTTCAAACCATGGCACCTTGTACCCAGGTACAGGGTTGAAGTTATCGACCAGCACAACTTGCTTGCCGTCGCGCATCATCATCAGTTCGTCAGAGAACATCAGGGGCCGCTGTAGCGTGTCCGTGGTGATGCTTTCTCCCTCGCTGCTGCCGCCATGGCCGCTGATCATGTGCGAAATCGAGTTGCTGAGGTTCTGCTTTTCGATGGTCTGCATTCCGCACAACTTAGAGAAGTACTCCGCCGTCTTCACGTCGCGGCTGCCGAAGTATTGCAACGCGCCGCTGTTGCTGATGAAGGTTTGCCAGCCGTCGCCGTAGAGGCTTTCAAGCTGGCTAAGATCCTGCACAATGCCCCATAGCTGCATCCCGTAGCCAGCCATCAGGCCGTAAGCCTGCCGCAGCATCGAGAGCTTACCCAGGGCCGCCATTTCATCGAGGATGAACAGCACCGGCAGCTTGGGCTGTTCGGCGATGTTGCGGGCGTTGATCGTCAGCGCTTGCTGTATCAGCAGCCGCAACCAGCGGTCAAAGGTGCTGATCCGGTCGGCGGGCAGCACGAGATAGACGCTCATGTTCCCGGCCTTCAGGTCTGCAAAGCTGAAATCGGAAGCGCTCAGGCTGGCCCGCACGCGCTCACTATCGAGAAAATGCGTGTGTGATTGGAGCGACGCCAGGACGCTTGAAAGCAAGCGGCTGTCCTTCGCATCGGTGCGCGCGGCGGTGCTGCGCACGACCGGGTTTTTGCTGTCGCCCATGCGTAGCAGCATGGCGTTGAACTCGTCTTGAGGCAAAACGATGATGTCGCGTACACGGCCAAGCGTACGGCTGCTTTCCGGCTCTTCCAGGGCAACGTATAGAACTACGCCCATCAACAGCGCTTTGGCTTCCTGATCCCAGAAAGCCTCTCCGTGATTGCCTTCAAGAATGATCGAATCCGCAAGGATCATGGCGTTTTCCGCTATGTCCTCATCGTTTCCGCGCAGCCAGTCCAAAGGGTTGATGCGGGCTTGCGGCAGGCCGGTGATGCCCCAGGGATCGACCACGTACACCTCTTGCCCCAGGCCCGGAATTGAGGCCGTGCCCTTGCCTCTGCGGTCAGCGGTGATGAGCGCATTTTCCCCTTTGGGGTCGAGGACAAGTACAGACCCGCGATAGGTCAGCAAGTTAGGCACAATTGCGGCAACGCCTTTGCCGGTGCGGGTGGGAGCGCATGTCAGCAAGTGCCGGTCCCCGGTGTAGTGCAGCGGGAAACGCTCTCCCTTGCCGTCCTGATAGACACCGAGAGCCAGGCCGGATTTGCCGACCAGGTCATGTTCCTGGAGGTGCGCCAGGTCGGCCCACTCGGCAGAGCCGAAGGTAGTTTTCCTCGGCTTCGGCTTTTCGCCCTCGACCGTGAGTGAGGCTTTCGTGATGCGCAGCGCCATGTAAGCCGCGATCGCGCCCGCGATGAAGCCGAGCACCCCGGACAGAAACGAACTCGTGAGGAAACTGCCGACGATGGACAGGCCCAGCGCCACCCATCCCAGCCACTTGCGAAAGGGCTTTGCCCGCTCGGAGCAAAAGGCCCCGACGCACGCGCCCAGGATCGCGCCGGCGATGCCGGCGCCGAGGTTGAGGCCGAGGCTTTCAAAAAAGGCCGAGAATTGAGAGCTTGCGCCGTCTTCAAAGCCTTGCGCGGTATGGGAGCAGCCAACCAGAACGGCCAGCGCAACGAGAGACAGGCGAACGGGCAGCACCCGGTTATGGGTGGCTGGCTTTGGCATCGGAAAATCCCCTTTGCGGCCTCACGAGGAAAAGAGGCAGGCTTGAGATGTTTGTCTGTTTATCGGCAATGTGTGGTTTTATCTTTATGAGTTGCACCACGTTGTTGCAAAGTGGTGCGCCCTAGTCTAGGCTTCTGGGAAGCGAACGAACCAAAAAGCGGGTCATGCCGCTTTCTGGTTCCGATTATGCACCTAGATACACCTGAATGGTGTAAAGTGGTGTAAGTCTGTCCGGGGTTGCCATGGAGAACAAATCCAAGCCTTCAACTCGAACGTCGGTAACGCTTCCCACCGAGATTTATATCTCGCTTGAAAGCATCGCAAAGCAGAAAAAAGTCTCAATGGCGTGGGTGATTCGTGATGCCGCAGAAAAATACGTTTCAGAACAATGGCCACTGTTCGCAGGCGCAAAGCATGAGTGATACCGTCATTCTCCCTGCAAGAGGCAACCTTGCCCGAATCGACCGCCCACGCGGACGGTCGAATCAGAAACTTATTATTCCGAAACAATCTTTATCCCTGGCAGGTGTGGATCTTCTAAATACCGTTGCTGGTCGGAAGTTTGGCACCATCCTAGCGGATCCTCCATGGCAGTTTCAGAACAGAACAGGCAAAGTCGCACCCGAGCACAAGCGCCTATCGCGATACGGAACAATGACTTTGGATGAGATCAAAGAGCTTCCCGTAGCTGATGCGGCGGCTGGTACATCTCACCTGTATCTCTGGGTTCCTAATGCTTTGCTTCCCGATGGACTCGCTGTCATGGAGGCATGGGGCTTCCAATACAAAAGCAATCTAGTCTGGCATAAAATCCGCAAAGACGGCGGGTCAGACGGGCGAGGTGTGGGCTTTTACTTTCGCAACGTTACGGAGCTTATTTTGTTCGGAGTAAAAGGAAAGAACGCGCGCACACTCCAGCCCGGTCGCACCCAAGTTAATTATTTAAGCAGCCGCAAGCGCGAACACTCGCGCAAGCCGGATGAACAATACGACCTGATCGAGGCTTGCAGCCCAGGCCCATTTCTTGAATTGTTTGCTCGCGGTGATCGCAAGAAATGGACTGCATGGGGAAATCAGGCAGATGAATCATACGAGCCTACATGGAAGACCTACGCCAACCACACACGCAGCGGCATAGGTCTTGCGTCAACCGGAGACTAGGCGTCTTCGTCTGATACCGGGGTTGCATCAGTTGGTGTCCAGTCCTCAATGCATTGTGGCGTGATCCCGATGACGAGAACAGGGCACCCCCCGTTCCTGCCTGCATTCAGTCGATAGAGCAGCTTTCCCATCCAGGTAGTACTTGCCCCGTATTTCTCGCGGGTCATCCGGGGGACGCCGGGACTCTTGTAATCAATGGTGCCATCTTTTTTGAGCGCTTCCCCCAATTCCCGAAAAACAGGATTGAGCGACTTGCTTCGTGTTACCAGCACTGCCGCGTCAATCACGCCGCACTGAAAAAAGGCGCTGAAAGCGTATAAATCGCGATCAAAGGTTTGATCTTTGCTGTTCCACTCCAGATCGAAGGCGACCCGATCCTTTACATAATCTATTTTGTGGCCGTCGAGGTAGCGAGCACGTCGGATCTCTTTTGACCTTTTCTCGAAAACAGGTTTGCCTTTTTTGCTGCCTGTTTGCTCGTGCCAACTCATCTTGACGATGAGATCCCCTTGCACGATGGTCTCGTACCAGCCGAGCGGGCGGAGTGTATTAGACAGCAACTTTGGAATTTCCGATTCGTTACCGCCAGCCGTTCTGATCATATTCTTTGTGATTTTGAATTCACGGAGCGCGGTCAATAGGTCCGTAAACTCAGTGCTCCTGGTTTCACTCAGGATCACAGCGGCGTTGCGATAGCTGTAAACTTCGTATCGTTCGCGGATGTCTTCCGGAATTTTCGCCGCAACGATTGCGGCCGGATCGCCTGTGTCACTTGGCGCAGAGGCAACCTCGTCTTCTGTTGCCTCTTGTTCGAGATCAGTCACCTGTTCGTGCTGGTCATCGTTATTCTGATCGTCAGATGCCATGAGTGCTTCGTCTCCCCCAAACGATGATATTACCAAGGCAAGTGCTGTTCCGAAGCTTGTCAGGCGCTTGCTGAGATATAGCTCTCCAGGTTGGCAGTGCATAGGGGGTTTCTTTTGTTGATTGCTTCTGTACAAATCTAAACCAACGTTTAGAATTTGTACAAAGGGGCAGCCGTGGCCGATTTCATCGCCTATTACCGGGTTTCGACCGACCGCCAGGGCGCGAGCGGCCTCGGGCTGGACGCGCAGCGGCAGGCCGTGGCGCGTCAGGTGAACGGCGGCCAGCTTGTGGCCGAGTTTACCGAGATCGAGAGCGGGCGGCGGCACGCAAACCGCCCCCAGCTCCTTGCCGCGCTTGAAGAGTGCCGCAAGCTTCACGCCGTCCTGCTGATTGCCCGCCTTGACCGCTTGTCCCGCAACGTCGCCTTTATCGCGGGCCTGATGGAGAGCGGCGCGGATTTCATCGCGTGCGATATGCCCACGGCCAACCGTCTGACCATTCACATTCTAGCCGCCGTGGCCGAGCACGAACGCGAGATGATTTCCCAGCGCACAAAGGCCGCGCTTGCCGAGGCGAAGCGCCGGGGAACCAAGCTAGGCAATCCCAGGATCGAGGGGGCGCGAGCGTTGGCGTTGGCCGCGCATCATGCTCAGCGGCCAGCCCCCGAGGTTATCGCTCTCATGATCGAGTGGCGCAGCCAGGGCAAGACCCTGCGGGCCATCGCCCACGACCTGAACCGGCTTAGTATCCATCCCGCGCGAGGGCGCGGGTGGTACGCCAGCAGCGTAAAAAACCTACTTGATGCCGCCATTGCCTAAAGTGCTTGCGGCCCCCTTTGTATATCGTTATGATTGCTGTAAGATGTCGTTTAACGATTGAATCGAAGGCGGTACGCAAAGATGATTCTTGCAGTTGGCAACGTCAAGGGCGGCGTAGGGAAAACCACCCTCGCTGTTAATCTC
>Ga0224527_1001723_pt1 | contig 10270 bp, 6 predicted proteins | sample CBST0metaG_FD_179882 | JGI IMG/M metagenome (GOLD analysis project Ga0224527, IMG submission 179882) | Peat soil microbial communities from Stordalen Mire, Sweden - C.B.S.T0 | ecosystem: Environmental > Terrestrial > Soil > Wetlands > Peat | place: Sweden: Norrbotten County, Stordalen Mire... | reverse complement strand
GTTGTGACATCACCGGCGGCGAGGGCAGACGGATCAGCTTTGCTGTTGGCAAAGGCCATACCAATATTGAGGTTTTTTGTAATATCTTTGTTCAAATCAAGACCAAGCCATCTTTGCGCAGGGTCAGCAGTAACAACCAAAGGAGTAGTAGTACTAAGAGCACCATTAACCGTCGTTTTACCAACAACAGCCGTAACATTAATATCCGACAACTTATTGGTTAATATAACACCATCAAAATAGGATCCTGCCGCAATATCAGCACCAGCATAGAGTGTACCACCTTGGCCAAGTTGCACGCCTTGTCTACCAATCGAAGCCGTCCAATCACCAATTGTGGTTTTAACGCCATATTGATCCATTTTGAAATCCTGTGAGCCAGCAGGAGTAGCACTAGTAAAATCGCTGTTTTCACCTGCCACACGACCAAAGAAAGTTGCAGAATCACTGGCTTTCCAAGTAAGATTAATAGCAGTTTCGAAACGATTTGAGCTGTTAAATACACCGAAAGCCTTATCCTGATTATTACGGTACTGATACTCAAAAAAGCCGGTAGCTTGCAGTGGACTTGCTGCATCCGCATCTGCGGCATAAGCAGTACCCGTTGCCCCTAAGACCATCGCGCCAACTACTAATAAACCTATCTCTTTTTTCATGTTTATATCCCCTTCATACTGTATTTTTTTATTTTTATTAAAACTAGTGACATGATAGAGCTTTTTTTACTGTCTCCGCTAGGAGTTGATTGTCCGCTCTACCGCCACTTGTTTTTCATAACGCGAATACATGATCAATGCCACAATAGCAAAGAACAGAGGACCCGCAATAGACCAAATCGTGGATTCCATATCACCATCCATCGCTGGCTCAATGATCGTAAATAGATTGGCAAAACCGACAGTGAAAGTAACAACAATACTAGCAATCAAAGCACTGTTGTAAGTTTTAAATACTTCGAAAGGTTTGGCAATATGAGTTTTTTTCTTAAATGGCACAAAAGCGCCAGATAAAAACATGTACGGGAGAGTCATGGCTACGTTCGTCATCAATACCAACTTATTGAAGAATTTTGATGCGCCTTCGCCGCCGAAAGTAATCAGTAGAATAAACGCCATTACGATATAACATTGAATCCACATGGCATTAAGTGGCATACCATCTTTGACCTCACCCATTTTGCCAGGCCATAATTTGGCAGGAGTACCTTCGATAATTTGTTTGAGCGGTGCATAGCACAATGTGAAGAAAGCACCAGTCAGACATAAAAACATGGAACCACCAACCACTCTCGCCATCCATGTGCCGGCCACTACGGAACCAGCGTCACTGTAGCCCAGACTATGACTTAGTTGGTAGCCAAGGTTTTTCATCAATACATATCCAACATTGCCCATATGCACGTCTTTTGAAGCTAGTACTTCATTCCAATTGGTAAATATACCACAAAGAAAAATTCCTAAAGAATAGCCAACAACGATAACGCCAGCTGAAAAAATAATTCCTTTCGGGAAAGTTTTTTCTGGGTTCTCAGTTTCATCAACCAATCCGCCAACTGCTTCAATACCGCCATACGCGAAAAGTGCAAATACTAAGAATGACAAAATGGAAATACCCGATTGATATTTGGGACTAGGAGAATTGACAAAGGCATCTGTGTTAATAGCTTGTGCAAAATGCCCACCATTTGCAAAAAATACAACAATAGCTCCTACTAATAACACAATGTTAAGTAGCGCAACAGCAGTACCACCGACAGAAGTGAATTTCGTGATTTTGTCCAAACCTTTTGTTGCAGTGAAGGTTGTTGCTAACATCCACAGAATCCCCAAAAGCCCCAACACTTGTGTTGATTTCAACCCCAATACTCCCCAAGTTGCTGTTACATCAGCACCAAATAGAAAGTTGGAAAAAGGAATCCAAATTGAGGAACAAATATTAACCATCCACACCACATAGGATGCGTACCACATGAAAGTACCAATAAATGCATACTTGGCACCTACGGATTTTTCCATCCAAGAGTAAATGCCACCCTTTTCTTTTTTAAAGGCAGCGCCATATTCAGCCATCATAAAGGCAAAAGGTATAAAAAAAGTAATACCTGACAAAATGTACCATGGAATTGCACTATAGCCCATGAGATAGAAAGATCTCGGCATATTATTAAAACCAAATACCGATGTAAAGATCATAAGAACTAGCGGGACAAGTGTTAGTTTTTTAGTTGTAATACTAGACATTTTTTCCCTCCTAAATAATAATTTTAACAACTAGGCCTCCCTATTAAATCCCTCCTCTCCTACCTAGAATAATAAATACATATATACCAACATCTTCCTAATATTGCAAATATTATGCCACCTTTTTTATATTTTATCCAATTAAAGTTAATATTTCATTTATTTTCATAAAAAAGCTATATATCATAGTGTTTAAAAATGTTTTTTAAATACTATATATTAACATTTTTATTAATTATTGTTAATTTTAGCAGGTAAACCTATAATCGTCAACCCATTAAATTGGTTAAATGGGATATTATACCACCAATTTATAACCCTGTTAAAAGATATTGGTTTTCGTTACACGACTTTTTGGCAAAGCAACTACAAGCGTAACACTAGTAGCGTGGGCAGCATACATTATAGTGAGTGAACAATTCACATGAATAGGGAGGCATATATATCATGAGTATTTTTTGGGGAATTCGCAATGAAAGGTTCCTGCGTGAACTGCAGCGTGAATTAAATACAGATGTGTTGTTATTTGGTTTGGATGGGTTTACTTATTTCGGACGCTTGCAGCAAATTGAGGACTGCCGCATCGCCCTGCTCACCCCAGCAATCGTATCAAACTCACATAATGTGGAAATTCTTTCCCCTGGTGGCGACATTCAACAGGTGAAATTCACCCGCATTGATCTATGGCAAATCGTTGGCAAAGGCACAGGAATCAGCGCTGATCCCCTTGCAGATTCTAGTAGCAGTAGTAGCAGCAGTAGTAGTGTTGGCGATAGTAGAGACAATGGTACTGAAGCAAGACAACATCAAAATGAAATGCATGAAGCAATCGATCGCCAGGATGGTCATCACTTAGTCCGTATTCTGTGCCGCATGATTGGTGATAATGTAGCCCTAACAACTCTTGGTGGTTTCCTGTTTACAGGATTGTTAGGTGACGTAGACGGTGAAGTAGCCATCATGACCGTAGATGATATTTTCCTTCCCGCCACTAGCTCTGCCATTTCAGATAATGCAGTGGGTACCGTCGTGATTAATCTGGAAGCGCTCACCTCAGTTTCTGGACAGAACTGCAGTTGTTAATCATTTGCCAAGGCTCCAGGGCGTAGTAATAGCAAAAGACCCCGTAGTTTTTTTTACCGGGTCTTTTTAGCTATATAGATTGCATTAAGGAATTAACATCTATATTGCTGATCTGTCAGGAACAGAAGATAGGGCATCGCTTGCTCCCTACGTAAGGCTGCGCGGAGCCCAATCTTCTATTCCTGACGATTGCCATGTAGAATCTTTTATGCAATATATATACAACACATTAAAAGATCTTTTTAAAAGCTAATAAAGTACTTAGTATGATACTAAATAATCGTGCCCCAGGGCACGATTATTTGAGGAGGTTTCGTATGCTTACCGCTGTCGAACATCTTGGTGCAGTGGGGGTAGGAGTCACCAGGCCCCAGTTTTTTCGTGCCGATGATGGCAAAAAATATGTAGTCAAACTGCAAAATAATCGACTAGGCTGCAAGGTATTAGTCAGTGAATGGTTAGGTGCTGAATTTGGTAACATCATGAAGCTCTGCTTTCCTGCTAGCGATATCATTCAGATTGATGAAGAAGTTGTACAAAACAGCCCCGCCCTACTAACTCTGGGCGTTACCCCCGGACAACATTTCGCCTCTCACTATCTAGAAGATACAGAATATGTAAACCAACATAATATCAATAAAGCTGTTAACATCACTGCCATGGCTGGCATCCTATTATTCGATCATCTTTTTCATAACCCCGATCGGACAAAGAATAAGAAAAATTTGATCCTCCACCCAGAAAAGGAAGGTTCTAAAATATATGCCATTGATAATTCTCACCTCTTTCGCTCTGGCAAATGGACACTTGCGTCCCTGGCAACACTCGCGACAAAAATTGAGTTTTATTATCCATCCTCCTATGGTTCCTTCCTCAAAGAGGCTTTATCTCCACAAGATTTCCTGCCCTACGCTGAAAGAATTGCCCAGCTCAGTAATGAACAGATTGCAACAATTATCAAAAACATCCCTGCTCAGTGGCTACCAGACCAGCCTGAACAGCAGGAACTGGCGTATTATATTCAAACCCGCCGCGATATGGTGGACGAAATCCGTAAAATCCTCTGTAAAGAGTTGCGGCGCCCCCACGGCGAACGCCGCTGGTTGTTTGGTAAAGTAATTAAATCATTTACTTCCTTATGAACAAAAATACCCTATAGGGTAGACAGCTTGTCCACTCTATAGGGTATTTTTCACTTACAATATATCTTTATTGCTTTCCACTGAAAGCCGTAAATCTAAGGGAGAAGAACTAGTCCTTAACCTTGGACTAGAATGCCCATTTCAAGCTAGCAGCAACTTCGCCATCAGTTCCTGTAGTGTTTGCACCACCCACAGCGTTTATTGCTTTAAGAGAATAGTATTGAACATTCATGCTCAATGTTTTGTTAAAGGTGTGGTCATAACTGAAGAATTCGCCTTTATAGCCACCCATAAAACCAGAACCATTCGGTTGATTTATGCCACCAAGCGTGGAATTAATCAGATCGACTGAATTTTGTTGTATATCAAAATACTGCACTGTAAAAGCATTTTTTGCATTGATTTGATACTTTGCGCTTACGTCAGCAGCTTTATTATCCGTAGTCGCATTGGATTTAACATATTCAGCAGTGTAGGTCATAGCCCCACTTTTAAGAGTACCGTAAACACTGGAGTAACTAGATCCAGTAGTAGGGCTCACATAGCCAAGAGCACTTGCGGTGTCATCATCAACTTTGCTATTTGAAAAAGCCATGCCAACGTTGATGTTTTTAGTAACATCTTTGTTCAGGTCAAGACCAACCCATCTTTCCTCTGCTACAGTAGCAGGAGCAGCGGCAGTTCCAGTTAAATAAGTAGTGCCGTCTATAACGGAAGTTCCTGTAATTGCAGCTGCAGTTGCATTAAAAGCAGTCGTTTTACCAGCAAGAGCTGTAAAGTTAATATCCGCTAACTTATTGGTTAGTATAACACCATCAAAGTAGGTGCATGGAGAAATGCCACCAGCAGCAAAGGTACCACCTTGACCAAGTTGAGCGTCCTGCCGACCAATAGAAGCTGTCCACCCACCCATAGTAGTCTTAATTCCATATTCATCCATTGTGAAATCATTCGCATTAGCAGGAGCTTTTACACCGAAGTTGGCATTTTCGCCTGCAACACGACCGAAGAAAGTTGTATTGGCATTGGCTTTCCAACTAAGATTTACATCCTCTTGAAAATTATTTTGCGTACTAGAAGTATCAAAAGCCTTATCCTGATTGTCGCGATACTGATACCGGAAAGAACCACTAACTTGCAGTTGGTCTGCAGTAGAATCTGCCACAGCAGCATCTGCAAAAGCAGTACCTGTTGCTCCTAATACCATGGCCCCAACTACTAATAAACCTATTTCTTTTTTCATTTGTTTATCCCCCTTAGATTTTTAAGTATGTTTTGGTCTTGCTGAGGTCGGAAAAAAAAGTATAAAATGTATAATTTCCGAGTATTCCTTACAATTCCATTATATCATCTTTTTCTACAAATTCCACCATTTTTTTCGATAATTTGCGCTATTTTTCTATTACAAATTATACCAATAAAAAGAACGTCTCTCTGAATCAAATTATCTCTAGGAAGCCATTCTTTGCTCTACAGCCACTTTTTTCTCATAATTTGAATACATAACTAACGCTACGATAGCAAAGAATAGCGGACCAGCAATCGACCAAATCGTGGAATCCATATCACCATTCATGGCTGGTTCAATAATGGTAAACACATTAGCAAAACCAACAGTGAAAGTAACAACAATACTAGCAATTAACGCACTGTTATAAGTTTTAAATACTTCGAAAGGTTTGGCAATATGTGTTTTCTTCTTAAATGGCGCGAAAGCACCCGCTAAGAACATGTAGGGAAGAGTCATGGCTACGTTGGTCATAATTACTAGCTTGTTGAAGAATTTGGATGCGCCTTCGCCGCCGAAAGTGATCAATAGTATAAAACCGACGACAACATAACACTGTATCCACATGGCATTAATTGGCATGCCATTTTTGACTTCAGCCATTTTACCAGGCCATAATTTAGCAGGCGTACCTTCGATGATTTGTTTGAGGGGTGCATAGCATAAAGTGAAGAAAGCACCAGTCAGACATAAGAACATGGAACCACCAACCACTCTTGCCATCCATTTGCCAGCCTCTATGGCGCTAGCATCACTATTGCCAAGAGTGTGACTGAGTTGGTAGCCAAGGTTTTTCATTAATACATAGCCAACATTCCCCATGTGAACGTCTTTTGAAGCTAGTACTTCGTTCCAATTGGTAAAAATACCACAAAGGAAAATCCCTAAGGAATAACCAACTACGATAACGCCCGCCGAAAAAATAATTGCTTTAGGAAAGGTTTTTTCTGGGTTATCAGTTTCATCAACCAAGCCGCCAACGGCTTCAATACCACCGTATGCGAAGAGGGCGAATACTAAGAAGGACAAAATGGAAATGCCCGATTGGTATTTAGGATTAGGAGCATTGAGAAAAGCATCGGTGTTAATGGCTTGTGCAAAATGCCCACCATTAGCGAAAAATACGGTAATGGCTCCTAGTAACAATACCATGTTAAGTAGTGCAACAGCAGTACCACCGATTGAAGTGAATTTCGTGATTTTATCCAAACCTTTTGTTGCCGTGAAGGTGGTTGCTAAAATCCACAAAATTCCCAAAATTCCCAATACTTGAGTTGATTTTAACCCCATTACTCCCCAAGTTGCTGTTATATCAGCACCAAACAGAAAGTTTGACAAAGGAATCCAAATTGAGGAACAAATATTAACCATCCACACCACATAGGATGCGTACCACATGAAAGTACCAATAAATGCATACTTAGCACCTACGGACTTTTCCATCCAAGAGTAAATGCCCCCCTTTTCTTTTTTAAAAGCGGCGCCATATTCAGCCATCATATAGGCAAAGGGTATGAAAAAAGTAATCCCTGACACGATATACCATGGAATTGCACTATAGCCCATGAGATAGAAGGATCGCGGTATATTGTTAAAGCCAAATACCGATGTAAAGATCATAAGAACTAGTGGGACAAGCGTTAATTTTTTCGTCGTAATATTAGACATTTTTCGCCTCCAAAGTAATATTCTTAGAACCTGACTACCTTGTTGAATTTCAAATATAATTGCTCTCTTTTATAATTAACACTCTTCCCTCCTTTATCAAATCATAAATCCTTATGTTGTGTAGAATATTATAAAAACTCTACACAAACCGACATCTACTTTGTTTTATTGCAATTTCCATGCCACTTTTTCCACAATTCAGCACAATATGATCTTCTTAAAACATTTTATCGACCAAACTCGCGTTAATTCGCACTTATTCGTAGTTTTTTGTAGAATAATAGTCGACCAACGTAACGTTAGTCGACTACGATCACCAGAGAAATTATAATCAAATCATCATAAAACAAGATTTATTAGGATAAATAGGAATAATCACGAACCTATTTACAACCAATTTGTAGTGTAAGAGGAGATACAGATGGAGTAGCAGGACTTCACAATCCTACATAAGAAAATAGCACTCCCAATAAATGTTTTTCACATTGGAAGTGCTATTTTTTACTGGGCGCACTCACTGCTTGTGCCACGCAGAATTTCTAAGGCATGAGGCAATAGCGGTAAAATGATTTGCAGACATTCCCGTACGGCTTTGGGGCTACCTGGCAAATTCACAATCAGACATTTCCCCCGAATCCCTGCTACGCCGCGACTCAGCATAGCCCTGGGAGAAAAGACGGCAGTTTCCTGGCGCATGGCCTCTGGTAGCCCTGGCACGGCCCGTTCAATCACACTTAAGGTAGCTTCAGGAGTTATATCTCTGGGCGAAAAGCCTGTCCCCCCCGTTGTGAGTAACAGTCCCACACCTAGTTCATCAATCATCTCAATCATGGCACTTGCCAAGGTTTCCTTTTCATCAGCAAGTACCTGATAGGCAATGACTTTTCCCTGTATATCTTGCACTAATTTTTCAATTTCCTTGCCACTTTGATCTTCTCGTTCCCCTCTAGCACCTTTATCACTAGCGGTGATAATCCCTACTGGTATCCCCCGCCAAATTTCAAGGGGATCTTCTGCTTTTACAATCCCGCCTACCAATACACGGGTAAAAATACCTTCTTTCGGCATGACACACTGGCCAATTTGCTTGAAAATTTCACAACCATGGTGACAGCTTTTACCGATCTGGGTTACTTCTAGTAAGGTTTCACCTGTTTTCAAATAAGTACCAACTGGTAATGCAAACAACTCCAAACCCTCCGTGGTGAGATTTTCCGCAAAATCACCAGGCACTAACTCTAAGCCCTTTTTTTTACCCATTTCTCGCATTTTTTCAATACTCTTTATGCTCAGTAGACTGATTTGCCGATGCCACTTCCCAGCATGAGCATCCCCTTCCATTCCCCAATTGGGGATCAGCTTGGCCTCACCAATATTTTCCTTACGCATGCCTTTTTCTTTACTAATGCACACTGCCACTATTTTTGCTGACATGGTTTGCCCTCCCTTTCAAATAAACCACTCTTACCACCGTCTTTACGCAGCAAACAAACATTAGAAATGACCATGGACCGATCAATGGCTTTACACATATCATAAATGGTCAGCCCCGCAATACTCACTGCAGTCATGGCTTCCATTTCAACCCCAGTCTGCCCACTGACCCTAACCTTTCCTTCGATCTCAATTGACTGTTCCTGCCGAGTAAAGGTGATGGCAACCGAACTAATTAACAATGGGTGACAAAGGGGAATCAGATGCTGGGTTTGCTTAGCAGCCATAATTCCTGCCAAACGAGCCACTTCTAAGACATTCCCTTTCGCAATTTTCAAATCATAAATTCTCTCCAGGGTTGCTCTTTCCATAAAAATTTCCCCATATGCCACAGCTTCCCGCTGGGTTACCCCTTTGGCGCTTACATCCACCATATGACTTTCCCCTTGCGCGTTAAAATGTGTAAGTTCTGCCATACTTACCTCCTAATTGATGTTTTTCATCCTGATCGTTCTAAAAATGCAACTTATATTTCAATCAACTTACCAGCATCATGCAAATCATAGCCCCCCAGTTCTTCCACCTCATGCCGAAATTCATGACTTTGTAAAATATCAATAATTGCTCGTAAGCGTTCATCGGTGGGCACAAAATTCAATAACAAATCATATTGTTCCTCTGCAATCGGGATAAAATCCAGCCCTAATGCCAGTGCTGCCGCCTTCACCCCTAGACCTGTATCTACCGTCCCTGCCGCAATGGAAGCTGCCACTGCCATATGAGTACCTACCTCTTTTTCATAACCGCTTACTTGCTCCGGCCTAATGCCACGTTTACCCATTTCATAATCAAGTAACATCCGCGTACCCGATCCACGCTGGCGATTAATAAAGGTAATACCTGGTCTAGCTAAATCATCAAGCCCCACTATTCCTTTTTCATTCCTCGGCACCACCATCAGCCCCTGCTGACGCATAGCCAAATGTACCAGCTGACAATTGCTGCTTGGCAAAAACTTTTTCACATACTCAACATTATAACGACCCGTTTGCTCATCCAGTAAATGTATACCCGCAATATGTGATTCATTGTTGCGTATTGCCACGATCCCGCCCATACTGCCTACATTGGCACAGGATAAGAAAACATTTTCCATTCTGCGTCGCAAGAACACACCTAATATTTCAAGGGCCAAATCATGACTGCCCACTGCCAAAATCGTGTCTTGAGGTTGGAAATCACCTAGTAGTCGCACTGATGTCGTGGCCCCGGCACTCAAACCAGCACTACCTTGCTCCAGACTGATGATACCATGAGCCTTTGTTAAAGATGAAATCAACCCAGCGCCACGGCCCAAGGGAGCAGCAACTATTTTTCCTTGCACATTGCCAACCGATACACGAATGTATTCCTCC
>Ga0224527_1001721_pt1 | contig 10298 bp, 9 predicted proteins | sample CBST0metaG_FD_179882 | JGI IMG/M metagenome (GOLD analysis project Ga0224527, IMG submission 179882) | Peat soil microbial communities from Stordalen Mire, Sweden - C.B.S.T0 | ecosystem: Environmental > Terrestrial > Soil > Wetlands > Peat | place: Sweden: Norrbotten County, Stordalen Mire... | reverse complement strand
CTATGAAGATGTGGCGGCCTTCTATGCGAACAGCCCTCATTATGGCGTAATCGAGAAACTGCTGATGTATGGCGTCTTCGGGGGAACGCCGCGTTACCACGCACTGGTGGACACCTCGCGCCCCCCTGCCGAGGAAATCGTCACGCTGCTGATGCAGCCCCGCGCAATCCTAGAAAACGAAGTACGGTTCCTGCTGGGCAGTGAACAAATCCGGGACCCGGCTCCATATAATGCCATTCTGGCGGCAATTGCTGGCGGCGAAACAAAATTCAATCGCATTCAGCAGTTGATCGGCGTGGAGCGCGGAGCGCTTTCTTCCTCGTTGCGCACGTTGTTGGAGTTGGGCTGGATACGGCGCGAGCTTCCTTTCGGCGAACGCTCTGACCGCCGGGCAATCTACCGCGTTGCTGATCCTTTCTTGACTTTCTGGTATCGCTTCGTTGCGCCGTTGGCCAGCGCCTTGCAATTCTCCGATCCTGCCACGGTCTATGCTGCGCAAGTAGCGCCGCGACTGGCCGATTACATGGGCTGGTCGGTCTTCGAGGAAATCTGCGGGCAGTGGCTTCAACGGAACGCGCAACAGCGTCTTGGCCTCAATGTGCGCGAGATGGCGCGTTATTGGAGCCGAGATGGCCGCACAGAGATAGACCTCATGGCGGAACTCGATGACGGCACTTTTCTCTTCGGAGAGTGCAAGTGGCGCACAGAGCGCGTTACGCGCCTCAGCGACCTGAGCGCCTTACAAGCTAAGGTCGCCAGCCTACCTGAGGCGCGATGGCGAGACAAGCCAAGCTACATTCTCTTCGCATTAGGTGGTTTCTCTCCCGAGCTTCAGCAACTTGCCGCCGCCCCGGCCGAACGACTCTACCTAGTCACGAACACTGACATGCTTAGAGCCTATCCGCAAATAGCGATTGTCTGTCTCCAGCAAGTCAAAGCAGCGGCGATATAGAGCAGAGCCTTGTAGCTGGCCTCTGTCTTCTCGAAACTGACCAGCACTTTGCGGTAGCCATTGAACCAAGAGTGGCAGCGTTCAACCACCCAGCGCCGCGCACGGTAGCCCGGAATGTTTTTCTTGTCATCCGCCTCCTGCTTGCGTGGACGGACGTGTGGTTGATACTTGCGAGCCAGGACTGAAGCCAGTGCATCCTTGCCGACATAGCCCGCATCGGCGCATAAATGTTGGAGATTGTTCTCGTCTGGCTCGGGTCGTTTGACCACGACAGCGTCCAGTGTCTGCTCCAGCAATTTGATGTCATGCACGTTGGCGCCGCTGGCGGCGATCGACAGCGGGACCCCACGCCCGTCGACCAACAAGCTTCGCTTCCGCCCGTTTTTTCCCCCGGTCGGTGGGGTTCGGTCCCACACACTCTTGTGCCAGAGGGGCCTTGCCCATCGCGCCGTCAATCGACTGCCACTCCCAGGCAATGCCCTGCATGCCGTCGTACTCGGCCAATCCAGCCTGCCATATCCGCAAAAAGAAGCCAGCCGTTTGCCAGTCTTGAAAGTACTTGTGGACCGAGGAAGCAGCGCCATATTCGCGGGGCAACGCTTTCCACTGGCAACCCGTGCGTAAAACATAAACAATGCCGGAAAAGATCTGTCGGGTATCCATGGGCTTGCGTCCGGCTCCGGCTTTGCGCTGATACTGCCTGCCTTCGACGCGCCGCCGCGCGGGAACCAGCGGCGCGATCTTCTCCCAAAGTGCGTCAGAGACAGTCCACGACTTGATTTGTGCCATACAAGTCAAGCATCGCCGACAAGTAATCCCTTGACGAAACTGATTTGATAGGGAGAATCCAGATTGTCACTATTTACGGATAGGCTCTTAATCCTGATCTCTAGGCGGCGCACTACCAGCGTTACGGAACGGGCTATGTGGCGAGGGCAGCGGCTCCCGTGAATTCAGGAGTGTCTGATCTATACTTCTGGCATCATGGAGATCTGGAAAATCTTGCGTTATCGAGTTTACCTTGCACTGGTTTTGCTCTATGCGATTTCAGTCGTCGCACTCTGCTTTCTCGCGCCAGCCACTCAGCAGCCGGTGCAACTGAGATCGGATGAGGTCGAACAGGAGCCAGCTGCGTCATCGCCGCAACCTGTCACTTCCGGCTCCATTGACCTGTCGGCAGGGATGGTTCCCGATCAGCACCAGTCGATGATTAAGCGTGCTCCACTGTGGGCGCTTGGCGGAGGATTTTCTCTCAATGCCCCCTTATTCGCGGCGGAGCAGGTGGAATTAATTGGACTGGTGCTACTCGTCGCTCTGGTGTATCGGTTCAGATTGCGGTTCTGGACCCGGGGTGCAGCAATCTCGACATTTGTCGGTTCCCGGAGGCGCGGAACCTGCGTCTGGTTAGCCTTTCTGGTTGTTCTGCTACTTACCCTATTTCCTCCTTGGGTACGGATCACATCCTTTCCTGGGCGGTTTCCTGCTCAGTACAGAAAGCTCTGGCACGCTCCGGTATATAGCGAGCCGTATCCCACTACTAGATGGGACTCCATACAACTTGACTACGCGCGGATGTTGACGGAGATTGCAGTGGGCGAATCGTTCGTCCTGGCACTGTTTCTGACGTGGGCACGAACCAAGCCGACCGTGAATCCGAAGGGCTGATTTTTTTCGTTCACTGCACTTGGCGTTCGCCGGGAGGTCTGGTCCCGATGGGGATTTTATGTGAAAGGCGTCAGAGACTTGTCGCGCACCAAACTAGATAACAATACACTTGTTTACAGCAGCTATGTGTATACGATATTCATAGGTTCATGAGCGCCAATGCCAACGATGTAGTCTGCACCCTTTATGAACGTTGTGATCGCGAGAGTCGTCACCTAGCTGAAATCCGCGACGAAATGAAAAACCTCTCCGAATCCTACTTCCGTTACTGTGATTTGCGTAGTGAACGAGAAAAGGTACGCACTCTTCTAGTGAAAATCTACGGGGTACTTGGGGTATTTTCGCCGAAGGTAACGCCAGAGTTTGCAATGGAAATTTCTCCACAACCTTTGATGTCCGATGAGATCCGACGTGATTTGAAAATTTGGGAAATCCTTGAATTGTTCCTATCGGCCAAAGATGACAAAGCATCTGTTGGTGACTTCGAAGGTTTCCTCTTCTTCTTGGGTATCGAATCAAAACCCCAAGCAATCGAATCCGCGATCAAGACACATCCAGAATTATTTGAGACACATAAGGAGGGGCGGGACAAATTCCTCACGCTTAGAACTTCCAAGGAAGTCTGAGGACCTGCCTGATCTACGCCAACCTGCGTCTTTTTGAGCGAGGCAAGAGGCTGATGCGATTCGCGTGAAGAGGGCGAAGAATGACCGAGGAAACAACGCAGTTCCAAACAGGCGATATAGTACGACCCAAGTTGGGTGGGCCTGCCATGAGAATCCGGAGCATCGAGGGCAATTGGGTGGACTGCGCTTATTGCGAACGCCGCCCTAAAGGTTGGAATCAGGGCGATTCGTGGGCACTCAATCTTCTCGCAAAGGCTGAGCAACCCGATTGGTCAAAGTAGCCTGAGTTTGCATTTAGCGTCGGCGTCGCCCTGTTCAGCGGCCATTCGATACCACTTTGCCGCCTGCTCGTGGTCTTGTGGGATATGGCGACCATGGTGGTAGAGCCAGCCAAGGAGGTACAGTGCATCGACTACCCCCTGCTCTGCCGCCACTCGAAGCCAAGAGGTAAGCTGGGAGTAAATGTCAGACAGTCTCATCTCACTGTCTTCGGCTTGTTCCGCTACCTTTCTAATCCAGAAGGCCGCCTGAGTATAGTCCCGTTCTACTCCCACGCCACAAACATAGAGGTCACCAAGACGCCGCTGGGAATCAACATGCCCTTGCTCCGCAGCCTTGCGCCACCAGGAGGCTGCCTGGACATCGTCTGTGTATGCATAAATTGCGCCAAGGTCAAATTGTGCTTCGGCATGTCCCTGCTCCGCAGCCTTGCGAAACCATGTAGCCGCCTTTACTGGGTCCTGTGGAACTCCCCATCCGTTGTAATATGCACCGCCCAAAGAGTGCTGCAATCCTGGGTGGCTTGGGCTCAGCTTGATTCCGCATTCAAAGCAAACGAATGCCTCTTCCCGCCTGCGATTGGGGTCGCGAAGAAAATGTTTGTCGAAGAAGGCCAGCTTCTCGTCAGAAGAAAAAAACTTACCTGTGGCTATTTGCTTATCAAGGGCAAGCTGCGTGGACTCAAATGAGTCTTGTGTCTCATCGTTGCCTTGCTTCCAGAGATCTAGACCTTTCTCGAGCCATTCGTCGGCATCCTCGCGGATTTGCAAATCAGAGCGACCGCGCGCAGCAAGGGACTTTGCACCTGCTTTAGTCAGGGCTGAGGACAGGACCGTGGCCAATGCGATTTGCTTCTCTTCTCCAGCGCTCATTTCTGCCTCGTTTCGGAGGAGTGCTCCTCAAACTCTTTCCGGGCAAGGTCAATTCGGTGCAGAATATCTTTCTTCATTTCCGCAAGCAGATTCCGCCCCTTTGTTTTCGCGGTTTCCGCAGTAGCCATCAGCTTCGCAATCTCGGAAGATGTAAGTTCCATGACTTCGAATTCTATCTGGGCAAGCCTCTTTACTATCCTGTCGATCTGGCGCAGGACGCGCACTAAATCGGCACCAACGCCCTCGCCCTTCACAGATTCCGGGCTGCTCTTGTACTCCTCCAGGATTCTTCTCAGAGCGTCCGCATCGCCACGTCTATAGGCTAGATTGGCCTCTGCCATCAAACGGTTGCGCACCTTCCTGTCCGCCTCATCCGCTGCATTGTCGGGATGGATCTGCCTGACTACTTCACGGAAGAGTTTCTTCAGCTCCGGCGAAGGAGAGAAATCCGCGGCCTTTGCAGCCTCGCCATGAGCGGCAGCGTAGGACTCCTCTGCCTGCCCGCGCGCTTCCGCCGCAGCCGACTTTGCCTCTTCCGAGCCATCCGCTTCGGCGGCCAACTCGGCGATCTTCGCGTTCCAGTCGTCGAGTTCGGCGTAGAGTACGCCGACTTCCCGCAGGTAGTGCCCTTCAAAAGCGGCGAGTTCGGCGCGCAGGTTGGCCAGCGACAATTCGCGGTCGGTGAGTTCGGCTTGCAGGATGGCCAGTTCCTGCCGCTTCCTGGCAAGCTCCTGCTCCTCCGGCGATAGATGGCGAACAATTTCGGAATTCATAGAAGTTTTCCTTGGGGTGCAGTCACTTCACTTCCATCTGGAGTGAGGAGCAAGCCAAGCGGCGAGCTGGTAAGAGGTGACCTGGCGTTGGGCCGCTTAAATATGGTTCTCATTCTCTCCCCCTCGCTGGTACGATGAAATGCGCGAAGTCTTGGCGAGGTGGCGTGACTCAATCTCGCTTCTGTCACTTTCTTATGACTTCGGCGGATGTGCGGCAAACCATGTTGCCGCCCTCTGCTGTGTCCTGGATAGGTCGTCAGGAGTCAACTTCGCTGCGGCTTCATCGCGAGACTTGGCAAACCTCTCCTGTTCTTTCCCCTTTGAACTTGCAGCGGCAAGGTTTAGCCAGAAGTAAGCTTCTGCATAATCCTGTTGCACGCCATGACCTCCAAAATATAGTGAGCCAAGGCCGAATTGTGCCACCGCATTTCCTTTGTCGGCTGCCTTCCGATACCACGCTGCCGCCTGCTCGTAATCCTGCGGAACACCGTGGCCATTTTCATATAGATCGCCAAGGTTATTTTGTGCCCCAGCATCGCCTTGGTCAGCGGCTTTGCGAAACCAGGTCGCCGCTTGCGCGTAGTCTTGCGGCACACCTTGGCCATTGTAGTAAGCCCATCCGAGGTTAAATTGCGCTCCCGTGTAGCCCTGGTCTGCGGCTTTTTGATACCAAGCTAAAGCCTGTGCAAAGTCCTTCATGACGCCTTGGCCCTTGCCATAAAGCCTACCGAGGTTATATTGCGCTTGAGGATTGCCCTGCTCAGCAGCCTTGCGGAACAATGCCGCCGCCTGCACGTAGTCCTGCGCTACCCCATGGCCCTTGTCATAAAGCCAGCCGAGGTTGAGTAGTGCATCGGCTTCGCCTTGATCAGCAGCTTTGCGATACCAGGCAGCAGCCTGCACATAGTCTTGCGGCACTCCTTGACCAGCTTCGTAAGCCCATCCGAGGTTGAATTGCGCTCCTGGTTTGCCCTGCTCGGCAGCCTTGCGGAACCATGCAACTGCCTGCGCGTAGTCTTGCGGCACACCATGCCCAGTGGCGTAGAGCCAACCGAGTTTAGATTGTGCTATAGCGTCGCCCTGGTCTGCGGCTTTGCGATACCATGCCGCCTGCTGAACTGAGTCGGTTGGCATCGTCTGTTGGCCAGTATCTACCGTGGTTGCAGTGGCCGGCTGCGGTGGTCTGGAATCGTCTCTTTGCGTGGTGCTCGACGCTACTTTCGCCTCATGCTTTCCCGGCAAATGGAAGGGTATTTCGTAGCGCGCATTACCAATCTCTGCTCTCAGTAGCAGATTGTCTCCGCTCTTCTGATTCGGGAAGAACAGTCTCCCCATCGTATTCTGCCCTGGGTTCAATGTGTTGCGCTTTAGTTCCTTGTCTATCAGATGGGCACCTTGGCTCTGAGCTTCCCTGATGTTCGCTTGCCCCCGATTTATCGCATCGGTTTGCGCTTGAGGATTGGGCAAAGTGACGGTGTAATCAGCCGTTGTACCGTCGCTGTAGGTCGCCGTGCCCGTGGCTGTCGTTTGGCTGAAACTTGCTCCGGCACCACCTATGGCTGCGCCAATTCGTTCTCGCCGCTCCATAGACTTCGCCATTTTGACGGCTTCAGCGCGTTTCAATTCCGACAAGCCTTTTTCAGTGATCTTGAATAAGTGGAAGTTGTCCGGGTTCACATCGATTCGCCCTGTGCTCTCCGCAGGATTTCCCACATAGACTGAAATCGCCAGCTTGCCCGAGTCAGGAATTAGGAAAACAATGATCGAGGCTTGGTTCGTGAACAGTCCCTTTTCTTCCAGTCCATTCTCGTATCTATCGTCGCAACCTGGACAATTCGGTTTCCAAGTCATGACGAACGGATCGGCTATTACTCCCGGTGCAGAGTCTTGTCCGGTCGGTGCTTGAGCAAGAGATTGAACGCCTATGCAGAATAGGCAGGCCAAAGCAATATGCTGAATCTTACTATTCACGACTTCCTCCGAGACCTGCTATTGCAACGGCAAAAGCGAAGTGTGCGGTCACTTTAACGCTAGGCCGTGCATTGCAGCTACTCGCCGCCTTCGAGGCAGATCAGACATCGTGCGTCCCAACTCCCCCGACACGGAGCCTCTATGATGGCAAGTTTGGCCGGGAAGTCGCTCAGTTTCCCCCGCTTCCTTGCAGACTTCAGCTCTTCCGTAGACATTCAACGAGCGATTTTCGAAGGCATAGGCTCGAAGTCATTCTACCGCCGAACGGCTGGGAAGGGGGGCGAATAGCGGATGTTGCATATAGAAAATGAGTAGAATCCGAAACCCGAACGCAGTCGAACAAGTGTCGATCTTTCCTGGACATGGTCCGAAGTTGTTCGAGCTATATTCGATTGTGCCGCATTAAGCCAGCCATCCTAAGCCGTCAGGCTTAGGGATGGTGTCTATCTTCAGAACGAGCACAGCGAGAAGGCCATTCAGAGCGCATTGACGGAATGATGCTTGCGGAATCAGACGGCTTTGGCGGCGATGCGGAGCACTGTCTCTATCTCCGCTTGGCGAGCCGCTGTTATCTGACAATCAGATTCAGAAAGCCTCTTGCATTCGGAATTCGAACAGCGTTAGCGTCGGGTTGTGTTGACTATACGGGCCATGTCGGGCGGTGTCGGGTATGCCCAGCGGCATCTCGAACACAGCGATTACTATGACGAGCATCGTCGTGTTCAAGGTGAATGGCATGGGTGCGGAGCGGAGTTGCTCGGGCTTCGCGGCGAGGTGAAGCGGGAACAGTTCGAAGCTGTGCGCGGGGGGTTGCACCCGGAAACTGGCGAGTTCCTGCGACCTCGCCACAGTGCGGACCGCATGGGTGTGGATGGAAACGAACAAAGCAAGGGGCGGTCCCTGTACGATCTGACTTTTTCCGCACCGAAGTCGGTTTCCATTCAGGCCCTGGTCGGTGGGGATGGGCGTCTGATTGCAGCCCATGACAGAGCTGTCCGCGAAGCCCTTGAAGAGTCTGAGAGCCATGCCGCCACGCGGGTTCGCCTGAACGGCGCAAACGAGAATCGAACAACGGCAAACTTGGTAGTTGCGTCGTACCGCCACGACACCAGCCGCGAACTCGATCCGCAACTGCACACGCACGCTGTGGCGGCCAATTTGACCTATGACGGTGCCGAGGGTCGCTGGAAGGCGCTCCAGGCATCGGGGCTGTACGAACGGCGGGCATACCTGACAGAGGTCTACCGAAACGCGCTGGCCCGTGAGGTGCGCGGCCTGGGATACGAAATCGAACCGCACCGCGATTCCAAAGGCAGAGACCATGGATTCGAGATTCGCGGCGTTTCGAACGAATTACTCGAAAAGTACAGCGTGCGGAGTGCGCAGCGAGACGCCGCCATCGAGCAATTCACAATGGAGCATGGCCGCAGGCCAACCGATAACGAAGTTGCCGTGCTCGTCCGTGAAACCCGCGCGGAGAAGTTGACGGAAATCTCAACGGACAAGGTAAGAGAGCATCAGCAATCGCGCCTTGCTCCGGAGGAAAGACTGACGTTGGAACATCTTCGTGCCGAGTCTTTTGAGCGGAATCTTCGCATTCATCACGAATTTTCACAGGCATCGGAATCTCTTCAACATGCCAAAGAGCACCTCTTTGAACGCAACTCCGTTGTACGTGACCACGAATTGATGACTGAGGCCCTGCGCCATGGGCGTGGGCAGATTGACCCTGGTCAATTACGCGGCGCGCTGGAACTGGAACAGTCGCAAGGTGCAATTATCCGCGCCGGGAACAATCTCGCCACACGCGAAACCTTTGAACGAGAACAGCGCATGATTACGACAGTAGATGGCGGCGTCGGGCGCTTTGATCGCCTGGGCGGACAGCACGAACTTCACCCTTCCGAGCGTCTTCGCGAAGAACAGCAACGAGCTGTTTATCAGGTTCTCGATTCACATGACTTGGCCATCAATCTGCGCGGCGCGGCGGGAACCGGCAAGACTGCCACGTTAGGTGAAATCGACCGTGGCTTGCGCGATGCGGGTCGAGAGGTGATGGCTGTCGCTCCTACTCGCAGCGCGGTAGAAGAGTTGCGGAAGGTCGGCTTCCACGATGCCATGACGATTTCGCGCCTACTGGAGGACAGCACGACGCAATCCTCGCTGCGAGGCAAAGTGCTGATCGTCGATGAGGCAGGCATGGTCTCAGGTCGCCAGATGGAAGGTTTGCTCAAGCTGGCAGAGCGCGAACAAGCGCGGATTCTGTTCTCTGGGGATACACGGCAAATTCAGAGTGTAGAGGCGTCGGACGCTCTCCGCATTCTGGAACGGGAATCGCAGATGAAGAGTATTTCGTTGACTGGTGTACAACGGCAGACACAGCCAGAGTATAGGGATGCAATCCAGACGTTGAGGCAATCGCCAGAGCAGGGGTTTGAAAAGTTAGAGAAACTCGGTGCCGTTCGCGAGGTTCCATATCTGGAACGAGCACAGGCCGTTGCATCGGCTTACCGGGAACTTGCGACTGATTCAAATCGCAAGGTGCTTGTCGTTGCCGGTACTCACGAGGAGATTGGCAGGATTACGCACGCGATCCGTGAGGATAGAAAACAGCACGGCGAACTGGAACGCGGCACGGCTTTTGAACGCTACTTGCCTCTGCAATGGACCGAGGCACAAAAGAAGGACCTGTCGAACTATCAGGAAGGGCAGGTCCTGTTGTTCCATCGCTCTTCGCATGGGGTTGCCCGGCATGAAACACTCACCGTTGAACATGCGGACAAGTCGCACATCGTTGCCAGAGACCGGCAAGGCGTGGAACACATGGTGAGTCCAACACAGGCGCGTTCCTTCTCTGTGCATGAGTGCAGCCAGATTGAGATTGCTTCCGGCGACAAACTGTTGCTGACAGGCAATCGCCGCGAAGCGGATTTCCGCGCCACAAACGGCGAGCTGGTGAAGGTGCGCAGCGTTGACGGTGATCGCATTCAACTTGAAGATGGCCGGACGCTGCCATCGAACTATCGTGAATTCGACCACGGTTATGCGATTACCGCGCATCGCAGCCAGGGCAAGACCGTCGATGCGGTGGTTCTCTCCGGCGACACGATGAAGCAGGAACAGTTCTACGTCGCCGCGTCACGTGGCCGCGATGAAATTA
>Ga0224527_1001720_pt1 | contig 10313 bp, 10 predicted proteins | sample CBST0metaG_FD_179882 | JGI IMG/M metagenome (GOLD analysis project Ga0224527, IMG submission 179882) | Peat soil microbial communities from Stordalen Mire, Sweden - C.B.S.T0 | ecosystem: Environmental > Terrestrial > Soil > Wetlands > Peat | place: Sweden: Norrbotten County, Stordalen Mire... | reverse complement strand
GTAAACGCAGGCTGTCTGCGAGAGAGAGAGGGGCCAGCTAACGGGCGCGCATGGCGCGCGCGGCACCGCTGATGAGAAGTCCGAATCCAATCAAAGATAGTATTGGTAAGGGGCTTCCTCGTAGCGGAAGATTCAATTCGCCGCTCGCCAATTCGGGTGGAACCGGCACAGAAGGCGTGAGGGCGGCAATTGCTTCCGACGTGCTTTCGATTGATCCGCGCGAACCGTCACGAACCGGTGGTTGAGTAGCGGTCAGTTTAAACTGCACAGTCGCTGCACCGCCTTGCACAGGCGAGTTATTGGCATCCACCAGAGTCACGCGGACCGTGTGTACGCCAGGCTGTAGGTCGCTGAAAGTGTGGCTGGTCTCAGAGGTGTGGACTGGATCCGCGGTATCGAGCTGTATCAGGAAGGTGGGCTCATCGCTGAGGGCTGGGTGCACCAGTTCGTATTGCACGTTCACAAAATCAGCTGCCAGCGTCTCACCCGATGTGGGTGCCAGAATGTGTACCGCAGGAGACTGCGAAGCCGGATCTACTAACCCAGCTTGGGGGTAACCAGCGAAGGCGATGGGCTGCTGCAAGACACAGGTGGTTGCGGCGAAAAGAGTCAGAAACAGTAAGCGTCGAAAATACTTCATACACTCTCTCCGGGTATGACTGCGGGGCCTCATCGATTGCGAACATCTCGGAGAGGATGCCCCGCTGCACCCTCCGTGGGCTGCGCTCTAACGGTTGCCTGTTGGAGCGAAAATATTAGCCTTCTGCCGGGAAGGCCTGCGACTTGAAGCGCTTATTCCAAGAAGAAACAGTGGCACTGCTCTATGTGGATGCACGCAGACAGCCAAACAGCTCACGCCAGCATGGACCGTCTTAGATTTCTTTTGTCGTACTACTAGTGGCAGGTAAGGTGATTAAGGCGTTTTGATTGACACCCAGCATCTGCGCTGGAACAATCGTGGAGTTGACCTTTCGACAGGAGTGCCAATATGCCCGAGACAGTTGAGATTCAGCCCGTGGAGAAGAGAGCCAGTGCGACGCCTTTGATCGCCGGTGCGGTGGTGATCATCATTTTGTTCGCAGTTGCGCTGTATTTGATTGCCGATCTTCGCAGCCGCGTAAACCTGCTCGAAGCTGGTCTTCAGCGACAGGCCGCAGAGACGAAAGTTGTCGAAGACAAACTCCACCTGACCAACAAGAACATTGAAGCGGGTATGGAGTCTCTGGGTTCGCAGGTAGGCATGACGAAGGAAGAGCTTGCAAGGCGCACCGCGGATCTGAAAGCGCAGCAGGAGCGCGCCTCCGCGCGACTCTCCGCCGAGCAGCAGGCTACCAACAAGCAGGTGGCAAGCGTGAATACGGAAGTGAGCGGCGTGAAGACCGAACTGGGTGGTGCGAGGACAGACATTGCAAGCACCCGCAGCGACCTGGCCAACACCAGGGCGCAACTCGAAAGCGCGATCGGCGACTTGAGCAAACATAGTGGATTGATCGCGAAGAACCACGATGAGTTGGAGTTCTTGAAACACAAAGGCGACCGCAATTACTTCGAGTTCAAGTTAACGAAGAAGCAGCGCAGTCCTGTGTCTACGGTGAGCCTGGAGCTGAAAAAGACGGACCCGAAGAAGTCACGCTTCACACTCAATGTTTATGCGGATGATCACACCATCGAGAAGAAGGACCGCACGCTGGGCGAACCCCTTCAGTTCTACACGGGACGCGATCGGCTACTCTATGAAGTTGTAATTTTCAACGTGACTAAGGATGGAATTTCGGGATACCTCGCGACTCCGAAACAGTGAAAGAACGCAGATTTGAGACGAGGGCCCGGCTGAAGCCGGGCCTTCCTTATATTGGAGAGGCATGTTTACTACATGGGCAATAGCTTTGCAGATCATGCTGCGCACCGGAGCCGTGTATTTGCTGGTGCTGGTGGGAGTGCGACTGACGGGGAAGCGCGAAGTTGGACAGATGACTCCGTTCGACCTGACGCTGCTGCTGCTGCTTAGCAACTCGGTGCAGAATGCGATGACCGGTCCGGACACTTCGCTCGCAGGTGGTGCTGTGGCTGCCGTGGTACTGCTCTCGCTGAATTACGTGGTGGCGGAGTTGAGCGGCCTAAATCGCGGGTTTCGTCGTGTTGTGCAGGGTTCGCCGTCCTTGCTGATTCACGATGGGCAAATGCTTATGGACCACATGAAGCGGGAGCATTTGACGGTGGATGAGATGATGCGCGCCCTGCGCGAGCATGGAATCGGAAGTGTCGCCGAAGTGGCGATTGGCGTTCTGGAAGTAGATGGATCACTCAGCTTCTTGAAGAAGGATGAACTCCCGGAGAGCGTCCGGGCGAGGCATCGCACCAGATTCTTGAAACACAACTAGGTTCAGGGTAGCTAGAAAGTACATGGTTGGGTAAAAACGACCATTGCACAGGTAGTTAATCGCGAAATTAAGAAAGTTGACGGATTAGTACATCGATAGTAAAAATTACCTAGAATGTACCAGTTAGTTATCGAGAATGAGGACAGCGTAACGGACTAGTAAATAGTTTTGGACCGTATGAGAACGAAGATGGAATACGACTAGATGTCGCGAGGGTCGATCAAAATCCAAAAGCGACGGACGCATTGAGTGCAGCGGAATGGAACCTTGCCAGTAAAACGCGTGCGAAGGAATTCGAAGAGATTCTTGCGATGCGAGCGGAGCGCTGTACTGGTCCCACAGAATGGACACGAAGAGGCCGACTTGTGCGCGTAGAGATCCGTGCTCTTGGACGACATGGATTTCACCAGAGTGGGTTAAGAACACTTTAAACGTTCTGTTGGGAGCTGTAAACGAGATTAACCAAGCCGAAGGGGCAGCGATGGCCGCTGCCCCTTCGGATGTCTGGGACTGTTACGGACGTTTAGCGGCGGCGCGACGCCGGGCGAAGTCGACGATGGAGCGAACAGCTACACCGCTCGGACCCTTGGGCATCCAGGCTTTGGGTTCCTCGAGCCACGCGGTTCCGGCAATGTCCAGATGAATCCACGGCTTGTCTTCGACGAACTCCTTGAGGAACAGAGCTGCGGTGATGGCTCCGCCGTAGCGCCCGCCGGTGTTCTTGATGTCGGCGATCTCAGAGCGGATGTGCTCGAAGTACTCCTGCTCGACGGGCATGCGCCACATTTTTTCTCCGGTGCGTAGAGTGGAGTCGATGAAGCTCTCGGCGAAGTCTTCGTTGTTGGAGAAGACTCCGACGTTGTGATAACCCAATGCGACGACGACGGCTCCGGTGAGGGTGGCGGCGTCGATGAGGTGGGTGGCTCCGAGCTGGCGCGCGTAGCAGAGTCCGTCGGCGAGAACGAGGCGGCCTTCCGCGTCGGTGTTGAGTATCTCGATGGACTTGCCGTTCATGGCGAACTGCACGTCGCCCGGGTTCTGGGCTTTGCCGTCTGGCATGTTCTCAGCACAACAGAGGATGGAGATAACGCGGATATTGGGTTTGAGCATGGCGATGGCGCGCATGGCTCCGATCATGGTGGCTGCGCCGCACATGTCGTACTTCATCATCTCCATGTGTTCGGAGGGCTTGATGCTGATGCCGCCGCTATCAAAGGTAATGCCCTTGCCGACGAGTCCCAAGACGGGAGAGGCGGGAGCTTCGGCGGGTTCATAGCGCATTACGACCAGACGGGATTCTTCCTCGGAGCCTTGGCCCACGCTGAGGAAGGCACCCATCTTGAGTTCTTTCATCTTGTCTGGACCGTAGACCTCGCAGGCGAGTCCGACTTCATCGCACATGGCTTTGGCTCGGTTGGCGAGGATGGTGGGAGTCATGAGATTGCTTGGTTCGAGGGCGAGCTCGCGGGTGAGGTTCTGCGACTCGGCGAGAATAGCTCCCTCGGCTACGGCAAGGTAGATCGGCTTGGCATCGGCGGACTCTGGAACGGAGAGAGTGACCTCGACTAGCAACTGGTCCTTGCGGTCGCTGCGGTAGGTATCCACGTCAAAGTCGCCGGTGACCACGCCCTCGGTTGCGGCCTGAGCGGCGGCGGAGAGGTCAACGATGGTTGGCAAGACGAGGGCGAAGGATTTGATGTTTTTTGCCTTGGCCAGGCGGGCTGCGGCTCCGGCAAAGTTGCGGAGCTCCGTGAGGCAGAATTTATCCTTCTTGCCTGCGCCGAGAAAGAGGACGCGCTGGGCGGCCACGCCGGTGGGCGAGAACTGCCAGACAGCTTCGACGAACTTTCCTGTGATGTCGGCGGCGGCGAGGAGCGGGGCAGCCAGAGTCTTGAGAGCAGGGTCAGAGCAGAGCAGCTCTGGTATTGGTGTCTTGTCGCCGATGTCAACCACGGGGACAACTAGCAGTGGCGTTTCAATGGCGGAGGGAGCGGCAGGGGAAACTGCGATCTTCATGCGAACCTCACTTAATTGAATAATAGTACGACATGGGGAAGTGAAGCGGGGCGGCGCTAATTCCTAGCAGTGCGGCACAAGGATCAGCAGTATGGCTATGCCCACGATTATGGCGATCATCCAGAAGCCGAGGCTTGCCGAGGTCTCGTCTATGGGTGCGGGCGGTGCGCCGGAGTAGAGCATTAGTTCGGGGAGATCTTCCTGGCGAACTGGGCCGATGCTTCGCTTCTGTGCCGCACGAATACGGTCGGTGTACTGGTCGAACCACGCGCCCTGTGCTCCGCCGAGCATTCGCTCGCCGAGTGCCGAAAGGACCGGAGGATCGCCGTGTGCGGAGCGTCCGTCATCTCGAAACATTTCGTGCAGCGTGGGGAGCATCTGCTTCAACTGCGCGGCGTCGTTTTGTGTCAGGGCATTCTGCAGAACTGGAACTGTGCGTAGCGCGGAAGATATCTCGCTCGCTGCGAATCCCGCCGCGCTCAGCATTCGCAGGTTTGCCTCTGGCACCCCGGAGGCTCGCAACTCGGCCAGCGCTTCGCTCAACTGAGAGATCACAGCCTGCTTCGCTGTCTCAGGATTGCCTTCTCGCAATGCATCCAGCGCAGCTGGATTGCTGTACATGGAAGCGGCAACGTCCAGAGCTGGCAGTCGCGAACTCACCACTAGCCGGAAGCTTTCTATTAGCACCGCTAATTGGTCGGGCGAAGCGTAGCTGGCGAGGTCTCGCGTGAGGATTGACAGGAGCGGCTCAAGCTGCTGCCAGCCTACGTCATTGATGCGCGCCGCTGGCGTGATTTGCGGATTGCCGACGTTGCTGATGGGGTCGGTCATGTTGGTTGTTCAAGCTCGCCTATGAGCAGTGTATTGCGTGTTCGGAGAAAAGATAGTGAGCGCCTTAGCGATTTACTGCCAAGTAATTCCTCTGGCGGAGCACTGCTTCGCAGCTTTCTTGTTCCCGTTGATCGCTGCCTTCTTTAACCAGCCTTCTCCAAGGCGGCTATTCTTGCGAAGCCCGCTGCCGCCTAGATAAGCCCTTCCCAAGTTGTATTGCGCCTTATCATCATTTCGCTGGGCAGCTTTCCGCCACCATTGTGCAGCCAGAACCAAGTCGGCTTCCGTTCCCGTCCCCTCGGCGTACATTGTCCCTAGATTGCACTGGGACCAAACATGTCCAAGTGTCGCTGCCTGCTGATTCAGATCAAGAGCCTTTCTTGCACTCTTCCTAATTCCTCGCCCTTGGTCGTAGCAACTGGCCAGATTGTAAATAGCCTCGTCGCAGTTGCTCGCTGCTGCCTTCTTGTACCAGAGCACTGCGGTCCGGTGGTCACGCTGCGGACCTAGCCCCAGGTCATAGCAATAGCCGACCAGATTTTGGGCGTTAGGATGCCCATCCTTCGCAGCGATCAGCAAAAGCGGAAACGCTCTCCGGTAATTCTTGACCTTTCCCTTAGCATCAAACAGCGCGTCGTGTTGTTCTTCTAAAGTCGCCCTGCGCTTCATTCTTTTCGCCATCACTGCAATTTACGCCAGAAATCGTGCGATTCACAGATACCTGTCTACTACAGAGCAAGTATTCACCTATCTGTGGCGGGTTGAAGAACAGAAGGCAGAGTCAACAACCCCACCCTAACCGCAAGAAACGCGGTTAAGGATGGGGCACCCTCGTGGTCTCCTTGTCAGCCGTGGTCTTGGTAATTCAGGATTTGCGGCTGCGGGAGATTGCGTCTCGGGCTTCTTTGTCGGCGGTGCGGCGGCGCTCGGTTTCTCGCTTATCCCAGAGCTGCTTGCCCTTGGCTACTGCTACTTCGACCTTAACGCGGCCATTCTTGAAGTACATCCGCGTGGGGACTATGGTAAGGCCCTTTTGCTGGATGGCGGCATGCAGCTTGAGAATCTGGGCGCGGTGGACCAGGAGCTTGCGGGTGCGGAGCGTGTCGTGATTGAACTGCGCGCCGGGAGCGTAGGCTCCGATGTGTGCGTTGAGGAGAAAAAGTTCTCCGTCCTTGACCAAGCCATAGGAATCCTTAAGGTTGGCCTGACCGGAGCGGATGGACTTGACCTCGGTTCCGCGGAGGGCAATTCCGGTTTCATAACGGTCGAGCAGGAAGAAATCATGGGAGGCGGAGCGGTTGACGCAGGCGTCCCGCTCGCCACTGGCGACAGGGTCTCGCTTGACGTTTGCGGGCTTGTTGGGCTTCGTTAGTTGGGTCTGGTTCCGTGCCATTGCTGGTATTCCTACGGTGTGATAATCGGTTGAAATTCAGGGCGGACTTGCTCGTTGTTGCGAATTCAGTATCGTAGCACAGCGTGATCGTAGAGCCGGGAAACCGGCGAGGGCGGCAGTGCTATAATCGGCCCGTTGACGATTCTGCTTCACCTGCTGCCGTAGGCGCTTCTGAGGGCTAAACCTGCGGGGCAAATTCCTTCTAAAAGGACTGCGATGAAACGGTTCAACTGGGTTTGCCTTACTCTGCTGATAGCCCTCGTGGCAACGCTTCCCATGTCAGGCGCTGAGAGTGCGAAGTCGCTTTATTCCAAGGGACAAAAGGCCGAAACCCGGCAGAACTACGAGGAAGCGTTCAAGTACTTCAAGCAGGCGTACGACCAGCATCCGGAGATGACGGAGTATCGCTCGGCGTTTGAGCGGACGAAGTTTCTTGCGGCCTCGCAGCACGTTCACTCCGGTCAAATGCTGCGCGAGCAGGGCAAACTGGACGAGGCTATGCATGAGTTCCAGTTGGCGGTGATGATCGATTCGTCGAGCGGCATTGCACAGCAGGAGATTAAGCGGACCCAGCGACTGATCGACAAGGCACAGCAACCCGCGACGCCCACCTCGCGAGCGCCGCAGGAAGGGCTGAGCGAAGCAGCGCAGAACATGGCGGGGCCAATGCAATTGGCCCCGATTTCACAGACGCCGCTAACGTTGAAGCTGGCTGAAGATTCCAAGACGATTTACGAGACGATTGGCAAGCTGGCCGGAATCAACGTGTTGTTCGATCCGGATTACACGTCGCGCCGGATCAAGGTGGAACTGAACGGAGTCTCGCTGGACCAGGCGTTGCGCGTGGTGGCCTTGCAGTCTCGCACATTCTGGCGCGCGGTGACTCCCAACACGATTTACATTGCACAGGACACGCAGCAGAAGCGCAACGATGTGGAGCAGCAGGTATTGCGCACGTTCTACCTGAACAACTTTTCGACCGTGAGCGAACTGCAGGATGTGGCAAACCTGATCCGCACGATTCTTCGCGTTGAGCGCGTGCAGCAGTTTCCATCGCAAAACGTGATTGTGATGCGCGGGACGCCGGACCAGGTGGCGCTGGCAGAACTACTGATCAACAACCTAGATAAGGCAAAGTCTGAGGTCGTGGTGGATGTAGTGGTGATGCAGGTTAGCAAGGATAAGCTGAAGAATCTTGGCATTTCCTATCCATTTTCGAGCAGTTCCAATCCCACGATTACATTGCAGAGTCCTACGACTACCAGCAGCAGTTCGAGCTCAAGTTCGAGTTCAAGCTCAAGCAGCTCTGGATTGACGTTGAACAGCCTGAAGAACCTGAATGCCACAGACTTTGCAGTGTCGATTCCGTCGACAAGTGTGGCGTTTCTGTTGAACGATAGCAACACGACTATCATTCAGCGTCCTCAGCTACGCTCTGTTGACGGTCAGAAGGCGACGATGAAGATCGGCGAGAGAGTGCCGATTGCGGTGGGCACGTCGAGTTCGACGCTGACATCGACAGCCCTGTCCACGACGCAGTTCCAGTATCAGGATGTAGGTGTGAATATTGAACTGACACCGCACATTCACGGCAGCGGCGAAGTGAGCATGAAGATATCGATTGAGGTATCAGCAATCGATAGCTATACCACTTTCGGCAGTGGCTCATCTGCACTTAGTGAGCCGGTCATTGGACAGCGCAAGATCGACCACGAGATTCGCATGCGTGACGGGGATGCGGGATTGATCGGCGGAATGATGGAGCACAACGATGTGCAGAACATGAGTGGTCTGCCATGGCTCTCCCAGATTCCAGTGTTGAAGTATCTGTTTGGGCAGTCTTCAAAAGAGAAGAAAGATATTGAGACGTTGTTCCTTGTAATGCCACACGTGGTGCGTCGGTTGGACGTGGACGACCTGAACATCAGGCCTGTAGATATTGGAACGCAGAACGTGGTGGAGGTGCGGCATCAACAGAAGGCGTCGATCCCCGGAACGGTGGTGACGCCGGTTCCGAGCGCTGCGCCGACCTCTGCGGCTCCTGCACCAGCGGCTCCGAATGGCGGTGCCGGAGTGGGAACTCCGGCGACGGAAAGCACAATGCGCGCGCCAATGCCCGGTGCGACGATGCCACCAATGCCCGCTGCGAGCAGTGCGCCTCCAACGTCGGCACCACTGGGAGCGGTGCTGAGCATTGATCCGCCGATGGTGAATCAAGCTACGGGCGGGTCATTTGCGATGAGCGTTACGCTGAATGGCGGGCAGAATATTTTCTCGGTTCCGGTGCAGGTGAACTACGACCCGAAGGTGCTGCGGTTGCTGAGCGTGTCCAATGCGGGTGCTCTTTCTAAGGATGGGGCGGCAGTGGCGCTGGTGCATCGCGATGACTCGGAGACTGGGACGATCCAGGTTTCGCTGATGAGGCCTCCGGGTTCGGGTGGAATTAGCCCGCAAGGACCGCTGTTTACCATGATGTTTGTGGCAAAGGCAGCAGGGCAGGGGACGGTTTCTGTGGGGCAGACTGTGCTGAAGGATCCGAGCATGGGAGCGATTCCGGCAAGCGGCTCACAGGCTATAGTTAATATTCGGTAGGGAGCCAGCGTAGAGTGAAGCGGAAACGACAGAGCGGAATGACGCTGGTGGAACTGATCGTGGCAATCGCGATTATGGCGATACTTGCGACGGGGGTGCTGCCGATTTCGCGGACGGTGGTGAAGCGCCAGCGGGAGAAAGAGCTGCGCGCGGCGTTGTGGCAGATGCGGGACGCAATCGACCGCTACAAGGATGCGGCGGATCGCCAGGCGTTCCAGATCAAGCTGGGTAGCGAAGGGTATCCTCCCGACCTTGATACGCTGGTGAAGGGCGTGGACGTTTCCGGGAAAAAGGTGCGCTTCCTGCGGAACATCCCGATGGATCCGATGACGCACTCGACCGAGTGGGGAATGCGCTCGATGCAGGATGATCCGACTTCGGATTCGTGGGGCGGGCAGAGTGTTTTTGACGTTTACACGAAGTCCACGGGAACAGCGCTGGACGGAACGAAGTACTCAGACTGGTAGGAAGACGGATAGGAATGATCTTGAGCCTGGGGAAAGACGGAAAAGAAGGCTTGCATAATCGGGTGCTGCGCAAGGTCGCGAGCGTACGAGTGAGCCGTTCTGGGCGGGGCCGCGCGGGTTTTACGATCATCGAGTTGATGGTCGTACTCGCGATTATCTCCATTCTGGCGGCAATTGCGGTGGGCAACTACCAGCACTCGGTCTGGCGGGCTCGCGAGGCAGTGCTGCGCAATGATCTGTTCACTTTGCGCAGCAGCATCGACCAGTACACGCTGGATAAGCAGAAGGCGCCACAGGCGCTGGATGATTTGGCTACGGCAGGGTATATCAAGGCCGTGCCTAAGGACCCGATGACCAATGAACCCGACTGGGTGACAGTACAGGAAGATACGCTGCTGGCTATTGACCAGACACAGCCGGGAATTGTGGACGTACACAGCGCGAGTAGCAGTTTGGCTACGGACGGGTCGGTTTATAGTTCGTGGTGAGTGGTGCGCGGAGAAAGCGAAGGCAGGCCACAGCGGCCTGCCTCTTTTACTGCGTGGAGATTGGTTACCACTTGGCTCGCTCGTATTGCTTGGGCCATGCGATCTGCTGTTTGAGCGCGTGAGCGGCGCGGAGCGGCCAGTAGGG
>Ga0224527_1001718_pt1 | contig 10317 bp, 8 predicted proteins | sample CBST0metaG_FD_179882 | JGI IMG/M metagenome (GOLD analysis project Ga0224527, IMG submission 179882) | Peat soil microbial communities from Stordalen Mire, Sweden - C.B.S.T0 | ecosystem: Environmental > Terrestrial > Soil > Wetlands > Peat | place: Sweden: Norrbotten County, Stordalen Mire... | reverse complement strand
GGATCTTTCGCCGGAGTCTGCGCGCCTTCTGGTTGGAGCAGACCGCATCGTCGGGCTCTCGACGCACAACTCCGCGCAGTTCGCAGAAGCTCTCACGGCCCCGGTGGACTACCTCGCCATCGGCCCGGTCTTCGCCACCGTCAGCAAGCAGAACCCCGATCCCGTGGTCGGCCTCGAAGGGATTGCCGAGGTCCGCCATCTTCTGAACGCATCTGGACGCGAACTGCCGCTGGTGGCCATTGGAGGCATCACGCGGGCCAACGCCAAGGCCGTGCTCAATGCCGGAGCCGACTCCGTGGCCGTTATAGGTGACATTTCAAGTACCCCGCGCGACTCGGCTAGGGAATTTTTTCGCCTGATGATGTAGAGTTCTCTTCAACCCCTTGGGGAGCCGCTGACCGCCGCACTGCCCCGCAGTGTCGGGAACGATGGCTCAAAGTGCAGCTTCAAACAGCAAATCTCTTGTTGCAAGGAGAGCGGTGAACCAACTCGCAAATCAGTCGCAACCCGTTCCAGAGCAGGAATTTGTAAAAGGCTTGGGCCTCACCTCGGCGACCACGCTGGTAATGGGCTCCATGATCGGCTCGGGCGTCTTCATAGTAGCCGCCGATATCGCGCGCGTGGTGGATTCGCCCGCCCTGCTAATTGCCGCCTGGCTCGTCACCGGATTCATGACCATCGTGGCCGCGCTCTCCTACGGAGAACTTGCCGCCATGATGCCCAAGGCTGGCGGTCAGTACGTTTACCTGCGTGAGGCCCTCGGTCCGCTCTGGGGATTTCTCTACGGCTGGACGCTCTTCCTCGTCATCCAGTGCGGCACCATTGCCGCGGTTGGCGTAGCCTTCGGCAAGTTCCTCGGAGTCTTCCTACCCTCGGTCTCCTCCACCAACTGGATCGTACATATCTGGAAGGTGCCGGCAATCCATCTTGGCCCCATGGTGCTGGGCAACATGGAGGTCGGACTCAACACGCAGAACCTCGTTGCCATCTCGACAATCGTACTGCTCTCTGTGGTGAACATCTTCGGCGTCAGGACAGGCGCCTTTGTGCAGGTGGTCTTCACAACCGCAAAAATCGCGAGCTTACTAGGACTCATTCTGCTGGGCGTTTGGGTGGGCAGCACGCCAGAAGCGCTCAGCGCGAACTTCGGCGCGAACTTCTGGCATAACGCAGGCTTCGGCGTGCTGCACAAAATCCCCGTCGGTGTCAGCGGCGCAACCGCAATGGTGGGCGCAATAACGGTGATTGCCGTGGCGCAGGTGGGCTCACTCTTCTCGGCAGATGCGTGGAATAACGTTACCTTCACCGCCGGAGAGGTTCGCAATCCGCAACGCAATCTTCCACTCTCACTCGCCATCGGAACTGGTTCCGTCATCCTTATCTACATCGCGGTGAACTTCATCTACCTGCTGGTGCTGCCTCTCGCGGGCGATCCATTCTCGCTCACCAGTGTGGGACGCGGTATCCAGTACGCCAGTGAAGATCGCGTGGCCACCGCCGTCATGCAGCAGATCATGGGACAGAGCGGCGCAAAGCTGATGGCCTTGGCCATCCTCGTCTCCACTTTCGGCTGCAACAACGGACTCATCCTCGCGGGTTCGCGCGTGTACTACGCTATGGCGCGCGACGGACTGTTCTTCCGCTCTGTCGGACGACTGCATCCGCGCTTTAAGACTCCGCACCTCTCGCTCCTGGTACAGGCCGTATGGGCCAGCATTCTGTGCCTGAGCGGAAGCTACGGCCAACTGCTCGACTATACGATTTTCGCGGTACTGCTCTTCTACATCCTGACGCTCGTGGGACTCTTCATTCTGCGCCGCACGCGTCCGGATGCGCCACGTCCTTACCGAGCCATTGGCTATCCATGGCTGCCTGCCATCTACATTGTGATGGCGCTGTTCATTGATGTAGTCTTGTTGCTCTACAAGCCTCAATATACGTGGCCGGGACTTGTTATCGTGTTGCTCGGTATCCCGGTGTATTTCCTGTGGTCGCGCAGCGGAGCCAGTGCTCCGTCAGCGGCTTCGACTGACTAATTGTTTCCGCACATTTTACGACGGGAGAAAGATCAGGAATGGCGAATCTGCTGCTGACAAAACCCTTGGACATGCTGCTCTCCGAGGCTGGTGAGACGGGCGAACACAGTCTGAAACGCGTGCTGGGTCCCATCAACCTCATCATGCTGGGCGTTGGTGCAATCATTGGCGCCGGAATCTTCGTGCTCACCGGCTCTGCCGCTGCGCGTTACGCCGGACCTGCGATTGTCGTCTCCTACATTCTTGCGGGAGTTGCCTGCGCCTTCGCCGGATTGTGTTACGCGGAATTCGCCTCGCTCATTCCCATTGCCGGATCGGCCTACACATATGGCTATGCGACACTCGGCGAGATCTTCGCCTGGATCATCGGCTGGGATCTCATCCTCGAATATGCTTTCGGCGCAGCTACAGTCGCCTCGGGATGGAGCAGCACGCTGATCGCTTTCCTCCAGGATTACGGTATCAAGATACCTCCGCAGATATGTGACACTCCGGGCTCAATCTGGGTGCTCTTCGATAAGCGCTGGGTGCCCATCACCACGCTGACGGGCAAGGGAATCGATCTCAATGCGCTGCCCCACGTCACCGCGCACTTCAACCTTCTCGCCTTCCTCGCGATCCTCGTGGTCACCACCATTCTGGTCATTGGCATTGAAGAGTCCGCAGACTTCAATACCGCCATCGTCTTCGTCAAGCTCTTCGCGGTGGTCACGTTTATCGCAGTGTCTGCCGGATACGTTTTCCATCATCAGCCGCAGACCATCACCAATCTCACGCCCTTCGTTCCACCATCCTACGGATGGGCGGGAGTGATCCGCGCGGCGGGCGTCGTCTTCTTTGCCTACATCGGCTTTGACGCCGTCTCCACGGCAGCTCAGGAAGCCAAGAATCCGCAGCGCGACATGCCCATCGGAATACTTGGCTCTCTGCTGATCTGCACCGTACTTTACATTCTCGTCTCGTTCTTGCTGACTGGCACGGTTCATTACACCCGCCTCAACGTGGGCGCGCCTGTCTCACTGGCAATCCGCGAAACTGGCGTGCGCTGGGGCAGCTACGTGGTGAACGCCGGAGCGCTTGCTGGCCTTAGCACCGTGATGCTCGTCATGCTGCTCGGCCAGTCCAGAGTCTTCTACTCTATGTCGCGTGACGGCCTTCTGTGGAAGTGGGCAGGGGATATTCATCCGAAGTTCCGCACTCCATGGAAGTCCTCTATCGTGGTCGGACTCTTCGTGGCGTTCTTCGCCGCTGTCGTTCCCATCGGTATCCTCGGCGAACTGGTCTCCATTGGCACGCTACTTGCGTTCGTCATTGTCTGTGCAGGCATCTGGATACTGCGGGTTCGCAAGCCTGAACTGCACCGTCCGTTCAAGACGCCTCTGGTTCCATTCGTGCCAATCATGGGCATGCTCGTTTCATTGCTCATGATGGTCTTTCTGCCCTGGGAGACATGGCTGAGAATGATCATCTGGCTCGCCATTGGCATGGTGATCTACTTCACCTATGGACGTCATCACAGCAAGGTGCAGATGGCTCGAATCAAAGCGCAAGCTTCAGCCGATTGACCTTCGATCGGCAAGAAAGACGCCTTCCAGTTGGAGGGCGTTTTTTTGCGTGCGACTCGATTTGCCCGCGTGTCTAACTGCTCGGGGCCGTGCGGCATTTTGCAGACTGCTTGTGCCACACAGAAATGCCCTCGCTTTCGCGAGAGCATCTTCCGTGTTTGCATTCTGACTTGCCTGGGTCTCACTGGTACATGGTGGATTCAGACGTGTAGGATTCGGGGAACTGGTCCACGTGGTTACGGGCCATCGGAGATCGCGAGACTGTTCTACGAGCTTGGTCGGAAACATCCCCGAGCTTGAACCCGCGAATGATGTCCGTTAAATCGGAAGCAAGGCTCGAAAGGTCGCCGCATGCTTGCGCGGAGTTCTGCGCCCCATCCGTGGACTTCTTCACGAGGCCGGCAATCTGCTCCATATTGGCTTTCACCTGCACGGTAGCGCTTGCCTGCTCAGTGGCGGCAGTGGCAATTTGAGAGATCATGTCCTGCACGTTTTGCGCGCTGTTTATGATCTTCTGGAGCGCTTCGCCCGCTTCGCGCGCGCTGTTCACTCCCTCGTCCACTTTCACCGTTCCCGAGTTCATGGCGACTACGGCTGTGCGAGTCTCCTCTTGAATGGTCTCGATCATTTCTGCGATTTCCTTTGTCGCGGTTGTGGTACGCTCTGCCAGTTTGCGCACTTCGTCAGCCACAACTGCGAACCCGCGTCCCTGTTCTCCAGCGCGGGCAGCTTCAATAGCAGCATTCAATGCAAGCAGATTGGTTTGATCCGCAATGTCATCAATGACGCCAACAATGTGCCCTATCCGATCAGAACTCTTACCCAGTGCTTGAATTTTCTCGGCAGTTTCGCGCGTGGATTTTGCGACTTCCAGGATCACCTGAACAGTGGTCTCTACCGTCTTTCCGCCTTGACGCGCAATGTCTCCGGCCTCTCGTGCACTGTTGGCGGCATGGTTGCTGTTGTCGCTAACCTGGGTCACCGTCAGAGCCATCTCAAGCATCGAGGTATTCACTTCGATGGCTTGTGACTGTTGCATGCTTGAGTGTTGTGCAAGTTCCGACGCCGAAAGAGAGAGCTCTGTCGTAGCAGAAGCGATGCCTTCCGCATTTCCGGCTACGCGCAGCATCACTTGTTGAAGTTTCTCCATGAGCAGGTTAAAGGAAGAGCTGACCTGGCCCACTTCATCCTCGCTGGTCACCGCGAGTCGTCGAGTGAGATCGCCGTCGCCTTGAGCAATGTCTTTGATCCTGCTTGCTAACTCATGAAGGGGTTTCGTGATGCTTCGCTGCGTGAACACAGCTACACCGGCGGCGCAAATCAACACGATAACGAAGACAATGATGCCGAACAATCTCTGGCGCTGTGACCATGCACTCACATTATCCAGTTCATCGCCAAAGCTCTTCGTGATGGAGCTGCGGAGATCCGTCAACCCATCCTCGAGTTGCTTGTTGTCCTTTGCCAATCCACCCACAGCGCTCATAACTGAGTCGGGCACATTATCCTTGGATTGAATGAGCGCTGTGTAAGTGTCCTTCGAAGTGCTGTGGGTCTGCGAGAACTTTTCGATCAGTCCAGAGACTTTAGCCTGCAGTTCCGGATTACCCGCTGTCTTTACCTTCACATTCTGTAATGCGGCTAAAGCCGTCTCTGCATCGGTATCAGCTTTCGTAAGTGCCGCCGGGTTCTGCGTCACAACTGCGTCGCTGTAGCTCTTGATCATTCGTTGAAATGCCGCGTCGGCTTCCTGGCTGCTAAGGGCGGCTGGGAAGAGAGCTCCGGATGCGACGGTTAGGTGGGATTGCGATTGTGTCGCGGTCCACTGTACCAGGAGCAGGAAAACTACATACCCTGCACCGAGCACACCGAGCCCCAACCATATTTTTGCTTTCATTCCGAGCTGAAGCATTTATGTCCTCACTTCACTGCCAAGTTCTGTTGTCGCAATTGAAAATCGCGAAGAAGATAATCTCGGCTTTTCTGCCGAACTGCCACCCATCGTGCCTACATGTGGAACTGCGACACCTGCGTTTTGAGCTGCTCTGCCAAATGCGATAACTCAACCGCACTCATCTGCACCTGCTCGCCACCGCGTCGAATGTCGGCTACGTCCACGTTCACTCCGGCTATGTCCCGAGCTATGGATTTTGAGACTTCCGCTGTCGCCGAGATGTGCGTGTTCGCTTCGCGAACACCGGCAGAAGCCTGGGCAATGTTCCCCGCAACGTCCTTGGTGACAGCAGCTTGTTCCTCAATCGCGGCGGCGATACCCGTTACGATTCCACCCACTTCCTTGATCACTCCTGTGATCACATCGATGTCCGCAATCGCCAATCCCGTCGAACTTTGCACACTCGCAATACGCTTCTTGATGTCTTCGGTTGCTTCGGCGGTCTGTCGCGCAAGTTCCTTGATCTCGTTAGCAACCACGGCGAACCCTTTTCCTGCCGCTCCGGCGCGCGCTGCTTCGATGGTTGCATTCAGTGCCAGCAGGTTGGTCTGCGCTGAAATGTTAGTGATTGTTTCCGTTACCTGGCCAATCTCCTGCGCTGCCAGTCCAAGCTTTTGCATCTGTTCAGAGACTGTGATGGCCTTGCTGGTGGCGTGTTCGCTGGTGGCACGCGCACGCGCCGTGTTTGAGGCAATGTCGGCGACCGTTGCGCTCATCTCCTCAGTGGCATCTGACACCGAAGACAGACTGGCTGAAGATTCCCTCATGCCTGTCGCAACGGACATCGTGCTCGCGCTGGCATGTTCAGCCGCAGTCGCAACTCCGTTGGTCTTTTCGGACATAGACGAAACACCTAAGGCCGTCTGCGCCGATACCGCCGAGAGCTTCGCAGCGGAGGAGGCCAGCATCTGTACGCCGCTGGACACACCAAGCATCACTCCCTGTAGCTTCTCCATTAGCATGTTGAAAGAAGTACTCACCTTGCCGACTTCATCTTTGCTGGTTACGGCCAGACGCCGGGTTAAATCACCGTCGCCTTGGGCAATCTCTTCGATCCTGTTTGCCAACTCTTGCAGTGGCTTCGTAATGCTTCGCTCGGTAAAGGTGGCGACGCCCGCTGCACAGATCATGACGGCAAGGAAGAGGAAAAGGCCAAACACTTTCTGGCGCTGTGACCATGCGCTCACATTATCGAGCTCAGCCTTGAAGCTCTTCGTGATGTTGTCACTGAGCTTCTTGAATCCTTCGTTAATCTGCTTGTTGTCCTGCGCCAGTGCTGCTACCGAACTCATCACTGAGTCAGGGACATTATCTTTGGCAGCGATCATGGCGGTGTAAGTGGAATTTGAGTTGCTGCGAGTCTGAGAGAATTTATCGATGAGTGCAGAGACCTGAGCCTGCAGGTCTGGATCGCCCGCGGTCATCGTCTTCACATTCTGCAACGCGGTCATCACTGCTTCAGCCTCGGTATCGGCCTTGGTTAGTCCGGCCTGGTTCTGCGTGACAATTGCATCGTTATAGCTCTTGGTCATCCGTTGGAATGCCGCGTCAGCTTGTTGGCTGCTGAGTGCGGCAGGGAAGAGAGCTCCGGATGCGGTGCGCAAGTGTGTTTGCGACTGGCTGGCGGTCCATTGCACCAGCAACAGGAATACTACATATCCCGCTCCCAACACGCTGAGCCCCAACCAAATTTTTGCTTTCATTCCAAGTTGCAACATACAAATCCCCTTTTCGGGCAAATCATCTTAAACTGAAGAAATGGCAGGGTTGTCCGCGATCGGAGACTCTGGAAGTTAGGAGAGCGTCTCCCAGGCCTTGAAGGACCTGGGAGACACGCTTTCATTGACGTTCATCAAGCAAAGCGCTGAATCATTTCACTGCAAGGACTTTCACACCCTCGTGCGGAGTACCTTTGCCGATGTAGCCGATGGCTCCTGCATTATGCGCCACAAAATCAACGACAGCAGCATCACCATCGACGCTCTTGGGCATTGCGCCCTGGCCAGAGAAGACTAAACTGCGCCACCCGGCGCGGTATGCGGAGTCAGACCGGCCGATGTACTCCTTAAGGAACTCCTCGTGTACCGTGCCTGCCTTGAGCAGAACTGGAACCGCGCGGCTCCCGTCCTTGAGTGTCGTTGCGCTGCCGGTGAAGACATCGCTGAGTTCTGCTTTGGAAACAGTGGCAGACTTGATGCTGGGATTGGCGATCACGAGGACCTGAGCATAAGCACGTTGACCAATCAACGATGCGAAAGCCACGAAGAGGAATAGTACGAGTTTCTTTTTCATAATCATGTTCTCCTTTCGTGCCTTAGAAGTTGAAGCCAGTTCGGATAACCAGCGCATTGGTTTTGTTTGCGAGGCCTTTTGTGTTCTGCGGGGCATAAAAGCCTGCCGGGTAGAACTCATTCGGAGCTCCATCCATGAAGTGACCTTCTACTTTCACGGTCGTGAATCGATTGATCGTGAATTTCGCGGTCACCACCTTGTCGAGATCTTTTGTTGCCGCATCTTTGTAGACGATGTGAAGGGTACCGCCGTAAATGTCCCGATAGTGCGAAAAGTAGGAACCGCCCTCAAGCCACTTGTTCACCGTGTAACCCCCGGCAACATACCAGCCGCGGACATCCTGAATGACGTCGAACGCGCCCGGGGTCCCAGCCGAGGCGATCTGATCGCGATAGTAGCGCTTGTACTCCGACTCGGCATGCCACCGGTTGGCCGTGTACTGCCCGTAGAATTGGTTGGTCCAATCGTGTCGTGAGCGTTCTGTATAGGGGGCGTTAGAGTACGTGCCGACGCCAGTGATCTGCTCATTCTGGCGCGATACGCCCAGCTTAAGATTCTTCACTGGAGTCCACCGCAGATCGCCGCCAAACACGGGTCCGCCGTAGCTTTTGAGGTTAATGCCTGCCGCCGACTTGAGTTCATAGGGATAGCCACTGCTCATGCTGTCGGAGCGGCGCCCGCCATAGGCGGTATAGGCAATTTTGCCGAGGTTGTGCGGCAATCTTTCACTGCCGTAGATATCGCCGCCTTCGTGCGCGATCATTGCATCGCGCATGTCAATCGGATAGACGCTCTGCGGCAACAGAGCATACGTGTTGGCGAAATCCAGGTCCTGTACGTCGTTGTAAAGGCCGAGCACGGTCTTCACCTTGCCGCCTCTGAGTCCCAGCCATGGTTTGACCTTATAGTCAGCCATGCACCAGTCCAGTTCTGCGTGAAAATCGCCCAATGCGCCAAGTTTGCGGGAGTAAACCTGGCAGCCGAAGCGAAGGTTAGGGGTAATCTGCGATCCTAAGTTCAGGCCCGCGTCGGTAAAGACGCCGCTGCCCGAGCCGCTCGTCTGCATGCTAAGCCAGTTGTTGTCGTTTGTTTTGACGTAGCCCTGGGTCCCAAAACCGTGAGTCTGCACCTCGTAATTTCCAATCTTGATTTCCTGCGCGTGCAAGCAGGTTGACAATCCAAGAATTGCCAGCACTCCGCTGGCGACGTATTTATTTAACATAGTTCCTCCTAGAACTCCGCTCCCTTTGAGGCTGCGGTCGTTTCCCCTATTTACTGTTTAGTACCTTCGCGCCCCCCTTGAGGCGTTGTGTTGCCAAGGTTCAGCGCGTGTTTCCCCGTGGAAGCACCACTTCGGCGAGCATGTTTTCTGAACATCCGGATGTGGCTGTAATTCCACTATCGGTCAACAATCACCTCCGCCCAATGTCAAAGCAGGTAGCAGGTGAAGACAGAGAGGGAATAAATCCAGCTCTGGGACAGAAGCTAAATTGGGCTAGTTGTGAGTGCCTGAGATCAGCCTACGGAGAATTGGGGCAGAGAGCGCAGGCTTTGATTGAGCGCGAAACTCACGAAGGCGTGGTGCAGTTCACATTTTCATAGGGAGAGCTAAAGTCGCGGCACTGTCATGCCGATGATGCTTGTGACCAGTGAGGTCCACATATGAATCTAAGTTCAGTAGAATACCTGCCGCAATCAGTGCAAGAAACAGCACCCACTTCTTCAACACAAGATAGCTCTGTGAAAGCCCCTTCGGCACAGAAAGTTCCGGAGGACAAAGTGGAGCTTTCAGCCGCCTCCCAGGCGAAACTACTCGAGCACCAGGGCCAGAGCGTCGCCCAGATTGCCACGAGCCTGGCTCTCACCACTAAGACTGTTGACGACTACCTCGGCATCACTGAGAGCACCGCGTTGCAAGCTCTCACGGCGCTCGTCCAAGTGCCCGTCCACTGATACCCAACGGGCTCTCTGTTTCTCGCGAGGCGGAGCCGTGTGTTGCCAAGAGGAAGCCGGTGGAATCAGCGGCTTGTAAGAGAACCCTTGGTACCACACGGCCGCTCCCGTGTTCGCTGGGGTCATTGGGTGCAGGGAAAACGCGGCGATTCCAGTCACTCTTGGCAAATGCATCATCTCCAGTTCAGTAATTCCGACACTTCCTTACAATTCAAGTTTAATGAGCACACGTCAGGCGCTATGCGCTACGGAAACTCACTTCACACCGCCAGCAGGAGACACGATGAAACGCATCCGAGTCGCTCAAGAGACGTTTTACTATGAATCGGAGTGTTCGGGCTGGCAGGCATGCGTAGAAGTTGCTGGCAAAATGTAGGCTCCGAGCAAAGGAATTACTTTGCTCGGAGCATGAGAACTGGAACGCTGATACTGTGCTGGACCCGAATGGCTGTGGTGCCGAGAACTATGTCGGCAAGCAATTGGTGTCCATGGGTGCTCATTGCTACCAGATCGCAAC
>Ga0224527_1001717_pt1 | contig 10320 bp, 8 predicted proteins | sample CBST0metaG_FD_179882 | JGI IMG/M metagenome (GOLD analysis project Ga0224527, IMG submission 179882) | Peat soil microbial communities from Stordalen Mire, Sweden - C.B.S.T0 | ecosystem: Environmental > Terrestrial > Soil > Wetlands > Peat | place: Sweden: Norrbotten County, Stordalen Mire... | reverse complement strand
CGGGAACCAGCGACCCGATCGTCACAAACTCCATCTCTTCCTGCGAAACCTCTGCCTTTTTCAGCATGAACTCTGAATACAACAAAGCCCTCGAAAAATCGAGGACTTTGTCAGCATTCTGAGGGCGATCCGAAGATCGGCCTTTCAGCGAGTGAACAATTGACTTAATGAAAATTGTTTCTGGTGCGAAGTTGCTTGATTTGCTAATGGTTGAGCGAATTCTAAAGAGATTACCTAAAGAGATTACCTAAAGAGATACTCTTTGTTATTCGATTGTTGGCGACTCAGTATATGGATATATTTTCTCCGTCGAATTCGATTCCGGGACTTCAGACGTCAAGGGATCGTTCATGATCAGTTACACATCATGAACGATCTCTTTTTAATTTCAGTTCTAGTGAAAACGTCAGCTAGTATGAACTCCAGCTGACGGCAGACACAAACAGCGGGTTTGCGGTATAAGTGGTTGAACCAGTGGTTCCCGACGTACGCAGGTTCGTGTCGTAGATGATCTGTCCACTGCCAGTTAGCTGGGCTGTACTTGAGATCACCGCCCCGTATATTTTTGCTCCGCCCGTGTCATAGAAAGCTGCGTTAGGCGCATCAATAGTCGCCCAAACGCTGCCAGCTGCGGTAATGTCCACGTTACCTGTGCCATTGTAGTTGATCAATAAATTCGCTGGGTTTCCGCTGTTATTTGCAATTCCAGCTCCGTTGATATTGATCGGTGTGGACCCGGTGGTCTGACTTCCCACGATGTTAATGGTGACTTGGCAAGACGTGCCTGAGCAACTGGAGGGCGTGTCGACAACTACCTGTCCCGATCCCGTAATATTGAGACTATCGAAGTTGTAAGTACCGGGTGAGAGGTGCATGATAACGCCCGCACTTCCTACCGTAACTGCGCCATAACTCGTGGTCGCTGAGGGACTTAGTCCGAAGTTAACAGTACCATTCACCTTAGTGTCCGCGGTGCTGCCCGATATCCATGAGCTTGACGATGTAGCGTTCCAGTTTGCACTGCCATTACACCCCGGGTCAGAAGTGCAACCCGAGCCTGTCGCCGCTACAGTGGTAGTAACCGGATTAGCTACCGAGGGAAGGGTCGACTCATAGTTGAATGTGTTGTAGCCTGTGGGGCAAGTCATGGCTTGATAGCATCCAGCCAAACTGCTGTTCAGTCTTGGATTCCCGGTATTATTTGTTACAACTGCATACCCGCTGTTGTCCTCATACACTGCAAAATGCAAGGCCGAGTTGTTCACGTCGGCCGCACAGGTACTTGAGGAGTACCCCCCGCCAATGTAAGGCCCTACCCAAGGTGACACGTTGATTGCATAGGGCTGTACAAGGCTGGTGATTCCAGCAGATAAGGAGCTGTACACGGCACCGTCAATTGTGTAGCTGCTCAGGTTGATGGATCCGTTTGCAGCAATATCGCCGTGGTGCGTGTTTGTAGTGGTGCCGGTCGACGAGTCGAAACTTTCCGTGTCCTGACCACCGCTCATCGATATCACATTGCAACCAGTGCCTAAGGCATAGAGTCCATAATTAAAGGTCGGCTTTGTCGTGTTCATTAGTGCGAATGTGCCTTCTACCATTGCAACAAGTTGCACTTTTGCGGACTTTACTCCTGATACCGAACCAACCGACACTATCTTCCACTTCGTCTGCCATCCCGTTGTGGCAGGCTGAATCCCGATCAACTGGACTGCAACAGAATATTGACCCAGCGAATTGCTTCCACCCGTGAAGGTGTATGGGGTCGAGCTAGCTCCGCCAACCGTGCTTTGGAAATCGGCTACGAGCGCTGCGGAAGGAAAAGTCGAAGTCGTACTGGGGCTAGTGGCGGCTCCGTTTGTTACAGTGGGAACCGGGTTAGTGGTCGAAGACTGTATGAAGACTGGATAATTGTTATACGTAATCGGAATTGTGGTCGTATTCAGTTGTGAGATCAGACTTCCTAATGCGGATGCCACGAGGGGAGTCGTGGAAAGGTAACGTGCCGCCTGCTGCATCCCAGCTTCAGCCACGAACCGAGCTTGGGTGGCGTTTCTGTAATTTGCCGTTGACCATATCTCGGACTGGGTACTCGACATCACGCCGAGTGCAAGCACGGAGATGATCGACAGGATAATCAATGCCATAACAAGAGCCACGCCACTCTGTCGATGGATTATGTGCCGCTGATTCTGCTTCTGTCTCCGGTTGTGAACTATGGTCATGATATCGTCTCCATTTTTAATTCGGTATCTCCGCCTGGGTAAAGAGCGGGAGATAAGCAGTGCCGGTTGCGCTGTATGGTTTGACTTGTAACTGATAAAGGTCGTTTGCGGTTGCGGTCGATTGCGACGCAACCGCCCGATTGTATGCATTTCGAATATTCCGAGGCTGGATGTTCAAGAAGGAGCGTGATTCCCACAGGTAACTTCCAGTTTGGGGGTCGACAGCCGACGAACGAGCTCGAAGGCTTACGCTGACGCCCAAAACAAACCGCGCATTGCTCACATCGGCGAGTTTCACCGCAGCTATTGTGTTGCTGTTCCCGGTCGGTACTGGGGAGTAGATGAACTGGCAACCCGAGTAATTGCCGGAACTGTCGACGGTGTTGTCGACATAGTCGAGCAGCGTAACATGGTCGAGCAAGGTGCTGCTCGCCAGATCGTAGACATCTCTCGTGAATGCTCCGACGCGTCCTTGTGCGGGGCACTGGTAGATCACAAACTTTAGCAGCCCATCTCCCTCAAGGTCGCCAAACAGTCTCAAGGAGGTGACGCTTGAGGCGCCCTGAGTTCCATCCGGGTACACAATGCCCTCAGGGTAGACACCGAAAGGAATGACTGCAGCTCCTGCAGCATGGGCGTAGGTGAATCCTGGTTCTCCGTCGATGATGTTTAAAGTGACGGTGTTGGTGCTTGTATTCACAGACCCGACCGTGACTATATCTTGCAAACCGGGGGCGGTCGTCCCTCCCGTGTCCACAAGAAGGCGTTGATAGGGAGAGAGGCCGGTCGTGGGGCTCGATAAAGTAGAGTTGGGTGGCAACTTAAGTTGCATTGTTGAGGCATTCGCGGCCACTGCTGCATTCAGCAGATATTCAGTATTCGACTGAGTTGTGGTAGTACTGTTGGCTGGCAACTCCAACCTGTACACCATTCCCGAGTTAGCTAGCCCTGCCTGCCCTATGTCTTGCGACATCTCTGCAACTGCAGCGCGCATCTGCTGCTGCAGCGTTTTTGTCATATTTGCGGAACGATATTGCTTTTGGAAGTAATTCAGCCCCCCTACGGCGGTACCGAAAATCACGAACATTAGTGCCATGGAGATAAGTAATTCAAGCAGTGTGAATCCGGACTCCTGCAATACTGCGCCGCGCGATTGGGTGTCCATGAGCATTAAAAGCTAGCCTTTTGCGAAATTAGAATTGTCTTCGGGCTGAAAACGGTGGTGTTTCCGTTGGTTCTTCCCAGAGTCCTCAACGATAGGACTGAAACCGTTATGGTCTTGATCGAAGGCCCGCCTGTAGTCGCGTCCGCGACGGAGCTATCCACAATTTTCCACTGTCGGATGTATTGAGCACCAGCGCTGCTAATGCTGTACGTGCCAGAGCTGCCTATGTAATCCACATATCCTGTTACTGCAGCGGCGGGGTAAACCGAACCGTAAGTCGTCCCCAGCGCATTTAGTCCGAGGCCGGTGGTCGTTACACCTGAGCTCGTCGGTGTGCAGCCGGGAGGGAGCGCAACTGCCGGTGAGACTGCTGGCGTGCACGTGGGACTGGCCGTGGTGTCGCTAATCGTATCGGCAAAACTTAGCGTCATCAACTGTTCCATTTTGTCCTGTGCGTATTCGGTGGTACGCGTTGCGTCATCTCCCTGGTTCGCGTTGCGCATGGCCGCGACAGTGAAAAGCGCCATTACGCCGCTGACTCCAACGATCAGGACAATGCAGGCAATCAGTGTCTCAAGTAGACTGAATCCGCCCTGACGCGTTTTTTTTGATTTGCTGTGTAACTGATTCATTGTTCACCCGTTAGTCTCAGCTACGACATGTTAGTCCATTGCGAGCCGTCCCAAGTCCAGACGGATGCACGTCCGCTTGGATCCACCACCACCGCAAGATATAAGTTCCCTGTAGATGATCCGAGATAAATGGCGTAATTGTTTTTAAAAGCTCCGTCGGTCAGTGTGGGGGTTGTGAGGCAAGCTGTTCCGGCACCAACCGTCGAGTCGTAGATAGGATAGCCGCGAGAATTAAAAGCAACAGCCATGCACTGAATTGGCGCAGTCGTTGCCTGTGTATTCGGACTGAAAGCAGAGGTGTTGAGAACCCCGGCCCCCACCGTAGCATCACTTGGAGTTGCGAAGCTCACTCCGGGAGAAAGGACGACTTTGAATGGGGCATCAGCACTGTAGCCCAAATCTCCAAGGTTTCTGATCTGCAAATTGCAGCTCGATTCCGATATTGTGGAGTTGCAGAGCACCGAAGTGCGCGAGAAGTTCGCGCCTGCCCTCGTTCGGGCTTGGGCAAGTTCCGCTACCAAAAGCTGCGCATCGTTCCGGATTCGATAGGACCGAACAGAAGTCATCCATGCTGGAATTGCTATTCCGCTGAGTATGAAGATAACAGCCATTACCAGCAGCAATTCGAGAATGGTGAAACCAAACTCTATGCCACCGGAGTCGGGATAGGACCGTTTTGACTGCCTTACCATCTGACGAATTCCTCCTACCATCGGCCCATTTCTCAACACGCCAGGATGCCAACACCCGTTAAGTGCCGGAGAAGTTTATGCGATCATCAATTTTGAAGACTTTTAGGGTAAGTAGTAAAGTTACCTAAGTGCCAACTGGATAATGCATTCTTCTTAATTGTTCGCAAAATGGGTATGACCAAGTCGGGTATGGGCGAGGGGCGAGCTAGTTTCTTCCGAGTAAGTGCAAAAGTCCGTCCAGTCCACAGAAGTTTAGTCGGAACGCGGCGGCGGCTCTTACGACTGGTTTGGCGCGATAAGCCACGCCGGTACCTGCCAGCGAGAGCATGGGGAGGTCGTTAGCTCCGTCGCCGGTGGCCACGGATTGCTCCAAATTGATAGCTTCTCGCGTGGCAATCTCCTGTAACGCGGCGGCTTTGCGGTTTCCGTCCATGATCGCGGTCGACAAGCGGCCTGTTAGGACTCCGTTAGCGATTTCGAGTTCGTTGGCGTACAGGTAGTCAAAGGCCAAACACTGTTGCAGGTATCGGCCGAAGAAGCCGAAACCTCCAGAGAGGATGGCCGTTTTGCATCCGGCGGTCTTCAGTCCCGACATCAGGGATTCCAGTCCTTCGCCGAAGGCAATTTGATTCTTCAGGCTGCCGATTTGTTCTTCGCGAATTCCATTGAGGAGCGAGACCCGGCGCGTAAGGCTGGTGGGGAAGTCGATTTCGCCACGCATTGCAGCCGAGGTAATGGCCGAAACCTTATCCTTCATTCCTGCCAAGGCTGCCAGTTCGTCGATCACTTCGGCCTGGATCAAGGTCGAATCCATGTCAAAGACGAAAAGTTTACGTGGGGTTCGGTAGAGCGCCTCGGATTCTACGAAAACATCGAGATTCGAACCCTCGGCCGACTTACGCAGGGTTTCTAGCGATTCAGCGCTGAGAGGGGTTTGCGACCTTGCCCAGGCACGCTGCATCCAAATGGGTGAGCCGTCTAGCTGATGCGCTGTATCTGTCTTGAGGTCCAGCCCATGGGATTCGGCATCGGCTAGGAAAGCCTGAGCGCTTTGCTGATTCCAGGACTTGGCCAAGAGCGTAAGCACATAGTTGCTGGACATTTTCGCGATCACCTTAGAAAGAGTTTCCTTTGAGGAATAGCACTTTGTTAGAATTCTGCACAAGCTCATCCTCCCGGATGGGCGCACCTCAGCCGATCCAGCGGAGTGTTCAGTTGCTCTCGACGATCCCAGAATCGCAGAAGTGGCAGCACTCGTGGTCGAGCCGAATTTCGGCGCGATCGTGTAAGAAATCCGCGTAATCAGTCCCCGCAGAGCTTTATGATGGCAGCTTCGACGGTAAACCGTTGAAACCGCATTGCTCTTTCGAACCGCGGTTCGCCGCGCACTCATTTAGGAGAAGGCTTCATGTTCCGTAAGACTCGTCTATTTACCCCAGGCCCGACACCGCTGCTTCCGGCAGCACAGTTTGCCATGGCCGCAGCCGATCTTCATCACCGCACAGCGGAGTTTCGTGCGCTTTATCTGAAGGTTCTTGCGCAGTTGAAGGTCTTCATTGGCACGAGCAACGACGTGGTCGTGCTGGCTTCTTCGGGAACGGGAGCGATGGAAGCGGCGGTGAGTAATCTCACGAGTCCTGGGGACAAGGTGCTTGTTCTTAGCGCGGGAAAGTTTGGTGAGAGGTGGGTTTCGCTGGCCAAGGCTTTTCATTGCGAGACGGTCGTACTGTCGAAGCCCTATGGACAGACTTTTCCGATCGAAGAGGTTCAGGCTCTGCTGACTCCGGATGTGAAGGCCGTGTTTGTGCAGGCGACGGAGACTTCTACTGGGGTGAGGCACGATGTTGCGGCGCTGGGACGGTTGGTGAAGGGGACTGACGCACTTTTGGTCGTCGATGCCATTACTGGGCTGGGGACCACGGCGTTCGATGTCGATGGTGACGGGATTGATGTCGTGATTGGGGGATCACAGAAGGCTTTGATGATTCCTCCGGGGCTTGCTTATCTTGCTGCCAGTGATCGCGCATGGGCGCGGATGGAGACCAGCAAGCAGCCGCGCTACTACTTTGATCTCCGCAAGGAGCGCAAGTCGGCGGCTAAGGGTGAGAGCGCTTATACGCCGTCCGTTGCGCTGATTGCGGCGATGGGGGCGGCGCTCGATTATCTGGAACAGCAGGGAAGTGGCGATCTTGCGAAGGGGCGCGATCTGCTAGTCGCGAACGCGGAACTGAGCGCTCTATGTATGAGGACTGCCGCAGAGGCACTCGGTCTCGGACTGTTCTCTTGTTCGCCAGCGGCTGCGGTTACCGCCATTAAAGCGCCTGAAGGCGTTTCGTCCAGCGATCTGGTTAAAGGCTTTAAGAAGGAGTTCGCTGGAGTGCTTTCGGATGGACAGGGCGAGATGAAGGGGCAGATTCTGCGGATCGCGCATATCGGTTACCTGGATTACCTCGACTGTGTGGCTATCATTGCCGGGCTGGAGCAGGTGTTGGCACAACTTAGGCCGGAGAGTTTCCAATTTGGCGATGGACTTCGGGCAGCACAGCTCGTCTATGCAAAAGCTCGCCAGGACGGAGAGAAACAGTGAAGATCGTCGTCGCGGAGAAGATTGCGGGCGCCGCTATGAAGGTGCTGGAAGCGATACCGAATAGTACGGTCGTGACGCCGGAACAGTTCGCGCTCGATCCCGCGATGGCGGTTTCGGATGCAGATGCGCTGATTGTTCGCTCGGCCGTGCAGGCGGATGCTGCTCTGATCGAAGCAGCGAAAAGCATTCGGGTGATTGGTCGCGCCGGAGTGGGCGTGGACAATATAGATGTCGAGGTTGCTACGCGGCGCGGCATCGTGGTGATGAATGCTCCAGGGGCGAGCGCGGTTTCAGTGGCCGAACTGACGCTCGGGCTGATGATTGCCATGGCACGACACATCTCGCGAGCTGACGAAACAACGCGCGCGGGTAAGTGGGACAAGAAGAATTTGCAGGGGACGGAATTAGCGGGAAAGACTCTGGGAATTATTGGGCTGGGGAGAATCGGTACGGAGACCGCGTCACGCGCTCGTGCATTTGGTATGAAGGTTGTCGGGAGTGATCCTTACCTGTCTCCCGCACGGGCTAAGGAACTCGGCATCGAACTGGTTTCGACGGACGCGCTCTATGCCCAGGCCGACTACATTTCGCTTCATCTGGCGCTGACTCACCAGACGGCAGGAATGATCGACTCTGAGGCCATCGCCAAGATGAAGGCCGGTGTACGGTTCGTGAATTGCGCCCGGGGCGAGTTGGTGGACGAAGGCGCTGTGGAAGCAGCGCTACGCTCAGGACATATTGCATCTGCTGCGCTGGATGTTTACTGCGAGGAGCCGACTCACAACGCAGGGCTCTTGTCTGCTCCCAACTTGCTGGCTACGCCGCACCTTGGGGCTTCTACCAAGGAAGGACAGGAAGCCGTCGGAATTCAGATTGCCAAGCAGGTGCGCGACTATTTGCAGCAGGGCATCGCTCAGAACGCGGTAAATCTGCCGTCGCTATCCGACGTAGAGTACAAGCAGATTAAGCCTTACATGGCTCTGGCGGGAAAGCTGGGGCGGTTTGCTGCGCAACTGTTTGCCTCCAATTTGGCAGAGATTGACGTGAAGTTCGAAGGTGAAATTGGCGCTTGGAAGACGCAATTGATTCGCAGTGCTGCGGTTGCCGCGATTCTTCAGTCGGATACAGACGAGCCCACGAACATCATCAATGCGCAATCTGCGGCAGAAGAGCGTGGCGTGGTGGTGCGCGAGACTCGCGATGAGCCAAATGCGAGGGTCAACCTGATCCACTTAAAGCTCTCGGGGCCTACCGGGTCAGTGGAGTGCAGGGGGACCATCGTTCACGGTTCATCGCCGCGCTTGATTCAACTCAACGGAATTGACATTGAGTCTCACCTCGAAGGCAATTTTGTCGTGGTTTCCAATATGGATGCTCCGGGCGTCGTTGGATCGATTGGAACGCTGCTTGGCAATCATGGCATCAACATTGCGCGTCTTTCGCTTGGTCGCGAAGGGCGGCAGGCTCTCGCTATTGTGCAGGTGGATGAGAGCGTGTCACCCGACGTGCTTTCCGCGTTGCGAAAGGTTGCCGCCGTGCAGAATGTGGCCAGCGTAAAGGTGTAGCTCTTTTGTGCCATTAAAGACGGGGCCGCGGGTGCGGTCTCGTTTTTTATTTCACCTTCGTAACGTTTGGAATAAGTCTTTTTGGAGCAGAGCTGGTTATTTTAGGCTTCTTTCTTTTAAAATGTTTCTCTCTGATGGCAGTCACTCACACACTCTATGTCGATTCAGCGCACAAGTTTGAAGATTTGCTGCGCAAGCTCTCCTCTCAGACCGTAATTGGTCTCGACACGGAGTTTATTTCCGAAGGACGCTACGAGCCCGAACTGTGCCTCGTGCAGCTCTCCACTCCTGAAGAGATCTTTATTGTCGATCCCATTGTGCTGTCAGACCTTGGGCCGATGTGGGATTTGCTGGCTGCGCCGGGACGAGAAATCGTCACTGTTGCCGCTCGTCAGGAGATCAAGTTCTGCGCGAAGGGGGCAGGCCATGCTCCGGATTGCGTGCTCGATCTGCAGGTGGCCGCCGGTTTGCTCGGGTACGGATATCCTCTCTCGCACACGAATCTCTGCTTGCGTATTCTGAACGCGCGCGTTAACGGTGGGGAAAGTTTCACGGACTGGCGTAAGCGCCCGTTGCGTCCGGTGCAGCTAGAGTATGCCGCAGACGATGTGCGTTACCTCCTTCCGATGCGCGAGAAAATCCTGGAGCGCGCACTCAAGCTGGAGCGCACCACTTGGATTCGCGGCGAATGCGATCGCTTGGTTAAGACCGTGATGCGCGAGGACGAACGCTGGAGGATTTCCGGCAGCGCGCGACTGAGCCGTCGGCAACTCGCCGTATTGAGGGAAGCGTGGCGTTGGCGGGATCGTCAGGCGCGCAGCCTCAACGTTCCGGTTGCTCGCGTGCTCGGCGACAGTATGTTGATTGAAGTGGCGCGCCGTTCGCCAGCGACCGTCGATGATTTGTTTTCGATTCGCGGGCTTGACAGCCGCTTGCTGCGAAAGGCAGAGCAGGAAGTAGTAAATGCTGTTGCTCTGGCCCATTCAATACCTGAGACTGAGCTTCCCAGCAACGAGCGTCGTGATGACCCCCCGCAGGTTACAGTGCTGACCAAGTTGCTTTCGGTCGCGGTGAGCAATCTCGCTGCAGAAACGGATGTTGACACCGCATTGCTAGCTACTACGAGCGATCTGCAGGAGATTGTCCGCTGGTTCCTTGATAGTGAAAACGTCCCTCGCCCTGAGGTGATGGACGGGTGGCGCGGCGAAATCCTGCAGGAATCGCTGATCGGTTTTCTGGAGGGGAAGAGAGTTGTGCGGGTCGAAAATGTTCGCCGCCCCAATCCACTCATCTTCGAGCCATATATTAAGGAGTAGCTCTTTTCGAAGAGCTCAGAGTGCTGACGAACCCCATCTTTTCTGGTGGGGTTCGCTTTTTAGGTACTGGAAGTGCGATTGAGCGTCGAGAGCCAGCCGAAGGTTTGTGCTAGCAGTTGTAATTGCTGTTGAAGCTGG
>Ga0224527_1001716_pt1 | contig 10327 bp, 8 predicted proteins | sample CBST0metaG_FD_179882 | JGI IMG/M metagenome (GOLD analysis project Ga0224527, IMG submission 179882) | Peat soil microbial communities from Stordalen Mire, Sweden - C.B.S.T0 | ecosystem: Environmental > Terrestrial > Soil > Wetlands > Peat | place: Sweden: Norrbotten County, Stordalen Mire... | reverse complement strand
GAGGCGGTGCGGCGGATGAACGATAGCGGAGACAGTGCCTCAAAGTTGGCGGCATTCTTATCGAGATCGAGTTCGAAGATATTGCGGTCGGCCATAGTTTCCCCTCAGCCCTGGCGGGCAAGTGAGGTTACGTCAGCCCCGCTGTGGATGTCAAAACGCCAATTGCAGAGTTGAATTATTCGAACTTCGCCAGTGCCCGTGTAAGCTCCTCTGTGAACTCATCCGCCGCCTTGCTCTCGCTGTGCGGACAGTGCTCCCCATTAGCGATCAGCCGAATGTCCGCCGATGGCAGTTCGCGACGCACGGCGTCAATCTCGCCCGGGTCGGTGCGCGGATCGAGAGCGCCATGGATCAACACTGTGGGAGCTGTCAATTCGCAGAGTCTGCGGTCATACAAATCCTCCGCGCCGCAATCGGCTAGCTTTGCGATCTCCAGCCATGTGCGCCCTTCTGCTTGCAACAGTTCACGCCAGTAGTCCTCGCCGTGTTTGCGAGCCAGCACGGAGCACACGCGTCCTCCATAATTCTCAGGATCGGAAACCATAGTCTCGAAGAACGTGCGAGATGCCGTCTTGCGCCGATTGAAGTGGAACGCTTCCAGCACCAACCCACGGCAGCGCTCCGGCCGCATCAAGCCCATGTAAGCTGCAATCACAGAGCCGTCACTGTGACCCCATAGCACCGCGTCACGAATGCCGAGGGCATCCATAAAGCTGAACATTTCTTCAGCGGCGCGGACGTGGAAGTCCACCCCAAATTCAGCGGGCTTGGTGGAGAGACCATAGCCGCTGCGATCCGGAATCAGCACGCGATAGTCTTTGAGTGAGTGCAGCTGCTTGTTGATGGGATAGATGTGATAGCCCCATCCGCCGTGCAGGAAGATGAGCGGCGGGCCCGCTCCAAACTCCCGGTAGTGAAGCTCCACTGTGCGCCGCGCCAGCGGCGAGTGCTGAATGGAGATGAACGGCACGCTTCCCCCTTGCGCGAAACTCCTCTGTTTCAGCCTATAACATCCATAAATAACTTTGTCTTGTTCAATAGAGAAATCCACAGCACTCTGAATGTAGTCGGCGAGCAGGTGTGCTTTCCTCCTGAAGCCTTAGACAGAGGATACCCATGGAAACGAACCAGGAAGATTCCGCGCAGACAACACCGGAGGCGGACAGCACTTCAGTAGCCGCCTGCAAGCACCATCCTTTATTGCAGGCACTACCGGCAGCAAACTCGGGGTGCAAGTGCGGTAAGCTGCGTCCCCCAAGAAAGCTCCACGCCGCAGTCGGCTTGTGGCTGGCGCTATTTGTGACCTTGCATTTTGCGATTTGCCTGACCGGGCTGTATCCCCGCAGTTACGAGGGAACGGTTGGCCAACTCCATCGCTCGATAGCCAATCTTCCCGGTGCAGTGCTGTTTCTTATACTCATCCCAATGTTGGTTCAGGCTGGAAGCGGCTTGTATCTGATCGCAAAAGAAGGCGTGCAATACAACGTCAAGCGTTGCGACCGGGGAGGGAAACTGCGCTACTTCCTGCAGCGCTGGACCGGGCTTGTGATGCTGGCATTTCTGCTGCCTCACGTTGCTATCATGCGGGGCTGGTGGCAGTCTCAGAGTGCTGAGTCAGGTGTTTTTGCGCGTACGGTTTCGGGATTTCATCCATGGACCTCAACACTGGCCAACTCCATCACGGTTTCGCTTCTCGTGGTGGGAATCCTGGTCACAGCATTTCACGTCGCAAACGGTGCATGGTCGGGCGCAATTCTCTGGAAGGTCGTAAAAGACGAGCAAGGCAAAGCCCGCATGGGATACGTCAGCCTCGCGCTGGGAATTACCCTGGCTGCCGTGGGATGCCTGGCGTGGTATGCCTTCAGCTTCAGTCCGAATGTTCACGCAGCTCTGACTTCCGTAGCCCGTTAGAGTTGAATCAGAGCGCCGCAGCTTTCCGTTGCACCAGAAGGAAGTACAACGCAACCAGCACCAGGAGTACGCCATTCAGTCCCACCACCACTGGAGCCGTAAAGACCGGCACAAGCCAGCCGGAGAGCAGGTTGCCCATCGGCATGCCACCGCGAAAGGCGCAGTTGTATACACTCATCACGCGTCCGCGCATCGCGTCCGTGGTGGTGAGCTGCACCAGTGAGCTCACTGTGGCAAAGGCCGCCATCATGGAAGCTCCCACAATCACCAGCATTGCATAGCTGAGCGGCAGCGAGCGTGAAATCGAGAAGACGCCGATGCCAATGCCAAGGCAGATCAGCATGGTGAGGGCAACTCGCCCCTTCTTCAAAATGTTTCCCCGGCTCGCAACGGCCAGCGAGCCACATACGGAGCCCACGCCCATCATGGAAAGCAGAGAACCGTATGTCTCCGGACCACGATGGAAGATGTCTTTCACAAACACTGGAATATAGGTCCGCAGTGGCATACTCAGGGCCGTCATGCAGAAGGCAATCACAATCAGCGCGGCCATCGACTCCTGTCGGCGCACGAATTTGATCCCTTCCTTCAAACTGCTGACCATCGACTCCTTGGTAGGTGTGGGCAGAAACGTGGCAGAGATCATCGAAAGCGAAATCACCGGAGCAACAAAGGACACCGCGTTGAGTCCGAAGCACCACTTCTCACCCAACCTGGCCAGCGCCTGTCCGGCCAGCGCAGGACCAATGGTGACCGCCAGGTTGAACTGAATCGAGTTCAACGCGATGGCGTTAGAAATGTCCTCTCGCTTGACCAGAGTTGGGATGAGCGCCTGGTACGCAGGACCGCCAAAGGCCTGTGCCAGTCCAGAGATAAATGAGAGGCAGAGTATCTGCCACACATGAACCCACCCTCCAGCCACCAGCACGGTCAGCAGTACAGCGGTAGACATCTGCACATACTGAGACATCAGCAGAATCTTTCGCCGCTCGGCCCGGTCGGCAACTACGCCGCCAATCAGCGAAAAGAGAAAGATAGGGACGCCACCAAGAAACTGGTCCAGGGCGAGCAGCAGGGCAGAGTGGCTGAGCCTGTATATAAGCCAGCCCTGCGCCACAATCTGCATCCACGTGCCGATGCTGGAGGTGCAAGCTCCAAACCACATGAGCCGGAAATCCCGGTATTGGAATGCCTTGAATACCCGGCGAAAAGTTGATCGATCCATGTACTCCGCGTCTCTCCGGCGTGCTGTCTCTATCTTCGCACGTGCGCGCTATCACCAGCAGCTTACGGACGTTCCGGCCAGGAGTGCCGTGGGTAGCGCCGCATCAGTTCGCGCCGGACCTGCGGATAAAGCCGCTCCCAGAAGCCCGCAAGATCCGATGTGGTCTGCACGGCGCGTTTATTGGGAGCCAGCAGGTGAACCACCAGAGGAGTGCGTTGCGGTCCAATGCGCGGCGTTTCCGTCATGCCGAAAAAATCCTGCAAACGAGAGGCGACCCACGGTGGCTTGCCGCGCTCGTAATGAACCTTCGTCTGGCGTCCACCCTGCAAACGTATTCTCGTCGGAGCTATTTCATTGAGACGCCGCGTGCCAATCTGTTGCTCCATCACAGAGAGTAACTGAGCCGCCGCCAGCTTCAACTCAGCAAAGCTGCGAAGTCCCTCGCAAAGTTCGCGCAGCGCGTGTTCAACATCCAGCCCGTCCGCCGAAACCAATCCCGCAAACTCAGCTCGCGCCCGGAACTCCTCCAACTCGTCGGCATCTACGAAGCGTTCAATGCCCGCCTCAATCGCCTTCTGCGCAAGCATTTCGGCAGCGGCATCCGCGTCTGGCACCGCACTGCGAGACTCCTGAATCACCAGTTCGTCATACATCAGCGCGCTCACGGCGTCCACGCGCTCACCCGTACGATTCCACGTCACGCCGGTGTGCTCACGCACGCGATCAGGAAAGAGCTCGATCAGCCACTCGGGTTCAATGCGCGAGGTCATGCGAATGATCGGCAGCGGCTTGTCCTTGCGATCTTCGGCATCTACCGCGACCATGAATTCATACTGCGGAGGCTCGCCCGCGAGCTCTGCTGACGTGCCATTCGAGAGCAACACCTGCGCACCTGCGCGCCGCCGCGCCACACGATCCGGAAATCCCGCGAGCACCGAAACGAGCAGCGCATCATCCTCGTGATGTTTCTGCCTTGCAGGCCGCGCAATCTTGCGAATTTGCTCCGTGTGCTGTCGTGTTCGGAAGTCCTGTTCCATGTCCATCGCCGCGAGTAGATCGCTTTTCGCCGCCTGTGCGCCCGAGGAGAGCAGCGCCACGGCGACACATGCATCTTCGCCTGCACCGCGCTCCATGGCCTCAACAAGGATTCGCGATAGCCTTGGCGGTAGCGGATAGCGAGCCAACCTCTGTGCCATCGCAGACGTAACACCCAACCGATTCAGCAGCGATTCCGCCCGTTCCATGGCCGCAGCAGGAGGCGCATCCAGCCACTCCACTTCGCCTGCGCTGTCAATCCGCATGGCACGCAGCGCAAGCGAAAGCTGCGCCAGGTCAGCGCGTAAAATCTCCGGTGCATCCTGCTCTGGACGGTGCAGATAATCTTCCACTGAATAGAGGCGTAGCACGCGACCCGGCCCAGTGCGTCCCGCTCGCCCGGCCCGCTGCTTGGCTGATGCTTTGCTCACCCGGCCAACATGCAGTGTAGGTAATCCACTCCACGGCGAGTTTGTGGCGATGCGTGCCAGTCCGCTATCGATCACGGCGTTCACGCCCTCTACGGTCACTGAGCTCTCGGCAACGTTCGTTGCCAGAATCAACTTCTGCTGTTCCGCCGGTGCCAGCGCGCGATCCTGTTCCTTGGGACTGAGGCTGCCATGCAGCGGAAGCATCAGCAATCCGGCCCGTCGCGCCAAGGGTTCACACTCCCGCATCGCACGACGAATTTCCGCCGCTCCGGGCAGGAATGTCAGGATGTCTCCCACATGACGTTCGTTAATCAGCAACTCCACTGCATCCCTCACCTGCGCTTCCACTGGTTTTGGCGAGTAGGGAAGATGCTGGATGGCGAGATCGAAGAGCGTGCCCGTAGATCGCACCACTGGGCAGTCGCCCAGAAATTGCGCGATTGGTGCAGCATCAAGCGTTGCCGACATCACCACAATCCGTAGCTCCGGACGCCTCTGCTGCAAACGCTTCAGCAGCGCCAGCGCAAGGTCCCCCTCCAGGTGTCGCTCGTGAAACTCGTCGAGTACCACGGCGTCCACGCCCTTCAACTCCGGATCGGAAAGAAGTCGCCGAGTGAGCACCCCTTCGGTCACAAAGCGCAGGCGCGTGCGCGGACTAATGACCTCTTCAAAGCGAACTTGGTAGCCCACCGTTTCGCCAGGTTCCTCATCCATCTCCCATGCCACTCGGCGTGCGGCCAGCCGGGCGGCAATGCGCCTCGGCTCCAGCACCACCACTTCGCCCTTTACCAGGGACAATAGCGCCGCGGGCACGCGAGTGGTTTTGCCCGCACCGGGCGGGGCCTCGATCACAAGGCTAGTATGGCGATTCAGGGAGTCGATGATCTCCGGCAGAATAGCGTCCACCGGAAGAAAGGTTTTCGGGCTAGGCACTCCTCATCGGAACACGGTGTTTACCCCACGTCAATGGCCCTGCTTGGCACACGGCCACGTGATCCCGGTTACAGACGCGCCCCCGGAGTATGTGTTCATGTAGTCCCGCAATTTAGCGAAGTTCCGTCTAGGTGTTCCAGCGTCCCGCGGACCGAGTTCTAACCAAGGAGAACGTTATGGCATCCACATTAGCGGACAAGCGTGCGGACCTTGCCGGACCCGGCATTGGTAATTACACCGACATCGAGCGCATCCTGCCCAAAGACTACACCTCTCTACTTTCCCCTCGTGAAACACAGAAGGCCATCTTCGCCGTCAAGCGGTATATCGAAGACCACCTCTGCAGCGAACTCAATCTAATCATGACTACCGTGCCGCTGATCGTCGATTCCTAAAGCGGCGTCAACGATTTTCTGGACCGCGACGGCTCGCGCACCCCCATCCAATTCCATATCTCCAATGACCGCGAAGAACACCCCATCAATGCCCAGATCGTACAGGCCGCCACCAAGTGGAAGAGAATGGCTCTGAAGCAGTTCAACTGTCATGTGGAAGAAGGTATCTGTACCGACATGCGGGCTGTGCGCAAGGATTACTTCCTCGACCACGATCACAGTTGCTACGTTGACCAGTGGGACTGGGAGCGGGTAATGCGTCCCGGCGAGCGTAATCTCGAGTTCCTGAAGATGATCGTCCACGGTATCTGGAAGGTCATCGTCGGAGCTGAGCGCTTCGCACATCATCTTTTCCCCGCGCTCACTAGTTCCAAGTATCCCAATCTGCCCGAAGACATCAAGTTCATCCACGCCGAAGAGTTGCTGGAGATGTATCCTGACCTGTCGCGCAAGCAGCGTGAAACGGCCATTCTTCAGAAGTTTCCGGCAGTCTTCATCATTGGCATCGGCTGGCCGCTCAAAGACGGTTATCCGCACGAGATGCGTGCAGCCGATTACGACGACTGGGTGACGCCTACAACCATGCGCAATGGCGAACCCGCGCATGGTCTCAATGGAGACATCCTGGTCTGGAATCCTGTCACCCAACGCCGCCATGAATTGTCGTCCATGGGAATCCGCGTAAACGCAGAAACTCTCAAACAGCAACTCTCCATGTCCAACCAGATGCACTTCCTTGACTTCCCCTATCACAAGGCGATTATCAACAACCAGATTCCGCTCTCCATCGGCGGAGGCATCGGGCAGGGGCGCACATTGATGCTGCTGTTGAAGAAAGCGCACCTTGGCGAGGTCACGGTCAGCGTGTGGCCAAAGATACTGAAGGAAATTGGAGAAAAGCACAATATTCATGTGCTTGAATAACCCGTACTGGGTGAGGAGGCATCCTCGACACGCATTGTAATCAGGCACATACGGGAGCGGAGCCGATCAAGACTCCGCTCGTTTCATGTGTGGAATCGATTGACAACCGGTCGCGATATGGTAACGTCTAATAAGGCGAACAAAAGGCGAAAATGAGAGCGGCGGCAGAACTCCGGAAACAGATCGAATCGGCGCTCGCCGAGCGCATTCCCGCCGCCTTGTCGGCTCGCCCTCGTGTGGCTCCGGAACTGCTCTCCTGCGGTCTGCCGGAGGTCGATGAAGTACTCGGCGGCGGCTTGCCGCTCGGTGCCATCACCGAGCTTACAGGCGAACATTCTTCCGGACGCACAACACTGGCACTGGCCGTCTTAGCCCAGGCGACCCGTCAGGGCGAAAGCTGCGCATACGTGGATGTCTCCGATGCCTTGGACCCGCTTTCGGCGTCGGCTGCGGGAGTGAATTTGCGCCACCTGCTTTGGATTCGTACCAGGGAGCAGACAGGCGAGGCGAATGTGGCCGGGGTTTCCTCTCCCTTTTCCCCGGCCACAACAGCCTCAGTCGCTAAGGAACGTTCCGCTCGGAAAGTCGGATGGTGCCACCCGCGCAATGAAACCATTGGCCTGCATCACGCCATCGACGAACTCTTCCAGCCGGAAAAACCCGTGCCCGGAAATCTTCCAGCACAAGTTGTGGACTTTACTCCGCGCTGCTCGGAGTCGGTGCGCCGTCCGCGCGTGCAGCCTCTTGTTTTTTCACCATCGCCAGCCGTGCCCCAACTCACGCCCGCATTTGGCACGAATTTTAAGCGCGCAGAGAAGACTCCATGGTCGCGTCTCGACCACGCCCTGCGTGCAACCGATCTGCTGCTCAGCACAGGAGGCTTTCGCGTGCTTGTACTGGACATGGCAGATATTTCGCCGGAGCAGGCGCGGCGGGTTCCCTTGGCGACGTGGTATCGCTATCGTCTTCAGGCAGAGAAGTCGCGCACACTTTTTCTGCTGATGACCCGCGTTGCCTGCGCCAACAGTTGCGCCGCAGTTTCCCTGCGCTTCAACCAGGGCAAAACTCAATGGACGCAAACTGCACCACATGGTCCAGCGCTGCTGGCCGGATTGCATTTCGGTCTCACGGTGGAGCGCAGTCGCTCCGTTGATCCCTTCCGCAAGAAACCTGCTGCTTCCGCCGAAGCCTCCTGGAGCAGCGCCGCCATGTGGCTGGGATGAGCGATGCCCGCCCCGCTGTATCTCTGCGTTCATCTGCGCGACTTCGCCGCGCAGGCGCTTACCCGCACACCTGAGCTCGATGGCCGTGCCGTTGCCATCCTGAACGGCACTCCTCCGGTTGAGTGTGTCTTCGCCATGAATCAAAGCGCGCGCAACCTGGGACTCCAACTCGGCATGAGCCGCCTGCAGGCAGAGTCGTTTGCGGTCGTCGTGCTCAGTCGCAATCGCCAGCAGGAAGATGTTTTTTTCGCCGGACTGGTGCGTTGCGTTGATAGCTTTTCTCCACGAGTGGAGGCCCTCGCGTGGCCACGCGATGAAAGCTGTGGAGCCACGCTCATGCTCGATGTCTCCGGTTCGGAGCGGCTGCTGGGTGATGCATCGCAGATTGCTATCTCCGTGCGCCACGCTCTCCGAGTCGCAGGCTACGAAGCCAACATTGCGGTTTCACACAACGCATTCACCGCTCTGCTCGCGGCTCGCGGAATCCTCGGTGCAACCTCCATCGCGTCGGGATGCGAGGCGCAGACATTGGCTTCGCTGCCGCTTCAGGTTCTGGAACTTGATGACGCTCAGGCCGCGACTTTTGGCGCTTGGGGCATACACACCCTGGGACAACTGGCCGCGCTGCCGCGCCAAGCGTTGGTGGCTCGCCTGGGACAGAGCGGTTTGTACTTGCAGCAGCAGGCACGCGGCGAGTGCAAACACCTTATGGTTCCAGCCGAAGAGCCCGCGGATGCCGCACTTACCGAGAGTCTCGAACTTGAGCATCCAGTGGAGTTGCTGGAGCCTCTGCTCTTTCTGCTAAGCCAAATGTTGGAGCAGGTAATGCAGCGAGCAGCCCAGCGTGCACTGGCCATTGCCTCGGTGGAGACCTGTCTCGTGCTCGACGGCCCCAGCTTCGAATCGACGGACACTCCGCGGCGCGAGCAGCGCCGCCTTGTTCGCCCTGCGCTTCCTGAGCGCGACCGCCTCACGCTGCTCAAACTCATCCAGCTTGATCTGGAACTGCATCCGCCTGAAGCCGCAGTGATTGCCCTGTGCATCACCGCGCAACCGGCGCGTCCGCAAACAGCGCAGCAGGGACTCTTCGCCGCGCAGGCTCCTGAAGCCGGGCGGCTGGAGATTCTGCTGGCTCGCTTGCGCAAACTGGTGGGTGAAGATCGTGTCGGTTCACCAGAGTTATTGGACTCACACGCGCCCGAAGCATTTCGCGTAAACAACTTTGAGATACTGCATCCTTCTTCTCCTGGCAATGCCAACGCGCCGCAGACAAATTCCCTGGCACTGCGCATGGTGCGGCCGCCACGCGCGGTTGCCGTAGAGTTGCGCGGCGATGCTCCAGAGGCACTGCATTATGAAGGGCAGCGGCTTCGCCTGCAATCCGGCTCAGGCCCGTGGCGCACCAGCGGTGCTTGGTGGACACATCCGGCGTGGTGTCGAGAAGAGTGGGACGTAGTGCTCAGCGAGCCAGCGCAGCGCTGCCTGCGTCTTGCTCACGATCCTGCTGCAAGTTGCTGGTACGTGATTGGAATTTACGACTGAATTTGCGATGGAGTGATGCTGTGTACGTGGAACTACATTCGCGTTCGGCTTTCAGTTTTCTGGAAGGCGCATCGCTTCCCGAACTGCTGATGGAGCGTTGTGCCCAACTGGATTTGCCAGCCCTCGCTCTGCTTGACCGAAACGGACTCTACGGTGCGCCGCGCTTTCACATGGCTGCCCAGCGTGCAGGCACCGTCGCACACATCGGAGCGGAGATTGCGGTACGCGATGCTGGTGAGCGCCTCCGTCCTCCACAGTGGTTGCCGCACCAGCTTCCCTCTGAGCCGGTGCGTCTTGCCCTACTGTGCGAATCGCAACTCGGCTACCAAAATCTCTGCCGCCTTATCACCCGTTACAAACTGCGCGAGGCACACAAAGCTGAGGGCTCGGCCATGCTTTCCGATGTTGCGGAGTTCGCCGAGGGCCTTGTCTGTCTCACCGGAGGCAATGAAGGCCCGCTTGCTGCTGCACTTGCCCACGGCGGCTACGACGCAGCTCTACACGAAGTAGAACGGCTCGTGCATATCTTCGGCCCCCGCAATGTGTACGTGGAATTGCAGCGCCACTTTGACCGCGCTGAAGAGCATCGCAACCAAGCCGCAGTGCGTATTGCGCACACCTTGCATCTTCCGCTGCTCGCCACCAACGGCGTCAGCTACGCCACGGCCTATGAGCGCGAAGTGCTCGACGTGCTCACCACCATTCGCC
>Ga0224527_1001715_pt1 | contig 10332 bp, 6 predicted proteins | sample CBST0metaG_FD_179882 | JGI IMG/M metagenome (GOLD analysis project Ga0224527, IMG submission 179882) | Peat soil microbial communities from Stordalen Mire, Sweden - C.B.S.T0 | ecosystem: Environmental > Terrestrial > Soil > Wetlands > Peat | place: Sweden: Norrbotten County, Stordalen Mire... | reverse complement strand
ATACAGCTTATTGCAACACGACTAAGATTGTCTCTATATTATGCGAGATTCAGTAGGGTTGATCTCGCCATACGCGAGCCTTTTTATGACGTGATAGGTCTCCGGAACGCCGGCTGTGGCGCCATGAAGATCAGTAGTAACTGCGATACGAACGATACGCGCTTGTGCTGTCAGAGTGGTAAGTGCCAAAAGAATAATATAAACGCATCGTCGTTTTGCTTTCCGCATACTTGCTCCCTGAGAATAGGTAACCTAACTTCTTCGCCCGCCGACGAGAGACCCCGATCTGTCCCGGCGCGGTCGACCGGCCATGAAAACGATAAAATCTACTGTACTGTCGCGCGATGGATTATCGAGTTGCTGACGGTCGATCGTCTTACGAGCAAAACCCAATCCTCGGCGGTGGGCCTGTTCGGAATTACCCATTGACTTCCCATCTGCGTAAATGTGCCGATATTTTCATATTGCCCGTTCCGCGGATTAAACCATCGGGGCACATAGATGGAGCCGTTCTCCATCTGTTTCAATGTCCCTGTCGAAGTCCCACTGCCGAAGAAAAAGACGACAAACGTGTCGTGTCCGTCGGAAGAGAGAAGCGACCTGGACGTATCAGCGAAGGAGCTCCACACATCATCATTGAATCGCGGAACTAGCTTCCACCATTCTAGACTGGTATAGAAATGCTTGAAGTATGTAAGCTGATCTCCAGTCTGCAGGTCTGCCCCGTCGCGCCACCAGAAGTAATGAGCCGGCATTTCATATGCGGTCCCGAAATCACCGGGCCCGCCAGGCTTGGAATAGATATCGTTCCATATGCCGTTCGCGCCGTAACCATAACCGTACATGCCGTATTGGAACGCTTTGTAAGCCGCCCCGAGCGCTTCCCTCGAATCCGTCCAGAAATGGTCATACGCACTTTCGTAAAGCACCGAAGGCTTCGTTGGAGACGCATTCCAGAACCCTTTGGCAATGTCCACTTCGGTTAATTCGCCCTGCCACTGCACGGCCCAGCCGCCATGATACGGCTTGCCGGACCACGACGAATTCGAGGCCGTCGTATGATCGGTGTTCTCCATGTGAGGCATAACTGGGTGATGATAAGCATCACTGTCCGCGATGCTCTGAGCGGCAGCAAACCATTTGTTGATTGTTGTGGTGTCGTACTCCCCATAGTAGTTCTTATCTATTTCCTGGGCAATCGTCAACGAGCTACCCAAAATTTGGCCAGCCGTGTCATAAACGCCTCAGTGAAAATCGAAAATGCAGCAGGATTTCCGACCCAATCAATCTCAGCATTGGCATGAACCAAGCCCCGGTCTGCAATGTACTTGAACTTCCGATCTAAATTTGCGAACCCGGCCAGATCTGCGCTTGTAAAGCCGTGTTTAAAGTCCGCGTCAGCTTCTTCATCAGCGTTTGCTTCTTCATTAGTCCGGATTTGCGCGCTGCGTGCCTGCCATCCAGCCTCCGATTGGAAAACTGTAAATCCCTGGTTGACGCGCTTGTCGACTGTATATTTAAACTGTGAGGCTACACCTGGAGCATTAGACATACTAAATCTCTCATGAGAGAGAATCCAGTGCGTATCTCCCAAATAGAAAAATGGAGTTCCGTCGGCATAAGTCAAATACCGGCCATTACCGCTGACCTTTAGGAATCCGTGCTTATAAATATCGAGATTGCCGAAAATACGGGTCGCATTGCACGGACCTTGTTACATGATGCAGCCCATTGTTCTTGGCGTCTGTGGCGATGGTGGTCATGGTCCACAAACCCGCTTGGGGTGGCGCAAACCTTACTTTCCAAGTGAGCCCTCCATCCCAGAAGGCTGGGCGTGTTATCGCTTTACGACCCGGCTTTGTGAATGTTGCGGTAACATCGACATCTTGAAACGAGTCTGCATACGTTACAGAGCTCATGAGTGTAATTTCGATGGCCTGCCACTGTCGGATCCTGTAATTCGCGGCAAAAGCGCTCTGAGCGCAGAAGATCAAATTGTGGGCAATTCCGAGGATCATTGTTAGCATGGTTCACGGAGAAAACAGGTGGCAGCCTTGGTGCATCGTCTCAATTGCTTATCCTTTCGCAAATAGATGTTTTAGTTTACCGCGGCTCCACACAAACAATCCATTGCCATAAACTATGGAGCAGGCCACTTTCATGTGTAGAAAAACTAGAAAGATGTATTTGATTCCACCAGTTCCTCCTACGCGAGGGAACTTACTACCGGATAACAAGTGAATTCCTCGTCCGACACCTGCCAGTATGGGATGAATTTCTGGCCTGTGTTGCCGCGAACAGCGAAATGCAACGGCGAACCTTCTATCTGCTCCATGTAATTGGCCAATTGTTCTGCGCCCTGTCCCTTATCGACGAAAAGCTCTATTTGCGAAGACCCGACTGCCGCAAGAAGAATCGGACCGTACTCAACCGAGTATCTGCTCTTTCCCGGCAACTGATCTTCCCCCATATAGGGTTTGACGCGGATTGCCGTCGGCAGCGTGAATTCAATGGTGTCGCCCGTGGACCACTTGCGTCTGAGGGACAAATAGGTCCCCGGTTCGCCGACGCCCGCGGGTTTGCCGTTGACTGAGACTTTCATACCCACTGCGGCCCAGGAAGGAATGCGAACCCTTAGATTTGCTTCCGTCGGCGCTCCCGCCTTCACGGTACAGCTAACTGTCGTGTCATAGGGAAAGCGCGTCTTGACTGCCAGTTCCATCGGCTGTCCGTCTTGCTGCCAACGGATTGTCGATGGCTCATAGAGATGAAGATACAATCCATCCGACGCAATGGAGAAGATATGTTCAGGAAGACTACCGAGCAGGCGCGTTCCTTGTCCTTCGCAGCACGTGTTCTCATGCGTCGCTTTCTCTTTTTTGCCTTCCAGGATCGTGTGATACCGAAGACCCTTTCCGCCATCCTGATTGGCAATGCCGATATTGTAGATCGACTTCTCAATCTCCGTCGCGAAGCGCTCATCGTCCGGATGGAGAAGCTGGAAACGCTGGCTGAGGAATACCCAGAAACTGCTCCCGCATAGTTCTCCAAGTTTTTGCCGCAGATAGTTGCTGTTGGGAGGATCTTTTTCAAACTCGATGATTGAGATGCTTCCGCCTGCTTGTTGCCAATGTGCACGGTAAAGTTCCCAGGCGCCGAGAACAGCATCGTAATAGAGCGGATCGCCCGTGATGAGATACATGTCAAGATAGGCTTCAAGATTTGTCAGCAGATAGCAGTGGGGGCGATCATATGGATACTGCCAGACCTGCTCTTTCTCATGCTTCGCCAAACCTTTTAGCCAGGCGCTCTCCTGGTAGTACCTTTGAATCACTTGGGCATCTGCGGGTTTTCCCAGTGGGCTTGTACCCATGCGCGTGCTAGCAACCATACCCTGGCCACCTTGGATTGCGCCGCGAAGCATGTTTGGCAAGAACGCCTGTTGATTAAACCAGTCGTAGTAGTCGCGCAGCATCGGCAATGCTTTCGGGTTCCCCGCATAGGCCGCTTCAAGCAGGCCGTGCGTTAGCCACGCGCGCGTATAGGCTGCTCGCTCCGAGTAGAAGATTGTCTCTTCGGGATAGGCCATGATGTAGCCGTCATGCTGCCGGCATTCTTCGATCCCATCCACAACCGCGTTCACGCGGCGACGCAGTTCGGGGTCATCGATCCAGCGTATTGTATTTGCGGCCCCCATCAGGAAGCGACCAGCGTTGGAGCCAGCAAGATCCTCTTCCCAAAAAATCTGCGAACCAGTTGGCTTGAAATTTTTGATCTTTCCGATCCGCTCGTAAAACTGCCGCAAAAGATCATCCGTCGAATAGGAATCTAGAAGGTATTTGATGTTATTCTGCATCGCCGTCAGGAAAAGACCATCGTTGAGGCTCACGCCTGTCTTCGGCGCTTGTGCCTTGTATTTTGCAGGCTTCCAGGTCGCAGGATCGGTCACCGTATGAGGATTGTCATAATGAATTCCTTCGCCATCCTGCCGTCCTGGTCGCGTTAGTTGAGCAGCTAGAATAGTATTCCCATACTGCTCGTCGACAGAAACCTTGCACCCTACTGCGATATCCTGACCAGCAGAAAGCACGCCCATCTTAGCCAAGGCCAATGTGTAGTTGGGACTATCTTTAGGCTCCGTGCCCAGTGGCAGGTTTTCCCCTAAATCGACTTTGACAGCACGAAGACGCGTGGCCGTTAACCTCACATAACGTGCGCGAACTCTGTGCGCAGCATACTGAGTGATGTTGTCCTTGGGGTCTGGAAAATCTGATTGCGTGAAGTCGCCGATCACTTTTGGGCTGTTAAAATCCAGATCATTGCAGGTTTCGATCCGGAACCGCAGAGGAAAACCTTCACCCCCATAATACTGATCACGTCCTGGATACATGCGCTCCGAGGCAGGAAACAATTGAATGGTTTCTATCAAAACACTTTTGCTCAGATCCACTTGGACCCAAGTCGTGATTCCGGGATTCGCAACTGACTTCGAGTGATAGGCACAGTATGCCGTAGCAGGCGTAGCTGCCATTCTTAACCCAGTCAAATAAGGTGCCAGTTGAGGCTCAGCAATCGCCAACGATGCCAGCGGCTTCAACGTGCTTGCCACCGCAAGCCCTGCGCCGGCATAGGTTGTATTAACAATAAATTTGCGACGTGTTACACTCATGGTTCTTCTCCCAAGTAACCTGTTTGTTGTAAAGAATTACGTGACCGGATGCTTCTGTAAATAGAAACATCCGGTCACGTTTAAACAAAACAAACGATGGTTTCAGCTTCGCAGTTAGAATGAATAGCGCAAAGTCAGTTGCAGATTGCGCAGTCCAGCTGTCTCGTAAGTAAGATATCCGGCACCGCTACTTGTAACAGTGGTGCTGCCAGCACCAAGATTTGGGTGGTTGAATACACTGAATGCAGAGGCCCGGAATTCTACTTGATGCCCTCCTATTATTGGAACCATCTTCTGCAAACTCAACTGTGTAGTGTCGAGACCAGGTTGAAGAGGTCCGCTTCTGGCCGTTCCGTACTCTCCATTGGCCGGCTGTGCATAACAAGCAGGATTGAAGAATTGCAACCGTGTATGACCAGATGGCGCTTCACCACTGCATATTCTGTTCGCAAATACGCTATGCACACTACTGGTATCCGCATTGTTATTTGCAGTAATTGAGATTGGCTGGCCCGTTGCAAACTGTTGAATTCCAGAAAGCTGCCATCCGCCGATAACCTCTTTGTTAAGTAGCGAATTTTTATTAAGAAACAGTTTCCCAGAACCAAAAGGCAGGGAATAAACGGCACTGATAACCGCATTGTGCGTTCTGTTAAAACCTGCTAGGCCATAGGTAAGATGCATGTTGTAGAGATCTTGAGCATCGGCGTTGTCTCCATCCAGGATATCCATTGCCTTTGAGTAGGTGTAGCCTCCTGTGAACTGCAAGCCGTTTGTAAATGTTCTATCAACCTTGACAACAAGACCGTGGTAGTTCGCTGAAAGCGCATTTAACTGGCCATCAGTGGTACCTGCGCTTGTATTGTGCCGCAAGTCAAGAATACCATTCGTATTGCTTGACGATAGTGCGTAGGGTTGATTCAAGTCGGCACGTGCTGACTGGTGGCTTGTTTCATTTCCGACATAACCAATTGTCAGAAGAGTGTTTGAACCCAGTGACCGCTGAACGTTCAGGTTCCACTCTTGTACCGACGTATCTTTGAGCTTTTCCGTTATTGAGTAGCTTTGCTGGCTTAACGTTGCGTTGGAAACAAACAAACTTTGCGTATCAACGGGTGCCGCAATGCTCATAACATACGATTGATTAACAAAGTTTGGATAATAGCACAGCTCAAACTGAAGATTGTTATAGAGAATAGGGGCATAGTAGATTCCATAGCCACCGCGAACCACTATACTAGGAATAACTGAATAGGAGAATCCTATTCGTGGTGCCCAATCTCTATAATTTGTATTCCACGTACCCTTGATGTTTTCATTCTTGGCTACATTAAACAACGCACCCTTTCCATTCCTATCGTTTGGAGGATTGTCGAAGTCGTAGCGAATCCCCAAGTTCAGTGTAAGTTTCCGAAATATTTTCCAGTCGTCCTGAATATATCCGGATACATCAGTGCCCCTGAAGTCTGCCAGTGAAGTCCCTGTTGCGCTATTCGCTGTACGTGGATATCCGAGTTCAAGATCAGCAAACGCATTTCCCTGAGCTGTATCACTACGTGATCCATTTGTATACAGCGAAGTAGCGCTTCCGTCGAAGTTGTAAATGCCATTGTTGCCAATTACCCAGTTGCCATCAAATTGTGTGCGAATATATTCCCCGCCAAATGTGATGGTATGGTTGCCTTGCTTCCAACTTACTTCATCTGTAAATTGATAGCGGTTCTGAATTGCGCCTTGCGGTGAATATGGATCACCAAGCGATGCGTAGTCGGTAATGTTAATTTGTGGAGGTGCCCACTGAGCCGCAAGGGAGCTGACATTAGTAAGCCCGTAGTACGTGGCATAATCCTTCACACTCTGACCTTCTTGCACCCGATACAGATTGCTCCGGTTGTACCCTGCTTTAAATGCATTAACAATTGTTGCGTTGAAAACATGAGTTTCACTTGCTGAAACGTTGGTTCCTTTGAGCGAATCATAAATGCCAAAGAGACCCGGTGTGATGCTGTCACTGCCGGCATATCCGTTATACCTTGCCATGGTACCAAATATAAGGTCCTTGTCCGACAAATTGTAGTCGCCACGAGCAAGCATCTTGTCATAGTTGCTAACAGAAGGAAGATTTTTCACGTAGTTAACATTGTCAGTTCCAAGCGTTGTGTTTGGTTCTGGATAATTTGCCAGCCAAAGTGTTGCAAACGCGTCAATGCTAGGCAATGTATTGTTGGCAAATGGTGTACTGGTTCCTGTTGCTGTGTAAGTTGATGGATCATAAATGATCGTATCATCGTCAGAAAAGTTTCCAATTCGTTCTTTGGCAGTTGGAACTCGTGTGCGAGTTACAGATGAAGTTTTGCTTCTCAGGCCGCTATAATCAAAAAATGCAAATAGCTTATTTTTGAGGATAGGGCCACTGGCATTGCCACCAAAAAGGTTGTAGCGCTTTGCAGGCTTGCTCGTTGCAAACCAGTCTGTCGCGTCGAAGACATCATTTTGCAGGTTATCGTAGGCGGTTCCGTGAAATTTATTTGAACCACTTTTTGTAATAACATCGATAACTGATGGCTGGCTGAAACGCGCAGGCGCACTATTCATCATAGTGGTTACTTCCTGCGTGGCTTCTACAGAAGCCAAGATATTGGCTGTTTCTGTCATCAAGTTTGTATTGGCAACGCCATCTTGAAGGAAACTCGCGTGCGCGTTACCCAAGCCGGAAATAATCACAGAAGATGAAGTCTGCCCGTAAAAACTTTCATCTCCGCCATCAACGCCAACATCTGTGCCTGGCTGTGAAGCTGGCCCTAATACCGCGATATCTAGAATGCTGCCGGTGCTGTTCGGCAAATTTTCCATCTGCACAGGAGTAATTGAATTGGCGAGATCATGTGTATCGGTCTGTAGAGCAACTGCGCCCATCTCGGCCGAAACAACGATTTGCTGCTCAACATTGCCTACGTTCAACTGAAAGTTTGCCGCAGCGCCACTTGCCGTCAGCGTAACAGTAGCCTGTGTGCGTTGAAATCCCGCGGCCGTAACAGTAACAGTATAGTCACCAACTGCAAGGGATGGAACGACATAGAAGCCATTCTGGTCTGTAACCGCCGTACGAATTGCAGCAGTTTTTCCATTTTTTACTTCTACATTGCAGTTGGAAATGACGGCACTGGACGCGTCTCGGACTGTACCGGTAATTGAGCCAAGGTCAGTCTGCGCCAGCAAATATTGAATGTCTACAATATTTACAAGCACAAAAAACAACAAAATTATCCAATGCCTTTTGCGCATTTTTCTGCAAACTTTTGCAAAGAAGTTCTGATGCATCATCAATCCTCCATAGTCCGCAAGTTGACAATTTCCCGTATGAAACAATTGCAGTCGGGAAACGTTACACATACTTAGACTCGAGAAGACCGTTGTCAAGCAAAAATTGCGCGCATGAATAAGTTAATCACTAGAATTCACTGTACGAATTGATAAAATGTCCGCATAAACTCAAAAATATCGTGGAATGCGCGCATAGTACGCACTTTTAGAACAGCACTCGTTTAAAGCAGAACATAGGCTTGACACTGGATTTCATACAGTGAAATCATAAATACATGAGAGCAAACCTAGATCCAGAGGGCGGCTCGAAACGATCGGCTCCCTACCAGATTGAATCGGTGGAACGAGCGTGTCGCCTGATGAGGCTCCTTCAGACCGAAGGCGCTTTGGCACTGTTCGAACTTGCCGAAATTGCGCACTTGAGCAGGCCAACTGTCTTCCGGTTGATTGCCACTCTTCAGGCCAATGGAATGGTTGTCAGGGACAGTAGCCGGAAGTATCGACTGACGGGCGGGGTTTCACCTGGACGGCGACACAAGATCGGGTATCTGGCCGAGACTGGCGAGACCTCCTTTTACCGCGCAGTGACCCGCGGGCTTATCGAGAGTGCAGAGCGCGCTGGACTGGACCTCGTGGTTCTGAACAGCCGGGACAGACTTGACATTGCGCTGGCGAATGCAGAAAAGCTACTAGCTGAAAATGTCGATATTGTCATGATGTTTCAAGCCTACCCTCAGGTTGCGGCGGTCATCTCCACGCGCGCTGGCAACCGAAAGATGCCGCTCATTGCAATTGAGATGCCTTACGCCAACGCGGTCTATTTTGGCGTCGATAATTGTCACGCGGGGTTGACTGCTGGTCGCTACTTGGCGCACTGGGCTGAGCAGCACTGGCAAGGCCAAGTCGACGAGATATTGCTAATTGGTTCCCCTCTCACTGGGGCATTGCCGGAAGCTCGACTCACTGGAAGCCTCCTGGGAATTAACGAGGTTCTTCCCAATTCTGCGCGGGCGAAGATCTCAACCTTGAATGGAGACTGGCGGTTCGATAGAAGCCTTGAAGCTGTTAAGCGCTACCTCAAAAAATCAAAAGCAACAAGAATCCTCGTGAGTGCGATCTTTGATCAAAGCGCCCTGGGTGCTCTTCAGGCATTCACGGATGCAGATCGTCTTCAGGATTGCGCGATTGTTGGGCAGAATGGATCCATCGAGGCTCGTCTTGAGATGCGCAAGCCAAATTCTCGATTGATCGGCTCAGTAGCCTACTTTCCCGAGCGATATGGAGAGCAGCTCATTGCACTTGCGTCGGACATGCTTACGAAGCGGGCTCCGATTCAGAATGCTGTCTTTATCAAGCATCAACTGATCACACACGACAACTTGAAACAGCATTACAGGCGCGAGATGATGAAGGTCAAAACAGATTGAGCGAACTTAGCTGCGATGGCGACCGGAGCGAAGGACAATATCCCACGCGGGCGCGAGTCGAATACTATCCAGGATATTACGCAGCCGGTGTATTCGATCCCGACAGATACTCATTCGAAGTCGCTTATAAAACTTGACAGATTCCGCCAATTTTTGCAGATCGTTGGGTTGGTAGCGAGTCGGCCAGTGTTCAGGAATGTGGCCGGAGGCTAAGATCTCAATTGACGGTAACAGCCGGATAACAGGCCAATAATTTGATTCCTGCCCTACGGCCTGTAGTTAAGAAGGTATATTTTCTTTCAGTTGGTTTTTCTTCAGGAGGCGGGATTCCGCTTCTGACGATGATCTTGGTCGGTCGAAGCCAGAGGCGGAACCTCTGTGAGATACGATCCTCTTTGTCTCAGTGTCAGCCGAACAGGACCAGCTTGCGAGTGACTGGGCAGAAGACTGCGACGAGATCATCTTACGCCGATGCCCGGTCTGTGATCGGGATTCGATCGTTGGTTACGGATGGCGCCGCAAGCAGGCACACGACGAACATCACGACTGGATTTGGATCCATCGCGGCCGCTGCGTTGATTGCGGAATGACCTTTACATTCCTTTTGGTGTTCTCTCTCCCTTACACGCATTACAGTCTGTTGGCGCGCTGTCAGGCACTGTGGCAGCACTTTGTGGAGCACTGTCCATGGGAGAAGGCATTGCCTAAGCTGAAGGACCCGATCGGTTGCCCGATTCCTCCACTGTTCGCCGCTGGTCGAGTGGCCTGGACTCGACCCAACTGGCTCTTTCCTTCCTCAGTCAGACCGTCACCCGTGTGGCTCATTGGCTGGCGCGTGGTCATCAGGCCGATAGCGAAGCTGGGCCATTGCGCTGGATAACTCCGGCTCTCGAAAGCCTCTTGCCTTTGCGT
>Ga0224527_1001713_pt1 | contig 10338 bp, 7 predicted proteins | sample CBST0metaG_FD_179882 | JGI IMG/M metagenome (GOLD analysis project Ga0224527, IMG submission 179882) | Peat soil microbial communities from Stordalen Mire, Sweden - C.B.S.T0 | ecosystem: Environmental > Terrestrial > Soil > Wetlands > Peat | place: Sweden: Norrbotten County, Stordalen Mire... | reverse complement strand
CGCCCAGTTTGCGCTTGTGGGGCTCGGGGTACAGAAGGCCACTACTCATGCAGCATCGGATATCGAGCTGAAGAGCGGCCAAGAGGTAACAATTACCCTGCAGCATCCGATCATCATCAGGACTGAGCTGATAGCTTCCTAGACGAATAGCAATGAAAAATCCCCGTTACTCTCTCATGTCAGTGAGTGAGAAGCGGGGATTTTTTTAACTGCTGATTACGGCTTAAGAAGTGTCATCTGGGTGCGCACTTCGGTTTGTATGGTTTCTGTAGCTGCGCCCTGACCGCCGTTATTGGCGGTGCCGGTTTCTGTCCTTGTCATTCGGCCGATGGAACTGGTAACTGCCCCTGCGTTAATATCGAATTTAGTCAAATAATCGCCGCTGATCGAAGGCCCGGAGTTCTTAGCCTGTCCCATCTGAGTGCCGGCATTGAATGGCTGGGCCGATGTGTACTTTGACTCGATTTGCGCAATCTGTGTCCCATCGTTGTTTGAGACCCCTTTGAGTGTTACATGATCGTCCATCACAACGCCGATACTGGGAAGTGGAACATGATCAGTCCAGGCCTCGTCCGCCGTCACCGGATCCGTCGACAACAGCGGCAGCAACCCCAGGGCATTTGGGTTAACGAAACCAGGAACCGTCGCTTTTCCCGGAGCTGAATTACTGGCGACTATTTTTCCAACAGGGGACAGCACTAGAGTCATTTCTGAAGGAACAAATGATTTGACACTGGACAATGCGATTGGCTGCCCGTTCATTGTGGCGCCAGTTGCCGTGACCTGATAGCGCTCTGTCGCGGCACCGTCTGTCGCGCTCACACTGTCAATTGTCTGCGTTGTGGTTAGATCCACATGAATGTTAATCGGTGTCGTCGGAGGTCCGGATATCATTTTTTCAATAACATCGATTGCGACCGAATAGCGATGCACCTGCCCAACGGTAAATTTGTAGGCGAGTGTAAAAGGCCCGGCTGGATCGGCAGCTGTGCCTGTCGTCGCCAGCGCCGGCGTTGCATCATCCGCAAACAACACCGTCGGATAGCTGCCTGCGAAAGTGCAAAGCAGAGCCGGTATGACAAAATGCAGATGTTTCGTACTTAACCTCATGATATTCTCCAAAGCTACGGTAGCAGCCTAAAATATTCCTTATTGCCGATACTTAGTGTACATTGTTAGTCCTCATTTGAAAACAAAGCGAACGCTCAATGCCACGAGAAAATATGTTAGTATGGCGAAACAATTAAAGCAACCTTACCTAACGTATACCCTATCTGTTCTGGAAGTTCTTAGTACATCGTTACCTCATTAGTAAACTTATCTATAATGTTCGCCCTGATCTCATCTGAATCTTTATGGAGGGGCAGGAAGTCCCTACTTAATTGTTCAAACCCTGACCAATACGGATATTAAACCTGCAATATCCGTCATTTGGGGGATAACGCTAATTTGTACTGAGTAGTAAGATGGTAGCATTGTTCGATTAAGTACATCACCAAAGTTAACTTTCGATGTACGTTATTAAATAGCTCACCGATATGTGAACGGACTCACCGTTGGTCTCTCTATTTCGCAGGAGTTGATTCTGCAGGGGACGGGTGTTGTGTTTAGCTCAAAGTTACTGCACGCGATCACTATACGTTGGGGCAATTTAGGCAAAGGCGCTTCCGAGCGTCGCCCTCTAATGGTTCTGTCTGATTCGAACAGGCTGAGTAAGTTGTTCCGTGCGTTTTATTTAGCCCCGTTTCTTACCATTCTAACTGTTCTTGTCTGGCTCAATGCTGTGGCGGGTGCTGATACCCCCAGCTCATTCAATTTGAGCACGCCATCTGAAGGCTGGATTTTGACCTCACTTTGCCGGGACCGGGCGGGCAGGCTGTGGGTCGGTACTGAGGACCGGGGAGTCGTTTGGTATGACGCCATAGCCAAAACGTGGAAGCAAGCATGTGCGCCAAGCAACTTTGACGACACCAGCGTGTACAGCTTAGCCTGCGATCCACGCGGAGAAATTTGGGCAGGCACTCTCAACCATGGCGTCGCCGGTTTCGATGGTCAGAAGTGGAATTATGAGAGCGAAAGTGATGGTTTGCGCGGCCGCCACATCGTCGGGTTATCGGTTGACAAGCTCGACGGCTCATTGTAGGCTGCCACCGAAAGCGGAATCTCACGGCGCGACATGACAACTGGTGCCTGGACATATTTTCCGCTAATTATTGAAGGCGCAATCGTAGCGCCGACCTGCATGACATTCGATAAATCCGGCACTCTTTATGTCGGGACACAATGTGATGGTCTACTAATCGGATCGCGAGCCGACGGCTACACAAATTGGCAGGATGTTACCGGTCCAACGCAAATGCCGGATCACCCACAAGGCCCTGGCCTCGCATGCTCGATGATTACCTGTATGCTGATCTCGGCGAACGGCGCTCTATGGGTGGGAACGCCTGCCGGATTGTCTTGCAGTAGCGATCACGGCAAAACATGGACACATTACTGCGGTCTTGACTGGCCCGACAAGCAAGGATTACTCCCAGACGCGACGCCTGAGTCGCCGAAGCTCGCAAACAAGGAATTTGATGGCGATACTTTTAAGCTCGGTGAAGATTATGTCACCTGTCTCGCCGAGATGCCGGCAGGTCATTTGTGGATCGGACACAGAGAATGTGCCTGCGATGAGCTCAACATGACAACTCTCAAGCTGGAACTGAGTGGGACGGCAGATACTAATCACACGGTTTACGCCATAGCCATGCTGCCGGTAGGGCACCGTGTGGTTGTCGCGACCTATGGCAACGGCCTCATGGATTTTTCAAGTAGCGGAGCGATGGTTGAGCATGCAGGGAGTATTGATGGAGAAAATAATAATTCTGTTAATAGCGACAATAGCAATATAGTTCAAAACAAATTTAAGCCGACGCCGTGGACGATGCGCGATCGGCTTACAACGCTCCGAAGCATTCCGGCTTCGGCAAACGAGTACAAGCCGTTTGTAACGCCGCTCCCCGATGATTGGATTACCGAGGGCGACTGGCTCGGCCGTTACGGCGGATATTGGGCAGTGCTCGCCGCTACCGTCGCACCTAGCGACTATGTTTGGGGCGCTGCGCCGCACGGCGTGCAATATTGTGCGCAGATGGGGCCGCACCACACGGATGGCGATTCCCTTCGCTACTGGGTGGAGTGGCTCTACTCCGACCAGCGCAGGGTTATGGAGCTGCCCGGGCCTTATTTGCAGAGCAGAATCCTACGCAATGCAACAACTGCGGATATGAGCCGACGAGAATCGGAATGGGATGACCATGCAGAGGCGTATGATCGCTGCTGGTCCGGCTTAAATGTATACATTACCGTCGCTGTGCCGCCCGGCCTGTTCCGTTTGTCTACCTATCATTTGGACAAGGATGGGCATATCGAGCTGAACAATGTATCGCGGGATTACCGGATTTCGATAAGGCAGCATCCGAGCGATGCGGATCTTTCCGATACCAGTACCTTCCAGAGCATGCCGGAGCTTGCGCACGGCAGAATTACCAACTTTTGCGGCGGGGTCTGGAAGAGATTTGCCGTTCGAGGACCAATCGACCTCACTATCGAGATTAACAAAAACTATTCGACCAACACAATAATCTGCGCTGTGACGCTCGATCTTCTGGACGGCAATCCGCCGCCTTATTACCAGACCTTTGCGCAATACGAGAAGCATCAAGAGGCGAGAGCGGATCAGTGGAAGGCCGAAATAGCGCATGGCGGCACCACCGCCAAAGAGACGGCTGAGAAGCCAATTGCCGGTCAGATATTGGATGAGCTGGATAGGCTGAAGTTTTCAAACACCGTGTGGTGGTGCGCTAACAAGGACGAATACTATCCAAGCTTAGTACGTTACTATTCGGAGCAGGCGCGGACAGCGGCGCATAACAAGGCGGAAGAGAAAGCAGCACAGGCGGCATTGGCGAAATGCTACTACGATTGCGCCATTTACGACAAGTCGGAAGCGTCTCTCAAAAACATCGGCATAACCACCGCAAGACAGGTAGAAAAATCCCTTATGTGGGATGGCGTTTCCGGCGAAGGTGATGGTTACAAGGTGGTGTTAGATTATTTGGAATCCCGACGCACGAAGACGCCGGACGGGAACAGGAGCGAGCGATGATTGCTCAAATTGAAGAAACCACACACGTCAGCATGGTTAGCGCCACGGGCTAACCGCAGGCAGAATCGACAGTTAACAATAATAAAACTGACTCTAGACAAATTTTGGAAAACAATATAACCAATGAGAACTAAACTGATACAAGTTCACGCCACGCAGTTTTGCGCATACCTAATAATTTTCCTTGTGCTACTGGCTACGAGCACGAGTTCGTCTTGGACCTATGCTGACAACCTTCCTGGTTTCCGCCTTGAGCATATATATTCCTGCGGCGACGGGCATCTGTGGGCTTTGGCTGATTACGAAAAGGACTATGGACTTTTCGAATCGTCCGACTTAGGTGTTACGTGGACAATAAAAACTCCACATTCATTGATAAAGCCATCACAGGTTGCAAGAGGCTGGAGCGGTTCCAACCACGACGCCGCAATTTATTTTGTAAATTCACGCGTCGGATGGATAGTAACCCACAGTCCGGGTCCGAATCCCGTATTTTATGTATATTCAACTACGGACGCCGGAGGCTCATGGCGGACCAGCCATTTTCGACTGCCCGCAGCCAGCGGCGGAGACCAGACATTTACCTCATTTTCAGATGAGAAGCATGGAGCGATCTTATTCGTTGGCGAATTCGGAGAAGGGCGTCTGGACAAGTTCATTTTCACGACTTCAGACGGCGGCGACGAATGGATGCTTAGGTCTGATACAAGTTCTCAGGCAGATGTTTCCCACTTACCAAAAAATGATTCACCAACAGGAATCGCCTGCGCTTCCGCATCCACCATCTGGATTAGCGAATTTTGTCAAAACGACAAAACTTTGGCACCATTGTTTAAGTCTGAAGATAGTGGCTCAGATTGGCACACTCAGGTTCTAGATATACCGAAAAAACTGCTTACATCATATACCAATGTTTACGCGCCGCATTTCTTTGGCAAGGGCAGTCAATCCGGCGTTCTGGCAGCCCAATACGTTTCGAACGACTTGCTGACTACGGAAGTGCAGCTATTCGGCACCAGCAATGCCGGTGCCTCATGGCAGCCGACGCCCCTGCTTCGAGTGCCCGACGGGACATCGACCCTCGATTGGTGCAGCTTTGATCGCGAGCGCATTTGGATAATTGACGGAGACGGCAATGTCCAGTACACGAGCGATGGTGGAGCAAGCTGGACTAAATATAATCCCAATGTTTCATTTAGAATGCCATCGTCGAACCTGGAAGTGTACGCCGTCTCAGCCCAGGATCTTGTCGTATTGCGAACGGGATCAGAGCTGGTTAATAAAAAATTGTACTTCACGTCGACGCTATTCGAGTCTGTCGATGAAGGTCAAAAATGGCGTCAATCGTTTGATATTTCACAATTAATTCCGTTTACAAACGAATAAAAAGAAGCTAAGAAAATTATTCGTACGATTTTTAAGATGCCCTTTATCTACAACTCGACACTTTCGAGTTTTTCAAAGCCACAATCGACCAAGATGGAGAATTTACATGTATAGAAACAGTATGCGGCGGATTAGGTGTCGATACAGACACGAGCAGTGGTACTGGTGCCTGGTGACCCGGGAGAGGATGTGTCGAGACGACAGCATATCAAAATCTTAAACATGACATCTAATAATGGATGATCCTCGGAATCATTGGCCAAGTATGGGATAGGCTGGCGAAAGTTAGACAAGGGCTCTGGTCTCATTAAGAAGAGAACAGGGCCTCTTACCATTCAGCTATTTAATCGCCGACGCTCTTTTTCGTCAAAGCCCCTGAATGCGGTCAGCTGTAAATCTTGACTTGTTTTCGGATTAGTGGTAATCTATCTACGATATAATTAGTCGGAGATTGTCTTGTGTCGGGGCAACGGAGCATGATGAAATTATTTGTTAGGATTTTGGCGATTGCATTGATTGTCGGTGTCTTTGTCTGGCAGGCTGTTACTGCACATGGTAACCCGGACCCGTCTTCAAGGGGGCTCAATCATTGGTCGCAAATTCTAAGCAGCGGAGTACTTGTCTTCCGCGAGGGGCTTGAGGCCATACTTGTGCTTGCCACTGTGACTGCCGGTATGGCGCGTACCGGGCGCACCGATTATATTAAGGCTGTTCCAATTGGTGCCGCCCTCGCTTTTGGCGCAACCGTTATTACCTGGTTTCTCGTGATTGACCTCCTTAAAGTTGTCAACGCTCCGGAACTAAGCCTGCAGGCGGGAACAGGACTGCTTGCTATAGTTGTACTGCTGGTGGTAATGAACTGGTTTTTTCACAAAGTATATTGGACCGGATGGATCGGAAATCTGAACGAGCGCCGACAAAAGCTGCTCGAGGCGACGTCGGACGCCGGCGCTAAGACATTTATCGGCCTTGCCTTGCTGGGCTTCGCGGCGATTTACCGCGAGGGGTTTGAGGTAGTGCTTTTTCTGCAAAACCTGCGCCTTAGCGCCGGGGCCGGGGTAGTTCTGCAGGGCACATCAATTGGTCTCGGCCTGACCCTTCTCGTCGCTGCGCTTACCTTCGGCGCTCAAAAGAAGCTTCCATATAAGAAGATGCTGATTGCAACCGGGATAATGCTCGGGTTTGTACTGCTGGTGATGGTGGGGGAAGAGGCACAGGAGATGCAGCAGGCTGGCTGGATCGGGACAACGACACTTCACGTCAGCATGCCGGCCTGGCTGGGAGTCTGGTTTTCCGTTTTTCCGACTGTACAAACCCTGGCCGCGCAGGCTGTGGCCGGGCTTCTAGTTATCGGATCCTATGTCGCCGCGCAGCATATGCGCATGGTAAAACCCCGCAACAGGATGCAGACTCAATAAATTTCAGCCTGTTTCGAACGTCGGGACGGGAACGGTATTGCTGCTTAAACTGTTAAATCCGCCGACAATCCTTCGAGACGGCGACGTAAAATGAACAACCTTCGCCATGGCAGAGATTATGCGGCGTGCAGCCGACAAGATTAGGCTCAGGCTGAGTAGTTACGATAGAACAATATGTAATAATATTATATAAAAATATGGTAACAACACGAACATTACCCCAATCGGTCGCAAATGGGGGATCACATGACGACGCTAACACACTCAACCTGCACTTTCGATGGATAATTCTGATTGGTTTAATTACCGCATCGATCATGGAGGTTTTGGATACGACCATCATTAATGTTGCCCTCCCGCAAATGGCGGGCAATCTGAATGCTACGACGGACGAAATCGCGTGGGTCTCTACCGGCTATATTCTCTCAAACGTTGTCGTTCTGCCAATGACCGCATGGCTTTCAGATCGGTTTGGACGGAAGCGGTACCTTTGCTTTTCGATTCTTTTGTTCATTGTTGCCTCATTTTTCTGCGGTACATCAACGACACTGATTCAGCTTGTTATGTGGCGAATTATGCAGGGAGCGGGAGGCGCGGCGCTGCTGTCCACTGCACAGGCAACCCTCCGCCAAGTATTCCCTAAAGAACAACAGTCCCTGGTGCAGACACTGTTTGTCCTCGGTATCGTTGTCGCCCCGACTGTCGGCCCTACCCTTGGCGGTGTGATTACCGACAATTATCACTGGTCGTGGGTTTTCTTTATCAATATCCCGATTGGCCTTGTCTCGTTCGCCCTGGTGTACTTCTTCCTGCACGACACACAGGACAAAAAGAAGGTGGGGGCTATCGACTATATCGGTATTCTTCTGCTTACTGTCGGGCTGGGATCTCTGCAATATGTTCTTGAGGAAGGCGAGCGCTACGACTGGTTTGATTCCGTCGGCATTGAGCGCCTAAGCATTCTTGCCGCAGTAACCCTGGTTGCCCTGATTGCTTGGGAACTCTCGCCGCGTAATTCGCACCCTATTGTGGATTTCAGGGTGCTGAAAAACAGATCGTTTACTGCCGGTCTGGTTCTGTTTCTCGCACTGGGGTTCGGACTGTACGGTGGAATCTTTATCTTCCCACTGTTTACACAAAATGTACTTCAGTTTTCACCCACTGAAACCGGCCTGGTGCTGCTGCCGGGAGGACTGGCGACTGCTGTCTCCGCGATGCTCTGCGGCCGTTTACTCTCGCTCCCCGGCAAAAAGGTGGATCCTCGTTTGCTGATTTTGTTCGGCGTAATATTGTTCCTGTGGTCGATGTGGGATTTGGGGCATCTGACGGTTATGAGCGGTGAAGCCGATACGCGGCTTGCATTGATCATTCGTGGATTTGGCCTCGGATTTCTCTTTACGCCAATTAACAATGTGGTCTTTGCGGCTCTTCACGGCCCGGAAATTGCCCAGGGATCGTCATTTATTAACCTGTTTCGCCAGCTGGGAGGCTCTTTTGGTATTGCTGTTCTTAATACCTATATCACGAACATGGAGCGCTTCCATCGTTACGACCTGGTAACAAATTTGTCGGCGACGAATACACAATATTCTCAGCGGCTGCAGGGTCTGTCGGGAACATTGATAACGCACGGATACAGTATTCCAATTGCGGCTAAAGCGGCGGTCGGTATTGTGAATGCGCAGGTACAGCGGCAAGCGGCAGTCATGTCTTTCAACGATGGTTTCTTACTGCTCGGAGCGTTCTTTCTTCTTGCTGCCCCGGCGATTTTGCTGCTAAAAGTGGGCAACTCTGCGCCTCCTGCAGGCGCTGGACATTAGTAGTAAATTGCCCGCTCTCCGCTGGTAAGGCGGAGAGCTCCTCAGTCTCTGTCTATTTTTTCGCGGTTTGTACGGTACCGCCTCCAGTAGTAGTTGTTGTTTTGGTTGCCACAGTAGGCGAACCTGTGCTATGGGTTTGATGGTGCTTAGCAGCCTTATGTTTGGCTACCGCCGCAGCGGAAAAGGTGACAGTAGCACTGGGAGTTGCCTCTGTGCTGGACGGAGCCGCCGCGGTTGCGTTGGCTGTAGATGTTGATGTTGTAGGCACCGTTAAAGCGGTGCCGGTTGTCGATGATGATGTAGAAACTTCAGGTAGTGCAGTTGTACTTGATGAAACCAATCCAATTGCCATAATCTCGTTCGCTCCTTGCTGTCGACAAACTCATTATCGGAAGTCTCCAAAGATTCCAGTAGTATTAGTAGCGTAATCTCAAAAAAGACTAGTAATTTTATCGTCCTTCGCCCGCTGCTGAACCTTGGACTTTAACAGGTCTTTCTTTTGTCTGGTTCACGGAAAAGCATCATAAGAAACGGTTGGTTTATGATTAACTACCTTGAGTAATCGTTTAATTACATTCGGAAATGGTTATGCTGTGATTATCTTAACTTTACAGGGAATCACGCATAATGGATGGAACTGAAGTTGTCGACATTGTGGATGAGTTTGATTGGGTAGAGCCTGCAGCAGATGCGCTGTCGGATGCGGTTAAGACGACTATCGAGAAAACTGGCGGCTTCTCGGCTCCTCTTGAAAACTTCCTTCGCGGCACCTGGCTTGGTCATCCGCTGCACCCTGTGCTTACTGATATTCCGATTGGGGCGTGGACAGTTGCCGCGGTATTCGATACAGCGGAGATTCTGGGCTGCAAAGGCACTGAGGCGGCAGCGGATGGCGCTGTCGCGATAGGGCTTGTCGGCGCAGCGGCTTCCGCGATAACCGGCCTTACCGATTGGTATATTCTGCGCCCTGGCTCGAAGGCTCGCAAGATCGGCACACTTCACGCACTCCTTAATATCACCGGCACTGTTTTCTACGGCGGTTCCTTGATTCTTCGTAAATCGAAAAAAAGAGGTTTTGCCAGAGTCTTATCAGCGATAGGCTACACGCTAGTGGGATCATCGGCATTCCTCGGCGGCCTGCTGGTATTCGGTCAAAAAATAGGTGTTGACCACGCCCCGCGGGAGGGCTTTTCAGACGGCTGGGTTTCAGTGCTGCCGGAAATCGAGCTAGTCGAAGGTAAGCCGCAATGCTCAAAGGCGGGAGAGATCGAGATAGTGATTGTCAAATCACATGGAAAGATTTTTGCGCTGGCCAACAGCTGTTCGCATATGGGCGGCCCGCTGTGCGAAGGGGAAGCAAAGGACGGCAGCATTACCTGCCCGTGGCATGGCTCAAAGTTTGATATGGCTACCGGCAAGGTGATGGGCAGCCCTGCCACTTTCCGTCAGCCCGCCTTCGACGTTCGTGTAATCGAAGGACGGGTTGAAGTAAAGGCATCGTCATAGCAGCCTGTCGCTGCCTATTCGATGAGCTAGCGGTTACTGCCGCACCAGACTAACC
>Ga0224527_1001704_pt1 | contig 10377 bp, 5 predicted proteins | sample CBST0metaG_FD_179882 | JGI IMG/M metagenome (GOLD analysis project Ga0224527, IMG submission 179882) | Peat soil microbial communities from Stordalen Mire, Sweden - C.B.S.T0 | ecosystem: Environmental > Terrestrial > Soil > Wetlands > Peat | place: Sweden: Norrbotten County, Stordalen Mire... | reverse complement strand
CAGCAAGGCATCGCAGCCCAGGTCTTCAACGCCATTCGCCACATCAACGTCCGCATGATTTCCCAGGGCGCAAGCGAAATCAATATGAGCTTCCTGATCGAGGAGGAGGACGCCGAAGAAGCCGTGCGCTCGCTCCATGCCGCCTTTTTCCAGAATCCCGACCCCTCCATCTTCGACGTGGAAGCAAGAAAGCCAGCGAGCAGCTAATCGCTGACGCTAACAGTTGTCAGCAATTAACTAGGTCTTTGACCGCTTGTTTATGCACCATCTTCCGTGCCCCATCCTTTCGCCTTTTTCCTGGCGAAAGGGTGGGAGACCACAAAAGCTGGCTATCAACCGTTTCAAGTTGAAGTTGTCCGCTGTTAACAAGAAAGCCAGCGAGCAGCTAATCGCTGACGCTAACAGTTATCAGCAATTAACTAGGTCTTTGACCGCTTGTTTATGCACCATCTTCCGTGCCCCACTCTTTCGCCTTTTTCCTGGCGAAAGGGTGGGAGACCACAAAAGCTGGCTATCAACCGTTTCAAGTTGAAGTTGTCCGCTGTTAACTGGAGCGTGTTTCAAAATTCGGCTTTGTAACAGGGCACGATCAGGGTACCCTCTGGGTCGCGCGCGGTAAGAGCCGTAGAATCGATGTGGCTTTTACAGGCTGCGGAAAAAGGCATTTTGGGGAGCAAGAAGCGTCAGGGCACGACTTGAGTCGTGCCGAAAGTGTTGCAATTTAGGATGGGCTTCAGCCCCTGAGGGATGCTTTTCGGAGGCACGGATCAAGTCCAAACCTTTTTCCGCAGCCAGTTTAGCTCCCGAGGTACGCTTTCCACCAATGCCCCTGAAGCCCGAGTCACAGGAGGCCGTTTATGAGCACCAATCCATCTCAACGCGCTCTGGAACTTTTTTCGCAGAACTATAATTGCGCCCAGTCGGTTTATGCCGCCAGCGCCATAGGCACAGGTCTCAGCGAGACGCAGCGTCTGGCGCAGGCCGCGCCCTTCGGCGGCGGTGTAGCGCGCCAGGGAGAAATCTGCGGAGCCCTCACCGGCGCGCTGATGGCTCTGGGAGAGTTTCACACAGAAGCCCTGACCGCCGATCGCGCTGCCACGCAGGCACTTCTCTACGCACGCGCGCAACAACTGATCGAGGCCTTCCGCAAGGCGCATGGCGCGGTCACCTGCCGCGAACTGACCGGTTGCTCCCTCTCCGCAGAAGCTGGACATCGCGCCTTCAAGGAAACCGGCGTGCGCGAAAAAGTCTGCGTCAAGCTGGTTGCCTTCGCCGCCGAGCAGGTAACGAAGCAAATGGCTGAAGTTTCTTCACAAAAGTGATCATGCGTCGTTCCAGAGTTAGTAACTGGAGTTAGCGCCATGTTTCTGAAGAGTTAGTGGCGCGTTTCTAAAGAATTGGCGTCATGTCTCTAGGTTTCTGACCGCTTGTTTATGTACCATCTTCCGTGCCCCATCCTTTCGCCTTTTTCTTGGCGAAAGGGTGGGAAACCTCGAACCTGAAGATACAACTTCAAGCTGTCAGCGACTTGGCGTTCATTGCATGAATGCTGTCATCCTGAGCGAAGTTTGGCGCGTCTTTTGTGTCAAACGCAGTCGAAGGACCTGCATTTATGGATGCCGGAATCGTACCAAACAGTTAGGTGTCCCATCCTTGGCGCAGTCTCATCGCGCCAAGGATGGGAAGCCACAAAGCTAACCGTCAACCGTTTCAAGCTGCAAGCGATGCTTGCTGATAACTACCGGAGGCCCCATGCATATTCTCGTTCTAGGTAAAGGAAAAACAGGAAGTCTGGTCGCAGATGTCGCGCGCGAGCGCGGCCACAGTGTGCGCGCGCTCGACGTCACGGAAAACGAGCACGCTTCCGCTCTCACCGCGCCCAACCTTTCCGGCGTCGATGTTGTTATCGACTTCACCGCTCCCGGCGCAGCCCTTGAAAACATCCGCGCCGTGCTCTCTCTCGGCAGCCGCATCGTCGTCGGCACCACCGGCTGGTACGAACACCTCGACGAGTTGAAGTCCCTCGCTAAGCAGCGCGGTGCACTTCTCTATGGCACCAACTTCTCCATCGGCGTGCAGAAGCTCTTCCGCCTCACCGCCGAGTTGGCCCGCCTTGAGGGCTACACATTCACAATCGACGAAACCCATCACGTCTCCAAGCTCGACGCCCCGTCCGGCACGGCCATCACACTCCAGCAGATTGTCGAAGCCGCCCAGCCCGGAGCCAATGTCACCATCACGTCTCACCGCGTCGGCGACGCCAAAGGCGAGCACCTCGTTACGGCCACCAGCGACGTGGACATTCTTGAGATTCGCCACAACGCCCTCAGCCGCCGCGGCTTTGCTCTGGGCGCAGTCCGCGGTGCCGAGTGGCTCGCAGCAAAATCCGGTGCCTGGGACTTCCGCGAAATCTTCGATCAGTTGTAACGCAGGACCTGTCAGTTTTGCTTCGTTGACTTTTCCTTTGCCCTACAGATGCCGTGCTATCTCGCCCTTCGCCTTTTTTCTGTCGAAGGGTGGGTGGGCACGTCCCTTCCTGCGCCGCAAATTCTCCCGTAGAGTTTGTGAGTTTTTTGAATTATCGCGTTTATTTGGCGCGTAAGTCATTTGTTTTCTGAAGCAGATTTTGCAAGAAAACAAAAAATTCACAAACTCGTAGGGAGAACACGAAAATAGCCCAGGGTGGAGCAGAGCGAAACCCTGGGTCAGAGTTTCCACCCCAGTCCCCGTCCCGTAGGGCCGGGTCGAAATCTCCGCTCAATTTCCGCGAACTCGCTGACCTGCTGTTTTGCAGATAATTACCCGTAATAGGTGCAGACTTGAAAGTAGAGGACGAGGCGCGGGAAACAACCATCCACTGTCTCAGCCAGCAACCCCATGCAAAACAATGTCGCAGCCATTTCCGACGATTCTCCCCGCCGTATGCAGGCTTGGGCAGCCAAACGCGATGGATTAATATCCAAAACAGCACGTATCTTTTTGAAGCGCGTCCCGGAAGCCCGCGTCCTGCGCGGGGATTTCTCATTCCAAGCAAAAAATACCCCCCTCCCCCCCCCAAGTTTCTGTGTTTCTGTGAATCTGCGTTTCTGTGAATCTGCGTTTCTGTGAAACTGTGCATCGTTTGAAGAGCCGCTTTCAACCGCACGCAACCTTGCTCAGAACGTAGCGGCAGTACAGTTTTATTGGCTTTACGGAATCAGACGCAGGGCGCGCCAGCAAGAAGGGTATATCAAAAAGATAGTCTCCGGCTCACAAGCGAACCGGAGACTATTTGCAATCTATCGTTCTTTAGTCGTTGTCCTTGGGCTTGGTCAGCGAATTGTTGGCTTTTTCCTTTTCGAGTTCCTTCTGGATCGCGGGCGAGTCGTCCATGTCGAGCAAAGCAGCGGCTTCTTCCTTCGTCTTTGGCTTGGCAATGCGAGCCTTGGCCGGGTCGAAAACGCGCTTGTCGGATGGAAGCGCAACAAACGGCTTCTTGTCTGTCTTGGTGTCAAAGATGCCTGTGACCTGACCGGCCAAAGCATCTTCCAGGTTCATCGGCTTCAGTCCCAGCAGTTCGTTGATGGTGCGCGTAATCGAACCCATGCTGGTGTGCTGGTGCGATACCGAACCGGGCTTGACCCAGGGACTAAGCACCATCAAGATGCTGCGGTGCGCGTCCACGTGGTCCAACCCGTCCTGCGCGTCGTCTTCGGTTACAAACATCGCGGAATCCTTCCAGATGGAAGTCTTCGACAGATACTCCACGATGCGGCCCAATGCCAGGTCGTTATCGGCCACATAGGAAGCGCGGTACGGATAGCCATCGGCAGACCGAATGCCCATCGTATGGTCACCCGGCAGTCGAATAACAATCAGCGCCGGAACTGTGCCCTTTGCCAGCCTGCGGCTGAAGTCGCGCTCAAACTCGTCAGCCCGGAATTGATCGGGGATGCCGAGGTTGAACGTCGGATAGCGGCGATCGACAGACTCGAAGATCGGCCGGGAAACAGGAGAATTAAAGAACAGCCTTTGGCCTTCCGGCGCAGAGCCGTTGATCTCGTCCGACCCTTCAAGTTCCAGGCCTTCTCCGTAGTCAAGTACGCCCTTGCCCTCCGCAACAATGTGCTCCCATATCGCGCCAAACTGCGGCTGATCCTCAGGCATCGGTCCGTCATTTCCGCCGTAGGCCGCCTTCCGGCCCGGCTCGTTGGCAAAGATGTCGCTATGCCGGCGGCCAGAGTAGGTCGATGTCCACGCTGTGTTGAAGAGCGGCGCGGGATTGATGCCAACCACCCAGCGATGTCCGTCACTTGACACCTCGCTGTCCACGTAGAAGTTGTCGCTCATGGCATACCGTGCAGCCAGCGCATGCAAATTTGGAGTGACCTTCAGATGTGTCGCGGACTTATCCTCCGCAGCCCAGCCATCTATGCCGTAACGGCTCAGTGTGGGATCGCCGTTGATTCCGGGAACATCGCCCAGCACCTCGTCAAATGTACGATTTTCACGAATAACCAGGAAGCAATGCTTGAGCCGGGGCATCGGCGTGCGGTCTTTGCTATCCGCCGTGTTGACGGCAACCACTGTCTGCGTCAACTCCTCGCCGGCGGGAAGATCTGCCAGCGTGATCACGCTCAGACTGCCCAATTCGAGTGAACCGATGTACGTGGGCTGTTTGGGATCATGCAGGTTGCCAGCATTCGGTCCCGTGCCTTTGCCCTTGGTATTGACCGCGTAAAGCGTTTTGCCGTCCGGCGACAGCGCTACGGCCGAAGGATTCCAGCCGACCGGAATGTGCTCAACCACTTGGAGTGTCGCTGCATCAACCACGCCGACTGCGGCAATGCCAGACTCCGCCACATAAACGCGACCGTCTCGCAACACCAAGCCGCTGGGCATGACGCCACGCAGAAGCCGGCCTCTGCTGTCCTTGAAGCGCGTCCCAGTGAAGGGCGTCAACTCTGTCTGCGCCAGCACGCGGCTTCCATCTGCACTTACCTTCGCAAGCGCATCGTCATGTGAAAGAGCAACATAAACCGCCTTGTCATCAGCCACAACGCCGGTTGGAGCAGCGCCGCCCACAGTCTGCCCGACGACTTCGCTGATTCTTGCGCCAAGCCGCAGCTTGGCAGTGATCACCGGATGCTCACTGTTGCGCACATCGTATGTCCACAATGAGCTGCCACGAACAGAGTTCGCGTCGCCCAGGCCTGGAATCTTCTTGCCCTCGGCTACCGCACCTTCGCTCGCAGCCTTGGACGGAAATCCGAAGGGCGGGAAGTGAAGTCCCGTGCCCAGTTCATTCTTCTGATCCGCGCCAGGAATAAGCGTGTACTCGAACAGCCCAGTATTGGTGACGTAAAGCTTTTTGCCATCGGGAGAAATTGCCAGGCCAAACGGATAGGTGCCGGTCGGAGCCTGCGCAATGCGCTGGAGTTTGGCTGCATCAATAATCACAACGCGCCAGTTGGCTTGGTCGAGAACATAGAGGGTTTTGCCATCGGCAGAAACCACAACCGTAGCCGCAAAACTGGACTTGAAATCCTTTTGTTTCGGTGCGCCCGATCCGTACGCTGCTATCGGACCGTCCAAAGTGGCCTCGCCGACAGGCGTCATGTCGCTGCTCCGGTAGACGCGAATCTTACCTGAATCTCCCGTGGCGACATAAAGCAAACTTCCGTCCGGCGAATAGACAAGACCGGCGTGGGCCTCGATGACCGGATCATTGTTGCGCCCCGCCGGCATCTGATTGACTGTGGGGTTTGCATTGGTTGGCCCGGTGATCACATTGAGAGCGGTCGGCCATCCGATTGATGGGACGACGATCTGAGCGCCGTCTGGCCGAACAGCCAAGGCGAATGGATAGGGAGCCACGGATATCCAATTGCCTGCCGGATGAATCTCCCGGCCGTCAGGCAGGATGGAGGTTACACCGGTCTTGGCAAACATAATCGGAGTAAACGCCAGAACTGCAGCACAGAAAGTTGAGACTATTTTTAAAACGCGCATAGTGCCTAAAATTCGGCCTAAAGCTGAAGAATATTCTCCCCAATGTGATATCTTTCTCATGGTCTTCATAATCCTTGGCACGGAAAAAACTATGGCGGCGGGATTCCTCCCACCGCCATAGTTTAAATGATAATTCTCTTTAAGAACGCCAGATTAAAAGGTATATGCGATTCGAACACGAATCGTGCGAGCCGTTTGATAGGAATACGGCTTACCGTAGGTACTGTTCACAAGTACATTTCCCTCGTTAAAGAGGGCTTGGTAATCGTACTTATGCGTTAGGGTGTAATAGTCGATAGAGTCTCCAGACGGGAAAATTGCAGACCCCTGGTTAGCAGAGTTAATTTGCGAATAGACTCTCGTCGCCACCCGTTGATTGAAGAGATTAGTCACAATCGCTTCAAAGTTGATTGCATGTCCCCTGTCATCAATGGAAAATGTGTGATGTAAGTTGCCATCAGTCTGCAAAAAAACGTCGGTGCGCTTGTCGGAGACCTTGCCCCATATGGCAAAACCGTTGGCGTCGGTGCTGACATCAACCCACTTGCCACGGCCTTCCACATAGACTGGATACCCGCTGGGTTCACCCACATCCGCGTAGGAGCTAAGAGGACTGCCGGAGAAGGCTTGCTCAAAGATTCCCAAGCCAGTCGAATGCTTGGAGTTCCAACGCTTCCGGTAGGAGCCGTCGATCTTCAAAGCATGAGGACGATCAGTAGCCAGATTGCCGTTGGCGGAGCGGCCATAGGCATCATACTCGAAGTAAGGTTCATCGAAGGAGCGGTTATCGTTGGCACTTTCACGGCCGCCTTCTCCGCCGTCAGCGATGTCGGTATTGGTAAGGCCAGAGTAGTTACCACGCAACCGGCTATAGGTGTATGAAATGTTGCCCTGAAATCCACGGGAATACTGGTGCTTCAGTAAAAACTCGATGCCATCGTAGCTGCGGGCTGCTTTGATGTTTGTCGAGCAGGCGCTGCAACCTGTAATGTACCGGTCGATGCCTTCGCCAGGGTTAACAATACTGAAGGTTTCGTTACCGTCCGCATCGAGAATGCCAGCGTCTTCGATAATATGATCAAGACGGCGGCGGTCCCAGCGGCTAGTCAGAACCCACTGCGGATTGATCTGATACTCAAAGCCGAAGGTGGTCTCGTGCTGGCTGTAGGGCTTCAGATTGGGGTCTACTGTTTCCAGAGCACTGGCGCGATAGTTAAGATTTTCAATAAAGCGAACAGTAGAAGGAACTCCGCCGCTGAAGTTGGCATCGCCGGTTCCCGAGCAATAGTGCCCATTGCTGGCATAGGCAGGAACAATCGACGAATAGTCCGTTGTATCCAAAGCGTACCAGCAGTCATGCCAGAAAGCGCCGCCGAACGAGTCAATGGCCACACTCAGCTTCATCTGATCGTAGAACTTACCGTAGCCTGCGGAAACCTTCAGCTTATCCTTGCCGAACACATTCCACGCCACACCAGCACGAGGACCAATCTTATTTGCCCAGCCAAAGTCGATTGGATTCGAAGTAGCTTTCATATTCGGATAGGCGGGCAAATACTCCTTGTCGAAGCGGACGCCCAAGTTAACAGTCAGATCGGGACGAACCTGCCAGTTATCCTGCACATAGAAGCCGTGGTTGTAGCTCTGAGCAGCGCCGCTGACGCCGTAATCACGAATACGCAGGATGCCGTCAAGACCACGGCAATAGGAACTTCCTCCACCCGCTGTGCCATACGAGGTTAAGTTGGTAGCCTCAATGGATGCGCAGTTTGTACTGCCTTGATCGCCAGATACCGTGTGTGTCTGGCCTGGATAAACGCGCGTATACGGGCCGTTGTAGCCCTCGTTGATGTTGTTGTAAAGATGATTCAGGCCATACCCAAATTTGAAATCATGGGTGCCAAAAAAGGAACTCTTAAATAACTCGATATCTTGTGTGAACTGGTCATGCTTCGTGGCGTTATAGGAATAGATCGAGTCCAATGCCGCCGTTTGATAGCCTGCCGGCTGATCAAGGTCTGTTCCCTCTAAAGAACTACCTTCCAGATCAGTCAAATAAGTAGTTGCACCGCCCGATGTGACGTAGGCAGCATTGTTCCAGTAGTAAACCGGAGCGGTGGCCCAACCGCGATCACCATAGTTATTGAAGAAGTGGCCAAAACGGGTCGTGGAGAACAACTTCTGCGAGATGGTAATATCAGCGCCCACATTGACGTTCTGATTGGGCTGAGCTGTACCGATACCGCCTGGAAAAGCAGATACGCCCGACGACACACTGGAGTTAACCAAACCGTTAATCGAGTCGGCGTTTGGAAGTTGATTGCCGATTGACCGATAGTACTGGGTCAGCCATGTGGCGAAAACACGGATACGCGAGTTGACAGCCCCGTCCAAACGCGTATTGAAGTAATAACGATCATTGCTGGAATAAAAGGTCTGATTGCCCGTAGAGCTGCCAAAATTGACCTCGCGACGATTTGTATAGAAGTCTGGCGCAAAGGCAACATTCGCCCATAAACGATTTTTTAAAATTGGACCGCCAACCTGGCCTCCCGGTTGGACCGAACGATAATAATCTTTCTTGGCAACATAGGTCTGAACAGACGTATCGAATCCGTTATAGGAGGATGACTGGTCTGTTCCAGGCGTATAGTTGCTGTTCGGATCGTAGCGTAAAGAACCGTGCGGTACCGGATCGAAGTAATCGGCATTGAAGTAGTTAAAGAAGGTTCCATGCCACCGGTCAGATCCTTTTTTCAAGACAACATTGACTGTGCCGCTCATCGAACCCTGATACTGGGCTTCAATGCCAGATGTCTTGACTTGAACTTCCTGCGTAAACTCAATTGGCACATTGGCGATTGAGGTCCCGTTGACTACCGAAGCAGTCTCTTGGCCTTCAATAAGATAGGAGTTTTCGGCATTCGCGCCGCCGTTGATTTGATAACCGCTGTCTTGCAGGGGTTCTGTACGAGCTGACGGTGCAAGTGTAATAAGCGATTGATACGAAGAGCCGTGCGGAAGTGTTTCAATCACTTCAGCGTCGATGTTGGTCAGAGCGTGGGTTGCGGTCTGTTCGATGAGGGCCTGCTCCGCAGAAACCTCAACAGTCGTTCCCGTCACACCGATCTTCAGGCTGACATCCAACGTAGGATAACGCCCGATGCCAATCGAAATATTCTCCGCCCTCGCTGTATCAAAATCGGGAGCTTTTACGGTAAGAACATAGGTGCCCGGGGGAAGGTTGATGAATTTATATTGACCAGCATTGTTGGTGTCCTGCTGTTTGCTTCCGATCAAGGCGCTGCCGTTTACTTCCACTTTAGCGCCAACCACAACCGCACCGGAAGGATCCTTGACGGTTCCACTCAGGCCACCGGTTGTTTCCTGTGCTGAGGCTTTCATCTGGAACAGGGCTGATCCTGCTAACATAGTAATCATCAAAAACGCCAGCAGTGCTACTCCGTAAAATCGCAAAGTTGCAAAGAGATATCGCCGTAAATGTATCTCTAGTGTTTGAAGGTGTTTGAAGGTGTTTGAAGGTGTTTGAAGGTGTTTGAAGGTGTTTGAAGGTGTTTGAATGAATATGGCTGCAACATCTGATTTTCCCCCTTATGGATTTTTACTTTTGTGCTTGTGATTACACGTAGCGCTCGGCGCAGGAAGAAAATACAGATATCCTTAAGCCTGAACACTTGATATTTTTTGTACTCTGAGGATGGAAGAAACGACTTTCCTTCGCTGCAAAATGCAGGAAAGAACTATTTCTGAAAAACGCTAATATATAGGCAGACAACAGCGCATGATCATGCATGGCAATAGGCATGAATAACTAGAGCAATAGACCTTCAACTTGCCTACATTCCTTGTCATAGCGTTGTCCTCTTGTAATATTGTCTTGCAATTAGTGTGCCATTGCATTGCGCGTGTTCAGTCTAAACGCCGGATTTAATGTGCCATTGCACCTAAATCATTTATTTTCAAATATATTTAATACGATTTATCTGCACATTTTTTCGGTTGTTAAAAATATCCACCCCGCCTCTTCTATGAAATATTCTATTTTTGGAAGCAACTTGATTATTTTATGTATTTTTAGTTCATCATTCGCTGGTACCGTCGAGGGTGCAAGCTTCTTGAGCGCCGGGTGCCCTATCCTTTCGCTTTTTTCCTGGCGAAAGGGTGGGAAAGCACAAACCTCAACCGGGGGCCTTGTCCTTCCAGGTCCCCGCAGACGGAGTGTTCCACAAAGCTGTTAGCCACGGGCATTTACTCTCCTTGATCCACAAACGCCGTATTTCCCACTCTCGTTGATCCACACATGCTCCGTGCCCCATCCTTTCGCCTTTTTTCTGGCGAAAGGGTGGGAAAGCACACCCCTTACCC
>Ga0224527_1001702_pt1 | contig 10384 bp, 5 predicted proteins | sample CBST0metaG_FD_179882 | JGI IMG/M metagenome (GOLD analysis project Ga0224527, IMG submission 179882) | Peat soil microbial communities from Stordalen Mire, Sweden - C.B.S.T0 | ecosystem: Environmental > Terrestrial > Soil > Wetlands > Peat | place: Sweden: Norrbotten County, Stordalen Mire... | reverse complement strand
AGCCCCAATGTGCAAGCGCCTCCCTCATCGATCTGGCCGCCCCTGCCGCAGGCGGCCTGGAGCGACACCTGCGCCACGCTTCAGCTCTGGATGCAGATTGTCGGCAAAGTCCGGCTGGCGCTCACGCCGCCGTTGAATCACACCTGGAACGTCACGCTCTACCCCACGATCCGCGGCCTCACCACCATGCCCATGCCCCATGGCGCTCGGATGCTCCAGATCGATTTTGACTTTTTGGATCACTCCGTAACAATCCAGAGCGATGACGGCGCGCGCCGCAGCATTGCGCTCAAGCCAATGACGACGGCCGAGTTTTATCGGCGAGTAATGGAGGCGCTCGACAGCATTGGCCTGCCCGTACAAATTTGGCCCATGCCAGTCGAGATTGCATCGCCCATCCGCTTCGATCAGGATGAGGTCCATCGCGCGTATGACCCCGAATTTGCCCAGCGATTCTGGCGCGTTCTGCTCGAGAGCTCGCGCGTGATCACGCTTTTCCGGTCCCGCTTTCGGGGGAAGGTGAGCCCTGTTCACCTGTTCTGGGGAGCGCTCGACTTGGCGTGCACGCGGTTCTCAGGCCGAACGGCGCCGGAACACGCCAGCATGCCTGGCCTGCCCGATCGCGTCACCCGCGACGCCTATTCGCATGAAGTGAGCAGTTGCGGCTTCTGGCCCGGCGCAACCGGTATCGAGCCGTTCTTTTATAGCTATGCCTACCCTGAACCGCCCGGATATGCGCAATATCCGATCGCACCGGCCGCCGCGTCCTATAACTCGACCATGGGCGAATTCGTACTTCCATACGAAGACATGCGCCAATCGGCCGACCCGGACGCCGCGCTACTCCAGTTTCTGGAGACGACCTATGACGCCGCCGCCAATTGCGCTCACTGGGATCGAGCCGCTCTTGAAGTGGGAGCAAATGCTCACACACACAAAGTGTGACATGCTCGTTAGCGCGAAACGGCTTCCTCAATCTCGTCCGGCTCGAGCGTCGGTGCGCCAAGGCCCGCGGCCTTTTCTTCGCGCAGCGCCTTGTACGCCCGATAAATGAACGATCCCATATACCAACCGTCGATGAACTTGTAGGGCGTTTCGCCGGTCGTGTAGTGGCCGCAGGGCAGCACCCTGACCTCAAAGTTGAGGCCGATGCGCCGAAACGCCTCTACCACCTGCAGCGAGTACTCCTTGGGAAAGGTGAGGTCGTAGTCCGCATAGATCATTAGCACGCGCTTGGCAGGCCCGCCAGCTTCAGGGCTGGCGATCTTGGAGTAGTAGCTGCATGGACTGATCGCCGACCACAACTCCCGCACGCGATCCTGCGTCAGTCCGGCCTCTTCCAGCGCCTGCTTGACGTGGCGCGTGCTCTGGCCGGCCCAGGCCACATCTCCAAACGCGGTGGAGGCGTGGTTGAAGGCGTTCACGCGGATGCGCGGGTCGTGCGTGGAGGCCAGGAAGGTGTAGCAGGAGCCCAGGCTGGTTCCCTGCACGCCGAAATGTTCGTAGCCCTGCTCCTCCAGCCAGTCGATGCAGCAGCGGATGTCCACTACCGCCTGGCGGCAAGCCGAGAGGGTGCGGCCGACGTTGGAGCTGACCGCGTAGTCGGAACGCTCGAGTTCCTCGGGACGGCGAATATCGTGGTAGGGCATGGAGAGCCGCAGCGCGGAAATGCCCATCTTGTTGAAGATGGCGCACAGCGAATTGTGGCTGAATCCGTCGGCGTTCCACTGCGGAAGAACGACAATGGCCTGCTTGGGCCGCTTGGGGTCCTTGTGCGCGGGCGCCGGATACCAGCGCGCGTTCACCTGGTCGTTCTCAGGGTACGGAGTCCGCTCGGGCGAGGTAAAGCGCAGGAACTGGGCGGGCGCAAGCTTGCCCTCCGCCGCCTGCTGCTTGATGGCCGCGTCCTGGGCCAGCGTCTCGGGGCGCACGTTGGTGGGGTACAGTTGCGGGTATTGCTCTTCAAGCCGGAAGTCGGTGGGCCGCTCGTAGCCGAAAAACACATCGCTGTGGCGGATGAGCAAATGATTGATGCGCACCATGGCCGCCTCGGCCTGCGCGGGGTCGCGCATCACCTCAGGGCTCGGTACCGCATCCGCAAATCCATGCGACTCAAGGAAGGGCGCAATCCACTCGAAACCCCAGTCCAGAGGACGAACCACGCGGTTTTCGTCCCGCGTGGTCAGGCGGGTTTCCCACTCGTACATCCAGCGTGCATATCTTTTTTTCAGCATTGGCTCACACTCAAGTTTATCAGCGCCGGGGACCGCGAGCCGGGAATGACGGCAGGGCGCGGCTCTATGCGCGGCGCGGAGCGGCGAAGGTCCAACCCAGACTGAGCAGCGTCATCAGGGCAATGATTCCCAGTGAGATCACGCAATAGAGGCAATAGACTTGCAATACGGCCTTCTCGATGTGGGTGAGATAGAGCGAGAAGCCGAGCGCAAGAACTGCCAAGACAGCCAACGGCGTGCGCCGCCGCGCCAGCGCTAGTCCCGCCAGCACCAGGTAGCCGGCAATCCCGATCGCGGCTACGGGAACGTGCTCGATTTCGGCGAACGGACTATGATTCACAATGCCGCAGTCCCACTTCTCATTGATGGAGCAAGGCGCGGTGTCGGTCGAGTAGTGGACGCGGAGAGCCAGCGCGGAAACCGCCACTCCAGCCAGGGCAAGCAGTGCAATCACATAGCGCATCGTGACTGTGATGTTAGCAGACGCGCCGCTGCAAGCTACCATGGACTTATGCACTTGGCCCCATCGCACGAACGACGCGAGCCCGCTCTACCCGGAGGCCGTGTCGCCTTTTTTGGTGGCAGTTTCGACCCGCCGCATTTGGGCCACTTGGCCGTGGCGCGGGCTGCCCGTGCGGCGCTTGGCCTCGGCACCGTGCTCTTTGCCCCGGTCGGCGCGCAGCCGCTCAAGCCGCGCGGATCGACCGCCGATTTTACCCATCGCCTGGCCATGACGCGGCTGGCGATTGCCGAAGATGCGGACTTTGCGGTTTCCCTGGCCGATGCGCCCTCGCCCTCCGGCGCGCCCAACTACACCTTGGAAACGCTGCTCAAGCTGCGGGCGGAACTGCCCGAGGGGAGCCGGCTTTTTTGCCTCATGGGCGCTGACTCCTTGGCCGGACTCAAGCGCTGGCATCGCGCCGCCGAGATTCCCTTTGCCGCGCCGTTGATCGTCGCTTCGCGGCCTTCCGAGTCTCTGCGACAGTTGCAAGACCTACGCGCCCTGCTACCGGAAGGTCTGACGATCGAGCCGGTGGCGGAAGCCGGCGCTGCGGAGCCGGAGATTGAGCTGCGCAGCTACCAGCTTCGCAATCCGGCCGGCGAGTGTGCCGCCTTTTACCTTCTCCCCGGCCTGCAGGTCGATATCAGCGCATCGCAAATTCGCGATCAGGTGCGGGCGGCAGAAGGAAGCAGGCTGCCGGGAAAAGAACTACTGCCCGAGACTGTTTCTGCCTACATCCGCGCCCACAAGCTCTATCTGTGACTTGCCCCTGCCCGATTCAAGGGCTAGGATGAGACTCGGAGAACTGTCGCAACGAATGGCAACCGTCGAGCAACACCACTTGGAAACTCGCATTCTCGTTCAGGCTGCTTATCAGGCCTGTGAAGACAAAAAGGCCGAAGACACCCGCATTTTGGAGTTGGACCCCGCCGACTCGGGGCTGTCCGACTTCTTTCTGGTTACCTCGGCCACCAACGACCGGCAGGCCATCGCCATCGCCGACGAAATCGAACACCGGCTCAAGAAGGAATTTGGCATCATGGCCAATTCCGTTGAAGGCCGCCGCAAGGGCGAGTGGATCTTGCTCGACTATGTGGATTTCGTGGTGCATGTCTTCCTGGTCGAGCGCCGCGCCTTTTATGACATCGAGAGGTTGCGCCATTCCGCGCGTCCGCTCACCCCGGCCGAGTTCGATGCCGAGTTGAAGTCCGCATTGGCCCAGAAGACTCTCGCCGCCCGCAGCAAGGCCAAGCCGGCAGCCGCAAGGGCCGTTCCCACGGTAAAAAAGGCTGCGAAGAAAGTGGCCGCTGTGGTCAAGGCCGCGCCCGCCCGGAAAACGGCAGCAAAACCCGCCGCAAAGACAGCAGTTGCCCAGAAATCCACAGCGAAGGCCGCACCTGTGAAAAAGACAGCCGCAAAGGCGGTTGCAAAGAAATCCACAGCGAAGGGCGTTGCTGTGAAAAAGGCCGCTACCAAGGTGGCAGCGAAGAATTCCACAGCAAAAGCGGCACCTGTGAAAAAGGCCGCTGGCAAGAAGGCTTCGCTCAAGAAGACTGGCACAAAGTAGGCTTGAACCAAACATCCAGCGGAGCAACCAGCTCTCTATCCCGTTTCAACTGTTCCACACAGACAACAAAAAGGGCGCCCGCATCGGGCGCCCTTTTTGTTGCTGCGGCTTGAGAGCCGGAGGTTAGAAGGTGAAGCTGGTGAGCAACTGCACCACGCGGCCGGATACGGCGGAACCCTGGAAGGAGCCGTAGGGGCTGCTGGGAGGAGTGACCGTGCTGGTGATTTCGCCAAACGCGCCCGAGGCGGCATTGTTCACCGGAGGAGCGAAGTTGGTGTGGTTGAGCACGTTGAAGAAGTTCGCGCCAACCTTCAGCGTGTGATTCTCCAGGATCTTGGTTTCCTTGTTCAGCTGCAGATCGCTGTTGAAGTAGTGCGGCGACTGGAAGCTGTTGCGGGCCAAGTTTCCGAAGCCGTAGGAGTATGCGCTCGAATCCGGCACAGTGGCAAAGGTGTCCTTGGTAAAGCAGACGGCGGCATCCATTTTCGCTGCGTTGGGCTTCGCGCTGCAACTGTGATCGTTGCCGCTCACGAGTCCAGCCAGCAGGGTGGTTGTGTTCGAGTTACCCAATTGGTTGCTGTAGATCTGGTTGTTGGTGATCGAAATTGGGTAGCCGCCGCGAATGTAGAGGTTGCCGGAGACCGACCAACCCGCCGCTGCGGTCCGAAGCATCGCGTTGGCTGGCTTGTAGGGGATGGTCCACACGTACTGGAGGCTGCCCGACTGACGGATATCGTAGTCGGCGTTGCCATAGTTCATTTTGCTGTAGCTTGTCGGCGACAGAGCCTGCACTGGATAGCTCGCTTCGTAGCTGAACGGCAACAGACCACCATTCGAAACGAGATCGAGTGCGTGGCTGTACGTGTAGTTTGCGGTCAGCGTCAGGCCATACTTTGCCGTGTGGCGCAGGCTGGAGGTTAGACCGTTGTAATTGGAGTGGCCATTGTTGGTCAGGTCCGTCACAATGCCGAAACGCGAGTCAGGCGCTGTGGTCGAAAGGCCGGCCATGCCAAACGGCGAGTAGGCGTTGTCAAGGTTTGAGAGCATGAAGGTGTCCCATGCGTAGTTGCCCACATAGTTGAAGTCCATGACATCGGAGCGGGAAAGCTGCACCTGGGTCTCGAGATTCCATTCCAGATACTTCGGAGTCTTCAGAGTGTCCACAACAGAGGTGAAGTTCGGGGCCTTGTAGACGCCGCCTGCTGCCAGAGCCGCAGCCTGAATCTCGGCTACTGTTTGGCCGCTCGTGAAGCCGGCCTGGAAGGCATTCGCCGACGCCTTGAGGTTGCTGTACGCGGAATTCGAAGTCTGGGTCGGGTCAACGTAGCTGTAGTCCGCTCCGACTGTCGGAGTCCCATTGGCATGGGGCCGCGCGTCCGGCGCTGCTGCAGGAGGAGCGGGTTGGGAGTAGGTGAACGTCAGGACATTCGGAGCGTTGTCCAGGAAGTAGTTGGCGATTGTGCCGGGCGCGAGGTCAGAGAACATTCCAACGCCGCCGCGGACGACATAGCGGCCCGATTGGCCTTTGGGCGCATAAGAGAAGCCGACGCGGGGCTGCACCACAACTGCATTGGTCGCAGGGAACGCTTCTCCCAGGCCAGTCTTGATGGACTGGTTGTAGGGTGTTGACGCATCGTGCCCGATCTCGGGGAAATCGGCGGTCAGACGCGAGAAGCAATTGTTCAGGCACTTGACGTTGGCGTTGTGATCCACGCGAAGAGAGAGCGTCAGCTTGAGGTTCTCGGAGGTGGCCCATTCGTCCTGCGCGTAGATGCCGAAGGTCTCCATACCGATGGGAACCGCGCCAACATTGGTGAACGCCTGGGTGACCTGCGATCCGCCGGCATTGGTGATTTCGCCCGTGGCAAAGTCTACTAGGCTGTTAAAGACGGTCAGACCCGCCTTTTCTTCCTCGGCACGGAAATCGCTGATCTTGTTGCCGCGCACATTGACGCCGAACTTCAGAGAGTGCCGCTTCCACAGCACGGAGAGATCGTCGACAATCTGGTACTGCTGCACGTTGCGGCCATTGGGATACTCATAGTTGTTGCCGCCGAGGTTCGCAAATCCCTGCCCGTCTCCAAACTCGAGCGTGGTCGGGAAGACGGCTGTCGATGCTCCAAAGTTCGGCGGCCCAAACATCGCTCCGTACCACAGGCCGGACAAGATCAAGTCGTTGGCCACTGTGTTGGAGAAGGTGTGGGTCTCGTTGAACTGGCCTTCCCACTCCGGCTGAACGCTGTTCGCGTTAAAGGCCGAGTTGATGGGATCGGTTCCCGTTGCCTGAACGCCCCAGTCGTGATGCATGCGGTAAGAAGCGTGATCGCGCGATCCGATGACCTGGTCCATGCGTGCCGACCAGAGAGCTTCGGTATTGAGGTTGTTGACTGCCGCATAGAACTTTTGCGTGCAAGGTGCGCCGGCGATGGCGGTTGTCGGGTAGTAGATTTCGTTGCCGTCGGCATCCTTCTTGCCCGAATCGACAGACCCCGTGTAGGTGTAGCCGTAGGCGTTTCCGTTCACCGTGGTCTGGCTCGAGTAGCCCGCCGGGGTAGCCGAACCGAGATAGCCGTCCAGGTGGCCGCAATCGCTGGTTGAGTAGCTGCTTGGATCTTTGGGATCGACACTAAACGCATCATTGGTTACGGCTGTGGCATGAGCCGCGCCGCTAGCCCCAGCATAGAGAGTCTGGATCTTCTGGTAGTATGCTGCCTCGACCGGGTTCAAGTTGCTGACGTTGGCAACTACGTCCTTCATGAATGCTTCGGTCGGAATGTAGGTATTGCCGCCACCGCCGGGAAGAACATAACGCATGCCTTCCGTGTCGAAGAAGAAGAAGAGCTTATCGTGCCACAGGGGACCGCCCACGGACGCCGCCCACTCGTTGGAGTTGGAGAAGGGGCGCTGATTCGCTGCGCTGATTTGCGCTGGAGTCAGCCCAGCGGCTGCGGCTGCGCTCAACTCAGTGTTCTTGTTGATCCAGTCGTTGGCGTTCATCGTGCGGCCATTCCAGAAGTACTGGAGGTTGCCGTGGAACTTGTTGCTGCCCGACTTGGTAGTGTAGTTGATCTGTGTGCCGGGATAGCGGCCATACTGTGCCGTGTAGCCGTTGTTGACGATGGCCACGTCGGAGAGTTCGTTTGCACCGAGGGTCAGGTTCGACGCGCCTGAATTGTTGAGATTCAGGAACGGATCCATGATGTCGTTGCCGTTCAATGTGTATAGGTTGGAGGTAGCAGGCAAGCCGAACGCCACAAAACCGCCGTACCCGGCGCCCGTGCTCAGGTTCACACCAGGAGCCGTAAAGGCCAGCGTGCTGATATCGCCGCCCGGGACCGGAAGCTGCTCGATCGAGCGCGCATCGACGATGGTGGTGATGTTCGCGTCTTCGGTCTGAAGGAGGGGCTGCGAGCTGGAGTCCACCACGATCTCCGTGGCGACCGATGCCGGCTGCACTGCGATGTTGATGATGGACGCCTTGCCGACGCTCACCACAACGTGCGTTGCCGCGCCCACCAGGCCGGTGGACGACACCTTGGCCGTATACGTTCCAGGAGGCAGGAGCGAGAAGCGGAACACGCCTTCTGCATTCGTTGTTTCAACCCGCTTTGATCCGTCGGCATCGCTGGACAGGGTTACCGTGGCGCCGACGACAATCGCGCCCGATGAATCGGTCACATGTCCTGTCAGATCACCGCTTACGATCGTTTGACCGTGGACCACAGGCGACAAATTCGTCGCCACCAACCCGATCGCCCCGAAAAGGCTTAGCGCCAGGGCTATATTCTGCAACCGAAAAAAACGCATTGACTTCCTCCAAAAATCTTGGGAACCGTAAAGCCCTGTACGAGGAACTTTTCGATTCGCTTCGTGTACTTCTGCGTCTCGGTCTGGGGGGGTAGACCCGATCCGCGGTTGAAAGACGAATGACGAAAGACAGCAGAGTCAAAAATGGGTACGATTACACGCCATGGAGCGTTTCAAGCGAAACGCACCCCCGAAAATCAGATATGGCATGGGCTTGTTAATTTCTATGTTGCAAGGCGAATGCCATTCCCGGGTTTGGGCGGATGATATCTGTTTGTTTATGAAAATAAGTGTTTTAGCGGGGAGTGCTACCAGGTAGAGACCGTCGCCGAATATGAAAATGCGGATAATATGAGACGTGAATCCAGAAAATGGGTATTTTCTCCAGATTTCTAAAGGATGGCGATTGACGGGCCGGTTTCCGTAGCGCTCTTCGGCGGACGTCTATCGGTTTATCGATGATCTCGAGCTGGAAGGATGCCCCGAACAGCCCGCCGTTGGGTGATCCTGACATTGGGATTGTCGTTTTGCCGCAAAACAGCCCAATTCCCCCTCAGTGTGGGGGCACATCTCTGGCTTCCGCTTCAACAACAAAGGGCATCCGCGATGCGGATGCCCTTTGTTGGTTCTCCTGTTTGCACAGGGTGTTGGGTTTAGAACTCGAACTTCAGCGAGAATTCCGTTGAGCGCGGACCGCCCTGGTCAAAAGTGCCAGAGTTGCGGAGGGTGCGAAGAGAGGTGTTGGTGTTAGCCCAAGTGTTTGGACTGTTGACATAGTTCTGGGCCGAGGCCTCCTCATTCACGGTCAGCACCCCGCCGTTCGAGGTGACCACGGGGCCGAAGTTAGCAAGGTTGAAGACGTTGTAGAACGACGCCGTCGGGACGATCGTCGTGCCCTCGCCCAGCCACTTCAGCTTGATCGGGTAGCTTACGTTCGCGTCCAAAGTGCGGAAGGCCGGGTTGTTGCGTGGATTGTTCCCCGGCTGCGCCGCCAGGGTCGGGATGACTGCTCCCAACTGCGACAACTGGCTTTGCGTGAATAGCCCGGCTGCAACCAGTTCCTGGCCTGCGGGAGTCAACTTGCCGGCATACTTCGAGTTGAAGTCAGCGATGACATTGTTCAGGCCCGACGCCTTAACCTGGTGCATATAGCCACCAGGTTCGGTGCCGGGCAGCAAATCACCAATCGTGCCGTCGCCATCCAGATCGGTTTGGAAGATCTGGCCGACGGTCTGGCCTCCGGTGTTAATTGTCAGCGTGGAGGGAAGGGCTGAGTAGAAGTGGCCGATGGTGCCGATCTCCAGTCCGCCCTTCACCCCGATAGTGCCACCGAAGCTGAGCTCATTGGTGTGATCCAGGTTGCTGCGTCCGATGTACCGCGTGGGATCGTCGTTGTCGTACGTCCGCGAACCGCCGAAGAACTGATCGGAGCTCGACGAGCCGCTGCCGTTCGATGTGGCGACAACCCGTGAGAGGGAATACGAAATCTGGAAGTCGGAGGTGACCAATCCGGGAGCCGGGTGCTGCTTGTGCTCCTGGAAAACGGCCTGCAGGGCGTCATAGCCGGATCTGCCCTCGGGTAGGATGAAGAGCCCCTCGCCGACGTTCGGGTTGGTGCCGCCGAAGGCCGCGCCAGTGTTTGGTGTGGCCCCATAGGCCGAAGCCGCGGCCCCGCCGAAAAGGTACGCGCCGCTGTCGAGACCGGCTGCGGCGAAATCGGAAATCCCTACGCCACCACCGTTTGGATACAGCTTCGGGCAGGATTGAATAGCAGCATCAATCGTGGCTGCGCCGCAGGTGGAGAGTATGCCCGCGATCGCGGTGGAGGCAGCAGCAGTGTTCAGCGTGCGCGCCGCACCGTCGTGGTTCACATCGATCGACATCGGAACCTTGATTACGGCGTTGTGTACGTAGTCAACGCTCAGCATGATGCCGTTCGTGAACTCATGCTGCACGCCGCCGTTGAACTGGATCGAGTACGGCGAGACATACGGCTTAGCGTAGATGTTGTCGGCATACAGGCCGTAGCCGGTTCCAATGAAGTTGGGGTTGGGGGCATTGACGTTCTGCACGACCTTCTGCCACGCCTGCCGGATGGCGTAAATCTCCGGCGCGGCGTTGAAGATGGATTTGGTCAGAATGGCTGAAACCGGCGTTCCGTCTGGAGCCTCCGTTACGGCTCCGAGACCGGGGAGATAGATGGAGGTCCCCGCATAATTCGCCACGCCCACGCCGAAGAACGGCACCTCGGACGAGGTGGGAATCTCCTCGGGG
>Ga0224527_1001698_pt1 | contig 10409 bp, 6 predicted proteins | sample CBST0metaG_FD_179882 | JGI IMG/M metagenome (GOLD analysis project Ga0224527, IMG submission 179882) | Peat soil microbial communities from Stordalen Mire, Sweden - C.B.S.T0 | ecosystem: Environmental > Terrestrial > Soil > Wetlands > Peat | place: Sweden: Norrbotten County, Stordalen Mire... | reverse complement strand
GCGGAGGGGTTGGAGAGGCAGCGCCGCTCCGATGCGCTGGGGGCGCGGGAACTTCTGGAAAAGGTTGTGGGCATCGAACCGCGCTTCGCTCCCGCCCACTCGGCGCTGGCGGCGGCTTGGTCCACTCTAGGCTATGACGAGAAGGCCACCGCGGAGGCCCGCACAGCGAAAGATCTGACCTCCGGCATGCCCCGCGAGGAGCAGCTATCGGCCGAAGCGAGATACTACGAAATGGCGAAGGATCGGGCCAAGGCAACCGAGACTCTTCGCGCTCTGGTGTCTTTTTTCCCTGACAACATCGACTACGGGATTCGCCTGGCTACCGTGCAGATGCAGGACGGCAAGATCAACGATGCGCTATCCACTGTAGCGACGCTGCGCAAGTTGCCCGGACCTCTGGGCGCCAGCCCCAGGCTCGATCTGCTGGAGGCGCAGGTCCGCAATTATGCCGGCAACTACACCCAGGCCCGCGATCTCGCCGACAACGGAATCCGGAAAGCCATGGCCATGGACGCGCGATTCATGGTTGCGGAGACCTTATCAGTGAAATCCTCGGTCCTCGAACGTCTTGGCCAACTCGATGCGGCACTCGAGGCCGCTTCGGAGATGAGAAAGATTGAAACCGAGGCGCAGTTCCCGCGGGGCATCGGGGTCTCCCTGCTAGGCAGCGGCGATGCTCTTTCTGCCAAGACAGACTATGAGCGGGCCAGGGAACAGTATGAAGCAGCCTTGGCGATTTTCCGCCAGATTGGAAGTAGAAAGGATCAGGGCCTGGCCCTGGAACGGATTGGAAACATATATCTGTACCAGGGAAAATTCGTCGAGAGCCAGAAGGCGTACACGCAGGCGCTCGTGGTGTATCGCGAAGTCCAATGGCCGATGGGAGTTGCCGCCGCCTCGGCGAACGTCGCTAATGCCATGTACTCCCTGGGCGACCTGAAAGGCGCTCTCCGGATGCACCAGCAGACCCTCCAGACCTTCCAGCAGATGGGCTATCAGCGCGCTGTCGCCACCGAAATCGACAATATCGCGGTGGTCCAGGGGGAAATGGGCGACTTGCCGGCGTCTGCGCAAAATCACCGCAAAGCGATCGAGATGCAGAAGCAGGCCGGCAATCAACGCGCGGAGATGTTCTGCCATAGCGGATTGGGCGACGTTCTCCTCGCCCAAGGCGATCTGGCGGCCGCGGTGCAGCAGTATGAAACCGCACGTGCACTGGCGCAACAAATGAAGGAGGAGAGCGATATTGCGCAAATCGATGTCAGCCTCGCCAGGATCTATTTCTATCAGCAGCGATTTGCGGATGCTGAAAACCTCATTCGCCGCTCGGTAGCTCAGTTGGAAAAAGACAAAGATGCAGAGCATAGCAGCGCCGCATATGCCCTTCTCTCCCAGGATCTCCTAGCCGAACATCGGCTGGCTGAAGCCGTCGAGGCCAGCAAGCATGCAGCAGGTGATGCAGAGCAGACGACTGCGCCACCGGCGCAGTTCGAGGTGAGCCTGGCCTTGACACAACTCGAATCTGCAGATGGGAAAAAGGATCTCGCCTTCAAGAGACTCCGGATGGTGCTGCAGCGTGCCAGCAAGGATGGCTATGAGCAATACGTCCTCGAAGCCCGGCGTGCTTTGATCGGCTTGGAGACGGGGAAGGCCAGGACCACCCATCTGGCCGCCCTCTCCCAGGATGCAAAACAGAAGGGATTCGGGTTGATCGGATTAGAGATCGCGAAGATGTCCGAATAGCACCGAATCATCGCAAACCTGCAAATGATTAAATTTAAATAGTTTAACTTCACTCATAAAAAACTCATACCCTTTCAATCGATTGCAAATGGCATCTGGGACCCTCCCACCCCAGTATGGGCGTACTGCCGTGTCAATTTCCCCCGGACCGCGCCATAGCAAGCCAAGAGGAGATCATATGTCCCGTTTCTCAATGCGCATTCTGTTGGCCGCTGTCGCTGCGCTGATTGTTCTTGCCGCAGTTTGCTTTGCCTCCGCGCCTCGGAACTCCCGGCGCACGTCGGGGAATTGTAGTCCTGCAACGACCACACCTTGAACTGCCCCAAACCCGCATGGCCCGGCATTCGCCGCAACCGTACCACCGAGTCAGAACTAAAGGAGATCGGAAATGAAAGTAGTCCCTGTCTTAAAAACAGCCAACCGCCTCTCAATGGCTCTAGCTGTTTTTGGCATCGTGCTCACCACTGCGCTGCTAGCCCAGACCGCACCATCCTGGTTTCGGGCTAAGGACCCGGGCCCGAGGTCAAACCCCGCAACCACCATTCCAAATCCCGTGCCAGGGCTGAACCCAAATGAGATAGCGCTCTTCAATGAGAGCCTACTCCGGGTTTCGGAGTTAGAAGGAACTTGCGACACGTGTGCTCAACAGCCACAGAACGTTCCGCCGATCGATCCCGATCCGCAAAATCCCTTCTCGCCCTTGAAACTGGTCAACTCCGCCGGCATGGGGCCGGTGTTTAACGCCGATCAATGCTTCACCTGCCATTTCCAGCCGACTATCGGCGGCAGCTCGACAAAGAGCAATCCGGCGCACACGATCGCGCATAGACTAGGCGGTACCAATATCGTGCCCAGCTTCGAAGAGCCGGACGGAGCGTTTCGAGAAGTGCGCTTCAAGTTCAACCGCGATGGCAGCCGCGACGGCGGCGTGCACAGTCTCTTCACTGTTCAGGGACGTTCCGACGCCCCTGACTGCGAACTGAGGCAGCCCGATTTTGAGAGGGAGTCGGAGAAACACAACCTCGCCTTCCGCATTCCCCTGCAGTTGTTCGGCCTTGGATTGATTGAGGCCATCCAGGACTCCGCCATTCGCGCGAACATGAAAGCCGAGCGGGAATTCAAACAGGGGCTTGGAATCCAGGGCCACCCCAACACGGTTGCCAACAATGGCACCATCAGCCGCTTTGGCTGGAAGGCCCAGAACGCATCCATCACCATGTTTGCAGGCGAGGCCTACAACGTCGAGATGGGCATCAGCAACGATCTGTTTCCCATTAGCCGCAGCGAAAATCCTGATTGCAATCTGGCCTACGAGGCCTTCGACATTCCGCGCACCGACGATGTGCGCTATAACAACCCACTCAAAATGATGCCCGCGTGGATGATGTTCACCGAATTCATGCGCTTCGTGGACGCTCCGCAGCCTGCCCCTTTATCGGCGAGCGCAAGCCGCGGCAAGCGCCTTTTCGGAGAAGTCGGTTGCGCCATGTGCCACACGGCTTCGTTCAAGACCCCGGGCGTTGCCGATCCTTCGCGCCCATCCGAACAAATAGGACCGCAAACTGTAGCGTTGCGCGGCCAGACCGTGAACCTCTACTCCGATCTCCTCGTTCATCACATGGGAGCCACCCTGGCCGACAACATCGTTCAAGGCAACGCGGGACCGGATGAATTTCGCACCACACCGCTCTGGGGTCTCGGTCAGCGGTTGTTCTTCCTCCACGACGGCAGAACCAAGGATCTGATGGTTGCCATTCAAGATCATTTTTCCGCCCCTCAATCCGACGGCGGTCACAATCCCGCGAAAGATCACGACTCCTTTAGTTACGGGCCATCGGAGGCGAACGAAGTGGTGAGGAGGTTTGACTCGCTTCCAGAAGGAGACAAGCAATCCATCCTCGATTTTCTGCGGTCTCTGTAAGGACATTTCGCTAGGAGGATCATGAGAGGTTTTCAGTTTGTCGTATTGACCGCGCTTCTATCTTCGTCGCTCACGCTCCGCGCTGCGGATCCCTTTCTGGGGAAATGGGTGCTCGATGTCCAGAGATCGAAGTATCCCGCTGGGACTCGACCAAAGCAGATGACGATCGAGATAAGTGCCGCTGGACACGGAGTTCACTACCACTCCGAAACGCAACTCACAAATGGAAGGTCGGTCAGCGCCGACTATACAGCGGGGTATGACGGCAAGCCTGTCGTTGTACTTGGAGCCAGAGGCATACTGTTGCCCGTCTCTCTCCAACGAACCGCCCCGAACACGGTTGTCGCCACCTACACCAGCGGATTTCAGGTGGTCGCGACCAGCCGCAAAGTGGTCTCCGCAAGCGGCAGGATCATGACGGTCACAACGACCTCGCGGGATGCCTCCGGTAAAAACGTGACCAATGTCGGCGTTTATAGAAAGGAGAATGCCCAGGCTGGCAGTTTCGATCTATCGGGAATCCGGACGGATCTGCTCGTGCCCAAATAGCCAGCATCTTCGTTCCCAATGCGCTGACATGCGTTCGTTTCGGTCGGTCCGGGCAATCAAGCGTGGTCCCGGATTTAACTCTGCATTTTCCTGGCTCTGATGGAGGTCTCATGCTATTCGATTGGTCGATCAAATACCGCGTCACTGCTCTTGCATCCGCATTCGGGGAGCGCACACACTCAACATTCCAGCGTCTCCCCCTGGTTTGGCTGCTACTTGCGCTGATGGGACTGGTTGCAGGCATACCGCACGCCGCGCAGGCGCAAACGACAATAACCACTGGAGCCACCGGCGTCGCGGCCTTCGATCACAACGGGAACTTTTATTACATCGCCGCGGCCCCACCTTCCTATACAAAGAACCAGGTCTACAAAGTGACCTATTCCGCAGGTACCTTTTCCGACCCGGTTCTGGTCGCAACACTCACCACGCCCGGGCAATACTTGGCCGTGGATGACAGTGGCAACCTCTACGTGATCGGCATCTACAACACGATCCGGAAGGAGACGCTCTCTGGAGGCGTCTATGCAGAGAGCACGCTGTATACCGGAGTGGGCTCCCCAAGAGCCATTGCTCTGGATGGCGGCGGGAACCTGTATGTTCTGGATACCAGCTACATGAACAACCGCATTCTCAAAGGAACATCCTCCGGAAGCAGTTTCAGCTTTAGTCCGGTCGTAAGTGGTCTGAACACGGACGGGGGTATGTTCGTAGACCGCGACGGGAACATATACGTCGCCGACAGTACCAACAATCAGATTTTGAAATACACCTCCTCCGGCGGCAGCTATACGCAAAGCGTTGCGGTCAGCGGCAATCTCGCATCTCCGCGAGGCGTGGCCGTGGATAAACAGGGGACCCTCTACGTCGGCGACTATAGTCACGCGCGCGTACTGAAGGAGACTCCAGCTTCAGGAGGCGGTTACAGCGGGAGGCTGTTCGACAAGTACAACACCACGAGCAACATCTATTCGCGGCCATCTGATCTGGCGGTGAATACGGAGGGCGATGCACTGGTTGTTTACCAAATCGGCTCTGGAGGACTTGGGACGCTTCTTGCCTACCAGACATCCAGCCAGGATCGGGAGAGCGTCAACTTCAACTCGGTCCCGCTGGGTACGAGCGCCTCACAGACCGTGGCGCTTGCCCTAGGCGCAGGCGGCACGCTGGACCACGTCAGCGTCACCACGCAGGGCTTCATGGGCATGGACTTTGCGGATGCCGGAGGCGGTACCTGCGCCGCCGGCAATACATATGCCGCCGGTGACACCTGCACGGTAAAGGTGGCTTTCTCGCCCAGTCAGGCGGGCGGGCGCTATGGGGCTGCCACCCTGCTCGATAACTCTGGCAAGACCCTTGCCACCACCTATATCTACGGCACGGGAACCGGGTCGCAGATCACTCTGGACGCGTACCAGAAAACACTCATCGGTACTCCGGCATCCCCATTGACCGGCACACTGGCGGGCATCTGCCGCGGCGTAGCGGTGGATGCTGCAGGCAATGTGTATCTCGCTGATTACACCAATAAGCGCGTGCTCAAGGAAACTCCTGCCTCCGGAAGCTATACGGAGAGCGTGATAGCCGACGGGCTGGCTGGACCCCAGGGGGTCGCTGTGGACGGAGGAGGAAATATCTACGTCACAGACGGCGTTGACTATGTTGCCGGTTCGGGCGACGTTCACAACATTGGCACGGTGCTGAAGCTGACACCCAGCGCTTCGGGAAAGTACACCCAGAGTACCCTTGCGAGCGGGTTGAAGTATCCCGGCCAGATCGCGGTGGATGCTAGCGGAAACCTCTATGTCGTCCTGCAGGGCTTTACGGGGAACGGCGATTCCTACATAACCAAGCTCACGCTGCTGCCCTCGGGCGATTACACATCGAGCATGGCTGTTCTGACCGTTGCCGGCGGGATCGCGGTGGACGTCAGCGGCAACCTCTATTTCGGCACCCCGGACACCCAGGGCGGCGGCGGCCTGTACAAGGCCGCGCTAACTTCGGAAGGCGACTACACCGTGGGCGGTCGACTGCTTGATACATATGGAGCGATTGCCGTCGATGCTGCCGGAGACGTGTATACCTTCCAGACCAGTCCCGGCGCCGAGGCACAGGTTCTAAAAGCGTCCATTGCATCCGACGGCTCTGCCACGGTGACCGAGTTAATCGGTCTATACGCGGCCAGCAACAGGGACCAGATCGCGGTGGATGGAGCCGGCAATGTGTATTTCACCGGGATTACATCCGTAATCCCAGCCGCGGCCGGCACATTCGTTCCGTATCCGGCAACCAAGTTAGCCATGATCAACCCGGCCATGCTGGACTTCGGCTCCTTCAACGTAGGATCCAACCCAGGATACGGAAACGACCATTTCCTTGTGGTGGGGAATATTGGCACCGATCCGCTCAGCTTTGCGGCGCCCACAAGTGGCAACAACCCCAGCATCGCTCCCGCCGATTTCTATTCGCAACCCGATGGCTGCACACAGGCCACACCGGGCCGCGATGTGACGCTGACTTCGGGGCAAAGCTGCCGGTATCACGTGCTCTTCAACCCGTCACGGGTGGGCCAGATTGACGGCGCCATGACGTTTACCGATGACGATAAAAATGTCGCCAAATCAACCCAGACAGTTCCGTTCAAAGGGGTTGGCCTGGGTACTGGCACAACCAATAGCCTGGGGGTCAGTGTCCAGTCGCAAACAATCACTTCCGGCACCGCATCTTCCAACCTGACCGCTGTGATCGCCTATAACGCTGCTGCTCCTGCCGGGGCGGTAACGTTCGTAGTGGACAGCGGTTCTCCTGTCACGGGCTCCTGCAGCAGTGCTTCCAGCGCCGAAACATGCATTGCAGCCTATGCGACGGGCTCGCTCGCGGTCGGCTCCCATACGATTGCAGTGTCCATCGGAGCCGATGCCAACTACAGCGCCGCAACCGGTATGGGCACGCTTACAGTGACTGCGGCTCCTACCGCGCCTCAGGCAGACCTGTCTCCCACAAGCGTTTCCTTCGGCAGCGTGAATGTCGGCGCTACGAGCACACCGCAGACATTCACTTTGAAGAACAGCGGCAACGCCGCTCTTCCCATCAGCTCAATCAGCACCACCGGCACAAATGCATCGATGTTCGTGATCGGCAACAACACGTGCGGTTCCACACTGGATGCCGGAGCATCGTGCTCCATCGGCGTATCCTTCAAGCCGTCTGCCACGGGGAATGCAACAGCAACGCTCACGGTGGTAGACACCATCGGTACGCAAACCGCCAGTCTGAGCGGCACTGGCGCGGCGACGGCTGCTGCCGATTTCAACATCGCTGCGACTTCGAATCAGCAGACAGTACAGCGCGGCTCATCGGTCAGCTATGCGATTCAACTACGTTCCGCTGCGTCCGACACTCCATTCACCAATGCGGTAACGCTCTCCGCAAGCGGACTGCCTGCTGGCGCATCCGCGTCCTTCTCTCCCACAAGCCTTGTGCCTGGAACGACACAGGCCACGACCAGCACCATGACCATCACGGTGCCGGTTCTGAGTGCGCAGTTGAAGAACGTGCCTCCGCGGCCATTCGGAGCACTGCCGGCAGTAGCCTCCCTGGCGTGCGCCTTTCTGCTATGGCCACTCCGCCGCAGACGACGCGGTCTCACTCTGCTCATACTCCTCATCGCAGGGATAGCGTGCGCTGCCGGACTTACTGCCTGCGGAAGCGGAACGGGGTTCGCGCCGCCTGGCTCAACCTCCACAATCACTGTGACAGGTATAAGCGGAAGCACAACGCACACCACCACCGTCACGCTGAAGGTTAACTAGGAGACTGCCATGATATTGAGCTTCCGTTTGAAAGCCCTGCTTGTCTTGTCCGCCGCTCTCGCAATGTTCGGTGCGCAGTCTTCTGTCGCACAGCAAGAGCATTCGATCACCGTAGGCTTGAACTACACCTATGTGCGTACCAACCTGACTCCTGACTGCAACTGTTTCGGTCTGAACGGTGGCGGCGCGGAAGTCCAATTCGGCCTCAGCCGTCGGGTTGCATTGCTGGGCGATGTCACCGCGACCCACAGCGGAGGCATCACCATTAACCATTACGACCTGACACAGGTGACTTATGCGGGCGGCTTGCGATACTTTCTGCCTTCCACACGGCGTTTGCATCCCTTTGGGGATGTGCTGTTCGGAGGCGCGCATAGCTCCGGCAGCCTCTCCCCGGACTTAACCGGACATGGCAGAGCAAACGCTTTTTCGTTTGAGACAGGCGGTGGACTCGGCATTTCTTTGGGGCGTCGATGGACTCTCGTGCCTGTTCGCGCTTCATATCTGCTCACCACTTTCACAAATGGACGCGATGATCATCAGAATGACCTGCGCCTTTCGGCGGGGGTCCGAGTTCGACTAGGCGGCCGTTAAACACTTCGTTCAGGAGACAGCATGACTGACAATAGGTCCCCGTTCGGAATTGCTTCACCCGCACTAGAAGCGGGTATTTGGAAGCAATCTATGGCGCAACAACAAATTCGACCCATTTCATGGCGAAGGTCCGCGTTGTCCGCTTGCCTGGTGCTTGCCTTGACCTGCTGCGCAGCGGCACAGACCTCGAAACCATTCGATGTTGCAGCGCATGAGGCCTTCGATGTCAGCGATCTCGATTCGAGCCGCAATCCCTGCCAGGACTTCGATGGCTTCGTCAACGCCAAATGGAAGGCCGCCAATCCGATCCCGAACGACCGCTCCGCCTGGGGGGCGATCTATCAGATGCAGGAAGATAGCCAGAACGTGCAGCACGAGATTGTCGAGGCCGCGGCGCGGGATGCCGCACAGGCGAAGCCGGGGTCTATCGAGCAGAAGATCGGCTGGCTGTATGCCTCGGACATGGACGAGGACGCCATCGAGAAGGCCGGTTTCACCCCTATCAAGCCGAAGCTGCTGAAGATTGCCGCGCTCGAGAGCGTCTCCGATGTGGTTGGCTATCTAGTCCAGACCTTTGCCGACGGCGATCCGCAGGTATTCGACTTCAGCTCTTATGCCGATTTCAAAGACGCCAGAATGAGGATCGCGTACGCCCAGCAAAAATGTGGTTGGCTATCTAGTCCGGACCGTTGCCGACAGGGTCCGGGATTGGGATTGCCCACGCGGGACTACTACCTGGATGACAAGTACCAGAAGATACGGGACGCGTATCTCTCCTATATCGGCAAAACACTTGAACTGACCGGTGTGCCGGCAGACGACGCAAAACAGCAAGCGGCACAGGTATTGTCTTTTGAAACTGAGTTGGCCAAGGCCTCGTTTTCTCCGGTCGAGCTGCGCCAGCCGGAGAACCAGTATCACTTGGTCACGATTGCAGAGGCCGATCAGGTAACCCCGCACTTCCACTGGGAGACGTTCTTCGCCGCACAAGGCGTGAGTGTCGGTAAAGGGTTCTCGCTGTCGCAGCCGAAGTTCTTCGCCGAGTTCGACAAACTGCTGGCCGAGGCGCCAGTGGAGCAGTGGCGGGCGTACCTGCGCTTCCATGTCATCGACAACGCTTCACCTTATCTGTCCCGGACTTTCTCGGATAACAAATTCGAGTTCTATGGCAAAACGCTTTCCGGCCAGCCTGAGCAGTCGCTGCGCTGGAAGCGCGTCCTGGAATCGGTGAACGACTCGATGGGCGAGGGTTTGGGACAACTGTATGTCGCCAGAGTGTTCAAACGGGAAGCTGACGCTCGGAGAGAATATCGCGGACCTAGGAGGCTTCAGCATCGCCTACGATGCGTTGCAGACCGCATTGAGGCAGAATCCTTCGAAGACCAGCGCTTTTTCCTCAGTGGAGCCCGTGCAATGCGCGCCAATGTCCGCGAACAGGCGACCCTGCGACAACTCAACACCAACCCACATGCACCGTGGTCGGTGCGCCTGGTCGGTTCGGTGTCCAACGTAGATGCCTTCGCGGAGGCGTTTCATTGCAAAGCGGGCGATGCCATGGTGCGCACAGGAGAAAAGCAGGTGAAGATATGGTGAGGTTCCGGAGGAACATCATGATGAAGATGAAGCAGTCTCAAGGAGATTTGATGATTCGTCACCGTTTGCTGATTTCGTTGTTCTTTGGAATTTCTTTCTGCCTTCCGGCGCAGACCGTGAAGGCGCCATCCACTGCCAGTAACATCGCAACCGCCGACCCTTCTGTGGCTCGCACGGTCGACGCTGTAGACCACGCC
>Ga0224527_1001696_pt1 | contig 10422 bp, 8 predicted proteins | sample CBST0metaG_FD_179882 | JGI IMG/M metagenome (GOLD analysis project Ga0224527, IMG submission 179882) | Peat soil microbial communities from Stordalen Mire, Sweden - C.B.S.T0 | ecosystem: Environmental > Terrestrial > Soil > Wetlands > Peat | place: Sweden: Norrbotten County, Stordalen Mire... | reverse complement strand
CGCTTATCCTCTCAAGTCAGAAAGCACCAGCAGGGAAGAAGGCGCAATCGAATCCGTTGGTGAGCGATGGCCAGGAAATCATCCCCAACATCGCGCACGTCTTTACCGCCGACCAATCTATGACCCTGTATTACGAGGTCTACGATCCAGCGAAGCCCGCGGACAAAAAGACCGCAATTCATCTGCTCACCAGCATCGAGTTCTTCCGTGGCAAAGTGAAAGACTACGAGACCCCTCTGGTGGAAGCCGAACACCTCAATGCCGCCGACCGCAAAGCTGCGGCCTTCCAGTTCGAGGTGCCGATGAAGGCGCTGAATCCCGGATGGTACACCTGCCAGGTAAATGTCATCGACGACGCTGGTGCATCCTTCGCCTTCCCTCGCACGCAGGTGTTGGTGAAGCCATAGCGCCCTCAGGTTTCGATGTGCTGCTATTCTTTGTGTACTCAAGTATGCGAGGCGCAGATGACATATTCGCGTTGTGGCTCTCTTCTTTTTGCAACACTCATGTTCTACACCGCAGGCGCGCTGGCGCAGCAGAATGGTGAAGTGAAGAAGTTGAATTATCCCGCCGCTCCCGCGAGCAATCAGGTGGACGACTATCACGGTACGAAGGTGGCCGATCCTTATCGCCCCCTCGAAGATCCTGACTCCGCTCCAACGCGTGAATGGATTGAAGCCGAGAACAAACTCACCTTCGGCTACCTTGAGCAGATTCCTGCGCGCGACAAAATCCGCGCACGCATGAAGGAATTGCTCAGCTATGAGCGTTTCACCGTTCCATCCAAGAAGGGAACGCGCTACTTCTACACGCACAATACCGGATTACAAAATCAGGGCGTGATCTACTGGCTTTCCTCTCTCGACGCCGCTCCGAAGCTGCTACTCGATCCGAACACGCTTTCCTCCGATGGCACCATTGCCATAAATAGCAGCACCGTCAGCGATGATGGAGAACTGCTGGCCTACAGCTTGTCGGTGTCAGGCTCTGACTGGGTGGAGTGGCATGTTCGCGACGTCGCCACAGGCAAGGACCTGCCCGACATCATCAAGTGGTCGAAATTCTCCGGAGCCTCTTTCACCAAGGACAGCAAAGGCTTCTTCTACAGCCGCTACGATGAACCAAAAGAGCAAACGAAGCTGCGCGACTCCAACTACTACCAGAAACTTTACTATCACAAACTCGGCACGCCTCAGTCGGAAGATGCGCTGATCTATAAGCGCGACGATCAGAAGGAGTGGGGCTTTGGCGGCCACGTCACCGATGACGGAGATTACCTCATCATCCACATCAGCGAAGGCACAGACCCGAAGAATCGCGTCTACTACAAGGACCTCACAAATCCTGCCAGCGAAGTAGTGGCGCTGCTCGATGAGAAAGACGCAGTCTACAACTTCATTGATAACGATGGACCCATCTTCTGGTTCGTCACCAACCTGAATGCCCCGCTCAGTAAGGTCATTGCCATTGACACTCGCAACCCCTCGCGCGAGCACTGGAAGACCATCATTCCCGAATCCAACGACGCCCTGCAGGGCGCATCCACAGTGGACAACAAGTTCGTCGTCAGCTATCTAAAGGACGCGCACAGCGAAGTAAAGATATTCGACGTCAGCGGCAAGCCTCTGCGCACCGTTGACGCGCCGGGCCTCGGAACCATGCAGGGCTTTGACGGCAAGCGCAAAGACAAGGAGACCTTCTACTCATTCACCAGTTACTCCACGCCAGTAACGGTGTACCGCTATGACCTCGCCAACGGACAGAGCACGGTATTCCGCAAGCCTGCGGTCAAGTTCAATCCTGACGACTACGAGACGAAGCAGGTCTTCTACCGCAGCAAAGACGGCACGCGCATTCCCATGTTCATCAGCGCCAAGAAAGGTGTGAAGCTGGACGGCACAAACCCGACGGTGCTCTATGGCTACGGCGGCTTTGACATCTCCCTCACGCCTACCTTCGCCGTAAGCAACCTGGTGTGGATGGAGATGGGCGGGGTTTACGTTGTCGCCAACCTGCGGGGTGGCGGAGAATACGGCGAGCCCTGGCACCTTGCCGGAACCAAGCTGCAAAAGCAGAATGTCTTCGATGATTTCATCTCTGCTGCCGAATGGCTCATCGCGAACAAGTACACGCGGAGCAGCAAACTCGCCATCCTCGGCGGAAGCAATGGCGGCTTGCTCGTAGGAGCCTGCATGGCCCAGCGTCCTGATCTCTTCGGAGCCGCGTTGCCGCACGTCGGTGTCATGGACATGCTGCGCTTCCATAAGTTCACCATCGGTTGGGCTTGGACCTCCGACTACGGAAGCGCCGACGATCCGGAAGACTTCAAGGCGATCTATAAGTATTCGCCGCTGCACAATTTGAAGCCGGGTACAAAGTACCCGCCAACCTTGATTCAAACTGCTGACCACGATGACCGCGTGGTTCCTGCGCACAGCTTCAAATTCGCGGCAGCTTTGCAGGCAGCGCAGGCAGGCGATGCTCCTGTGCTCATTCGCATTGAAACCAAGGCAGGACACGGCGCAGGCAAGCCCATCTCAAAGGCCATCGACGAAATCGCTGATCAGTGGAGCTTCCTCGTGAAGAACCTCGGGATGAAGGAAGATCCCTGGTCCAAGTAGGCACGCGTGCAAACAAGAAGAGGACGGGGCGCACGCCCTGTCCTCTTCTTGTTTGCTAACCACGCGATTAGTGAATCATCAACCCTAGAACGGTCGCTACAATTCCCGCAATACCGCAGAGAATTCCACCAATCCAGAAGTGTTTCTTCTTGGTCATGAGCGTAATGGAGCACACAACCAGCCCCACCTCCAACAGTGTCTCTCCCAAATCATAACGGTCCGCTCGGTGGGAATACATGTCCACCTCGGTCTCCAGCCCTTTTGCTTCCTTGAAGAGGTCATCGCGCTCGGTCTTCGACTTGGCGTTGGCGGCCTCGTTCTTCTTGATCAGCGCCTCAGCCGCTGCGGGATCCTTGAGCGGCACTACCTTCAACAACTCATCCATCTGGTCGGCGGTATGAGCGCGAATGTTCTTGGCCTGGTAATAATTCCAGGTGTCGGTAGCTTTGTCCTGCAGTAACACTTCTTCGGTGTGAGCACGATGCCCCAGCAGGGCGGCAATTGCTACCAGTACAGCCAAAATAGCCATCGTCAGGCTCACAGGAGCCATGTTGGAGTTTTCGCGACCGCTCTCGGCCGCTTCCTTTAACTCTTCCATCTCGTGTTCAGAACTCATCAGCTTCTCCTGTCAATCAGTCTACTTTAGGGTGAGAGTGGCCGTGTAAGCCAGTGCACACAGCTCAGCAAATGGGAACAACCATTCAGGACTTCTTCGGCTTTGCTTTGCCTTCCAGTTCGCGCTTAGCGCCAGCAAGTTCCTTGCGTTTCTCATCGCTCACCTTCGGATAATCCAGCCCCATCTCTTGCAGCGCATCAACCACCACAGAAGAGACCACCAACCGCGTGAACCACTTGTTGTCCGCCGGAACCACGAACCAAGGCGCGCGCTTGCTGGAGGTTTGTCGGATCATCTCCCCATACGCCTTCTGATACTCATCCCAGTAACCGCGCTCCCGAATATCGGCGGCAGAAAACTTCCAGTTCTTCTCCGGCTCTTCCAGCCGTGAGAGGAAGCGGCGCTTCTGCTCTTCTTTGCTGACGTTGAGGAAGAACTTGCGAATCGCAATGCCGTTCCGCGTGGCGTAGCGTTCAAAGGCCGCGATATCCTCGTAACGCTCATCCCAGATATTGTCATCCACGCAGGCCTCCGGCAATCGCTCCGGCTCCAGCATCTCAGGATGCACCTTCACCACCAGCACTTCTTCATAGTACGAGCGGTTGAAGATGCCGATTTTTCCGCGTGGCGGAATTCGTTTTGAGGTTCGCCACAGATAGCCGTGTGCCAGCTCCTCCTGCGATGGAGACTTGAAGGAGAACACCTCGCAGCCTTGCGGATTCACTCCGCTCATTACGTGCTTGATTGTGCCGTCCTTGCCTGCCGCATCCATCGCCTGGAAGATCAGCAGCAGCGCCCATCGATCCTGCGCGTAGAGCTTGTCCTGCAAATCCGCCAGCAGTTCAGTGGAGCGTTGTAGCAGTTCCTTGGACTCGTCCTTGAACTCCTTGGGCAGTCCGGCCGTGTCGCCCGGATCAAAGTCCCGCAGACTGAACTTCTTGCCGTTGTCGATCCGATACTTTGTCGCCAGTGATCGCAGCTTCTTTTCCTGCTTCATCCAGCCTTTCTCCTTTGCCTGCTCCGCTGGGGCTCAGGCACGCGCCAGTCAACATCATAACCACATCCACAGACTGTACCACCTGCGCACTTTCTACATGCCTTCAGCTAAACTGGCAACAGACGTCGCATGCACGGCAGTCGCATCCAACCCGAGGCACTCAAACATCGAAAGCAAATGACAGACGAAAAGAAAACTCTCTTTCAACGAATCCCACTCATCATGCCGGTCTTCGTTCTGATCGCAGCCCTCTACTCCGCATGGATATTCTATTCCCGCTGGAATGCCGAGCGGGAAGCGCGCAAGGCTGCCGAGGTTCAGGCCGTTGAGCGCGCCCGCAAAGACGTTGAACTGAACGGTGGCACTCGTCTCCAGATCCGAACGCTTTACGCCTCGCCCGGCGTGGTCCGCCGCGGTCAGTCCGTGCAGATCTGCTACGGCGTGGCCAACGCGAAAAACGTCTCATTCGATCCGCCCATACCCAACGTCTGGCCATCGATGAGCCGCTGCGTGGATGTAGCGCCCGCGAAGAGCACCACTTACACGCTCAACGTCGATGACGGCGCGGGACACAGGGACAAGGCGCAGGTCTCCGTAAAAGTGAAGTAACGGCTATGGTCGGCCCTGCACTCGCAGGATCTCTTCCACGCGCCTGAGGTCGTCCTCGGTGTCCACGCCCACAGTATCGTACGGTGTTTCTGCTGCGTAAATGTCTACGCCATGGTCGAGGAAGCGAAGCTGTTCCAGTCGCTCGCTGCGCTCCAGTTCAGATTCCGGCCACTCGCAAAACCGCTCCAGTGCTGAAGGAGTGTAAGCGTAAAAGCCAAGGTGCTTGAAGTAGCGAACCTTCCCCGTGCGGTCGCGGTCAAACGGAATGGTCGCACGTGAGAAGTACAGCGCCCGGCCATCCAGCGCGGTTACAATCTTCACCGAGTTTGGATTGCTCACGTCCTCGGCCAGACAGGGTGTGTATACCGTGCCCACCTCCACTCCCGGCTTCATCACGGAGAGCAGCGCATCCAGATGTTCGGGGCGCGCCAGCGGTTCATCGCCCTGCACGTTCACGTACACGTCAGCCTTTACAGTCTTCGCTACTTCGCGCACGCGATCCGTGCCACTGCGGCACTCTGCGGATGTCATCTGCGCCTTCCAGCCATGCTCACGGCAGAGCGCCATAATCTCGTCCGAGTCAGTAGCAACAATCACGTCGCTCAGTCCGCGACAGGCACAGGCCGCCTCGTAAACACGTTGAATCATCGTCTTGCCCAGAATTTCGCGTAGCGGCTTTCGTGGCAGGCGGGTAGAGGCAATACGGGAGGGAATAATCGCGACAGCATTCATCGAACCAGTCTCAAGTCTTGCGCGGCATCTTTCAAGTGCAAAACTATTCGGCGCAAGAAAGAGGCGCGAGCTTTACGCCCGCGCCTCATCTGTTCTGAGTTTCCGTGCCTATCTAGGTTCAGTGATTGGCGCTGGCTGCCGTGGGTCGGATGTAGTAGGCACTGCCATCGCGGGCACGCCATTTTGATCCACTGATTTGCGCTGTGCGGTAATCGACTCGCCGTTCACCACCAAGTCCACTCTGCGGTTCATCTGACGGCCCTGCGCCGTGGAGTTGCTCGCCACGGGGTTCGACGGTCCAAAGCCTTGTGCCGCCACATTGTTCATGCTTACGCCCTGTTGTACCAGGAAGTCGCGCACGGCCGCCGCCCTCCGCTCTGAGAGTTGCTGGTTGCGTTCCGTGCCTCCGGTGGAATCCGTGTAGCCCTCGATCTGCAACTTCAAGTCGGGATACGCCTGAATGATTCCAGCAACCTTGGCCAGCCGAACCTTTGCTCCCGGCTTCAGTGTGGACTGGTTCAAGTCAAACAGTACGTCGCTCATGTTTACGATCAATCCGCGTGCACTGTCTTTTGTCTGAAGCACTTGGTTCAACTGAGCAAGCAGACGCTCGCGCATCTGTTCCTTTTCCTGCTCGGCGGCGTGAGCGCGCTGTTCCGCAGTCTGCGCTGCTGCCTGTGCCGTTTGAGCCTGAGCCGCCAGCGCCGCCTGCTGTTGTTCAGCCGCTAATCGCGCGGCCTCTGCCTGCTGTTGTGCCTGGAGAGCCTCTGCCTTGGCCTGTTCTGCGGATGCGCGTTCCTGCTGAGCCTGCTGGGCTGCCTGCTGAGCCTGTTGCGCGGTCAATTGAGCCTGAGCGCTCTGTGCGCGAGCCTCCTGCGCGCGACTCTGCTCAAGCGCCGCCTGCTGCTCTGCTTCCTTCGTGCGATCCTCTTGCGCTTTCCGCTCCGCCGCTATCTTTTCATCAGCCTTGCGGCGAATCGTCAGGATGCGGGCATCTTCCGCCGCTTGTGTTGCACCACGCGCCATCGTCCCAATCGCCGAAGACGATTGCTTGCGCTGTAAGTAGTCTTCGCTGCGGTCCAAGTCCGTCTGTGCCTTCGCCAGCGCCTCTGGAGCGTACTGTTGCGCGCCCGTTGCTTGTGCAATCGCCACTGCGTTGCGCGCTTCCAACAAGGTTAGAGGAACCTTCCTGCGGCCCTCCCCGAGTTTGGTCGTCGGCAATTGATCGCTAGCCAGGTCAACCGTGTACTCGCCCTTTTCCGTCGCTTCATAGCGTGCGCTGATCGGCTGTTCCCAGCCCTTCGTGTCTTTGCGGATCTCGTTTTCCAGCACTGTAATGTTGCTGGGCCGTGTTACCGCGAAATAGGGTTCGGCAGTCACAATCAATCCAAAGGCTTGCAGGTTCGCCGTAACACGTATCTTCACCTCGTGATTTTTATCCGGCGTCACCTCGCCAAGATTTACCGGGCGGCCTTCCGGAGTCACTGCCCAAAGCACGTACGTGAGGTACTCCGGACCGTAGTAGCCCGCGTCGCGCACATCCTTGAACTCTGCATCGATATCGAGCCGTCCCGCCTTACTGTTGACCTTGGCTACTCCATTCCCATCCGGCATCAGGCTGGTGCCGCGGAAATCCACCTTGGTAGAGCCGTTGCGGTGACGATAATTCACGGCTTCCACCGTGCGTGCCACAACGTTGATCCGGTATACCGGAGTCTTCTCCATGGGAGTTACGTCGCCCTGCGGTGTTTCCTGTGCAGCCACTAACATCGCGCAAAGCGAAAATCCAGCAACCAACACGTACTTATGCATAACTGCTCCTGTTCAAGCTCACCATCTTGCTTCTTTACCGTCAGATGTGTCCGCTCGCGTCACGCGTTGCCAATTGCTCTCGGGCCATTCGGCAGCGACACCGTCTCTTTGCCCGAAATTGCATCAGATTACGAGAAGTCGCATCAGATCATCAGTCCCACTGGCATCACCCGGGGCGGAGGATTTCATGGCAACTCTCATGTCCGCTGCACGGCCGCTTGATCCCGGCGCGTCCTCACTCGAACGCTTTCAGCAGGTTCGTTCCACCACGCTTCGCCTCGCCGCTCCTCTCTCGCCAGAGGACGCCATGGTGCAATCCATGCCTGACGCGAGTCCCGCCAAGTGGCACCTCGCCCACACCACCTGGTTCTTTGAAACGTTTCTTCTCACTCCGCACCTCGCTGGTTATCGTACCTTCGATCCTGCTTACCGTCTCCTCTTCAACTCCTACTACAAGTCACTAGGCGGCCATCCAATACGCCAGCAGCGCGGAACCTTCTCGCGTCCTTCGTTCGATCATGTCCTGAGCTATCGTGAGCACGTGGACGCGGCGATGCAGCGGCTTCTCTCCCAAGAGCTGCCCTCCGAATTGCTGGACCTCATCGAACTCGGCCTCAACCACGAGCAGCAGCATCAGGAACTTCTAGTCACCGACATCCTTCACGCTTTCTGGACTCAGCCGCTGCGCCCCGCCTACGTTCCGGACGCCGGACCAGACGAGCTCTCCTCACCCGCGCCTCGATGTTGGGTCTCCCACCCAGGCGGAATCGTAGAGATTGGCGCACCCGCCACAGGCTTTGCCTTCGACAACGAGCGCCCGCACCACCCCCTTCTGTTGCAGCCTTTCCAACTCGCGTCGCGCTTGGCCACAAACGCTGAGTATCTCGACTTCATTCGCGACAACGGCTACCACCGCCCTGAGCTTTGGCTCTCCGATGGTTGGGACACAGTCTGTCGCGAGGGATGGGAAGCGCCATTCTATTGGGAGCAGAACGGTGACGCCTGGCAGGAGTTCACCTTGCACGGCATGGTCCCTCTCCGTCCAGCCGCGCCCGTAAACCACATCAGCTACTTTGAAGCCGATGCCTTTGCCCGCTGGTCTGGCGCGCGCCTTCCTCTCGAGGGCGAGTGGGAACACGCCGCTTCCAACCGTCCCATCGAAGGCAATCTACTAGAGCGCTGGGCTCTCGGACCTCTTCCAGCCCCACCCAGCAATGCGCAATCCGAGTCTCAGCTCTTTGGCGATCTATGGGAGTGGACGGGGAGCGCCTATCTCGGCTATCCCGGCTTCCGTCCCGTCGCAGGAGCCGTCGGCGAGTACAACGGAAAGTTCATGTGCAATCAGTTCGTCTTGCGCGGAGGGTCCTTTGCCACCTCTGCATCGCACATCCGCGCAAGCTATCGAAACTTCTTCCCGCCCCATGCGCGCTGGCAGTTCATGGGCATCCGGTTGGCCTCCCATGAGCGTTAACCCCGCCGTTCTCCCACTGGAGGACGATGCGCGAGAGGTGCTCCAAGGCCTCAGCTCAAGTCCTAAGAAACTTCCGCCCCGCCTGTTCTACGATCAGGCGGGCTCGGCTCTCTTTGAGCAAATCACTGAGCTGCCTGAGTATTACCTCACCGCCACCGAGCAAGCCATCTTCGAGCGCCACGCAGGCTCCATGGTACAGGCCGCGGGCGCGGCGTCCACCATCATCGAACTAGGCGCAGGCACAGCCCGCAAGACCATGCTCGTCCTTCGCGCAGCATTGGCACAGCATCGCTCCGTTACATTCATACCCGTCGATGTATCAAGCTTCGCGCTCGATGTGGCGCAACAGCGAGTCACCACGGAGTTGCCGCAGGTAACCGTGCATCCGCTCGTGATGGACTACACCCGCAAGTCTTCCACCTTCTCCCGCATACCTGGACGCAAGCTGGTTCTCTACATCGGCTCCAGCATCGGGAACTTCGAGCCCATGGCTGCCAGTGCCTTGCTCCGTCATCTGCGATCATCGCTCGCGCCCGGCGACTCGCTCTTGCTAGGTATAGACATGCAGAAGCCCGTTGATATTCTGCTGCGCGCCTACGATGACAGCGCAGGAGTCACCGCGCATTTCAACCTCAACATCCTGTCCCGCATCAACCGAGAGTTCGACGCCGACTTCGATCTCGCTGCCTTCCAGCATTGCGTGCGCTGGAACCACCACGACTCCCGCATCGAGATGCACCTGAAGAGCCGCACCCACCAGCGTGTCCACATAGAAGCCCTCGATCTAGCCGTCAACTTCAATCCCGGCGAAACCATCCATACCGAAAACAGCTACAAGTTCACGTCAGCCATGCTCAATGCCCTAGCCTCCAACGCGGGCCTAACCATCGAGCAAACTTGGCGCGACGAACGCAGCTGGTTCTCCGTCACCCTCCTTCGCGTGTAACCAGGCGCGAAGGACATGAGAGATCACGGGTGCCCCACCTTCGCCGCGTTTTCTGCGGCTAAGGCGGGGTAGTTGACCTTGTGTTTCGTTCTGTTCTTTTATTCCGGCTTTTCAGGATGCCTGAACTTCCACAAAATCTGCCGCATCATTCCGGTCAGTGCCACTGCATCACTTCCCTGCAGACGCACGCGCCGCAACATACGTCGCGTCTTTTCCAGCGCCGCGACCTCTCCCACGGAATCTACGTACCCGCTCTCGCACAGCGCCTGAAAGAGAATCTGCGTGAGGCGCTCCAACTCCGCAGTTCCGGCCATCGCAGGAGTGTCGCGCACCGGCTCTTCGGTCGCCCCACCAACCAACGCATACAGACACACCGCCACCGCCTGCCCCAAGTTCATCGAGATGTGCGCGTCGCGAGTCGGAATCCGCATCAGCCAGTGGCAGTGGCTCAGGTCTTCATTCGACAATCCAAACTTCTCTGAGCCGAACAGCAGCGCAACCGGAGCGGTCGCAAGCGTCTGCCGCATCTCCGCAGCGCCGTCTTGCAGCACCTTCAGCGGATGTTGCAACTCGCGTTCGCCCACCGCCGACGTGCCCACCACCAAAGCGCAGTCCGCG
>Ga0224527_1001695_pt1 | contig 10431 bp, 10 predicted proteins | sample CBST0metaG_FD_179882 | JGI IMG/M metagenome (GOLD analysis project Ga0224527, IMG submission 179882) | Peat soil microbial communities from Stordalen Mire, Sweden - C.B.S.T0 | ecosystem: Environmental > Terrestrial > Soil > Wetlands > Peat | place: Sweden: Norrbotten County, Stordalen Mire... | reverse complement strand
CGGAAAATACAGCGTAGGTGCCTGTTAGCTAACGGTGATGACAGGCGAGCTGGAGGGAAGTTATTCCTGACCGGCACTGTCTCCAGCATCGTCCAGATCGAGCTGGTGCTCGAAGCTCTTGGCTGCACGCCACACCGCCTCTTTCAGCTTCTCGCGGGTGAACGGCTCCACAATGACGTCATAGCATCCTGTTTCCAAAACTCCCGACCATAACTGGAAGGTTGCAGCGTGTGCGTACACCAGGATTGCGGGTCTGCGATTCAGAAGAGCGAGCTCCCCCCATATAGTCCACCAGTCCATATCCGGTAGCGACGCCGGAAGGAGGGCGACTTGATAGACCTCGCCGTTCCGGACGTGATGTCCTAACTCATCGGCGCGGTTGATGTAGATCGGGGAAACATCGAGCGAGCTCAACTGACGCCGAATCTTAGCTTCCATATCTGAGGACATGACTGCGAGTATCCGAACCTTGTCACGATTCTCTACCACGTTGCCTCTCAAACTTCGTTCAGGCGAGAATGACAGAGGTTGTGAGAACTGAAGCGTATGCAACTGTTAGCTAACAGTGATGAACTGGGAACACGGTTTGAAGCGGATAAGATGGTGGTTACGACATGGACCTCACATTACTCTGTCGCAGGAATGCGTGAAGCGCTGTCGTGACTCATGCACCACGGCACTTTGCATGTTGTGCTATTTTTATCGCACTGTGAATCTGGAGCCGATCGAAGAGTGAACAAAGCAAACGGAAACGCATTTTCGGAGGAGTTAGTACGTGCAGAGCTTGCACGCATTCTGCAGAGCCCGATTTTTGCGCAATCGGATCGGCTTGGCCGCTTTCTCCGGTTTGCCGTGGAGCACACAATCAGCGGCACGGAAGATGGGCTCAAGGAATACGTGATTGGCACAGAGGTGTACGATCGCAAACCTCCGTACCATCCCAGCCAGGACTCGATTGTTCGCACCGAGGCCCGCCGCTTGAGGACCAAGCTGAAAGAGTATTACGAGTCGGAAGGCAAGAACGATCCGGTCTTCATCTATTTTCGCCCAGGCAGCTACATTCCCGTGTTCAGATCGAAGGCTTTCGCTTCCGGTCAGGAGATGACCGCCGGCAGCTCCGCAGATGACGTTTTTGTAGAAGGCACGGGAATGTCGGTAGCAGTCATACCTTTCCTCGATGCTTCGGGACAGCCACGCTCTGCTAAATTTTCTCAGGGTGTCACGGATGAGCTGGTTCACGAGCTCATGCAATGTGAAGGTTGCCGTGTAGTCGCGACAAGCTCGATTGCGCAATTGAGTTCGCAGGTTCCAGATATTCCAGCTCTCGCAAGAAAGCTTGGAGTCCAGATCATTTTCGAGGGATCCGTGCGGGTGGAGGGAAACCGAATTCGTGTTACTTCACGGATCGTGAGTGCGGATGGGTTTCAACTCTGGTCGCAGCGATTTGATGCCGAGGCGGATGCATCGAGCATGTTTGCTGTTCAGGAAGAGTTTGCATCGGCTCTCGTGAACCGGGTACGCCCTCAGCAATCGATAGTCCGGACTGCGGAGGCAACCGCCGGACCTGTAATGTTGGCCGTGTACCCTTCGCTTCTGAAGGCGGAAGCCCTTTTAGAGGAGGGGAATGAGTCTGACGTTCTGGCCGCCCTCACGAAGTTTAGCGAAGTTGCGCAAATCGCACACGGCTTTGCTCGTCCACACTACGGAATCGCGCAGTGTTATTGCTGGCTGGCTGTTCACGGAACCTTGCAAGTGATCGATCTTGTTTCCCTTGCCAAGACCGCCTCGGAACGAGCGGTCGAACTCGACCCTGAAATGAGTGAAGCTCTGGCGGCAGTTGGCTGTGTTCTGGCTCTTGAATGGAATTGGAACGGTGCGGAGGCCAACTTCAGTCAAGCGATGAAATTGGGTATTCATGCAACTAGCGCCCGCCAGTATGCCATGTTTCTGACCCTCCTTGGACGGTTTGATGAGGCATGGCCTCACCTTCAAAGGGCGCAACAGATCGATCCTTTCTCTTATCTGCAAAAAGTGGCGTGCGCGAAGTTCCTATATTTGAGCCGGCGGCACGAGGAGGCTATCGAACTCTTCTCGGAACCGCTGAGGTTTGGACCACTGCCGCTTGACGCTCAGCTGTACCTAGCCTTGATTCATGTTCAGCTCGGACAGTTTGACGATGCAAGGAGACTTGCGCGACTTATTCTTCGAAATGCAGGCGCACAATTATCATTGAGGGGATGGGTCGTCGAGATCCTCGCCTACTGCGGTGACGGTGCGGCGACGATCGAGAATGAGTTCAAGCTTCTCTCCCTTGCTGCTCCCCTAAGCCGATACAGACAGGCATTGCTCTCTGTCGCATTGGGCGATTCTGAAGGTGCACTTTTATCTTTGTCTGCGGCCTATGCAGCCAAGGAGGCAGAGCTTCCATGGCTCGCCGTAGATCCAAGATTCGATCTAATCCGGCTCAATCCTCAGTTTAGCGAAATCGTGCACAAAGTGAGATCGCAAATCTGATCCTGAACGCCGCTACAGTGCTCCTCACAGTTATCTAGCCTCTCCTCACTTCTTTTGGTCAGCCTTGGGCACTAATACTTGGCAGAGTGAAGACTGTCCCAATATTCGGCGTTCCAGATATACGGCTGTGCAAGGCCTGACTGTGCCTACGAAGCCGCTCTTGCTATCCGAGTCGGAGGCCGAGGCACCGTTCGTTTTGAATGAGGCCAACTACGAGTCAGAAAGGTGTACTGCTTGATCAAACTGATCGAATTCATCGGAAAGGTCAGTCTGTTCGGGCTGCGGGCGATCTTCGATTTCTTTCAGCCCCCGTTTGAAGCGGGCCAAATTGGCCGACAACTCGCGGAAGTCGGCGCCAAATCTCTGCCGCTAATTCTTGCTTCAGGATTTGCTTTGGGAGCCGTGATGACATTTCACACGCGCAGCACAATGGTTATGTTTGGAGCTGAAGCGAAGATCCCGACTGTTCAGGCAATTGCATTCTTCATCGAAATCGGCCCATTGGTTGCAGCCCTGCTGCTCGCTGGCCGCGTCGGTTCGGGAATCGGCGCTGTACTTGCCAATATGCGGGCCACGGAGCAGATCGACGGGATCGAATCTCTCTCTATCGACTCCTTCAAATTCCTCGTCGTTCCCCGCGTGGTTGCATGTGTCCTGGCGTTGCCTCTACTAACGCTGTTCATGGATTTCTCCGGGCTCCTCGGCGGATTCCTATCCGAATACGCCGCGTCGAGGATCTCATTCCATCTCTTTATCGTGCGCGCGTTCGCGGAAATGGCGTGGTCCAACTTCATTCCACCTACTCTCAAGACCGCTGTTTTCGGGTTCATCATCGGGACTGTTTCTTCGTTCTTCGGCTTCACCACCAACAAGGGTGCCCAAGGCGTTGGCGAAGCCGCGACGAACAGTGTCGTGGTGTCTTCTTTGTTAATCATCTTGGCCGATGTGGTGTTGATCAAGTGCATCTTCTTTCTGTTCCCGGAGAACGCTCTATGAACATTGAACCCAAGGCGGCCGTCGTCTTTGACCGTGTATCGAAGTCGTTCGGCCCGAAGCAGGTACTACGGGACGTTTCCTTCGAAGTCCCTGCCGGGCAGGCTCTCTGTATTCTGGGTCGTAGCGGAACGGGAAAAAGCGTTACTCTCAAACTTCTCATCTCGCTGCTCAAACCAGATCAGGGAAGTATCTGGGTCGACCAGCACGAAGTCACGCACATGAACGAGGCCGAACTCTCCAAAGTGCGCCGAAAGATGGGATTTTTATTTCAAGATGCCGCGCTGTTCGATTCCTTAACGCTTTATGAAAACCTCGCCCTGCCATTGCAACGGCTAACCGACAAGACACAAGAGGAGATCGATTCGGCTGTCGATAGGGTTCTGTGCCAAGTTGGTTTGGGTAACGAAAAAAAGAAAATGCCTTCTGAGCTTTCAGGCGGCATGCGTAAACGCGCTGGTCTTGCCCGCGCACTGGTACTTAAGCCAAAAATATTACTGGCAGATGAACCGAGTAGTGGGCTCGATCGCATTACCGCCACAGAGATCGACGAACTGCTGATCCAGCAAAAAAACGAACACCAGACCACGGTCATCGTCGTGACACATGACGTCCATGGCGCCCGACGTGTCGGAGACCGTTTTGCTGTCTTCGACAAGGGCGACCTGGTGGCTCATGGGACTGCCGCTGAGGTAGAGCAAAGCGAGAATCAAACTGCACGCAGGCTGATTTCGGAGAACTAGAACATGAAGAACAAGAATCTGATGGTTGGGCTCTTCGTATTGGCTGGGCTTGTGCTTTTCACCGTCGGTCTCTTCTTGATAGGCAATCGACACGAAGCCTTCGCTCGGCATATCAACTATTACGCCGAGTTCACCAACCTTGCCGGACTGTCGAAGGGCTCCAAAGTTCAAGTGGCTGGCATGGATGCAGGTCAGGTGCTCGATATCGCAGTGCCTGATTCACCGTCCGCCCGCTTTCGCGTCAAACTGCAAATTGATGAACGCCTTCAAGGACTTGTTCGTACCGATTCAGTCGCCACTATCGGAACCCAGGGAGTGGTTGGAGAGACGTTTCTGCTTGTTCGTCCAGGAAGCCCACGTGCGGCCGCCGCACCGACCCTTGCCTTGCTACCCAGCAAAGAGCCAATGGATATATCGAAACTGCTTGATCAAGGGCAAGGCCTGCTTAACGATGTAGATGGCGCCATTAAGGACGCGGATGGTGTTTTGAAGCAGACGGGCGGCCAGTTCGGCTCGACCCTAGGCAACGCCAACGCTACGCTTGCAAACGTGAACGAGGTTGTTGTCGGGCTAAAGCAGGGACGAGGCGCGGCAGGAATGCTCCTCCAGGATCCGGCCCTGGCGACACAGGTTCGCCAGATAGTTACAAGCGCTCAGCAGGCCAGTGCTGATCTCGCCCGACTCTCCAGCCAGGCCAATGGATTGATCACGGACGTTCAGGCTCGCCATTTCCCCCAGAAAGCTGATGAGACAATGACCGTGGTGAAAAGCGCGGTAGCGAACCTAGACGCAAGCTCGCAGCAAATTCGTCAGACGATGGCGGAGGTTTCAGGGCCAGACAAAGACGGCACGACCGCCGGGATGAACATAAGGGAGTCTCTGTCCAATGTGAACACTGCGACCGCCAACGTGGCGGATGAGACGGAGGCGCTGAAACACAGCTTTCTCTTGCGCGGCTTCTTTCGTCACCGTGGCTACTTCAATCTCACGCATATGTCGCCGGAAAAATACCGGCAAGATCATCTGTTCACAAACCCGGAGAACACGCGGGCGTGGTTGCCCGCAGACCAGATGTTCGAACGTGATTCGAGCGGGTCTGAGCAACTCACAGCGCAAGGCAAGACTCTACTCAACAACGCGATGGCCGGCCGTGGGGCATCCGTTGCCGAAAGCCCTATCGTCATCGAAGGCTACTGGGACGGCGCAAACTCCGCCGAACAACTTGCACGCTCTCGCGGTCGTGCCATCTTAGTGCGCCGTTACTTAGTAAATCATTTCCAGTTCGATGCTTCGCATCTCGGCATTGTGGCGATGAAGAGCCTCCCGCCCGGAGGCCTCGATCGTGCGATTTGGGACGGAGTCTGCGTCGTCATTTTGGCGCCAAAGACCTAAAGCATTCGGACCGATGGCCGTTGAACGCGCGAATCCGTTCAATCATGCCGAATCCGATGGTCGTGAACAGTCGGGAAATAGGAGCATGCTCACCGCTGACCTGCGTGTGAGCACGTTGTTCATTTTTCCGAAGTCCAATCCGTCCTACCAAAAGAGCAACAAGAAGACCACCTTAAAGCGTCTATAGAATCCGATTGTCCCGATTTGCTCGCGTGATACGAATCGGCATGTCTGAAGCATGCGCTTGGTTGTGGGGCCCTAATAGAGACCTTTAGATTTGAATCTATCGCCAATCAGCCATAATCAATGGCTAATGTAGCAGTAGCATGCCAATGCTCGGATGGGTGACAGCAGTCATTTGGATTCTGTGCCCGGGGAACGAGTCACAGATGAAGGGAACGACGGGATTTCGGGGCTACACACTGGCGACGGTTTCCTTCGGTGTGGCGCTTGCCTCTTCACGGGCGTTTGGCGAACCGTCAGTCTGGTTCGTTCTCGCCATTGTGGCCAGTACACTGTATGGAGGGGCCGGTCCTGGCATCGCGGCCATTGTACTTTCCGCGGGCGCCCTCGTTTCCTTCGTTCCGAATTCGCACCTTCCGACCTTTCTCGCAGCCGCCCTGTCCGTCGTAGCGCTCGTCGAAGCGAGTCGGCGGGCGGAGAGCAAGGAGCGCCAGGCGGAGGAGACGCTCAATACCCGTCTGACCGTCGACAGTATACCGGGCATGGTCGGCACCCTGACCCCGGAGGGTGAACCCGAGTTCCAAAACTTGAGGCTCTTGGAGTACCTCGGGAAGACAAGCGAGCAGATGAAAGACTGGCCCACGATCATACATCCGATGGATAGCGATCGGGTCGTGCAAGCATGGCTCCACTCTATGGCAACCGGAGCACCCTTGGATGTCGAGCATCGCGGCATCGTGGCAAACGGCAGTTACCGCTGGTTTACGAACCACGGACTTCCAATGTTTGACAGAAATGGAAAGATTGTCCGTTGGTACCACCTCCTAACGGATATCGATGACCGCAAGCGGGCCGACGAAGCCTTGCGAGAGAGCGAAGGAATTCTTCGCCAGACTGTCGATAGCGTTCCCGGCTTCGTTACCATGTCAGTAACAGGTGAAGTCGAGTTCGCAAATCAACAACTCATGATCTTTTTCGGCAAGACTTTGGACGAGTTGCAAGACTGGAGCCCACTGGTACACCCGGATGATCGCGCGCGCGTTGTGGGCATGTGGCTTCATTCGTTAGAAACCGGCCAGCCGTTTGAGTTTGAGCATCGGGTCTTGCGGGCTGATGGCGTTTACCGCCATTTTCTATCGCGCGGTCAGCCAGTGCGAGGTAATGATGGCCGTATCATCCGCTGGAACAATCTGCATATGGATATCAGCGAGAGAAAGGAAGCGGAAGAAGCGTTGCGCAATACGCAGGCCCGGCTATCGCAGGCCACACAGATTGCGACCATTAGTGAACTCTCTGCTTCCATCGCGCATGAAATCAACCAGCCTCTCACGGCCGTGGTCACGAACGGTCACGCCTGCGTGCGTTGGCTTTCCGCGCAGCCACCGAACATGGCCAAAGCTCGCGAGGCCGCCGAACGGATTATCCGGGACGGCAAAGAAGCGGGAGAGGTGGCGAGTCGTATTCGTGCGCTTTTCAAGCGGGCTGCCCTTGAGAGAGTTGCCCTCGATTTGAATGAGATTGTCAACGAAGTAATTCGACTCCTGGCGGGTGAGACAACGAAAAGGCGAATAGTCGTGGAGACGGATCTCGAAAACGGCTTGCCTTATGTGATGGGGGATCGCGTACAGCTGCAACAACTGGTATTTAACTTACTGCTTAACGGGATCGAGTCGATGGACTCGGTGCCGGATCGCCCAGGTAAACTCTTCGTGCGCTCGCGAAGAGAAGGTCCCGAAACCATCATCGCTGAGATTAAAGACCACGGCATTGGTCTGGAGAATCCGAGCAAAATCTTCGACGCATTCTTCACCACGAAAGAGAATGGGATGGGTATGGGCTTGGCAATCTGCCGCTCGATCGTCGAAGCTCATAACGGTCGTCTATGGGCTGAATCGGGCGACGGCCCTGGGGCAACCTTTTTCTTTACTCTTCCAATGGATTCGAAAGCGCAGCTATGAAATCCGAAGGCGCCATCGTCTTTATCGTGGATGACGATCATCGCGTGCGGGAAGCGTTGTCCAGCCTCCTTTCCTCGGTGGGGCTGCAGGCGGCCGTGTTCAGTTCGGCGTCGGAGTTTCTACAAGCTGAAAAGCCCGACTCCCCCGCATGCCTGGTTTTGGACCTGGAACTTCCAGACATCAGCGGCTTACAGCTTCAGCAGGAATTAGCTACAGGAAACGCGCCGCCGATCATATTCATCACGGGGCATGGTGATGTCCCTGCTTCGGTCCGAGCCATGAAAGCGGGTGCCATCGAGTTCTTATCGAAGCCGTTCAGTGAGCAGGAGCTGTTAACGGCGGTTGAAACTGGAATCGCTCTGGATCGAAGCGCACGACAAAAACGGTTGGAGCTCGCCGAATTGAAGGAGCACTACAACCTCCTTACTCCTCGCGAAAGAGAAGTTCTTCCTTTCGTGGTCGCTGGCTCCTTGAACAAGCAGACCGCCTGCGATCTGGGAACCAGTGAAATCACCATCGGGGTCCATCGTGGCCAAGTGATGCGAAAAATGGGAGCGCGATCGCTCGCGGAGTTGGTCAGAATGGCCGACAAACTGGGCATCGACCACGCTATCGAACCGCCTAAATAAACCTATAATAGACGGCCTCCTGTTCCTGCCACTACTATCAAACCCTGTTGGAGATGCCCCCCATTGACAGCGACGATCGCGAAACAAGTCGTGGTGGGCGTGGACGATGATTTTCGCGTTCGCGAGGCCATAGTGAGCTTGGTTGAATCATCTGGATACGCTTCTCTTGTCTTTTCGTCTGCCGAGGAGTTCCTCGAATCCGGAACCCTGGCAGGGACAAGTTGTCTAGTCACCGACGTGCGGATGTCCGGAATTGACGGAATCGAATTGCAACGTCGCGCTAGACTCGTTCGCAAAAACTTGCCGATCATTTTCATATCGGCCCACCGTGACGATGCGATTCGTCAACAAGCACTCGACGGAGGGGCCGCTGAGTTTATGTATAAACCCTTCGATGCCGCAGACTTATTGGGCGCTATCGATCGGGTTCTGAAACAGCAGCCTGCAAAATGATCGAGCCTAAGTACTCTTTGGAATTGTGGAACCGCTCATACTCAAGCACACGGGAGAGCGACATGTCTGAGAACAAAGTTATCCGAGAAGCCGCACGATGGCCCGTCGAAAGGGTTGCAACGAAGGGAACGTCGCGGAGGATCTCAGGCCTCGTTAGCCATTCCCATTCGAGCCCTCAGTCGAGAGGCACCCGAGTCCGGGGAGAGGCGACGGAAGCAACTCTTGCCTCGGACAACTTAGAAAACACCGCGGCGCCTGAGCCCGCCGTTCGACAACAGCTCGCCCGTATACTCAAAAGTCCGGTATTCGTTCGGTCCGAAAGACTCAGCCGGTTCCTAGAATTCATTGTTGAGCATGTCATTGGTGGCAATCAGAATTACCTCAAAGAGTACGTGATTGGCTCTGAGGTCTACGACCGTAAGCCTCCCTACCACCCAAGCCAGGACTCGATTGTGCGAACCGAGGCTCGCCGGTTAAGAGGCAAGCTGAAGGAGTATTACGAGGCTGAAGGCAAAGATGATCCTATCTACATCTATTTGCGGCCCGGAAGCTACATTCCAGTCTTCCAGTACAAAGAGGCTCTGATGGGCACCCAAGTCGCGAGGAGTGTCGATGATTTACACCCCTCGGCGAAGACCACCGCAATTCTGGTTGTAGTTCTACCATTTCGCGATATATCAGGAAGTCCTCTCTCTTCGACGTACGCGCGCGGAATACCCGATGAACTCGCATATGCTCTCATGCGAAACGAAGGTTGCCGCGTTGTATCTCCTGCTTCAATGGCGCATTTCCATACGCAAGAACATGATGTGGCAGCCGTGATGAGCAAGGTAGGAGCACAGATTGCATTTGAGGGAAGTGTACGGGTGGAAGACAGTCATATTCGAGTCACGGCAAGAATCATCGACGCATCCGGCTTCCAACTGTGGGTTAAGCGATTCGACGTCGAAGCCGACTCGCATACGTCATTCACAATCGAAGAAGAAATAGCGTCTGCGTTGTCCTCCGGATTTAACGTTCTGTTCGGCCCATCGGGGTTTCGCGGGGTTGCTTAAAGCAACAAGGTGCTCGCGTTCGAGAGCTGCTAATGGGTGCATAAAGCTTTTGCTCATGACCGGCGAGGTCCCGGTCGTTCTACGCAGACTTGGGATGGCGACGACATGGTTTGGCGTTGGAACGCTTTGCTTATTCTGGCGACATAATGGCGGCCTCCCCGCCTGGAGTCAGTATGGTGGAAGCCTGATGTTTCCTAATGGTCCCGAAGTCACGATCTGGGAAGTCAGAAGACCGCGGTGACCGGGGGGCAAAACAGACAAGCAGATTTACTGGCAGCGCTACCGGGAACAAAGTGGTACATCTAGGCTGTGGTAAACATTAGTTAATTCTCTTTTTATTCGTTTGTTGTTGTCCCACGTATTGCCCCCAGGCTCTTCTCGTCCACTCGCCTCAATTTCCTTATCGACGATTGTTTGATTAGAAATCTCGTGAAACCTTGCTTCGCGATCTATGGTGATCGGGTGCCCTATAGTGAGAAGACGGATTTTCTCAAAGGCGTGCTGGGGAGGA
>Ga0224527_1001691_pt1 | contig 10440 bp, 8 predicted proteins | sample CBST0metaG_FD_179882 | JGI IMG/M metagenome (GOLD analysis project Ga0224527, IMG submission 179882) | Peat soil microbial communities from Stordalen Mire, Sweden - C.B.S.T0 | ecosystem: Environmental > Terrestrial > Soil > Wetlands > Peat | place: Sweden: Norrbotten County, Stordalen Mire... | reverse complement strand
ATCCACCATTTTGATGGCTCAACCCAAGTTCTCCATCTTGCCAATCAGCCGGTCGAAGAACTTCCTGCCACCCTGCGCCAACGCATCCTCGGATGGCTGATGGATCCCAACATTGCCTTCATGGTCTTGGCCGTCGGAGCCCTGGCGCTCTATGCCGAGTTCAACCATCCCGGAGCCATCATCCCCGGCGTCGTCGGAGTAATCTTCATTCTCCTTACGCTATTTGCGCTTAACCTCTTGCCAACGCGTTACGCGTCGCTCGCTCTTATCGCTTTGGCCTTCGTTCTCTTTGCTCTTGAGGCGAAGTTTGTGTCCCACGGAATCCTCACAATCGGAGGCATCGTTTCCCTCACCCTGGGCGGCGTCCTTCTAGTCGACGGCCCGATCCCCGAGATGCGCGTGAAACTACTCACCGCGCTAGCCGTCAGCATTCCCTTCGGCGCCATCACGGCCTTCCTGATGTCAATCGCTTGGCATGCCCGTCGTAACAAAATCGTCACCGGCTCCCAGGGAATCATCGGCGAACTCGGCGTCGCCCGTACGGACCTCATTCCGAGCGGCAAAGTTTTCGTCCACGGTGAGCTATGGAATGCGCGTTCCACTCACCCCCTTCACTCCGGCACCCAGATTCGAGTCGTAGCCATCAGTCAATTAGAGTTAGAAGTCGAACCCGTAAAGTGACTGAAGTTTGCCTTGTCCAGGTGAATTCCTCCCACTCTCCAATTACTTCCGGCATAATGGTGCAATCAGTCCACCCTAAATCTGGAGCGAATTCCGATTATGTCGATGGCTTCTTCCTCTACAGAACTCATTGGGAAACTCGATAATCTCGTAGCATCGGCCAACACCTCTACTGATGTCTTTGAAGGCGTCGTGCAGTTGCTGCATGAGAACATGTTTCGTTATAACTGGGTGGGCTTCTATATGTTGGAGGAGCTTCCCGGCGTCGAACCCGTCCTTATCCTCGGCCCTTATCGCGGCTCGATGACACCCCACACACGCATTTCGCTCAACCAAGGTATCTGCGGTGCTGCCGCCTCAAGCGGCAAAACCGTCATCGTTGATGACGTACACAGCGATTCTCGCTATCTTGCCTGTTCGCTGGAAACCAAGTCCGAAATCGTCGTCCCGATTTTCGCGTCCGGCAAAGTCGTCGGCGAGCTGGACATCGACAGCCACTTTCCGGCTGCATTCGGCGATTCTGATAAGCATCTCTGCGAATACGCCGCGAAACTTGTGGGACAATTCCTCACGAGCAATCCAAGCGCATAGTTCTTCGTCCTGAGGCACCGTTCCCGGAATTTCCGCTCGGCGCCGATTGTATTACCTCAGTAACCCCGCTCCGCTGCACCCGAACTCCCCCTGCTGTCATCCAAATCCTATGAACCTGTTCGAATCATTCAAAATCCGCGATATTTCGTTCCGTAATCGAGTTGCAGTCTCCCCCATGTGCGAGTACTGCTGCGAAGATGGATTCGCCAATGACTGGCACCTCGTCCACCTCGGCTCCCGAGCTGTCGGCGGAGCTGGCACGGTCATCACCGAAGCCATTGCAGTCCTTCCCGAAGGCCGAATCAGTCCCGCTGACCTCGGAATATGGAAAGACGCACACATCGAGAAGCTCGCCCACATCGTCCACTTCCTTCGCCAACACGGAGCCGTCCCCGGCACCCAGCTCGCCCACGCCGGATTCAAAGCATCCACCGACGTTCCCTGGCACAACCACGGCAAACCTGTTCCCGTTGCCGATGGCGGCTGGCTTCCGACATTTTCCTCCACATCCAAGGGCTTCACGCCGGAATCCATTCAGCCCGAAGCTCTGACCTCCGAAGGCATCGCACGAGTCGTAAGTGCCTTTGCCGAGGGAGCACGACGCAGCCTCGAAGCGGGCTTCGAACTCGTCGAAATCCACGGTGCTCACGGCTACCTCGTCCACCAGTTCCTCTCGCCGCTGGTAAACACGCGTACCGACCAATATGGCGGTACATTTGAGAACCGCACACGCCTCCTCCGTGAGATCATCGCGTCCGTCCGCAGTGTCTGGCCCGAACGCCTCCCCTTGTGGCTGCGTATCTCTGCCTCCGACTGGACAGAAGGCGGTTGGACCATTGAGGATTCCGTCGCGCTTGCCAAACAGGTGAAAACCCTCGGAGTAGACCTCATCGATGCCTCTTCGGGTGGAATCGTCCCCAAAGCAAACATCCCCGTTGGTCCCGGCTACCAGACGACATTTGCCGAGCGCATTCGCCGTGACTCAGGAATCCTCACCGGAGCAGTCGGCATGATTACCTCGCCCGAACAAGCCCAGCACATCATCGCAACCGGACAGGCGGATGTAGTCCTGTTGGCTCGCGAACTCCTCCGCGATCCCCACTGGCCACTCCGTGCCGCCCATGTTCTAAAACAGCCGATCACTTGGCCCAAACAGTACGAGCGCGCCCAGTTCTAAACAGCAAAGAGGCCGGCCGCAAGGCCCGCCTCTTTGCTGTTCTATTCTCCTGAAATTCTCACCAAGTATTGTAAGGAGTACCTTCCGACGAGATATTGGCGCTCCCGCTATGCACGTCCACAATCCCCGGTTCTGTCTGGTCGATAGCTAGTAGTGTGTCTTCCTGCTCCACAGCCCAAGTCCCCGTCTCATTCGTGATCGGATCCTTCGGCAGAGACTTGATATAGCCAGCCGTCACAAGGTCGTCCAGCGACTGCGGAGCCTTCTGCTTGTCCAACGTGTACTGATCAATGCTGCTTCGCATCGTGAACAGATCGTTTCGCAGAACAGCCTCACGTGCGCGCACAACCGAGTGCTGATAGTTCATCGCCGCAATCGATGCCAGAATGCTGATGATCGCGATCACGATGATCAGTTCGATCAGCGTGAACCCCGCGGATTTTCGTTTTGATCGCTTCAGATTCATTCGCCTCGGTCGCCTCTACCAGTCCTGATACTTCGTGCCGTCCAGCGCTGTGCCCGGAGATTTCGTGTAAACATCAAAAACCGACTGCCCGCCCCAAGAGTCGGAAGTAGGATCGTCCTGCATCGAACGCATCCCCCACTCCGTGCTGTGCGTCATTGGATCTACTGGGATATGGCGTAAAAAGCGAACCGTCTTGCCGTTCACATCCACTCCCTTTACCAGCGTGTCCAAATCTGGAGGATATCCCTCGCTCCCCAGCTTCACCTGGAACAAATTGCGGTCGGCCGCGTCTTTGTAGCGGTCGATAGCATCGCGCATCTGCCAAAGAGCAGCGCGCAACTCCTTTTCCCGCTCACGCTTCACTACCGTACGCGAAATCGGCAGAACCCCGGTCGCGAGTATCGCCATGATCGCGATTGCTACGACCAGTTCGATCAGCGTCATGCCGGATTGCCGCTTCTGCTTCACAATGCTCATCTTCCCTTACCGCACATTGATAATTGCTTGCGAGCCGCTCGCTTCGATCGCAGCCATATTCGGATCCCGCAGCACTGTTTTCCCCACCGAAACGGTCCCCTGCCCTGCCGCCTGCGCCACAAACATCAGCGTGAACAACGGACCTGAAGGTGTGATGCCACTCGACCCCGGCGGCCTCATCAATGATATCTGCAATTTCCCTTGTGCCGCGTCGTCACGATGTACCAGCGCCACCGCTGCTCCGTCCTTGGACAGCGCCCCGGCGTTGGAAACGTTCACAAAACGCATCACCTTGGGATCGTAGTTGATCTGCACTGGCACGCTAAACACGTTCTGCCCGCCATTTAATATTACGTTCACCGCAAATGTCCCGCCCGCTGCCTGATTCACCATTGGCGGGTCCAAACTCAGTACCGGACCGAGCCCGGCCGGGGCTTGGCTCGCCGTTGCGGTCGGAGTTACAGCCGTTACAGCACTCGCCGCGGCTGGCTGTGTGGCGGCAGGATTCCCGTTCCCTCCGTTCGGAGCGTTCACGGGTGCCTGCATCTGTGCTCCCTGGGGACCTGGCCCCTGAGTCGGAGCCGGAACCACCGCGCTCGGTGATCCGCTTGGAACCGACGGCGCAGGAGCCACCACAGCCGGAGCCTTCGACGTGTGCCGCACCTCAATCACGTTCTGCGTTCCGATATCCACTTGGCGAATGTTCAAGTCATCCACATCCAAGCGCCGAACCACATGCGGCATCAAGGCGAACACCGTTTCATTATCTGTTTTCGATTTTTGGCCTTGTCCAAAGAGGTACTTCAAGATTGGAATCTGCGAAAGCCACGGCAACCCACTCATATTCTGAACGTCGTCGTGTTCCATCATGCCGCCGATCAGGTTCACTTCTCCGTCGCGCATACGGATTTCATGATCGATCTTGCGCTGTCCGATAACTGGCTCTGTAAGACCGCCAATCGTCGAATAGCTATCGATTGCAGACACTTCAATCGAGATCTTCAAACTTATATCGCCACTCGAGTGAATGTGAGGCGTCATTTCGATGTTCACGCCGACATCCTGATACTGGAACTGCGTCTGCGTCAGAGCCGTCGACGTCAGCGTCGAACTCGATGTGCCAACCGCAATCGGGACGCGTTCGCCGATCTTCAGCGTAGCTTTCTGTCCGTCAACCGAGCGAATCTGCGGACGCTGAATCACATTTGTGTTGCTGTCGCTCATCAGGAACGCGATGCTCGAAGACGGAATCGAAACAGCAAAATCGCGGGCCGTCAGACTGCTCAGATCGTTCAATGTCAAACCACTCGAAGTGGTTGTGCTCGTCGTCGTGGAAGTGGTGGATGAAGAAGTGGTAGAGGGGCTCTGAAATGTAATGGTTGGGTTCGTTGTGCTGCCCTGAAACGGATACTGAATACCCAACTGTTTCAGTTTTGTCTTGCTTACCTGCATTACCACAAGATCGACAACAACCTCAGGCTTCGCCTTATCCAGATTGTTGATCAGTAGCTCCGCGAGCGCCACTTGGTCCGGCGTGCCGCGCATCACAATCGCGTTCTGTGCCGGAAACTGTTGCACACGTTCTACTCTGAGAATCGTGCGGATCAAGTTCGCTACATCCTGTAATTCGCTAACTGTCGAAAAATTGTTCAGGTAAAAAGTGCGTAGCACCTGCTGCTCGACGTCGTTACGTTTCTGCTGCGTATCCTGGGCGATATAAATCGTGTTTGGCGTTACTGGACGCCAAAATGTACGCGACTCCAGCGCGACCACCTGCAGCGCCTGCTCCAGCGATACCGCATTCAGCTCAATCCGGACTCGCCGCGACACATAGTCGGGATCAAATAGAACATTGATTCCTGCCAGCTTGCCGATCGTCTCGTAAATAGTTTTCGAATCTTCGATGAGCTTCAGCGTTAATGGCGTCTGTGAAATCGGGGCCAGTTGGACCGGCCCCGCGATGTTTGACGCCCATTCGCTTAAACCCTCTTGCACACGCGACGTCGGCGGAGCACCAGCCGGTTGCTGTGCCTTGTCGATGAGCCTCTGTGTCCGTTTAATTTCTTGCTGGGCGATGCCGCTCGACGAATCGACCATCACCGCCAGCTGAAATTCCTTCATTGCCTCGCTCAGCTTACCTTCGTCCCGCAATACCTGTCCCTTATGCACGTGCGATGACGCCGCTAAAAACTTCGTGCGCTCGTAAGCGGAGCGAAACTCCGTGCTTTCGGGATGCAGGTCGTATGCCTCTTTGAAAAACTGGAACGCCTCTTCGTAGTGCTGACGGGCCTCCGCCTGTTGTCCCTTCGAATAGAGCGACCTTGCCTTGTCGGCGGTGGCTGGAAGGGTGGCGAATAGGGCTATGAGAAGGACCAGCAAAGCGCAGTGAAACCGTTTCATTACAGTCCTTTAGGAAAGGAAATTTTCCCGCATTCGCTGGCCTGACGTTGGCGCACAGCGGCGGTCAGAATTGTTACGTCAACGCGCCGATTATAGCACTGCCACCTCGGGCCATTCCCAAGCTGGGTAATCGAGCTGTGTTAGGATACAGAATTCGCAATAACGCGCAAGTGTTTCTTGAAACTTAACTAGTCGCTTCCGCAGTAGGATTGATCCCAGTATGCCCCGGAACCAGGTACAGCTCACACAGCCCAACAAGCCGAAGAACGTAAAACGCGACCCAGTCGCCAGCGGTGAACGTGACGCCAGCGTAAATCGTTCGGCGTCTCACGATTTTTTTCTCCTCGACCGTTACGAGTGCGGCATCGCCCTACGCGGCACAGAGGTAAAGTCGATACGCGCCGGCCAAGCCAATCTCAAGGACTCCTATGGCCTCGTAAAGGACGGAGAACTGTTCCTCCTCAATGCCCATATAGGAATCTACGAACCCGGAGCCCAGTTCAATCACGACACCCAGCGCACCCGGAAGCTCCTCGTCCACCATGCCCAGGTGCTCAAGCTTCACGCTGCCATCCAACAAAAGGGACTAACCATCATCCCCACCCGCATGTACTTCAAAAATGGGCGGGTCAAGGTTGAGGTCGCGGTTGCCAAAGGCAAGCAGCTTTGGGACAAACGTGAAACTGAGCGCCGCCGCACCGACGACAAGGAAGCTCGCGCGGCCATCGCCCGCAGCCGAAAAGCCTAAATGCTGAATTTTATTCGATATTCGATACAGAGAGGTTCTCATGAAGATCGCAACATCCCCGGCTGTCCCTTCCGCCATTGAGACGGCACTGCTCGTCGTCGCCGTTGCCGACACCAGCAGCGGAAAAACGCCCTCCCCAGAGTTGCTCGTCTCCGATCCAGCTCTCCAGGCACTGACTGCGCCCCTGATCTCCTCTGCGGACGTCACCGGAAAGTTCGTTGAACCCGTCTGGCTACTCTCGCCAACCGGAGTAGCAGCAAAACGCGTTCTCCTGATAGGTGCTGGCAAGAAGGACAAGCTCTGCCTCACCGAACTCCGGAAGCTCGCCGGAGCTGCCGCCCGGGCCGCTAAGTCGAAGAACATCAAATCCTTCGTGTTCGTGCTCCCCGAGCTGGTTGAGGCTCCCGCCGGCGCACAGGCCATCGCCGAAGGCGTCATCACCGGCAACTTTGACGTGGACACCTACCGCAGCGACCGCAAAGACCAGCAGCTCACCGACATAACCATTGCCATTCCAGCCAAAGCCGATTCCAAGGCTGCAGAGCAAGCCATAGCCGATGGAATCATCATTGCCGAATCGCAGAACCTCACGCGCACCCTCGGGCTCGAACCGAGCAATTTCATGACGCCCAGCATCCTTGCCGAGCGCGCCCGCGCCATGTGCGCCGAAACTGGCCTGTCCTGCGAAGTCTACGGCCCCGAAAAGCTGAAAGAACTGAAAATGGGAGCCTTCCTCAGTGTCTCCCAAGGTGCAGGCGAGGAGCCCCGTCTCGTCGTCATGCGTTACGAACCCGCTTCCGCACCGGCTTCCCCCGTCCTCGGACTAGTAGGCAAAGGCATCACCTTTGATACCGGCGGAATCAGCATCAAGCCCTCCGAAAACATGGAAAAGATGAAGTACGACATGTGCGGTGCCGCCACCATGATCGGAACCATGCGCGCCATTGCTCTGCTAAAACCCAGCGTGCGCGTCATTTCCATCCTCTGCTGTAGCGAGAACATGCCCGACGGCAAAGCCCAGAAACCGGGAGACGTCCAATTTGCCATGAACGGCAAGTCAATCGAGGTGATTAACACCGACGCGGAAGGTCGCCTCGTCCTCGCCGACGGTCTATGCTATGCGCGTCAACTCGGAGCCACGCACCTCATCGACGCAGCCACCCTCACCGGAGCCGTCGTCGTTGCACTCGGATACCACAACGTAGGAGTCTTCTCAAACAATGAGGACTTCGCCGACTCCTTCACGGATTCCACCATCCGCACCGGCGAAAAGATGTGGCGTATGCCTTTGGATCAAGATTATTTCGACCACATCCGCTCCGAAATCGCCGACATCAAAAACACCGGAGGACGCTGGGGCGGAGCCACCACCGCCGCGCTATTCCTTCAGGAATTCGTCGACGACAAGCCATGGATACACCTCGACATTGCTGGCACCGCTTGGCTCGAAGAAAACAAAGCCTGGATGCCCAAGGGGCCCAGCGGTGTAGCCGTGCGCTCGCTCGTGGACTTCGCACGCCGTTTCCGCACTTAGTTCAAATCGGAAAGCCAGGTGTAGAGGATTTCCTGCCCCTGGCTTTCCATGTTTTACGGCACAGCTTCGGCAACGCACAGTAAAGTATCTGGGAGATTTGTCAGTGCCTGCAAACAACCTCGCTACCTACGATCATCTGGGCGCGTCGCATTGCAAACATTGCGGTACACACACTGCACTGCGATCTCACCGGACAAACTTTTTCGAATTCATGCGCACCCGTCTAACCGGAAAAGTCCCTTTTCGCTGTACATCCTGTAAGCGTCGATTCTGGCTGCTAATTGACCCTCGCGATATCTAGGATTCACCTCTCAGGTATTAGCTTTACCTCGCACGAAATCCCTCCAGATTTCCAATAAACAGTCATGATTCGCAAGTTTCCTGCCGATACGTGGGTATGGACCGATGCCGATTTCCCGCGTTTGTGAAATTGGGGCCATGCTGAGGGATTTCCACATGTTTAAGTTCGCAGACTTGAAATTCAAGGTCAAACTTGGCGCAATGATAGGCGCAGCGCTTCTAGGAATGATTATTTTTGCCGCCATGGCGTTCCGTACCCTCAGTCAGGTTGAGATCGGAAGCGCTGACTATGAACTAATTGTTCTGGATAAGGATCTCCAAGGAGACTATCTTCCCCCTGGGCTCAGCATTGACTCAACGCAAAGGGACCTATTGCAGTTGGAAGCCACGACAAACCCAGATGATAGACGCCCTCTTATTGAGAAGGTGAGGGGGAGCGAGAAGACCCTTCAAGAGCGGCATGACTATTATCGCCAGAGAATCAAAAACCCTAAACTGCGAGAGGCTCTGGACGGCCCTGCATACACAGCAGCACAACAATACTTTCGACTCTTCGAAACCCAATATCTCCCCATCATCCAGAGCGGACAGTTGGATTCTGCAACTGAATACCGGGTCAAAGATATGACTCCGCTCTATGACCAGCATGTTCGGGCCGAAGCGGAAGCTCTTAAGGCAACCAACGATGTGGTCGCAATGAGAGAGCAGGACGCCAAGTCCACCGTCACTTCAGAGACGCGACTCATGCTCGTGTTGCTCTGCCTGATTATCGGAACCGTGACCGTACTGTGCACAGCGATTGTCCGCAGCATTACTCGCTCCGTTGGTGAACTGCAAAGCGCTCTCCAAAAAGTTGCGGCTGGAGATCTCACAGTAAAACTCGAAAATTGTGCACAGGACGAGATCGGCCAAATCGGCACTTCTCTAAACAAGGCAGTCGGCGCGATGCGTTCCGCAGTAGCGGAAATCACCGAGCATGCCGAAACCATTGCTGATGCAACCGAGGAAGTATCGGCTTCTGCCACGCAAGTCGCCCTGTCTTCGAGGACACAGCAAGATCAGACCACACAGGTAGCAACTGCAATGCACGAAATGTCCTCTTCTGTCGTGGAAGTCTCCTCCAATGCCGGGCTAGCCGCGGAGGCTTCACGCACTTCTGCCGACACTGCAAAGCAAGGCGGAAAAATTGTACAGGAAGCCTTGGCGAACATGCGGACAATTGCCCAGTCCGTCGAGACAAGTGCCAAGAAGATTCAAGACCTAGGAAAGAGTTCAGACCAGATCGGCAAAATCGTTGCCGTCATCGAAGACATCGCCGACCAAACTAATCTCCTCGCGCTCAATGCTGCGATCGAAGCCGCCCGTGCCGGAGAACAAGGCCGTGGATTCGCGGTCGTTGCCGACGAGGTTCGCAAGCTCGCCGAACGTACCGCCAAGGCAACTAAGGAAATCGCCGACATGATCCAGAACGTGCAGAAGGAAACGGCCACGGCCGTCGCCCAAATGCAAGCCGGAACAGCGCAAGTGGAAATGGGCGTAGCCACAACGGCCAAAGCCGGCACCTCGCTCGAACAGATCATCGTCGAAGCGCAGCACGTCGGAGACATGGTCTCGCAGATTGCGGCCGCCTCCAATCAGCAAAGTGAAACAGCCTCGCAAATCAACCAGAACGTAGAACAGATTGCAAGAATCACCACCGAGTCGTCCGCAGGAGTACACGAGTCCGCCAAGGCCTGCGAAAATCTTTCGACCCTCGCTTCAGAACTCCAACAGATTGTGAGTCGCTTCAAGGTCGACGATGACCGTTCCTCCAAGCAAACACGCAACACTCGTGGCCACGCGAAGCCCGCAGCATATAGCCCAGTCGCCTACACACCTCAGCCCCATGCTCATGTTGCCGACTTCGAACCTGTTCCCGACTACTATTCCAACCCTACGTACTAGAGCGGTTCCTAAGTAGTTATATCCGGAGCGGCGGGAATGGAGTAAGTTTTGGTTGGCGATTTCTCCGTGAAGACATAAAGCGATGCCACGAGCATATTCGGATGATTTGCGGTGCAAGCTTC
>Ga0224527_1001686_pt1 | contig 10466 bp, 10 predicted proteins | sample CBST0metaG_FD_179882 | JGI IMG/M metagenome (GOLD analysis project Ga0224527, IMG submission 179882) | Peat soil microbial communities from Stordalen Mire, Sweden - C.B.S.T0 | ecosystem: Environmental > Terrestrial > Soil > Wetlands > Peat | place: Sweden: Norrbotten County, Stordalen Mire... | reverse complement strand
AAACGGGAAAGTTCCCAGATCGTTCCCGCGAATCCGTTAGAGTTCCCGGAAGTTGCGGCCTAAGTTGTTGAAATGATTTGGTGGACCTGATCGGGATCGAACCGATGACCTCTTCCATGCCATGTTGTGGGTGAAAGATCATATTATTGACCTAATGAGACTTATGAGACGGATAAACCGGCAAAACCGGCCCATTCGGCGGTGTTTGCTACCATAATGCTACCAAATTTCCAGCCAGTGGGAGACAGGTCAGCCGGTGGGGAACTGACCTGTAAAACGGGTTCTAGTCGATCTTGTGCGTCACAACTAGGCTCGCTTTGTCTCATGAGACAGCGCTGTTGCTGTACGGAATCTCCGATGTGAATCCGCCACGGGTGACCTCACTGTCCCTGTGTCTGCACGGATGCGACGGGTCCACCCAAAATGGAGCGAGATCCATCGGGCTAACCTCGCAACACAGGACATCCAACTGCATGAAGGGATTTTGGTCACTACGGCTGAACGCTCCTTCCTGAATGTTCTTGCGACCACTCACCGGAGCGGCTTTGCACGCCAGGCAGTCATCGATGCCCTCCGCAAACGACTGACCAATCCGGCTCAACCGGGTGTCGTTTGGAGGCACATCAATTGCTCGGCGTCCGCTACAACCATTTCAACAAACGCAAGCGGGGTAAGGGGTTCCTTTCCATAGCCGGATTTCCAATGACATCTAAAATGGAAGAACGAGGAATTTTGATGCTAAGGGTCAACCACTTCGCGGCCGTGGGCTACTCCGCCAATGCCGACACCTAAGTTAGGGGCAGACCTGAGTACCCTGTTGAAGTGGATTCCTGGCTCGCAACGGTGCCTCGTCATTTCTGGGGTCGATTTAACGGAGGATAAATCGATGAAAACCATCGCCGAATCCGGACGGAAGATAGACCTGCGACTCTTGAGGAAGCGGCGGCAAGTGGTCTGTACAAACACCATCTCCGCGGAAGCTTTGCACGGCGTAATGCGTCACACCCAGGGAGAGCAACAGATCACACATTTCCATCAACTCTTCCCCAGTTAGAAGAGATGGGTGTACCGTAGTGCGCACCTCGTAAGGAACGCCACTTTCAAGCAGTAGGCGCAAGCTTTCGTGGGCTCGCGCACCGCTCTGTTCCAGTCCGGTGATGTGGGAGTAGGAGTGAAAAGGGGCCTTCACATCGAACCCCACCCAATCCACCCAAGGCAGGAGCGCAGAAATCCGCTCTGGGGCTGCGCCAGAGGTGTGTAAACCTATGTGAAAGCCAAGGTCGCGCACGCTCTGCACCGCGCCTAGCAATGCGGATTGCAGTATGGGTTCGCCACCCGAGAAGACGACGCCATCAAGCAATCCCACGCGGCTCTTAAGAAAGGCAAAGACCTCTTCCCACGAGATTTGTTCCTTACTTTGCGCAGGGCGCAGGTGAGGATTATGACAGTAGACGCAATTCCACCCGCAACCCTGGCAGAAGACGGTGGCTACCAGTTCCCCTGGCCAGTCGCAGGTGGAGAGGCGCACCAGCCCACCCACCCGCAACTCGCTTGAGCTAGGCCGTATCGACATATAGCCTCAAGTGCAACCAAGCACAGGCTAGAGCGACCATGGCGTGGAAGGAGGCTTTTGATTTTTCGTAGCGCGTGGCGAATCTTCGAAAAGACTTGAGTTTGCTGAAACAACGTTCGATTCGATTTCGTTGTTTGTAGAGATCTTTGTCGTACTCGCGTTGAACCTTGCGGTTGCGTTTGGGCGGGATTACGGCTTTGGCGCCCATGGCTTCAACGTGTTCGACGATGGCGTCAGAGTCGTAGCCTTTGTCGGCCAGCACGGCCTCGGCCTTGTGCTCGCCCAGTAACTCGATGGCTTGGGTGCAATCGTTCACCTGGCCGCCCGTGATCAGAAAGTCCAAAGGCAGGCCCAGTTCATTGGTGAGCAGATGAATTTTAGTCGTCAGACCTCCTCGGGAACGCCCCAGAGCCTTGTCCGCGCCCCTTTTTTGCGGCCCGTGGCCGCTTGCTGGTGAGCCCGCACGATGGTCGAATCGAGCATCAGGTACTGGTTTTTCTTGTCGCGCACCAATTCGTGGAAAACTCGCTCCCAGACGCCGGAATTGGCCCAGCGCACGAAGCGCTTATGTACGCTTTTGTACTTGCCGTAACGCTCCGGAAGATCAGCCCAACGCGCTCCAGAGCGCAGTACCCACAACACCCCGTCTACGAATAGACGGTTATCAACTGCGGTGCGGCCCACATGCTGCTTGCGCCCAGGAAGAAAATCCTTGATCTTCTCCCACTGCAAATCACTCAATTCATAACGGCTTGGGGACATAACCACACTTCAACACCGATCTACCCGGCTGCAAAGTGTATATGTCGATACGGCCTAGGCCTTGGGTTCACTAAAGCAGTTGCGTTCATGGAATTCCCCTTGTTTGCCGCGGTTGAAGGAAGAAACGGGACGATGGTAGCCCATCACCCGTGTCCAGATTTCACAGGGTTGACGTTCTTCCGGGGTCAGCGTAGATGCGGCTTCCTGATCGAAGCCATTCGAGAGAGTCTGCATGGAAGTTTCCTTTCGAGTTACCTAGTCGCAGCAAGTTGTTTGCGAGCGATTACTTCGGCGTCGCACTTGGGGCAATAGCTGTGCTCTCCATCGAGATAGCCGTGTTTGGGGCAGATGGAGAAGGTGGGCGAGATGGTGATGTAGGGCAGGCGATAATTCTCCAGAGCGCGTCGCACTAGCTTCTTGCACGCCGTAGCCGTGGAGATGCGCTCACCCATGTAAAGATGGAGTACGGTGCCGCCGGTGTATTTGCGTTGTAACTCTTCCTGACGCTGCAAAGCTTCAAAGGGGTCGTCGGTAAAACCTGCCGGAAGCTGGCTGGAGTTGGTGTAGTAGGATTCCTCTTCTGTCCCTGCCTGCAGAATCTCTGGAAAGCGCTTCTTGTCTTCCCGTGCAAAGCGGTAGGTTGTGCCTTCGGCCGGTGTCGCCTCCAGGTTGTACATATGTCCGGTCTCTTCCTGAAACTTCACGATACGGGCGCGCACATTATCGAGGAAGCGCACGGCAAAGCTGTGTCCCCACTCCGTGGTGATGTCATCCTTGTCGTCGCTGAAGTTACGGATCATCTCATTGATGCCGTTTACACCTAAGGTTGAAAAGAAGTTACGCAGCGAGCCAAGATAGCGCTTGGTATAAGGAAACAGGCCATTGTCCATGTGGCGCTGAATTACTTTGCGCTTGATCTCCAGGCTGGTGCGAGCGATATCAAGTAATTCATCGAGACGACCCAAGAGCGCGGCCTCGTCGCCGCGGTGCAGATAGCCGAGCCGCGCGCAGTTGAGCGTAACCACGCCCACCGAGCCGGTCTGCTCGGCGCTACCGAAGAGGCCGTTGCCGCGCTTGAGCAACTCGGACAGGTCCAGCTGCAGCCGGCAGCACATGGAACGCACCATATTCGGCTTCAACTCGGAGTTGAGAAAATTCTGGAAGTAAGGCAGGCCGTATTTCGCCGTCATCTCGAAGAGCAGCTCCGCGTTCTCGCTCTCCCATGGAAAATCGGGCGTGATGTTGTAGGTGGGAATGGGAAAGGTGAAGACGCGCCCCTTGGCGTCGCCCGTGGTCATGACCTCGATGTAGGCGCGGTTGATCATGTCCATCTCGACCTGCAAGTCGCCGTAGACGAAGCGCATGGTCTGTCCGCCTATCACGGGAATCTGATCGCGCAGATCTTCCGGACAAGTCCAGTCGAAGGTCAGATTGGTGAAGGGCGTCTGCGTACCCCAGCGCGAAGGCACGTTGAGGTTATAGACCAGTTCCTGAATGCACTGCCGTACCTCGGCAAAGGCCAGGCCGTCTTTGCGAATAAAGGGTGCAAGATAAGTATCGAAGGAACTGAAAGCCTGTGCCCCCGCCCACTCGTTTTGCAACGTGCCGAGAAAGTTGACGATCTGCCCGACGGCACTCGACAGGTGCTTGGGCGGGCCCGCTTCCACCTTGCCCGGAACCCCGTTCAACCCTTCCAGCAGCAACATGCGCAGCGACCACCCAGCGCAATAGCCGGCCAGCATGTCCAGATCGTGGATGTGCAGATCTCCCTCGCGGTGGGCGCGGCCAATCTCTGGCGAATACACATGCGACAGCCAGTAGTTGGCCACTACCTTGCCAGAAACATTCAAGATGAGACCGCCCAGCGAGTAGCCCTGATTGGCGTTGGCGTTGACTCGCCAGTCGACACGTTCCAGATACTCGTTCATCGACGATGCAACATCGATCAACGTACGTTGATCGGTGCGGGAGCGTGTCCGCTGTTCGCGGTAAACGATGTAGGCGCGCGCCGTGGCAAAGTGATTGGCGCTGATGAGTACCTGTTCCACAACATCCTGCACTTGCTCGATGTGTGGAGCACGGTCATGAAAGCGGTGGGTCAGCACTTTGAGTGTTTGGCTGGTTAGCAACTGAGTTTCGGCGGCATCGAACGCGCCAGTAGCTTTTCCGGCTCGCTCGATGGCGGAGGCGATCTTGCCACCATCGAACGGAACGAGAGCGCCGCTGCGCTTGACGATAGAAGTGGGCGGAAGAATGGAGGAAACGGACATCGGCAAACCCTTTCATCGGGAGGGGGGTGCCGGATCGGGTGCAGGTTGGGAACTGGAAATGGCAAAGGAGCCAAAACCAGCAAGCGTGCAAACGACCCAACGGTACACCCCGCCCGTGGACAATTCGTTTGCTACGGCAGGTCTCCTGGCTCGCGTGTCATCGCGGCAATCCAGTCTTCCCACCCCACTCGGGAGGCAGTGACATGAAGGGATTGCAGCTCTTCGCTCACAGTTGCGGGGCAGCGCCGGCATCGTCAAACGGCAGAACCGGCTTCCCTCTTAGCCCCATATGTAGTATCCATGGGGAACCGTAACGCTACCTATCGTATGATGCTCGCGTATCCATGTCAAGTATCAACTGCGCCGAGACAGGGGAAGTCATTGTTCAAGCAATGTCGAGCCTGCAGGAGACGGCCCGGCCTTTCTCGACATCCTACTCGACAGCGATTGATGGCACCCTCCTGACTCAGGAGCGAGTCGTCCAGGTCGTCTCCGATGGGCTGCACTTTCTGGGTCGGGAGCGCGAACAGGCTGAGGTACTCGGCTGCGATTCAGCTCTGGACGAGGCCGAAGAGCCGGCCAAAGCCAGCAACCCGTTGGCCGAAGTCATCATTCGGAGGCTTCACGCCCCGGCATATCGGTTTCAGCAAAACGCGAGTGAAGCCTACACCCTACCTCGACGTAGCGTGCCCTGTCTTTTTGTGCCCGTTGAGTTGAGATAAACTGACTGCCACGAGGCAGTGAAGCACATCTTCTCCTCAAGATGTGGGGCTTGCAGATTGACCGAGCGCAATATATAGTAAGGAAACTTCATGGTTCTTTGCGCCCCGGCGCAAGGCGAAGATGGGAATCCGGTGAGAATCCGGAGCTGCCCCGCAGCGGTAAGCAGGAACGAACGCCCAAGCGGCACTGGCTCAATTTTGAGCTGGGAAGCCGGGCAAGTAGACAGCCTGCGAGTCCGAAGACCTGCCATGAAGACATTCGCTTACGCCTCCGAGGGGAGGTGAAGTGGCAGTGACTCTTTACCCGTTTCCCCGGGGCGTTGCTGTTTCTTCGCTCGTCTTCTTCGAGGCCAAGGAGAGTCACCCATGGCCACAACCCAAGCAAGTTTTTCCAATCTGCTTCCCGGATTTCCCTCATGCGAGGAAACACCGGTTATGCACGTGCGAAAGCGTAATGGCTCTCTTGAGCCGGTAGACGTCAACAAAATTGTCCGCGCTGTCCAGCGTTGTTCCCATGGGCTCAGCCACGTGGACGCTATGCGCATCGCCAGCAAAACAATTGGCGGCCTCTACGACGGAGCCACCACGGGTGAACTCGACGCCATGTCGATTGATACGGCAGCCTCTCTCATTGCAGAGGAGCCTCAGTACTCTCGATTGGCCGCACGTCTGCTGCTAGGAACCATTCTGAAAGAAGTGGCTGGTCAGAATCTGCACTCCTTTTCGCAGTCCATCGAAAACGGATTTCTGCAAGGGATTGTGCACACCAATGCAGCGGAGTTCGTTCGTCTCCACGCGCGCAAGCTGAACCATGCCATCGACGAAGGACTTTCGGATCGCTTCGAATACTTTGGCCTGCGTACTGTCTATGACCGTTATCTGCTGCGTGACCCAATCTCGCGCAAGGTCATCGAGACGCCGCAATACTTCTTCCTGCGTGTGGCCTGTGGACTGGCGGAGGCGCCCATCGAGGCCATCGAGTTTTATCAGCTCATCGCCGCGCATGACTATATGCCCAGTTCGCCCACGCTCTTCAACTCGGGCACCAGGCACGCGCAGATGTCCTCCTGCTATTTGCACGATTCGCCGCTTGATTCTCTCGAGTCCATCTACGACACGTACAAATCCGTGGCCATGCTTTCCAAGTTCTCCGGCGGCATTGGGCTGGCCTTTCACCGTGTCCGCTCGGAGGGATCGCTGATCCGCGCCACCAATGGTTTGTCGAACGGCATTGTGCCCTGGCTGCGTACGCTGGACAGCTCTGTTGCCGCTGTCAATCAGGGCGGCAAGCGCAAGGGAGCCTGCTGCGTCTATCTCGAACCATGGCACGCGGACATCGAGCAGTTCCTCGAACTTCGCGACAACACCGGCGACATGGCACGCCGCGCCTACAACTTGAATCTTGCCAACTGGATTCCCGATCTCTTCATGCATCGCGTGGAACAGGATGGCACCTGGTCCCTCTTTGATCCAAAGGAGGTTCCGCATCTTCCCGATCTTTTCGGCGAGGAGTTCACCGCGGCCTATGAAAAGGCCGAAGAAGAGGGGATTTTTACGCGCCAGATCAGGGCCCGCGATCTGTTTGCACGCATGATGCGTACCCTCGCAGAGACCGGCAATGGCTGGATGACTTTCAAGGACGCGTGCAATCTGAAGTGCAATCAGACCGGCCGACCGGGCAACGTCGTGCATCTCTCCAACCTCTGCACGGAGATCACCGAAGTGACTTCACCGGATGAAACAGCGGTCTGCAACCTCGGTTCCATCAACCTTGCGCGTCATGTGAGCGAAGGGGTCTTCGACTTCGAGAAGCTGGCGCGGACCGTGCGCACCGCAGTCCCCATGCTGGATCGGGTGATTGACATCAACTACTACCCGGTGCCACAGGCGGCCAGTGCGAATGCTCGCTGGCGTCCGGTGGGATTGGGCATTATGGGCTTACAAGATGTCTTCTTCCTGTTGCGTCTTCCCTTTGATTCGGCCGAGGCGCAGGCGCTCTCGACGCGCATTCAGGCGGAGGTTTACTTCCACGCTCTCGACGCCTCCTGCGCGCACGCGGAGAAGCAGGGCGCGCACCCATCCTTTGCCGACACGCGCTTGGCCGCAGGGCAACTGCAATTCGATTTGTGGAACGTCGAACCTGCCGACGAAGCTCGCTGGAATCAACTGCGCCAGCGCATCGCTCAGCATGGAGTACGCAACTCGCTGCTGATCGCCATTGCGCCGACGGCTACGATCGCCTCTATTGTCGGCTGCTCGGAATGCACCGAGCCGCAAATCTCCAACCTCTTTAAGCGCGAAACACTCTCCGGCGAATTCATGCAGATCAATCGCTATCTGGTGAATGAACTGAAAGAGCGCTGCCTATGGAATGAGAATATGCGGATGCGTCTCAAACTAGCCGAAGGATCCGTACAGCAGATCGACGAGTTGCCCGACGATCTCAAGCTGATCTACCGCACCGTCTGGGAGGTGCCCATGCGCGGCCTGATCGATATGGCGCGTGAGCGAAGCGCCTACATCGATCAGAGCCAATCACTGAATCTTTTCTCCGAGTCACCCAACATCGGCCGACTGAGTTCGATGTATATGTACGCATGGAAGAGCGGCCTCAAGACGACGTACTATATGCGCTCGCGACCCGCAACGCGCATTGCCAAGACCACCGTTGCCGCTCACTCAACGGCCTTCACTTCTCCAGCAGCGGCGGTCTCCTGCTCACTCGAAAATCCAGACTCCTGTGAGGCGTGCCAGTAATGACAACAACAATCTCCTCTGTTCAAGCACCGGTTCGCATCCTCGATCCAGGGTTCTGCCTCACTCTGCGTCCGATGTCCTATCCAATTTTTTATGACATGTTTCGCAATGGCATCAAGAACACCTGGACTGTCGAGGAGGTCGATTTTCAAACCGATCTTGCCGATCTGAAGCAACGGTTCTCGCCTGCCGAAGTGCATCTGATCCAGCGTCTGGTCGCGTTTTTTGCTACTGGAGACGCCATCGTCAGCAACAATCTTGTGCTCAATCTCTACAAGCACATCAATTCCCCTGAGGCACGCGTCTATCTATCGCGCCAGCTCTTTGAGGAGGCGGTACATGTACATTTCTACCTAACTCTTCTGGACAACTACGTTCCCGATCCAGACGAGCGCGCAGCCGCCTTTGCCGCGATAGAGAACATTCCCTCCATCGCGCGCAAGGCCGAGTTCTGCATGAAGTGGATGGACTCTATCCAGCAGCTTGACCGCCTGGAGAACCGCACCCACCGCCGCCAGTTTCTACTCAACCTGATCTGTTTCGCCGCCTGCATCGAAGGCCTTTTCTTCTTTGCGGCCTTTGCCTATGTCTATTTCCTGCGCTCCCGTGGACTGCTGCACGGCCTTGCCTCGGGCACCAACTGGGTCTTTCGCGACGAAAGCTGCCATATGGAGTTCGCCTTCGAAGTAGTCAAAGTCGTCCGCCAGCAGGAGCCTGACCTGTGGGACGAGCAATTGGAGCAGCAGATCATACTGATGCTGCGGGAAGCAATCGACGCAGAAACACAATTTGCCGAGGACCTTTTGAGCGGTGGCGTGGCCGGCCTTTCGGTGCGCGATATGCGCCAGTACCTGGGTTTCGTTGCCGATGCCCGACTCGAACGGCTCGGTATTGCCCCCGCATTTCACGCAAAAAATCCCTTCGCCTTTATGGATCTGCAAGACGTGCAGGAGTTGACCAACTTCTTCGAGCGTCGCGTCTCATCGTATCAATCTGCTGTTTCCGGCGAAGTGGCTTTTCACGATGATTTCTAGCCGATGCTTCTATCACGTCGAAATCATCGAATGTTCGCCAGGTTTTTGTCCGTATGATTTCTCAAATCCAGCGAGATCGTCGCATCAGCTTGCTGCACACTTCGGAGTCAAGCAAAGCGCCGCTTCGGCGCTTTGCCAACTCCGGGCCGAGGAAGGACTCCTTGTCGTCGCCGATGCAACCAACGAGGCCCGCAGTTATCGCCTGGCGGATGCTTCGCAACAAACCTTCTACAAGTAGCCGACCTTTGTCTTATCTGGATTCTGCTTGCAAAACTGCTGATTGGGCGACAAACCTTGCGCGATGGCTTTGCGAAGATCGTCGAGGGTACCTTGCTCGACGAGATCCTGTTTCGCGAGATCGACGATCTTCAGGTTTCAAGAGACGTCGATAAGCACTTGCCGCGCGCGTTCTACATAAACGCTCACGCTAAGATCAGGATCGCGATGGAGCTTGCCTTCCAGGGCTGTATGCAGGAGTGCCGATCGGTTTTGCGTGACGCTGTTGAATGGACCGCATATGCGCATTACATGATGACCGACCCAGCTCTGCAAATGATTTGGTGGGAGCAGGATGACCCCGCGGGGAAGGCTCTTTTTCACGAGAAGTTCGTCCATAAGAAGAAGTTCACTGTTTTTGCCGGTCAGGAGGAACTTCACGAGAAGTTCGAGCTTTCAGAAGGCGGGTCGCACCCTACGCCTCAGTCGATGTACAGCCGGATCTTATACACCAACACTCCGACAGAATGGGGAATGCAGGTCTACTATTCAGGGGTCCCTGACGAAAGGGCATGGGCAATAGAATTGTTCTCTCGCCTTCTGACCTGCTTCGTAATCGAGCAAACCTTCTTCAACGATTTCAAGGTCCGGCTCGAACTAGATCCCACGCTGATGCGCATGCGTCAGGAGTTCGAAATACATAAGGAAAAGCTACGGCCGTTCCTAATCAAGAGGTACAAGATCAAAGATCCCGGTCCATACCCAACCAAGAGGCACGCACCGGCCACTGCCGCTTCTATGACCAAGCCAGATGACACTGCAATATGAATTGCTACCCGTTGCTTCCCGCTTTGAAACGGCGCTGCTGTTATCCCTCAATGTGAGCCGAGAGGTGAAGAAGCACCACCGAAACCAATTACTCCTCAAATGTCGGATTTGCTACTGGAATTGCCTCCTTACAGCCGATGGGGCGACTCCCGGAGCATGGGGCGTTTTAGGGGACTAATTTGAAGTCAGCTCAGAAGGTCATTCGCTTATTTCGGCTTGGGTTTCGGCCATACAGCTCGCAGTTTTCCCGAGCGTTGCCAACGAAGAGTGAGAGCCAAAACTTTGGCCGGTTTACAGAAACTAC
>Ga0224527_1001684_pt1 | contig 10480 bp, 7 predicted proteins | sample CBST0metaG_FD_179882 | JGI IMG/M metagenome (GOLD analysis project Ga0224527, IMG submission 179882) | Peat soil microbial communities from Stordalen Mire, Sweden - C.B.S.T0 | ecosystem: Environmental > Terrestrial > Soil > Wetlands > Peat | place: Sweden: Norrbotten County, Stordalen Mire... | reverse complement strand
AGCCATTCTGGCAGAGTGGGTTGCGCGTAATTTTCAGGTGCATTTTTATGGGTTCTTTTACGGGCTTGGGGTTGCTATCCAGCAGCATGGCTTTTCCTCTCCATTTCCATTGTGCGACGGGAGTGAGAATTTATCTGCAAACCCCTGCGGTGGGGCGGAGATCATGGACCAAAAAAACATCCGGTTGAGGAACGTGCTTTCCCATCCTTTCGCCAGAAAAAAGGCGAAAGGATGGGGCACGGGGCATTGGTGGGAGGTCAGGTGCGGAACATTCCTTGGCCTCAAAATCCAATTCTCACCCCAACACCAAGCTGGAATTTGGGACAGCCGGGCACTCGGGGCGGGACAGTAGCAGTATTTACTACTGAGGTACATCTGATGCCTACCGTCGAAAAACTGAGCATTGCGCTTCCCACCGAGATGGCGGCTCTGGTTCGCAGCGCCGTTGATTTGGGGGAATACTCCTCCAACAGCGAGGTGATTCGCGACGCGCTGCGGGAGTGGACGTATAAGCGGAAGTTGCGGGAACAAGACCTGCAAAATCTTCGCAAGCAGTGGCAGGAAGCGGTCGCCGACGACTCCGAGGGGATTGATCCCGGCCCGGTTTTTGACCGTCTGGAAAGCAAATATGACGGGCTTGCCAAGGCAACGGGGCGGTAATGCTCCTTCGCTTATCCCCCTGCGTTCCGGGCGACCTGGAAGAAATCGCGGAATACATTGCACAGGACAGTCCACGCCATGCGGCGCGAATGCTTCGTCTGCTGCACACGCGAATGAAGGAAATCGCCCAACAGCCGAGATTTATCGGTTGCGGCCTGAGATTGGCGCGGAAGCGCGGTTAGCCACTGTGGGCAATTATGTGATTCTGTTTCGCATTCGCAAAGACACGGTCCGCATTGAGCGGGTCGTGCATGGTGGCAGGGATCTGCTTCTAGTGTTGGATGGAATCGAAGGCTAATTGAAGGGCGTGCTATCCCAGGTCTGAAAATCCAGACCTGGGGCACCCGGCAGCATGGTTTTTCCTCTCCATTTCCATTGTGCGACGGGGGAGGGTAATTATCTGCAGAACATTTGTCAGTAGTCAGCGATCAGTTGTCAGTAAAAGCCCGCGGGGTGAGGGGCGTGCTTTCCCACCCTTTCGCCAGAAAAAAGGCGAAAGGATGGGGCACGGAACATTGGTGGGAGGTCAGGAGCGGAACAGCTAGGCTTGTGCTATCCCAGGTCTGAAAATCCAGACCTGGGGCACCCAGGCGGATCGATAACTCCAACTCCAAAAAATTCTTATTCCGCGTCGGGGGGGACTTGCTCCAGGAGGCGCTTCCAGGTTTTCTGGTTTTTGCGGAAGGCGCGCTTTAAATCCTCGAGGATGCGCTCGAAGTCGGCGTTGGTGCGGAGGTTGTTCCAGGCCGGGTTCTTCTGGAACCAGGGATAGTTTTCATTGCCAAGATAGATGGCGCGGCGGAACCAGTGGAGAGCTTCGCTGGAGTCGCCCTCGACGGCGAAGTAGGTGGCGAGGCGGTAGGCCATTTCGCTATCTGCCTCGGCGGCGGCCAGGGTGTCATCCTCAAGCAGCGAGGCGGCGTGGGCCCGCTCGCCGACCTGCACATAGCACATGGCAAGAGTGGGCACGGCGATGCGCATGGAGGCGTCGTCGTGGATGACGCTTTCCAGGATTGCGATGGCCTCGCGGAGATTGCCCATGCGCATTTGCTGGTAACCGGCGGAGGTGCGCAGAAGCGGATGGCGCGGCTCAAGGGCAAGGCCTTTTTCCAGCTCGTCGCCAGCCAGCTCGATCTGGTTCTGATAGTGATAGACGCGGGCGCGGTGGTTATAGAGGATGGCGGCGTTGGCGGGGTTGAGCTTGAGGGCGCGGCTGAACTGGGCGAGCGCTTCGTCGTACATGCCGTCGCCACGCAGGGCCAGGCCAGCCACCATGTGCACGTTCCAGTCGTTGGCGGCGCTGGCGAGCAGGTTGGCGATGCCGTGGCGGGCAGACTCCTTTTCGCCGCGCGAGAGCAGCATGTAAATCCGGTAAAGATTGGCCTCAGTGGAAACGGGGTCGAGCTTGAGCGCCTCATCGAAGGCGCGGCGGGCGCGCATGACGTGAATCTGACCGCCGAAACCGTGACGCACATATTGCAACTCCGCGATGCCGAGGCCGCTCCAGCCGGGGGCAAACTCAGGATCGGCCGCGGCCACGCTGGTGAAGAGCGCCTGGGCGTGGTCCAGATCGGCGCGGGAGCCGGTGCGCACCATGAAGGAACTGAGCAGAGCGCGGCCCTGCAGATACTTTTCGCTGACCGGGCCGGGCAAGGAGGCTTCGCGGGAGGAGGGCCGCTGGGCGTCGCCCGAGGCAGCTTCGTCCGTGGCGCCGAGGCCGTGCAGCGAGGCGAAAACCTCATTGGAAATTTCCGTTTGCACGGCAACCAGATCGAGCGAGGGAACGCGGATGGAGCCGCCGGAGCGGACGCGCTGCGAGGCCACGTCAAGCAATTGCCAGTTGAGGTCGAAGCCGCTGTCAGAACGGACGAAGTTGCCCGCAAGCACAAAGGAGACGAGCAGCTTTTTGCCGACGGCGAGCGGGTCCATCTGGGCGATGGGCAGAGACATGAGCGTGCTGGAAGGGCGGACGACGAGAGCGGGAATCCGCGCCAGACGGGCGGAGAGAGCATCGGCCAGGGCAAAGCCGTAGAGCGGAGCGACTTCCGTAGCGCCGAGATTATTGAAGGGCAGAACGACGAGCGAGTTCTGCGGCGCACGATCGCTGGCCGACTCGCGGAAGCGCTCGGCCAGCACGGAAAGGAAGCCGGTGGCGCGCTTTTCCGCCTCGGGGCCGGTGGTGGGCAGGTTGGCGGCCGCTTCGCCGGGGATGCTGCCGGTTTCAATCCGCAGGGCCTTCATGATGGTCTTGAGCGCCTCACGCACGTCGGCGGCGGAAGCATAGCGGGCAGCGGGATTCTTTTCAAGGCAGGTGGAGATGACGCTTTTGAGTTCGGGCGAGATGCCGGGCACAATTTCACTGAGGTCGGTGGGCTCCATGAACTGAATGGAGCGAATGGCCTTGAAATCCTCGTCCTCGGGACCGGCGAAGGGATGGCGGCCACTGGCCAGCTCGTAAAGGATGACGCCGAGGGCCCAGAGGTCGGACTGCACGCTGGACTGGCCGGTGACGAACTGCTCGGGGGCCATGTAACGGATGGTGCCGCCGCGGGCGGTGTAGGTGGCCGCAACAGAAGCGTCGCGAGCGGGGCCGGGCTTTTCCGGATCGAAGTTGGCTTCCTCGGGAGGAAGGCGGCGGGCCAGGCCGAAGTCCAGAATCTTGACCAAGCCGCCGTCGGTCAGCATGACGTTCTGCGGCTTGAGGTCGCGATGGAAGATGCCGAGCGAGTGCGCGGCCTGCAAGCCGTCGGCGATTTGGATGCCGACGGAAAGCAGCAGTTGCAGACGGGCCGGACCGCGGGCAATCAACTGGTCGAGGGACTGGCCGGGCACGTACTGCATGGCGATGAAAGCCTCGTCGCCGCTTTCGCCCACTTCGTAGATGCCGCAGACGTTGGGATGCTCGATGGCCGAGGCCAAGCGCGCCTCACGCAGAACGGTGGAGCGCATCTGCTCGGCGGTAAGCTGCCCGGTGCGGAGAATCTTGAGCACCACGGGGCGCTGCAACTCCGTATCGTTGGCAAGGTAAACCACACCGCTGCCGCCAGCGCCCAGGCGACGCTCAATCTCGTAGTGTCCAATTGTCTTGCGCTTCATCATTGCCATCTAGTTTAGCGGTCCATCCATAAGGAATGTCTATGACCAAGTGCAGAAGAGGAGGGATTTGCAGGACTTTAATCTGTTAACTTCAAACTGAGCATGAACGGCTTCTGCAGACGTAACCTGTTTTTCCCGACGAGACGGCTCCTGGGGACGATGGGAGGGGCGATTGGAGTTTTGGCGGCGATGCTGGCCGCCGCACCTCTCCTGGCGCAGCAGAATGCGCCCCAGCCAGCTCCTACCGAAGCACAGCGGGCCCCCAGCGACGCCCCGCAACAGCCGGACGCGGGGGCGCAGGTGCATACCGGCACAGCAAGCGGGCTGGAAGCGGATTCGCGACTCCAGAATCTGCTGGCCGACCACCAGTTTTTCCGCCTGGAAGCGGAGTTGGACAAGCTGCCGCCGGAGCAGGCGCAGTTTTATCGCGGAATCCTGGCCAACAGGGAAAACGACCTCAAAAAATCCATCGAGCTGCTGGAACCGCTGGTGGATAAGGTGACAGCCAGCGGCGACACGGCGCACGAAAAGCTGCTGCGCAAGGCGTTGGCGGAGGACTACCTGCGCGCGGGCGACTGGGCCAAGGCCGCCAAGGCTTACCAGACGATGGAAACTCGGCTCCAGAGCAAGCTGAGCAGCGACGAGCAGGACGAAATCGAGATGCCAGTGAAGATGCTGCCGCTGGCCAAGGACAATCCGCCGATGACGGTGGATGCGTGCGACCCGTTCGTACTGCAAGTGAGCAAGAACCCGCTGGGGCTGATCGACATTCCGGTTTTTGTGGACGCGCGGCCGCACAGTTGGATGCTGGACCCGACGGCGCCCTTCAACCTGATTGCGCGCTCGCTGGCCAGGGAGGCTGGGCTGAAAGTTTCAGAGGAAGCCACGACCATCCACACGCTGACGGGGCGGGCCATCCAGGTGCACGTGACGGTGATTCCGCGCTTCACCATCGGCGGACAACTGACGCTGCGCAACATGACGGCCTTTGTATTTGAAGACGCGGACTACGCCTTTCCGCGCTCGCGCTACCAGGTGCAGGGCGTACTGGGCTATGCGGCTCTTTCGGCGCTGGGCAGCGTCACCATTACCGCGGACGACACCATCGCGGTGCGGCCGGCCAAGCAGATTGAACCCGCCGAAAAAGACGACTTGCTGACCAAAGGCGCGCGCTTCTTTTTGGACGGCGACCAGATTCTTGTGGCGATGGGGAAGGCGCACGAGAGCGGCGACGAGACGGGAACGAATGCCAACGAGGAAAGCATGTTTGTGGTGGACGCCGGCAGCCAGGAGACTTACCTCACCTCCCGCTACTACGACGAACACACGACAGATTTTGCCGGGCAGAAGATGGAGCTGTTCACGCTGCCCGGCCCGCAAACACTGGCTCCCCAGCCGGCATTTGTGGCCGAAACCATTCCGCTGACCGTGGGCACAACCACCGTGCGCGTGCATTACATCCAAGTGCTCACGCAACCGCTGGGCTCGGCGGCTCTGGACGACGTGTACGGCGTGCTGGGCGTGGACGCGCTGGACCAGTTGCGGAGTTATACGTTCGACTACCGGACGATGCGGTTCAGCGTGAAGCCGGAGTAAAGCTAGGGACTTAGGGACCAGGGACTAGAAAAAGCCCGCGGGGTGAGGGTTGAGATGCCCTACCCCTTTGCAAAGTACGCGAAGGATGGGCACGGGGCATCTGTGGATGGACAAGAGCGGAACTCGGGCGTTTGTTTTGATTGCTATGACGCGGAAACGCGACCGCACAGGATGGATTTATTCCTCTGGAAGCGGAGTGAATTGCCGCGGAAAATGGATATGTCCCGGAATATTTCTTGAGATTTTGGTGCGAAAGGAAGGAACCCGTTCTAGAGCAAAGCCACATTAGCTGTATCCCGGTATCCGCAGGAACGGAACCATGCGGCGGCGTTGTCAGCGGTGATGGTTTTGAGGGCCTCGGTAATGGCTTGCAGTACGTGCCTTGGCCGAGCGCAAGAACTGTTTGAACTTGGACCAAGCCTTCTCGATGGGGTTCAGGTCCGGTGAATAGGGCGGCAGATAGAGCACTTGCGCCCCGCAGGCCTCGATTAACTGCCGAATTCCAGCGACCTTGTGCGCACTCAGGTTGTCCATCACTACGACATCGCCGGGGTGCAACTTGGCACACAGCACCTGCTCCACGTAGGCACGAAAAATATCGCCATCGGTGGCCGAAGGGACCGTCATCACCGCTTCCATGCCGTCCAGACTCATGGTTCCCAGCGTGGTTAATACCTGCCAGCGGCCATCGGGAGTGGCCTCGTTCACCCGTTCGCCTTTCGGCGCTCGCCCCCACAAACGGGTCATCTGCGTGGTCACCCCGCTTTCGTCGAGAAACTTCAGCTTCTCTGCCGGGATGGATGTGATGGTGGCAAGGAACTCTTCTCGCCGCTGCGCACCTGCTGCATGCGGATCTTCTTGCTGTATCCCCAACTGACGCGAAACTGGGCCGCCAAGGCGCCAAGGCTCCCCGCTCCTACCTCATAGGCTTCCAGAATCCGGTTGCGCAAATCGTCCGATATGGGCTCTGCCAGCCTCTTCGCTTCGCGGAAATCGCCTCTTCAAACCTAACCCTGCTCTCCTACTCCGGGATATAGCTACTCTGGTTTCGCGCTAGAAAACAGTACTAGAAGACCTTGTAACCGATGCCGACGCTGAGTCCGTAAGGATAAAGCGTAGGGTCGACGCTCCAGTGCTGATATTCGAAATCGGCGCGTGCGCTGAAGCGTTTTGTCAGCCGGTAATCCACGCCGCCGCCGTAAGCCAGCGCCGTGGCGCGCCCGTCCAGGAAGCTGCCGGTGCCGTAGCCGACCAGCACCTTGCCGTAGGGCTTCACGCGCGCAAAGTGCGGCACGTTGAACGGCACGCGCGGCCCGATCAGGTAGTTATTCTCAGTGACGCCCTGGTACTGGTTGAAGCGCTGCCAGCGGCCTTCCGCCTCAATCTGCACCCAGCGCGTGAACCGCACGTCCACATACGCGCCCACGCCGTAGAGGCGGTTGGGACTGGTTTCCGCGATGTTTGCCCCGGCGTAATCGGGCTGGAAAACGGAGCCTAGTCCGCCGACGGTCAGCGAGAGTCCCTGCCGCGTGGCCGAGGGAACCACTTGCGCGCGCGCTGAAGCAGCGCCAGCGGCAAGCGCGAGGGAAAGCAGTGCAACGATCGTTCTTTTCATGGTCACCCAAGTGCATTCGTACTGGTGAATCTTGAACTCCCGCGCTCCAGGCGGACGTGCCGGGAAGCGGCCGGCCGGGATGCATCATCCGGCCGGCGGTTTCAGAAACTGCGGTTCTACTGCTGACTCGTCTGCGCCGCATCGGCCGGTGAAGCGGCTGGTGGTGCAGCAGGAGGCGTGGTCTGCTCCGGCGCCGACGGCTGGTCAGCCGGGGCTGCCGGCTGGTCGCTCGCGGCGGGCTGTGCAGCCGGAGCTGCAGCAGGCGCAGCAGCAGGTTCCGCGTTCGCCACGTCGTAGCGTTGCAGCTTGTAGAAGATCGGCGTTACCTCGAACGGCATCTTGTCGCGCGCGTTCATCGGCGCGTACCGCTTGGCGTTCAGCATGTGCACCTTGTCGTCCCAGGGATCGGTCTTCAGCCAACTGCCCAAGGGGAGCGCCGCCGTCTGCGTCAGGTCGTCCCAGTTCAGCTTCGGCGCCATCTTCGCCAGGTCGTTCATCCACGGCGTGCCGTCGGCCTTCAGCAGAGAGTCGCCCAGCTTCGGCGTGTTCAGAGCCTTCAACACCTTGCCCCGGTCCATCAACTGTGCAAAGTACAGTCCCGCCGAGGGCAGCTTGTCCTTGTACATCGAGGCCTGCAGGTACTCCATCGCCTTCTTCGCGGCTTCCAGGTTGTCGTGCTCCGAGTGGTACATGTCGATGCGCTGGAAGCTCGACTCGTCGGGGAACAGCAGCCGGTCGTTGAACGCGTAGCGCGTGTCGATGTGGTGGCCCATGGCGATGTGCGCCAGTTCCATCGCCACCACCGAAGCGATGGCTTCTTCGCTCGGCAGCGTATCGATCAGCCCCTTGCTGATCAGGATGGTGTTGCCCACCGTCGTCGTTTCCACCGTGTCGGTCAGCAAAATGCGCGTGTGCAACTGGTCGGTAAACGCCAGGTTGTTCGGCACCACCAGGTTGACCACGATCTGATCCAGAACCTTGCTTTCGTAGCCGCCCGCGTTCAGCGGCGCCACCAGTCCGGCTTCCACCAGCCGGTCGATCACGTTGTTTTCCGCCTGCGTAATCCACATCCGCGAGGCCTGCAGCGGACCCACATCCTGCGAGTCGTCGCTCTTGTCCACCGCGTCGTCCACCTTCACGCTGACGTTCTCGCTGTCGCGCGTGGGCAGCTTCAGAGAGTAGCCCCAGAAGTGCGTCTGCGCCTTCAGGCCCACCGACTTCGTGCCTTCAATCCGCTGCGTCTCTTCCACGTAAACCGCCACCGGCAGCCAGATATCCGGCTGCACGTTCATCCGCCAACTGTCGAAGTGGAAGTAGTATTTCGACGAGTCCTCGGACGTCGGACCGGTGTAAGTGCCGTTGAAGCGCACCACGTTGCCGTCCTGATCCTCAACCCAGATGCGCCCGTAGAAGCGGCCCATCCCGTGCACTTCCGACTTGGGATGCACGTCGTAAACCCATGTGCGCACCGAGCCCAAAAACTCCCGCCGCACAAAGCTGAATTCGTAGTGCTGCCGGTCGAAGCCCGTCGGATCCAGGAACATCATCTGCATGAACCCGGTGGTCGAATAGGTAAACCGCTCCAGACCCAGAATCTTGGTCAGCCCGGTAATCGACGCCAGCGAGCCCTTGAAGAAGCCGTGCTTGGCGATCGCCCGCGGCTCGTAGGTCTTGTCGGTGAACGTCTTGCCGAAGTCCACGCGGCTCAGCGTGTACTGGTCCTCCACCGGAATCGCGTACAGCTTCACGTCCGGGCGCGTGTTCTGGATGTAGGTCTCCACCAGGGGCGTGCGCTGCTGAATGTTCTTGATCAGCACTTTTTCCCGCACCACCGCGCGGTCCACCAGCGCGGACTGTTCGGCGGTCAGTTGGTGCGCCTGTTCGTACTTCGGCTTCTTCTTCGCGTACGCACAGGACACGCCTAAGCCAATCGCAAGTAGGGTAAGTGCAATCTTCCGAACGGTCATCTCAAGCTCCTAGATGGGTCTCTCCGGCCGCTCGGCGCCTCTTCGGCTTCCCAGCGGCCATGTTCAGCAAAAAATATCCTTCAGGCAAAATCGATGCTACGCCAATTGAAACGTGATCGTGATGTTGGTCGTCTGATCCACCGCATGGCCGTCGCGCGTGGCCGGACGGAAACGAATCTGCTGCGCCACCCGCCGCGCCTCCTCGTCCAATCCGTGCCCCAGTCCATGCACCACGCTCTGAATCACAACCTGCCCGCTGGCCCTGAACGTAACCCGCAGAACCACGTCGCCCTGTACCCGCAACCGGCGGGCTTCGCTCGGGTACTGCACCGCAGGCTTCGACAGCACTTCAAGACTGGTCGTCACCGCCTGCTGCACCGCGGGACGCGCCACCGTCACCTGCTGCGCCGCCGGAATCCCGGCCGAGGCCACCCGACCGTAGTTGCCGCCATGCGCCGCCGTGCCTGTCGCCCCGGGTATCCCCGCCGAGGCCACCCGGCCCACCACGCCCGCGTTCGAGCCCGACCGTGTGCCGTTCCCAATCCCCGCCGAGCCCACCACGCCATGAGGCGCAACCGCCGGCCCGCGCATCCCGCCATACGGATTACCAATCGACGCAATCGTCGCCGGTCGCGTCGCGTTCGGGTTCGGCTTCACGCCAAAGGTCTGTCCAAAATGAACCGGCGCCGTCGAGGCCTTCATCCGGTTATCCTGCGCCGGCATGGCCGCCGTCAGCGCCGCCTTCGGCTGCGGCGCCAGGATCACAGAGGGCTTGGCTTCCTTCATGGCCGGCAGGTTCAGCTTCGCTTCCATCTGGATCGGCTTCGGCTCGGGCTTCGGCAGGTTCAGCTTCGGCGCTTCAACCTGTACGTTCGGCATCGGCGGCGGTGGCATCTTCGGCGGCAGCGACACCTTCACCTTCTCCGCCGGCGGCTCCTTCGACGGCACAATCAACTGCGTCATCTCGTACTGATGCTGCTCAATCACTTGCCGCGCCGTCATCCCGATGATCAGAATCAGCGCCAGGATCAGCCCGTTGACCACCGCGCTGGTGATAAACGACACCGATCGACCCTCAGGCTCTGGCAGCAAGCCAAAGTTCGTCCGCCCCGGCGTGTAATTCATCCCCACCTCTATACTCCACAAATACCTGCTACATCTCTCCCACCGCTTCGGCCGTGCGGCACGGATATCCAATATATTGAGTAGCTATATGTCGCAAAGCTGATTACATACATGGAATCATTCTTCAAGCCGACCGGGTTCAAAAATCGTTCGATGCATGTAACGATCCTGGCGAAATCGCGCTACTTAATAGCATAGACACGTGATGGAAAGGATACATGGCACGTGTCAGCCGATATGCGCACGATTTCACGAGAGCGAATCGGTTCAAGGAGCCGATTCAATTCAAGGAGAGATGATTCCACATGTACCCCTGCGGCAAAATGATCGATCTGCCTTGTGCGGGTCTCATCGTTGTCGCAACGTGGTTTCAGGCTTTTGCGGATGACCCGCGCAGGCGTCAACGCTGGAGGGATATACC
>Ga0224527_1001681_pt1 | contig 10507 bp, 13 predicted proteins | sample CBST0metaG_FD_179882 | JGI IMG/M metagenome (GOLD analysis project Ga0224527, IMG submission 179882) | Peat soil microbial communities from Stordalen Mire, Sweden - C.B.S.T0 | ecosystem: Environmental > Terrestrial > Soil > Wetlands > Peat | place: Sweden: Norrbotten County, Stordalen Mire... | reverse complement strand
CAACCTGATCACCGATAAGGGAAACATCTATTCGTTCACTCTCGATGACATTACCGACATGGCAGGCGATCCGGACATGAGAGTGATTGTAGAGCCGATGGACCAGTCGTCTCTTGTGGCATCGGCCGGCCCTCCGCAGTATGTCCCAGCGGCACAGGTCACGGCAGTCGAAGGTCAATTGCAGGCGCTACAAACCCACGTGGTGCAGGCTGTGGACCAGTATAAGGCGATCTACCCTACGGAGTTGAAGTTTGACTACTCCTACAAAAGCAGCGGCGCACCGTTCAACGTAAGCGCGATCTATCACGACTCCAAGTTCACATACGTCAAATCCGACGCCACGGAAAAGTTCGCCGTCTATGAGGTTCGCGACGGCGCGCCGAATCTCATCAACTATGAATTGCGCGATGGTACTTACATTGTTGCGAAGGTGCTCGAGAACGGCTACTTCGAAATTGGCAAGAAGCGCATGGAGTTTGCGCGAAAGGTGCAGCGATGAGTGAAGTTGCCACTGCCCAAGGGGCCACTCCGCTGGAGCCAGAGGCCGGGCTGGCTCAGAAGACCACTGAACCCAACGGTGTGATTCGTCGCAACCTGAAGGTCCAGGTCTATCTTGGTATCGCCGTGCTCTTCATCGTTGCCACGGCGCTGAGTTCCTTGCATCACAAGACACCGGCGAACAAGGTTGATCCCAACAAGCCGCCGACGCCGATGTTGCAGGATGCTTCCGCAACCAATGTCGAAGAGATGAGGCGGGAGATTGCAAGGCAACAGCAATCGGCGGCTCATCCGGCGACCACCAATGATCCTTATGCAGGGGGCACGCAGAGCGGGCCGCCGGGGCAGTCAACTCCCATGCAGTATGGACAGAACGGAATGCAGTCGAACAATCCCTGTTTTCCTGGGCAGCCTTGCGGCTCGGGAGCGCAGTACGGTCAACAACAGCAGATGACGCCGCAGCAGCAACAGGCACTGGCTTTCGATACCCAGGAGAAGGAGTTGGCGTACAAGGCTCGGTTCGCCTCGAACCTTGCCTACAGTCAGAGCCGGGATATTCGTGAACCATCGGGGTTGCTAGCGTCCAACTCTGTTCCCGCAACTACTTCCGCGTTCGAGGGCTCGACTCCAGGGACCATGTTTGGCACATCGGACGCGGCCTCTTCGGGTATGGTGCTACCTCGCACCTCAGGACAGGAACAGCCCACCGTCCAGAAGCACGCCGCCGAGGTCAACATTAATGCGGCGACGGGGCAGCCCTACGTCATCTACGAAGGAACGATTCTCGACACCGTGTTGATGAATCGTCTGGACGGCGATGCTGTCGGACCAGTCAAAGTCATGGTTACAAATCCCGTCTACTCGCACGACCACCAGCATGTATTGATTCCCGAAGGCACGGTTGCGCTTGGGGAGGCACGCAAGATTGGGAGTGCGGGGTTTGGCCAACAACGCCGGATTGCTGTCGTCTTCCATCGCATGATTATGCCTGATGGTTACTCCGCGGACCTTGATCAATTTCAGGGTCTCAATCAGATCGGCGAGACCGGGCTCAAAGACAAGATCAACAACCACTACCTCCAGATATTTGGCACCTCCATCGCACTTGGAATCATTGGCGCGGCGGCGGAGATGTCGAATAACGGTGGCTCGCTCACGGGCAACGGAATCGATGCTTACAAATACGGCGCGGCCACGAGCGTATCGCAGAGTGCCACCACCGTTCTCGACCGCTTCATCAGTATTCCACCAACAATCACGATTCGCGAGGGCTACCGCGTGAAGGTCTATATCAGCCAGGACATGCTGCTGCCCTCCATCGAAAACCACAGCATTCCGCAAAACTTCTGAAAGGCACATTACTATGAAAACCAAACATCGCATCCCTTTGCAGGTATATCTCATTGCTCTAGCTGCACTCCTGAGCATCTCCGAGCCTGCGTGCCATTCGCAGTCGAATCCCCAGGAACAGAAACCTACTGCGGAAGAGATCCGACAGCATGAGGAAGCCTACAAGAACACGATGCAACAGGTCGATAAATTGACCTCAGGCTACGGAAAGTCCATGCAGTATGTGCCACCCAGTACTGGGTACGATCCGAAGAAAGACCAGCGAGTAAAGCAATCAGTTCCACCAATAAAATCGCAATCCCAACCCCAACCGCAAAAGTGAGGAGGTACATCATGAAGAAAGCCACGCCAGTCGTTGCTCTGGGACTCCTGCTCTTCGGCACCCACGCATTCGCTCAGTTCGGTTCGGGAATCGTCTACGATCCGACTCAAGGCGCACACGCGATTCAGCAGATCCAGCAGGCGGAACAGCAAATTCAGAAGGCTGAGGAAATTTATACAACAGCCCTCCAGACCAGGAACACAGTTGTGTCCGCTTACAATTTGGCGCACCAGCTCTCGATTGCACCGCAACAGCTTTACCAGAGATACGTCACGCCGTGGACCAACTGGAACACCGTCGTAGCGGTGAACACATACGGAAATACTCCAGATTGGCTTCAGGCCGTAAACACCGGCATTGGAGTGACCCGAGGTTTTGAGGCTGTGACATTGGGGCAAGCGCCTCGCTATCCGCAGTACGGAAATCTGAACACGCAGAGCCAACAGATTGTGGCCGCGCAGGGAGCGACCAGCGACCTGAATAGCGGAATCATGCAGAGCAATCTGCAGACTCTCGGCACTATGCGGGCGAACTCACAACAACGTGCTGCGGATATCCAGAAGCTTGAATCGCAGACATATTCGACTGACCCCAATCAGCAAACGTATATGGCAACATTTCAACGAATCAATCAGGCCGTGCTCATGCAACTGCATAGCCAGCAGGACGCAAACCAGATCGCGCAGGCTGTGGCATTGCAACAAATTCTCGCACAGAAACAGCAACAGGACGCACTGAACGCGGCATTGCAGGACGCTGCAGCATATCAACAGCAGTACAACTCCACCGTAGGTCAGCTTACCTCTGGCTACGCCAGCACGATGAGTCAAACTCACTGAGACGAGGGTAGGTCATGAATTTGCTTGATTGGATCAATCAGGGCATCGCTAGCCTCACCAGCACCAGTAGCCCGTCTATTGACGCCCTTGGTTTCCATATGTTCGTGGCATTGCTGACCACGATGATGGTCTGGTTCGGAGTCACGGAGGCTTTGGCCTCCGCGCAGGGTGGCACCGGGTTCAACATGGCAAAGTTCGTCGAGTTCGTGGTGCTGGCATCATTTGCCTACACCCTGATCGAGTTTTACGACAGCGCCATTCCGGGTGTTGGATATTCGTTCAAAGACTTCATTAACGTTGGCGCAAACAGCGTTGCGAACATGATCGGCCAAGACAGCACGAACCAAATCAATCAAGCCATTAAGGACATGCAGAACCAACTTGGAAGCGGCATTGTGAAGGCCGTGATGAACACGTACTTCGCCTTCGTAATGGTCATTGTGCAGATCCTGCTCGGAATCTTTTCTGCGACGATCGCCGCCATCGTAGCCTACGGCGCGATAGCGGCAGCAGTTGCGGGGATACTCGGTCCGCTCTTTATCCCTTTCCTTCTGGTCGATAAGCTGAACTTTCTTTTCTGGGGATGGCTGCGTGCTTTCATCGGATTCAGCTTCTATAAGGTCGTGGCTGCCGCCGTTCTGAGCGTCCTGGGGCATCTGTACACGCTGTACTACACGAGCCTCATTCCTCTGGACGCAGCCACGCTCATCGACAAGCTTCCGCTGCTAATTCTGCTGATCCTTGTCAATATCTTCATCCTCTTTAAGATTCCAGCAATTACCAGTTCGATCTTCTCAGGGCATACCGGTGGCCATGACGGTGGCATGGGCATTGTTGCACTCGCATTACGCGCACTTTGATTCTGATCAGGAAGCATGGAAATGACAGTCACGAACACGCAGCTTGCAGCTAACCAGAAACCGGCGTCTCGCGAACTCACGCGAGCGGCGGAACGCTACCTCGAACAGTACGGCGATCCCATCGTGATGAACACCTACTTGAAGGTCACGATCTTGGTTCTCGCCATCATTGTCGAATTGCTAGGCGCGCTTGTCTATTGCAGTCAGATGGCGCTGGTGAATGTTCGCCCCATGGTCATTCGGGTAAATGACGTTGGCCATGCGGAAGCTGTGGACTATCGCGACCTCAAATACCGTCCGCAAGAGGCCGAGAATAAGTACTACTTGTCGCGCTGGACCGAACTCTATTTCGGGCGCAATCGCTACTCGATTCAGCGGGACATCACCAACTCGCTCTACTTCATGAACGCCGATGTGCAGCGGGCCGTGATCGAGCAGGAACGGAAGGACAAAGTCATTGACTCCTTCGTTCGCGATGCCACCCAACCCTTCATCGATATCGAGGTCAAGAACGTGATCCTTGACGACCTGCGATTGTCACCGTATTCGGCGCGGGTTGAGTTCGTGAAAGTGTTCACCAACCCGGCAGATCATACGGAGCTGAGACGCGAACGTTGGACCGCCAGTGTGACTTATGTTTTCCGCTCAGTTGTGCAGAACAATGAGATTCAGGTGAACCCGCTCGGACTCACGCTCGTGAAATTCCGGGCGGACCAGGCATTCGACTAGCTGAGCCACTCCCATACGAGACTCTGTTCCATGTCCTTTTGCGGCCACAATTCGCAATGGCTAGGCCCTTCGTTTCTCCGAACAGCGGCCTGCCCGGGGTTGAGCGTAGGCGGACGGCACTGGCCAGCCGATTTGCTTGGATTAGAGCACCCCGGAACGGCGTTCAGGAGTGCAACTGCGCTGCCGGAATCTCCTGCGGTGCAGCCCATGAAGCGCTCGTCTCCCGGTTCTATCCCTTGTTTGTCCAGTCACACGCTTCGGACCATTCCTGCGCCCTGCGGCACATCGCCGCTCTGCTTTCCGGACTCCTCTCCCAAAGCGAGTTTGGGCCCCTCTCCAGAATGCGCGGCTCGGCACTTGGGAGCCGGGCTCCTTGCTCAGGCTTCGCCAATGGGTGACCCGGCCAATCCCGGAATTCAAAACAGGGGACTTCACCATGTATCAGAACCGCATTTCGCTTATCGGATTTCTCGGCCAGAACGCGACCACTCGCACTACCAACAACGCCAGTTTCACCGTGCTCTCGCTGGCAACAAAGAGCTCCTACAAGGACAAGGAAACCGGCGAATACAACGGCCACACCGAGTGGCACCGCTGCGTCGTTTGGGGACGCCTCTCCGAGTACGCAAAGACACTCACCAAGGGCGCGCATGTTGCCGTAGAAGGCGAGCTGCGCAGCCGAGAAACCACTGACAAGAAGACCAGCGCAAAGCAGCGGATATGGGAGGTGCGCGTGGCTTCGATCCTGAAGCTCGACCGCGCCGAGAAGGCCAGTGCGGAAGAGGCCGAATCCATGCCCGAGGGAGTGCCCGAATAGGGCACTTTCGCTCTGTTCAACAGGCCCGGCCAGACACCGGGCTGGGAACCTGTGAGATACGCATCATGAGCTTCGATTTGATTATCCCGTTCCTCCGGCCCATCGAGCCGCTTCTGCTCGACGAGAGCATCAGCGAAATCATGGGCAATCCAGACTTGTCTTGGCATTACGAACGGGACGGCAAACTGATTCAGGACGACAGCATTCAGTTCGATGCGGCGCGTCTGAGAACAGGTTTGGAAGTGATCGCCAACAAGCTCGGAAAGAAGCTCGATGAGGACAGTCCGCTCCTCAATGCACGGCTCCCTGATGGAAGCCGATTGGCCGCGATGATTCCCCCGATTGTGCAGTCTCCCGGCGTAGTCATTCGCAAGTTCACCAGCCGCCGATTCACGGTCGAAGACCTGATCGTTCGCGGGACGCTTCCGCGCTCGCTTGCGGAGTTCTTAGCCACGCAGATTGAACGCGGGAAAACCATCCTTATCAGCGGCGGAACCGGCACAGGAAAGACCACCTTATTGAACATCCTGGCGCAGTCGATTCCGGATCATGAACGGCTCGTCATCATCGAGGATACGGCCGAGCTTTCGATTCATAAGCCGAACATTGTATCGACCGAATCGCAGACCGATACGCATCGCAAACCAGTCACCTTCGACGACCTCTTACGACACTCTCTCCGCCTGCGTCCCGACCGGATCATCCTCGGTGAAGTGCGGGGAAACGAGGCGCGAACGCTGCTCGATTCCTTTAACACGGGCCACTCAGGATCATTGGCTACCATTCACGCGAATTCCGCCGAAAAGGCGCTGCGTCGCTTCGCCAACCTGGTTCTCCGCAGCCACTCCCAGGCGACCTATTCGGATGTCGAAGCCGAGATCGCCGATGCCGTGGATTTGGTGATCCATGTCGAGCGCCAGCCGGGCCGTCGAGTGATCCGAGAAGTCCTCCGTATTACAGGCTACAACCGGACGGCCCAGACCTTCCTAACGGAACCGCTTTACGAACACTGTGCTAACGAAATAGGGGAGATAAAAGCATGACAATACGCATACGTAAACGCCCGCTTGAGCGACAGGAAACCGCCGACTTATCAACGGCTTCCGATACCGGAATCCGGTCCCGCAAGTCGAGATGGAAGCAGTCGCCAGAGGCCCCGCCCAACACTTCGATCAACGAGGCTGAGCGCCGAGCGATAGACATCGCTTTTACGTGTGTTCAACTGTCCGCGGGGGTTCCAATCACCCACGTGCTCGCCCTTCTCTCCTGCCGTCGTAGGTGGGAGCTTCCCGTCGCCGAGTGTCATCTCTATGCGCTCTCCATTCTCGATGCCGCAGAGGAGAGAATGCGCAAGGCAGGTTCCCCTCGAAAATTCACTGAAAAGGAGTTACCCAATGCCACTGCTTGAGATCACCCAAGTTCACCAGATTAGCGCCACGGTTCGCATCGATGAAGCGACTGCCCGGCAGGTTGATCAGTATGCCGCCTTCCTCCACGCATCCGCCGATGAAGTCGTGGACAAGGCGCTGGCTTACGTTTTTGCGAAGGACCGCGATTTCCAGGAGTTCTTGAAGACTCCACAAGCCACCCGTGCCCCTCAAAGCCTTCGACTTCGCCGTGCGCCGCAGAACGGGGCTGCGTCGGAGCCGATCACCAGCGGCGCGCGCCTGAGGAGAGATGCCGCATGAGTATCGATATGTCCATTCGACAGAAGGCGGCACTGGAGCGGCTGATTCGTATCGCCCAGCGCGATACGGGGCAGAGCCGGATGACAGCGGAGTTCTTGTTGAGCTGGTGGAATGCTGCGACTTGCGGCGGTTTCGATCTGACCACGCTGTGGGGACTCGATAGCGAGATCGCTGCCGACGTGGTGACAGTGTTCAGTTTTGTAGTGAGTTGCCATCGCTATCCGGACGAGCTTGGGTATGGCGAGGAATTCAGGCGCATCGTTCACGCGTGGCGTCCGGCGTTGAAACATGGGTAGTAGCGGGGTGGAGGTGCAGTTCGGTGCTTCGCACCGGATTTATTCCGACACTCCACCCCTCGGAGGGCGCTGCAGAGCGCTCTGGGGCGCTCCAGAGCTACTTGTTAGTTATCAATTACTTGCAATTTACAGAGCGCTCTAGAGCGCTCCGGGTAAACACCAGAAATCGAGGATCGAATGACGCCAATCTCTGTGGATGCAAATCAGAATCAGGGCCGGGAGTTCCGCACATCGACTGCGAGCACAAAGGTAACGGAAGCAGAACTCAACGAACTCGAACAGGCCGCTGCGTCCAGCAGTATGAAGCTTGGCGAATGGATTCGAGATGTTTTGCTTCGCGCGGCGAAGTCCGCTACGGGCACGGTCACGCCCGAGCACATCCTGACCGAGATCGTCGGCCTGCAACTGTTTCTGACCAATGCGCTTTCACCTGTGGCCTGTGGCGGGCGATTGAGCGCGGAACAGTATCAAGAGCTCATGCGCAACGTGAAAATCCATAAGCACCGAGCCGTCCGCGAGGTGATCGCGCAATACGTTGCCGGACAACCCGAGGAACACCATGGCTGAAACAAATTGGGGAAGAAAAGAGAGCATCATCTGGCCGCCACGCAAGCCGATCTACACCATCGGCGCGGTCTTTCTCGCCTTGCTGGCGGCGGGATTTTTCGTCTATATACGGTTCTCGTTTGGGCTCTCGCCCCTCGAACGGTATTACCTTCCGCTCTACATCCGGACCTCTTTTATGCCCAGCATCCGCCCATCGGGCAACTACCAGATGCTGCTGATGTCCGACGGAAAGGCCAAGCCGCGCGCCTGGTATGCGCGAGAAGAAGACGTGGCGGAGGGCTCGACGCCGCAGCGCGTCGGCAATCCCTTACCGCTGGTCTTGTCGAAATCGGCGCGGCAGCGCGGCATGGCCTATCTTTACCGCAGCCGTCCTGATGTCTACCAGACGGCTTCACTCTTCGGCTATCTGAAGCAGAAAGTCTATGGCGGCTCGACTATCTTTGAGATCTTCCAGTGGCCTCTCCTTTTCGGGGCATTGGCGTTACTTGGGCAGCTTCCATTTTCAATCACCAGGGACATTCGCCGTTTCAAAGAGATGAAGTATGGGCGTCGCCTGAAAGGGCCTGTGCTGGTCTCGCCGGAGCAGTTCAATGAGGATGTTGGCGGAACAGGAATTGGCCTGCGGGTCGATCATTGCAACGAGATGTTGCGGGTGCCCGAGCGTGCCGAAGCGCAGCACTTTGAGATTATCGGCGACACCGGCAGCGGCAAGACAACCATCATCTTTCAAATGTTGCGACAGATCGAGGCGCGGGGTCATTCGGCCATTCTTTATGATCCGGCCTGCGAGTTCATCGAGCGCTTCTACGATGAGAGCCGGGGCGATATCGTCCTCAATCCGCTCGATGAACGCTGCCCTTATTGGGGACCATCGGAAGAGCTGGTTCGGCGTTCCGAGGCGCGAACCATCGCCGTCTCACTCTTCCAGCCAACCAGCGAAAGGCGGGGTGAATTCTTCGTCGAAAGTCCGCAGAAGATATTCGCGCACCTCTTGCTCGATCTGCCCACGCCGCAACAACTCGTCGAGTGGATGGCACACCCGGACGAGATCGAGCGCCGCGTGCGTAATACAGAGCTAGCAGTGTTGATTGATCCGAAGGCACCACAGCAGCGCTCTGGTGTTCTCGGGTCATTGGCTCTCGTAGCCGACAGCTTCCGCATGCTGCCCAAAAAGGGCGACGCCCGATTCGAATGGACGGCGCGCGAGTGGTCGAAGAAGCGTCAGGGATGGATCTTTATTACATCGGAGCCAGAGGCGCGCGAACCGCTCCGTCCGCTACACAGTTTGTGGATCGACATGCTCGTCCTGCGACTGCTCAGCGCCCCCAAGCAGGGACAACATCCGGTCTGGTTTGTGCTGGACGAATTGGCCAGTCTGCAAAAGCTGCCGCAACTCCACACCGCAATTACCGAGAACCGCAAGTCACGCAATCCAATTGTGCTGGGATTCCAGGGCAAGGCTCAACTGGAGGTGATCTATGGCCACCTCGCCGAGGTCATGCTCTCACAGCCTGCCACCAAGATTTTCCTGAAGACGACCGAGCCGAACGCCTCCGAATGGGTGAGCCGCGCCATCGGCAGAGTGGAGGTCGAGCGGGTCAAGGAAACCCGTTACGACGGCAGCCGGACCGGTAAAAATTTCACCGTAGACCGCCAGATCGAGCCATTGGTTCTCGACTCGGAGATCAGCGGCTTAGAGGATCTACATGCCTATTTGAAGTACGGCAATTACGTCACGCGCTTCTCCTTCCCTGTGCTGCAGATACCAAAGTCCGGAGAGGGTGTGATTAATCGCTTGAAGGACGATTACATCGTGCGCGACGGGAGCAAGCAGCAGAGCGAAGAGGTAAAGAATGAAACTCCCGCAGCAACAAAAACGACGCCTTCCGCCAAGGCTGAGACAGCACGAGTTCCTGTCACGAAGCCCGCGAAGGAACCGCACGAACCAGAGCAGACGGAATTCAACTTCGGCTCAAGGATATAGATATGCTGACGATCTCCAAACCACTCTCCGCAGGGCAGGCGCAGAATTATCACCAGAAGGAATTCACCGCCAAGGAGCAGAACTATTGGTCGCAGCGCGGTGAGATCGCCGGTGAATGGCAGGGCCGTCTCGCTCCGCAGTTCGGTCTTGCCGGGACCGTCTCCGCCGAGGATTTCGCCCGCCTGAGCCAGGGCCAGAACCCGGCGACCGGCGAACAACTCGTTCGCCAGCGCGCCTCTTATGAATATCAGGACGCAAACGGCAAAACCATCAGAACGATGGAGCATCGGGCGGGATGGGACGCGACCTTTTCCGCGCCGAAATCAGTTTCGCTCACCGCGCTAGTCGGCGGCGATGAGCGCGTTCGCGAGGCCCATCGTGAGAGCGTCCGTGTCGCGCTCGACCAGCTTGAACGCTACACCCAGGCTCGCATCGGCGGGAATCATCCTCCTGAAAGGACGGGCAAATTCATCGTGGCAAAATTTGAGCATGACACCGCCCGTCCGGTGGATGGTTATGTAGCCCCGCAGCTTCATACCCACGCTGTTGTCTTTAAC
>Ga0224527_1001680_pt1 | contig 10507 bp, 9 predicted proteins | sample CBST0metaG_FD_179882 | JGI IMG/M metagenome (GOLD analysis project Ga0224527, IMG submission 179882) | Peat soil microbial communities from Stordalen Mire, Sweden - C.B.S.T0 | ecosystem: Environmental > Terrestrial > Soil > Wetlands > Peat | place: Sweden: Norrbotten County, Stordalen Mire... | reverse complement strand
TCTGCTTTGTCGGTTCTGAATTTCCCGTACAGGTTGGCGGGCGGGATTTTGCACTTGATTTGCTTTTCTTCCATCGCGGCCTTAACGCTCTTGTCGCCTTTGAACTCAAGGTAAATGAGTTTGAGCCAGAGTATCTCGGCAAGCTAAATTTCTACCTGGAGGCGCTGGACCGCGATGTACGCAAAGAGCACGAACAGCCATCGATAGGCGTCTTACTGTGTGCCAGCAAAAACGATGAGATAGTCGAATACGCGCTCAGCCGAAGCCTCTCCCCAGCTCTGATCGCGGAGTACCAGACCAAATTGCCGGACAAAAAGCTGCTCCAAGCGAAGCTCCAGGAATTTTATCTCCAAGATGCCAGCGAAGAGGACGAGGGCATCGGCAAGCCCAAGGCTATCTCACGCCGCAAGCGCCCGGTATAAGGTCTTCCGCCCGACTTTGAAAAGGTCGGCAACCTTCTGCCGGTCCTCGCCCTGGTCTATCAGCTTGCGGGCGTGGGCGATCTGCTGCGGGGTCATTTTCGGCTTGCGCCCGAATTTCACTCCCCGACGCTGCGCGGCCTTCACTCCGGCGCGGGTCCGTTCGCTGATGAGGCTGCGCTCCAGCTCGGCCAGTACGCCAATCATCTGCCACATGGCCCGGCCTGTCGGCGTCTCGGTGTCGATCTGCTCGGTGAGGGAACGGAATTTGACGCCGCGCTCCTTGAGGTCGTCGAGCATGGCGATCAGGTCGCGCAAGCTGCGGCCCAGACGGTCAAGTTTCCAGACGATGAGCGTGTCACCGTCCTGCAATGCCTTGAGGCAACGGAGCAGGGCAGGGCGCTTGGTCGTGGCTCCTGACAAGCCCTCGTCTTTGTAAATCGTCTTGCACCTGGCCCGCTTCAAGGCCGCGAGCTGCAAGGCTGTACTCTGGTCGTCAGTCGATACGCGGGCATAGCCGTATTTCATGGTTTAATTATGGCCTTGACATTTGACCCATGCAAGCCCTTGAAAACGCGGGGCGGCGGTCGTGGGTCAAAACTTACCCTTTAGGGGACTCTTGCGGCATTCCCCTTATGGTGTCTTCCAGCACCTTGTCTGACAGAGCCTCGGCGGCTGTAGCGATCAAAGTTGCGAAAGGGAAATTCTTTTCCATGAGCTTATCGCCTGTGAACCATATGCAGACCGCATCTGAACCATCGATAGATTGGATGGTCATCTGCGGACCACCTGACTTGAGTTCTACTATTTGGCCTTCGCTAAAAGTGCTCATGATCGCCTCCTCTACTTCAATTCCATTCGCTTCGTGATCTTACCCCTTGTGGCCCAAAGCCGCATGGATGAGCGGAACCGCCACGTACAGCGCCTAAACGTTGGTGTAAATATCCCCCGGCAGAGCCGGGGGCTTTACGGTGTGAGCCGCTCAAAGCGGCTTGAGCGGGGTCGCTAACGCGACCCCGACGTTATTGGGGCCACCTTTCGGTGGCTACTTCCACATCTTGAGCTGATCCAGTCGCCTATCCTCGACTTCCTGGTTGCGGATGTATTCGCGAATCGCCGTCTCGTCGCGTCCCACAGTCGATACGAAGTAGCCCCGTGCCCAGAAGTGCTGGCCTGCAAAATTCTGCTTGTGCTCACCGTACGTTCGCGCCAGGTGAATCGCGCTCTTGCCCTTAATGAAGCCCACCACTTCCGACACCGCGTACTTGGGCGGAATCGAAAGCAGCATATGCACATGGTCCGGCATCAGATGGCCTTCCAGAACCCGGCTCTCTTTCTGCTCGGCCAAGCGTTTGAACACCTCGCCCAAATGCTGCCGAAGGCTTTCATACAACACCCTACGGCGACATTTGGGGATAAAGGCTACGTGGTATTTGCACTCCCATACTGAGTGGCTTAGACTCTCCAATTGGTCCATCCAGATTCTCCTTGACGTGTGCTTTGGTCGGCTCACATCTGGAGTTTCTTGGATGGACTCACGTAAATGTCAAACTACTACTGCCACCCCGGCAGAGCCGGGGGATCTCCTCACCCTTTAGATTTGTACAGACCCGCTTTTTGGGTCAACACTTACCTTTGTGAGACGCGGCGGGGCCGGAAGTTCTCAACAGGTATAAGCTGTCTGAACCTGTTGAATCTGTGAGGGAACAATGAGAATCGTCACATGGAACTGCCAGATGGGTCTCGACAAAAAAGTCGATGCACTGCTGTCGTTAAACGCTGACATAGCGGTCATTCCTGAATGTTCTGAGAGGTCGGCCACTGCTCTACTGCATCGTGGATTCAACACGCTCTGGTTCGGATCCAACCAACACAAGGGGTTGGGTGTGATCTGTCGGCAGGAATGGCCGATTTGTGCACTTCCACAGCCTGAGCAGAAATGGATTGTGCCCATCGAGGTCGGTGCGCCAACACCGTTCACCTTGTTGGCTATCTGGGCATGCGCGGTCGGGGCGAGTAGAGAAAATCGCTACATTGGGCAGGTCTATCAAGCCTTGATAGCTCATCCAGAATGGTTCAATGGGAATCCGGTAGTCCTCGCCGGAGATTTCAATAGCAATAAAATATGGGACGCTAAACGAGAGGTCGGGAACCATTCTGCCGTCGTGAAGCTTCTGGAGGAACGTGGACTAGTGAGCACATACCACGAGCACTTCGGTGAGCCGCAAGGCGGGGAGTCTCGCCGCACGTTGTATATGTTTCGCCACGAAGACAAGCCGTACCACATCGACTACATCTTCATCCCGCGAGAATGGTTACCTCGGCTTCAGACAGTCGAAGTCGGGGGATATGACCAATGGTCGAAACTGAGCGACCATTGCCCAGTGGTTATCGATGTGGCGGCCATCCGCTCCTAGACTGGCAGCGGTTAGCCGATGCCCAATTTGACCTTTTCGATGCGTTGGGCAGAAATAGCCATGTCGGGAGCCGCTCCGCTACCATCAATCGCAGGTTGAAATTCTGAATGGAGTGAATATTGCCAACTTTCCTGGCTGGTGAAAAGCTTCGCGAACGTCTAGAGATGCTAACGAATCAAAGCGACTCTATCGACATTGCTGTCGCTTGGGCGACGGCATGGTCTGGTCTAAAAGAAATTCTGAAGGCGGCAGAACAGAGCAAAGCGCAGGTGAGAATTTTGGTTGGGGTTGGAGGCTATCTGACGGAACCCGCTCACCTTACGTTGATGGCAAAACATGCTGATCTGCGTATCCACGGTCAACCAACCGGCCAACTCTTTCACCCGAAGTTATACATCTTTGGAAACTCGGTCTCGTACACTTGCTGGGTCGGAAGCGCAAACTGCACCCATCGAGGTTTCCACGACAATGTTGAGACCGTCGCGGAGTTTATTGATGTCGATGGGTTGGCCAGGCAGGAGTTCGAAAGTCTTTGGCATTCTGAAAACTCTAAGATTTTTACTGATTTCGATCTTTCCTCATATGCGTTGAAGCGTAAAGACCTTCTTTCAAAGCTGCCTAAATCGATTGCTGATGAATTGCAATTGCCATCTATGAGCGAAGACCAGGAAAAGGATTCTGACATTCTCAAGGCGGAGTGGAATGTTTACGCCGACGAGTTGATGCGGATACATCCAGATATAGGCAAGGGGTTCGATCTCAACGACTGGCTTTACGTTTTAGATCAACGAAACCCATTTCTACAAAGAAAGTGGGCAGACGATCTAAGCTCACATGACCTCAGTATCATGTATGGCAAAGAACCTTTCAGCCCTTTTGGCCGACTGATGCCAATTGCCCAAGCAAAGTTTCAGGGCGCAACAGGAAGACAAGCGCGCCTTGCCATAGGAAGTGTTTTGCAGGAGGTAGTTGGCTGGAAGGTTTTTCAAGAGCCACTTGTGCAGAAGGCGCTTGAGAATCTACTTAGCATCGATGGCTGCGGTCCTTCTCTCGCCACGCGACTATTGGTCCTCGCCCGCCCGGATTTGTTCGTGGTTGTAAACAAAAAGTCGTTCCAAGGACTCGCCGAACGGTTCTGTGTTCCTGGGCTTCAGAACTTGAAGCCGAAGCTCTATGCGGAACTGCTTGGCAAGATACACGGAGAACCGTGGTGTCGTAGTCAGAGGCCGGATGATGAGCAGGGGCGCAGACTTTGGAACTATAGAACTGCGCTCATTGATCCCCTCGTCTACAGTGAAACGAACGATACTTTTGATGGGTAGATGTAGCGGCTATGTTTGCAAGCCGCTACAGATAATGCGCGAGTGGGTTTTGTTCGCATTATTTAGTCGTTCCTGAAAAGCCGACTAACCTCTCAAAGAATCAATGACATAGGGGGCATTTGACGAGTAGAATAATCTCAGAAGCAGTTGAAATCACAGCAGATACTGGGAAAAACCGATGCGCCCCAAGCGAGAATCGAAGCAGCCCCAACGCGAGATGTTTCATATCGACCTTGAGCAGTTGCTAGACATGAACCATCCGCTGGTTCGTCTCGGTCAGTACATCGACTGGTCCTCTTTCGAGGCCACACTGGGAGACAGTTATCATCCGACCCAAGGTGCACCCGGCATTTCGACGCGCTTGATGGTGGCGCTTCACTACCTGAAATATCAGGCCGATCTGAGCGACGAAGACGTAGTTGCCGCGTGGGTCGAAAATCCTTACTGGCAGCATTTCAGTGGTGAACGCTACTTCCAGCACCAGATGCCGATTGATCCATCCAGCATGACGCGCTGGCGCAAGCGGCTTGGTGAAGCCGGTGCGGAACAGATGCTGCGTGCCACCATCGATGCGGGCATGAAGATGAAGGCGATTCTCCCCTCCCAGTTACAGCGTCTCAACGTGGACACCACGGTACAGACCAAGGCGATTCGCTATCCAACGGACGCGCGGTCGTATCATCGCTGTCGAGAACGGTTGGTGAAGGCTGCTCGTGCCGCTGGGTTGAAGATCAAACAGAGTTATGAGCATGTTGGTCGCAGGTTACTGATGCAGTCCAGTCGCTATGCGCATGCCAGGCAGATGAAACGCGCCAAAGCCTGCACCCGCACGCTGCGAACACAGTTGGGACGCGTGTTGCGCGAGATAGAACGGCAAGTAGAGCAGCCAGCAGGCGAGTTGAAGAAGTTACTCGAAACAGCGCACAAGATCCATGCCCAGCAACGTCACGACAAGAAGAAGATCTACAGCGTTCACGAGCCCGAAGTGGAGTGCATCTCCAAGGGCAAGGCGGGCAAGAAATACGAATATGGGAACAAGGTCAGTGTTGCAGTAAGCAGCCAGGGTGGATGGTTCGTCGGCTCGAAGAGCTTTACCGGCAATCCCTATGATGGACACACACTGGCAGTGCAGATGAAACAGGTTGAGAAGTTACTCGGCACACCCGTCAAGGAAGTGCATGTCGACATGGGATATCGTGGACATGATTACAAGGGCAAAGTGACAATCCATGTAGACAAGCGACAGCGAGGCCGAACACCGCAATCGCTGTGGCGAAGGATGAAACATCGCGCCGCAGTGGAACCTAGCATCGGACATCTCAAAGCGGAACACCGGTTGGAGCGCAATCGGCTGAAGGGTGTTGCCGGAAATGCAGTGAACGCGGTGCTGTCGGCTGCGGCGATGAACTTCCAGAAGCTGATGAGGGCTGTTCCTAGCCTTGTCATGCGCAGAATCTTCGCCATCCTGAGCCAACTTCTATCCCGATGGAACGTCATCGGCTCGAAATGGACATTGCTACCTGCCTGAAAACGGCTTTTTCAGCGGCGACTATTTACCAGTTGTGACCCAAAGCCCGCGCTCTTACCTGCCTAAATTTTGTCTGGATTATTCGCACCTAGCCAACTGGCATCCGGAGCAATTTTCGCGAACGCAACCAAACCCAAATGGAAAAGAATGGTGCATCGCGTTGTGAATCGCCTGCCGTCCAATGTCGAGTACGTCAGACTGAATTTCAGCGTGTGGCGAAGTGGGGTGCCCGCGTCGTCCGTGGGAGCGAAGGACTGCCCCGCAACTTTCAAGAAAGTGAACGCCGCATCCCGGTCAAACTGATTGCCGGGTGTGCATCTGTGCTGAGCAGCACGCACCTCGCACCCTTCGCCGATGACAAATATCCGCTCCGTGATGAGGCGCTCGGAATATCGCACCGATGGAACGAGAGGCCCTTCAATTTCCGAGATGTCGATGTCAAATGCCGGACTTGAGCCGACGTTCCGTATCACAAAGCCGCTTTGCCCGTCCGCATCCGTTTCGAGATTCCAATGCCCTTCAACAACTAGCACCGGCCTTGGGCGTTGCAACTTAACTTGCTCCCACGCCGCGTCACCTTGCCTCTTTGCAGCAATGGCAGACCACCACGCCGCACATGCGGCGGCAAAGGTAAAGAGCGCGATTGCGAGATTGATTTTCTCTGCTGACATCACGGGGCCACGTCTTCAGTGAAAGTCATGGCTACTCCAATCTCTGCGCTGTCTGGAGAAGTTGTTGTTGCTTGCCGTGCTCATCCTGATAAACCCGCTCAAGATGAACGAGACCGTCTGACATAGCACTGAATTTCTGCCTGAATGGACCCACTGCGCTATCAAGCCGACCACAAGCCCCATTGACGTTTTGAACCTCTGCCGGGGTCAGATGGCCGCTGTTTTGCGATACAGCACGACATTGCTGCTCAAAAGCCGTTGCTTGGTCCGCCATGGGCTTCACATTCGTTTCAAGAGATGATTGAAGTGACTCTCCCTGATAGTGCATTTGGTCCGTCTGAATTGACGCCTGATTTGCAGCAACGGAAAGCTGCCCGCGTGCGACTTCCGCATTGGGATTCCCTGCTAGTCTGCGTTCGCGTGCGACATACTCGCCTACCCTCGCAGTGATTCCCTCATAGCCCTTTTCCGCGCCGGGGAACCTGCCAAGGTGAACATCGGCCTGTGAGTCGAATTGGGCCATTCTTCGGATGAGCTGGTCAACCTGTGAAACAAAGTTTGCCTGTGCCTGGAATGTTCTTTGCTGTGCTTGGGCAACCGCCTTCGCTTGGGTGATGCTTTGGGACCGAGCATTCAATGCAGCCACTTTCGCCTGAAACTCAGCGGGCGTTGAGCGCGTGAAAGTCAGCGGAATGGATTGCGCCCCGGTCAGTGTCAACACCTTCCCGCTCAGCGTTCCCGAGAGGATAAATGATTCCAAGCCAAAGAACCGGCTGCCCTGGATTGTCACGTTCTCCCCGTCAACGGCCCCGGTGATTGACACGGAATTTTGTTCTATGGTGCCGTCCGGCTTTAGGACGTTTGTTGCAATTTGGCCCGTCAGATGACTGTCTGGCGTCCGAACGACCTGGAGCCACACCACGGCGCTGTTGTCACTGGCGAGATAGGACCCGGAGATGTTGCTGTGACAACCGGCCATCAAGACCACGGCAAACGCACCGCAAGCGGGCAGCACACCCGATAGAAACCTCTTGCATCTGGACATAACAAACATGATATGCGAGGCACTCTTTGTTTGGCTCATTCTCAATTGACGCTCAACCTCCGAATGGCGTGCTCATAGGCCATACGGTTACGCGAGCGGGGTGCCGGGGCCGCAGGGGGCGGCGGCTTGCTCCCTCAGAGGCCCAATCCAAAATCGAAACTCTGCTCATGCTTCGGCGTGATCTCCCGCTGCGGCGTGACGGCCTGCTCCTGCTTCGGTTCTGGCTTCATCTCTGGCACATGGGCACTGCTGTGCGATACATCGTGCCCCAGCGCGGCTCCCAGCTTCTCGCGGTTGTTGGTAAAGATTTGCGCGTCGTATGCGCCGCGTGAAACGGCAACGTAGGCCATGCGGTTGTTGAGCAGATCCTTGGCCCCCAGCTCGGTATCCGCGTGGATCAGTACACGGTCGGAGGTCTGGCCCTGGCTGGAATGACTCGTCACGGCGTAGCCGTGGTCGAGGTGCGGATACTTCAGTGAATCGATCTCGACCTGGCGGCCTCCATCCATCTTCAAGCTCATCCGCCCATCCTGGCCGATGCCCTCGACGGTCGCCTGCTCGCGGTTGGCCAGCTTCAAGTCGCGCGAGGGCGCGGTGAGCTGCACTCGGTCTCCCACGGAGAAAGCCCGCTCCTGCTCGCGGTAAACGGATACGCCCTGCTGGCGCCGTGGATCGTAGCTTTGTTCCGTGCCGTCCTTCCGCTCGACGGTGAGCCGGTTGCTGTCCGCATCGACACTCTTAACCCGCGCATACTCGCCTTTGCCGATGCCGGTTTCCTTCGAGCCGCGGCTGTAGCGCAGCACGTCGCCCTCGTTGTACCGTGCCGCCCACGCGCGATCCGCTCCGGTGAGGTCCTGGCGCGGCACAAGCACCTGGGTCCGATGCTCTTCCTTACCGACAACGCCCTTGGCCTGTAGCTCGGCATGGATGGCCTGGTTGATCTCCACGCGGGAACGGTTGTCGGGAGAAACGACCAGCGTGTTATCAGGCGAAGTCGCATACTCCTTGGCAATAGCCGTAATCCGTTCTTCATGACCTCGCACTTCATGGATGCGCCCCTGCCGCTCCAGTCCGGCGATAGCCTCTCCCACCTGGCCGCGCGCAAGCTGCTCGACGGTCTGCTTCAGCTCCAGATCGCGCTGCCGGACGATCTCCTCCAGCTTCACCGTCTTCATGCCCGCGTCCTGGAGCTGGGCGAAGATGCGGCCCGCCTCGACGGATTCATGCTGGCGGGTGTCGCCTACCAGCAAAACGCGGTCGTTCGGATGCAGGCGGCTGACAAATTCGTGCATCTGTTTGGTGGACGCAAGCGAACTCTCGTCCATCACATAAAGCCGGTGCTCTCCCGTATCCGCCCTTTGGCCTCGGGCAAGATGGGCCTGCAAAGTCTTGGTCTCGATACCGGCCTCGCCCAGCTTATCCGCCGCGCGGCTTGTCGGCGCAAAGCCTTCTACCTTGTACCCGGCCTGCTCCGCGCCCTCGCGTACCACAGCCAGCGTCGTCGTTTTGCCTGCGCCCGCTACTCCATCCAAGCCGACGATCTTCTCCCGCGACAGGAAAATCTCATCGACCGCCTGGCGCTGGCCGGCATTCAGCTTCGGGTGCCGGTCTTCGGTTGCAATACGAATCTCTGCCGGTACCAGCATTGGATCGCTAAAGCCTCGCCGGTTGCCCTCCTGCATCTGGCCGATGGTCTCACGCTCCATGCGCAGCATCGCCGCTGTGGTGTACTGCTGGCCCGCGTGTCCGAACCTGGCCTCAGCTCCGGTGGCGCGGAACTCGCCCGTCTGGACCCTGCGGTCGAACTCCTGCCGGACCTGGGAGAAGTTCGCGTCGCCCATGCTCCTGCCGAGCGCCGCCGCCAGAATCGCTCGTTCATTCTCGACCGCCGAACGCTCGAAGAGGTGATCGCGGGCATAGGTCACGGACACCTGGGCGGCTTTGTCGGGAGCGTATGCGTGTTGCTGGACGTGCTGCCGCGCCTCGGCAACCACTCTATCGGCTTGGTTGCCGTGCTGCGCCGCCAGCTCCCGATGCTGCCGCAACACTTCTTCCGGCGATAGCAGTTGCTTGGAGTCCCGCGTCCGGTGCGCGGCGATCTGCGCGGCTGCTGGACTATCAAGGCCGCTGGCGCGCATGTGGTCTTTTACCTGTTCCCGGCGCAGGCTGTTGGCCTCCATGTACTCCTTCGTGTATCCCTTGATTTCAGGCTGGTCAAACTCGCCGCGCTCGATTGTGTAGCCGAGATCCTTGAGCCGGACGGCCAGCTCCGATCGATAAACATTCGTGGCATAGTTCTGGGAGGCGAAAAGCTCCTGGGGCTGCAAGGCGCGGGTCTGGCCGTTCTCCCTCTCGGTGACGTTGAAAATCACCGCATGGGTGTGGAGCTGCGGCGCGGCGTAGCCTTCGACTGGCCGGGCCGTGTCGTGCTCAAAGGTCGCGGCGGCAAACTTCCCCGTCGTCTCCGGCGCGCGGATGTTGCCGATTCGCGCCTGAGTATACCGCTCCAACTCGGACAAAGCCGCGCGGACGCTCTCCCGGTGCGCCACTCTTACCCGGTCGTCGCCGCCGACCAGGGCGGTCAATGAAACCGACTTCGGCGCGGAAAAGGTCGCATCCCAGCCCGCCCGGTGCTCGACCGAAGTTGTCTCCCTGCCAAACTGTCCGGCGTAGGTTTTGGCCGTCTGATGCCGGACGAGCTGCGCTTCCGTCTGCGGGTGCTGGCCTTCGCTCAGGCGGGCGAAGTGCTCCGCGCCGACTGCGCCCGCAAGGCCCCACTCTCCGGCAAGCCTGCCCTGCCACTCACTATGCCCCTGCTGGTCGCGGCTCCAGTAGTTCTGCTCGCTCGATGTGAACTCCCGCGCGTGGTACGTCCGCGCCTGGCCTGCCGAAAGTGGTTGCGAGATGGAAAGCATAATGTACGCCTCGGTCCTTACGGCTGCTGCGTCACTGGCGCTGCCTCAGTCTGTGGTTGGGTATTCTGGGGGTGTAAGCCCAAACCCTAGAAAATTCCGTCACCCCACCTCGAGCCCAGCTACGATTGCATCGAGATCGATGATCTGCCCGTCGCTGCGAAATGTGTAGTGTCCGTTCAGATGGATGTGG
>Ga0224527_1001677_pt1 | contig 10524 bp, 8 predicted proteins | sample CBST0metaG_FD_179882 | JGI IMG/M metagenome (GOLD analysis project Ga0224527, IMG submission 179882) | Peat soil microbial communities from Stordalen Mire, Sweden - C.B.S.T0 | ecosystem: Environmental > Terrestrial > Soil > Wetlands > Peat | place: Sweden: Norrbotten County, Stordalen Mire... | reverse complement strand
GCCCTGTTTTAACCCTCTTTCCCCCATTTTTGATGTGCTACAGGGCGCTACGGTTTTCGGAGCCGAAAGGGCAAGCTCAGGGCCTGCTACGAATTTCCAGGGCGGGTACCCCAGCGCCCTTTCCCGCCGCGCCGAGAAGGTGACTCAGATTCCTTCGCTGAACATACCCGAGACCCCAACGGCGCCATCCGTAGGCGATGAATCAAGTCACCACCCGCTGGCACTCTTATACAATTCGTTCATCATGACGATTCTCTCAGCTGAAATCAAAAGGGCGATGGGGCTCAGAGATGAAACGATGATTCGTGTCTTTCCTTTCAAACGGAGCCCTAACAGAAGACGCCTCTCTCGATTCGCTGAGGAACTAGAGATTCATGCTGATTGATTTCGACAAGAACGTGGCCAGTCTAAAGAACTACCAGCAGTCGGTCATTCTCGACCCACGGCAGTGGCGAACCTTTCAGAATCAAGCGCCTCTTCAATGGCAGTCGATCAAATTTGAACAGGCATCTCTACCAAGCATCCCCGATGTTCGCGGAATCTATATGTTTGTGGTCCAGTTCCAGGACCACTCGGTTTCGCCTCTTCGATTCCCGCTGCACGGCTATATAATGTATGGCGGTATTACCGGCAAGGAGGCAGACACCGGCACTCTTCGTAAGAGATTCCAGAACTATTTAAGGGAACAGAAGCGAGCGAAAAGAGTGCAGATTTGGTCGATGCTGAACAAGTGGAAAGACGACATCTATTTCCACTATTCGACGGTCGCATCGCAAGTGAATCTGGGAACTCTCGAAACGGCTCTGAACGACGCAGTGATACCACCAATTGTCACAAATGACTTCTCGGCGGAAGTGCGCGAAATGGTTCGCGTCCTCCGCACAAATTAGGTGCAAACATGAAGAGAAGATTCTTACCTGCCCTGCGCGGCATTTTTGGGGATTGGGCATACTACAGCTGCTTAATGTCCCTAACGGAGCTCTCTGCGAGAGTGACCTTCGCCAAGGAAATCCACAAGAGCAAGAAGCTCTCTGCTCTCATTCAACGCGAGCTTAAGCGCTCGCGCGCGAAAGAAATTGCCGAGTACCTCCAGACCAACCCTGAACGCTTCTTCAACTCGCTTGTTGTTGCAGTATATGACGGAGATCCCGCATGGCATCAGCTCGACCATTTCACTCCACAGGTACATGATATTGCCGTGGATGATGTGCCTGAGGACGCCGTCGCGAGTTTGGGCTTCCTAAGCTTCAACGGGGAAGAAAAGCTTTTCGCGCTGGACGGTCAACACCGTCTTGCCGGAATACAAGAGGCCTTAAGCAAGGACAACGCTCTCGGAGATGACGAGGTTTCGGTCATCATTGTTGCTCACAAGAATACTGCTCCTGGATTGATACGTACGAGGCGGTTGTTCACCACCCTCAACAAGACAGCCAAGCCGGTAAGTAAAGGAGAGATCATTGCGTTGGATGAGGCAGATGTAATGGCCATCACGGTGCGCGATCTGGTTGAGAACCAAGCTCACTTTTCGGATGGTCGTATCCTGATCGTTGCGAATTCAAATCTTCCTGTTAGCGACGTATCGCATCTGACGACAATCGCAAATCTCTATGACGTTCTTACTATTCTGTTCTCCAAGGTCAAAGAAAAGACCCCAGTAAAGGAACTCCAGTACAACCGTCCAAGTGACAAGTGCCTAGCCGAGTACCGCGATTTCGCATTGCTATATTTTGAGTTGCTCGCCAAGACCTCACCGAAGCTTGCTGAGTACTTTGCGGCTGCCATACCTGAGAAGGTTGTGAAATCACAACGCACAGCCAGAGGGGGAAACGTCCTCTTCCGACCAGTCGGTCAAACATTGTTTGCCCACCTGACAGAAGCGTTGATCAAAGGCCGTTCTCTCGAAGACGCAATGGCAATCCTCAAGTTGCTCCCCACCGACCTGGCGAAAGCTCCCTATGTCAATTTGCTATGGAATCCGACCACGTCAACACTCGATTTGAGGAGACAGTTGCTTGTCCGTCGTATACTCCTGTACATGCTCGGCATTGTGAAGACACCAGTGCAAATCAAGAGGCTTAGAGATGATCTGGCCCGAGTCTTGGCGTGCGAGCCGAGTGAGGTGAGCTTTCCGGAAAAAGTCGTCAATTAGGTAAGAACAGGACAGGTGGAAGAGAAAAGCTATGTTGCCATTCGGTGTGCCTGAGTGGGTTGCCTGTAATTTGCCAACTAGGCGATGCCCGGATGTGACCACGCTATGAAGCGTCGCTATAGCCGAGTAGGAAGTCAGCGCCGAGGTCATAGCGCTGGAGCAATGGGGAAAGCACTCGGTACGTGTCCATGAAATTCATCGAGTGGCGGCTGAACTCGCTTATCCGTCCCAGTTCCTTTCGTAGGATCTGTTTCTCATGCTCCTCGGAAACGCTGCTCTTAGGGGGCAAGGGGAGGAAGTCCCAAAGGGTCGCGGAAAGCTTCCCAGGACTTCGGCGCAATATGCGGCCTCTTCTCTGTATGAACTGGCGAGGATTTGCGGAACTCGCGAGAATGAAGGCGGTCTCGCACGCTGGGATGTTCATGCCCTCGTCTAAGCAACGAATAGCGGTAAGAACCTCAATGCTGCCTGTGCGGAACATGGACAAGATCTCACGGCGTTCATTGGGGCTCTCTCTTGAAGTGAATTTGGAAACTCTGTAGCCCCTGTTCGAGACCATACGAGTAATGAGATCAATGTTCTGTAGATCCTCCGCATCAACGGCAACGTCCGAATCATCGCTGTCGTCGTTTTGTGCTCGACCCTCCCCGCAGTAAATCAACGTGCGCATCGTGACGTGTCCTGCATCCACGAGTTCGGCGAGTCGCTGGCGCTTCGATGCCAACGTTCCTAGGAATCGGGCGCGACGAAGGAGGAGCGCCTTTATGACATCGTCATCGAGGGGGCTCCCCTGGTTCTGGCCCCTTAGGGCATGGAACCGCTCCCTGATCCTCTGTGCGATCTGGCCGTATTGGTCCTCTTCGGCCGGCAACAATTCCACGAGCGCCAAATTGTAGCGATACGGGACCAGGAAGCCCTTCTCGATGGCGTCAGCCAATGTGAAGGTATACGCAACCGGGCCGTAATAAGCCTCGAGCCTTGCCGTCCCATCGGGGTCGCCATGCCGCTCATAGGTCGCCGAAAGCCCCAATCGCATCCCTGCGTTTTCGGGGAGTGCGCGGTTGTACCGCACAGTGCCGTGGTGATGGCATTCATCACCGACGAATAGGAAGCTGTTACTGTCCTTGATGCGGGCGATCAATTCCTGGAACCGGTCCGACGCGAGCGTCGCGTTTACGCATATCACCGCCACAAAATTTGCGCGCTCCGTCCTGAAAGCATCGACCTTCAAGGCAAGTTCCTGTTGCCAGTTCGGGTTGAGCGATGAGCACATGATTGCCTTGCCGCCAAAGGCCGCCAGTTCCTCCTCCCATTGCTCTGCAAGTACTTGGTAAGGAACCGCGATGATCAGAAACAGGCGATGCGTCACCCGCAGTAGTTTGGTTGCGGCGTAAAGGGCGGTGAAGGTCTTCCCCGCCCCTGTGGCAAGGTCCAGGATTCCGACGCCATCCTGCTTCTGCCACGCAGTGAGGGCGGCCCGCTGATGATCGAATACCTCAAACGCCGCCGGAACGGAGAGAGCGTCCCTCTCCCGAAGAACCTGTTGATCCTGGAACTGGCGGGCCAGCTCCAACTCTGTCGAGGCATCGTCCGGCAGCGAGACGACTCTCGCGAGGAGCTCTAGTCGCGATGCTTCAGGAAATTCGACGACGAGGGTGGAAGTCGACCGTCCGGCCCAGAGGTCGTTGAACGAGTCCACATGGGCCCCGAAGTACTCTTCTTCCCCCTCTCTCCAACTCCTGAACACGTTGATTGATTCGTAATTGAAGTCGGGACTCAGTGCATACACGCTCTCGTTGGCCGACCCTTGGAACACGACAAAGTCACCGGTAGCGTCCTCCAGGATGCCGATCTTCTCGTGGTACATACCACGACGACGAACAGCTACCTTGATGTCGAGGTGATTGTGCGAGACCAGCCATTGGAGCGCTTCGAGCCTCTTCAGGAACAGGCGCTCATTGACCTCGGAGAGGACCGTATGGAAGCTCCTGGCGAGCGTGTCGGGGAGCGCGGCGCGCTCGGCGTAGCCGCGCAATGCGGCATCATGTTCCTCAGCCTCAAGCTCTGCGCCGATGATGAGGCGCATTCTGCCTTGGTTCTGGACAAATGCGGTCAAGCCTTGGGCGGCATAAGAGAGGGTCGAGGCTGAAAAGAAGCCGACGGCCCTTGAGTACGAAGTGGAACATGAGAGCGCAGGGATATAGAAGTCGCGAAGGAGATTGTCCTTCTCGCTGTTGTATACGGACTTGAGCGGTAGATCACGTAGTCTCAAAACGAACAGCCCCCAACCCACCACCGGTATTCGAACTTCGCGGGGGCAGAAGCTTCTCTTTTCGCAATCCTTCAAGCAGCGCTTCCGCACCCAAGATGTCCGTCGGTAACTCCGAAAGGAAGTGATTGAGGAGCCGAGACCCACCGAGGGCATACTCCTCAAATATATTCACCATTTCGTCGATTCGCTCCTCCGCAAAGATCATGTAATCCTTGGTATGAGCAAGCGCGATCATCCTGACACAGGAAAGGGCATCCTCGTTCTTTGCAAAAACCTCTTCGGGGATCGGAGCGGTGGTATGTCCGGCCAGTTCTTCTCTTCGGCTGAGCTGGAAGCCGAGGATGGCCGCAAAGCAAAGCAACTCGCGCAATGTGCCGAAAAGCGGCGCCCCATCAGGTCGCGCGCCCCCAGTCCATTTATACTCCCGGTTGCCAAGCCGGTTATACATATCCTCGAATTCCATCGAGCGGCGAACATCTCTTAAGATTCGACGGCTCATCACCATACCCTCACAATCGCGGTCGAGCTGTCTGCGCGGTCGTTGAGACTCGGGACGGATGCACCGCGCACCGAGTACGGCAGCACCATCTTCTCTCCACGCGGGATCTGTAACGCGTAGCACGCTCCCACCCTATCCATGATCTCCGGGGATTCTTGCAGCGTTCGTGCCTGCGAGTCGGAGACAAAGAGGATGACCTGACGCGCCATACGTGGAATCCACGAGATCGCCCCCGCTTGGAAGAGCGTGTCAAGCTGACCAAACGGCGCGTCTAAAACGAGAGGAGCCACCGTGCCGGGCACCAAGAACTCGTTCTCGTCGGCTTCACGCACCGAGCAGAAGTGGATCAGCGCCGAAGTGAACGCCAATACGAGCAGCTGAGCTTCGCCGGTACTCTTCCCGGATTGCAGCTTTGTCACCTTGTCCCGAAGGCTCAAATTGAACTTTCCGTCGAAGAACGCCTCTTTATCCCGGTGCATACTTGTGAGGTTCTGATTGGTAAGTGCGAGAACCTTCTCCCGCGCCTGGCGCTCGTACACTTCCATCTGCTCGACAAGAAAGGCCCCCAGTTGTTCCACGATCCCGAGGGTGACTCTTCGTTTTTCCATCTCGGGCTTCGTGCGAATCCTGCGGGTGTATTCGCCCCTCACCTTCTGGAGCTCTGGCTCGAGGTCCACCCGGATCTTGCGCTCGAGATCGCCGATCTGGCGCTGCACCGTTCCCATTTGCTCTTCGAGGTTCTCCCGTTTGCGGGCTTTTTCGGCCAACACTTCGAGATTGGTTCCCCGAAGGCGAGCATTCAGCTCTTCAATGTCCCTGTTGGCAACGTTCCACTCCTTGTCCAGGGAGCGTACGCGGTCCTCGTGAAAACCGACTTCTGATCGGGCCTTCGCGATTGACCTCGAATACCGGTCTGCGGTCGCTTTGATCTTGAGAGCGATGTCGGTGACATCCTTGCGGCCACCTTGAGTGAGTAATGCCTCGACGGCATTCCACGCCTCACCACCTTTTTCGAGTGAACGCGCGCAGATGCACACCTTCGCATCGAGCAGGCTCTGGATAAAGCTGTCCTGGAAGTCAGAGGGAATCCGCCCTCTGAACTCCTCTTCATCGATAGCGTCAAGCGCTGCCTCAGATAGTGCGGCGGAGCAGACCAAGGCGGCGCTTTCCCGTATCCATCTATGGATCTCCTTTTGGGCACCGAGCCTGGCCGTTTCGGCGGTCTGCCGTTTCGCTTTCGCGCGTTCAAGTTCCGACTGCAACAGTTTGGTTTGATCGTGATCTCTCAGCTGCTGTTCGAGCTGAGCGATCTCGATCTTCGACGCCTCGATGAAATCTTCCTTCTCCCGGATCATCCGCCGGTTCTCTTCGATCAGCTGTTCGAATCGTTCGATGCTCTTCTGAAACAGTTCGATCTGCTCATCGCCGGATTCCCGCGCGATGTTGCGATCGAGCTTCTTCTGGATTACCAGCAGATCCTTAATGGCAGCTTCGATGACATTGCAGCCAAGAATGTTCCGGATCGCGTCGCTCACCTGTTTGTGCGTTCCCCGCGAGGCGAACAGACTGACGCGCTTTTCCCCGTGGAATATGAAGTTGGGCGCCATCTGCGGCGGAATGGCGCGATTGATCAGGCGCTGATAATGTGGCACTCCCACCCAACTGCCGTTTTGCCGTTTGATCTCGGCCATGGCGACCTCGTCGATCGAGGTCCTCCGCGAATTGCCAAGGTAGGTGTAGATCCGCTTCCGTGTGACCTCATACTCGCGCTGCTGGAATTCGAATCGCAGCCTGACCTCGACCTGGTTCTCGCGTGCGGTCGCGGCGGCATGATTGAGAAGGTCGTCTGCCTCATCAAAGTCCGGTTGCACTTCGCCATACAGGGCAAAGTTCACCGCGTTCAGGAGGGCGGATTTTCCGAAGGTGTTGTACCCAAGGATCAGGGTGACGTTCTGCTCGGGGGTGGTAGCGAAGTCGAGAGTATGTTCACCGCGAAACTGTCGAAAGTTCTTAACGGTCAGCTTTTGCAGGATCACTGGGGACTCAACCTCCGGGTCTCCTCCAACATCAGCTTCTCGATGAGGCTCAGGCGCTGATCCTCGTTTTCCTCGTCACCGTACATCGACTCCTTTTCCAGATCGACGACGCGTTTGGCAAGATCTTTGAGCTCTGATGGAGTTAGGATCGTAGGCATCGGTTCCTCGTCAGACTTTTGTGCACCACGTATGATAGCAGATGGCGGTGCGCTAAATCGAAGAAAACGAACCTTTTAACCGAGGGCCTATGTACGTCATTATGATTACGTACGCTCTTCTCTCTATCCCGACTACCTCGTCAATCTGTTAAACTTCCATTGGCTATGAACCCCGGCAATTCATTCACGTACACCTTCGCGGCTCTTCGCGGCAGACAGGCCGGGAACGCCTACTACGTCGCGATGTGTCCGCTCAGGTTGATTCCGAAGCTGTTCCTCTATGATGAGGACGAACTGCCTGCGGAGTTTCGGGCCCAGCGTCCCTTGAACAGGACGCGGATCCCGGCGATCGCCCGTTACATGCTCGAAAACCCTAGGGAATACGTCTTTTCCTCCATCACGGCGTCAGTTGACGCGGAGGTCCGATTCGAGGAGAATCCACCGAATTCCGGCATGGGGAACCTCGTGATCCCAATGACGGCGAAGTTCATCATCAACGATGGACAACACCGGCGGGCCGCTATCGAGGCCGCACTTTCAGAGAACTCGGAACTGGGCGACGAGACGATCTCGGTCGTCTTGTTCATCGATGGTGGTCTGAAACGCAGCCAACAGATGTTCGCCGATCTGAACCAATACGCAATACGACCGAACAAGACGATCGGCATCCTCTACGACGTACGAAGTCCGCTTGCTCAGCTCTCACGGTTCATGGTCGAAGATGTCTTGATCTTCAAGACCCTCACGGACATGGAGCGCTCCAGCATCTCCAATCGTTCATTGAAGCTGTTTACGCTGAGCAGCATTTATCAAGGCACAAAATCCCTCCTCGGGAAGCAACGTATCGATCACGTCACCGCCGAAGATCGGACGCTCGCGGCGAGATTCTGGAACGCGGTGTCGGAGCAGATCCCCGAATGGCAGTTGGCTGCTCAAAAGAAAGCCAACCCTTCGGAACTCCGGAGAGAGTTCGTGCACTCACATGGGATCGCCCTGCATTCATTGGGCCTCATGGGCTCCACCTTGATCACCGCCTACCCGAACGACTGGGAGTCGCACCTCGCGTGCCTCGCTGCCGTCGATTGGAGCCGGCGGAATGTCGGCCTGTGGGAAGGCAGGGCGCTATCTGCGGGGAGGATCAGCAAGGCCACCACGAATGTGCAGTTGACTGCTGCCTTCCTTAAGCGCGCTCTAGACCTAAAGCTCTCTAAAGAGGAATTGAAACTTGAACTGGAAATGCGGAAGAGGGCCAAATGACCGATATTGTGAAGACGATCCAACGTGCCAACAATCTGTCGCACTCATTTTTGTCCGACCTCGAGGAGCAGATCAGGGAGGTCTACTGCGGCGATGATCGTCCGTGGGTTATTGGATACAGCGGCGGCAAGGACTCGACCACTGCGTTGCAACTCGTATGGAATGCACTGAAAACATTGCCGCAAGAGGCCCGTAAGAAGCCCGTGTACGTGATATCCTCCGACACCCTTGTTGAGACCCCAATAATCGTAGATTATGTTGATCGCACGCTGCGCCAGATCAATGAGAGTGCGAAGGCCGCAGGGCTCCCGATCTCGTCACATAAGGTAGAACCGAAGACCAACGACACCTTTTGGGTGAATCTGATCGGCCGCGGCTATCCGGTCCCTTCAACGCAGTTTCGATGGTGCACCGAACGGTTGAAGATTTCGCCGGCGAACGCCTTCATTCTGGATCGCGTTGCGGAGTTCGGCGAGGTCGTCGTGGTCTTGGGGGTTCGAAGCGCGGAAAGCAACACGCGAGCGCAGGTCATGAGCCTGCACAAGATCAGCGGTTCGCACCTGTCGCGCCACTCAACGCTACCGAAGGCATTTGTCTACACGCCGATCGAGTCGTTCACCGTGGACGACGTCTGGACGTACTTGTTGCAGGTCCCTTCGCCCTGGGGCGGGAACAATCGAGATCTGGTCACGTTATACCGAAATGCCCAGGCTGGTGAGTGCCCGCTTGTCGTGGACACTACCACCCCGTCATGCGGAAACAGCCGTTTTGGGTGCTGGGTCTGTACCGTCGTGAACCGGGACGCTTCGATGGAGGCCATGGTGGAGAACGGGGAAGAATGGTTGGAGCCCCTGCTCGATTTCCGGAACCGTCTGTCGTCCCTGCAAGATTCCGCGCTATGGCCGTCCATCCGGAAATACAAACGCCGCGATGGTCGCGTCAAATCAAAAGACGGCACTCCCCAACCGTGGGGACCGTATACGATCGAAGCGCGAAAAGACCTGCTAAGAGGGCTCCTGGAGGTTCAGCGCACCATCGCAGCCGTTGAGGGCCATGCGAAAACCGAACTGATCCGCAAGGACGAACTGGAAGCGATCCGTGCGATCTGGAGACTTGAAGAGCATGACTGGGCGGACTCCGTTCCCACGATCTGTAGAGAGGTCATCGGTGAACCCGTAGAGTGGATACGGTACGAAACCCCTGTCTTTTCTTCGGACGAGCAAGATACGCTACGCGCCATCTGTGATCGACACGAACTTCCGGTAGAGATGGTCGCCAAATTGATCGAAGTGGAACGAAGCCTGCAGGGCATGAGCCGGAGGGCGTCGATCCAGCGAAGGCTCGCGTCGGTCTTTGAGGAAGACTGGCGAACCACCGAAGAGCTTCTTAACGATGAGCCGGTCGAGGTGCATCCTTGATTCTAAAGCGCCTCACCATGAACGATTTCGGCACCTATGCCGGAGAGCAGAGCCTCGACCTCGCAACGGACGGGAACCGCAACGTCATCCTGATCGGCGGCAAGAATGGCTCCGGTAAGAGCACCTTTCTAGAGGCTATCCGGCTTTGCTTTTATGGGCGCTTTGCCTCGCGGTCCACATCTCGGCAGGACAGGTACGAGCGCTATTTGCTCGATCGTATCCATAGGGACCCCTCGACCTCCGTTCCTTCTCGGTCCGCGTCCGTGCAGATCGAATTCGATTACGGTGATCAGGATGGTATTCGAACGTACGTGGCCGCCCGGCGGTGGGAGAGGACCGCGAGCGGTGGGGTAAACGAGCGGTTCGACCTTTCCTGCGATGGGACCCCCATAACTGATGTGGACCCGTCTCACTGGCAAGATTTCGTCCAGGAACTAATCCCGATCGGCGTTTCCGATCTCTTCTTCTTCGACGGCGAAAAGGTGCAGTTGCTTGCCGAAGATGATTCAGACAGGAAAACACTTTCGGACGCCGTGCGAGATCTGCTCGGCACCGACATCATCGAAAAGCTAAATGCTGACCTGAATATCTATCGCTCACGGGCGGTCCAACGCGCGGCGTCCGAAGATCATGCGGCCACGGAATTGGCGAGCCTCAACAACGAGGCGGAGACCCTCCGTACCCGCCGTGACCTCTTCAAGAGGGAGGCGGAATCAGCAGACGCGATTGTTGCGG
>Ga0224527_1001669_pt1 | contig 10562 bp, 11 predicted proteins | sample CBST0metaG_FD_179882 | JGI IMG/M metagenome (GOLD analysis project Ga0224527, IMG submission 179882) | Peat soil microbial communities from Stordalen Mire, Sweden - C.B.S.T0 | ecosystem: Environmental > Terrestrial > Soil > Wetlands > Peat | place: Sweden: Norrbotten County, Stordalen Mire... | reverse complement strand
ATTAATAAATTCTTATTGATTAAACATATACAAAATTGTATAATTATTTTGGCTGTTTTAATCAAATTTTCTATTACAAAAGACCTCTTGATTAATTTCAAGGGGTCTTTTGTATTTCTGGTACAGTTATTTTTAAATTATAGAAAATTGGATTTTTGTATAATTCAGTGCTTCGATATTCGAATTGAGCTCATAATTGAGATTCACTTATCATAATTTTATCGTTTTTAATAACCTCTCTTTTTACCTCTCCCACCGGAACCATTCTAAAAACGTTAAACTCAGCGTAACACTCGGTTCTGTTTTCAATAGTATGAATTGAATCTTTAACTCTTAAAATAAAACCTTTCGATACTGTCTCTGCCTTAATTGCGTTATCTTCTTTCCATTTGACACAGATGTCTCCTTGGGTTACTACAATTACTTCTTCAATTTTTTCGTGCTTATGCCATTCCTGTATAGAATGCGGGGAAATTTTGCATTGATGAATTTCAAATTCATCAAAAATATAATAATCCACTTGCGTTCCATTTTCTTTGAGAACGGAAATTGCATCTTTCTTTGTGAGAATTTCGACTTTACTCATCTTGATTCCTCCAAATCGGTAGTCCGCTCGGACTACTTTATGATACCATCAATACCCTTTATTTTCAATAAAGGCCGCCCTCACGTTGAGGACGGCCTTTTCTATGAATTGCAGAAAACTTTTTTTGTATAATACAAGTGCTCCGATATTTGCATTATGTCATTATATTTGTTTACAACTTGCGCAACACAAGAATAGAGAATACTTAACAACATCACTAACAATTTTCTTTTCACCTACATATATTGTTTGAAACTTGGCATCTTGGAATCCGCTTTTTACAATTACTTTCTGTAATTCTAAACGATCAAATCCATTATGCCCACAAAAATCTTTTTCTCCTTTATGAAAGCGACCATCTTCCTTATCAAGATCAATAATAATTAATTTGCCATCTTCTTTCAGCAGATTATGTAACATTGCTAATTCTCTTTCAATATCTACGATATGGTGGAAAACCATTGAACTATATACAACATCAAATTTTCCATAATACTTATGTTCTGATAACAACTCAATTCCAAATGCAAAGATATTTTTAGTGCCAAACTGTGAAATTTTTTCATTTATTACAGATAACATTTCTTTTGAAGAATCGACACAATAAATTTTGCAAAATTTATTAATAAGGTCAAAAGAGATTAACCCCGTTCCACATCCTATTTCTAATGCAGTTAGCCCTTTTGTTTCCCCTAAACTACCCTCAATTGAGTTGGCTAAAACTTTGGCGCGCTCAATTCTTCGTTCTGTATCCCATTTAGATGCCATTTCATCAAAAAACATATTTTATTCCTTCTTGAGCTATATAAATAATCGGTAGTAAGTTTGAATTGTTTTATAATATCATCAATTACATTTATTTTCAAATAGAGCCGTCCTGCTTTTGTAGGACGGCTCTATTTGAATTATAGAAAATTTTGGTTTTGTATAATCCCGAGCTCAGGGATGCTCGCTATGGCTCATAGTAGATAGTCAGCTAAATGTGCTACTTATTATATTGGAATTCAGCATCTGGTGGCAAATCTACATCTCCAACAATTACATACTGTGCATTAAAAATATAACTAAACAAGTTCTTAGAAATTCCGTTAGGGCGCTGTAACCTTTCTTTATCAATACAAAACACTATTCTTGCCTGATCTCTTTTCCAGACCATACCAGAAAAAATTTTGTTCAATATCGTTGGATTTCCTTTCGATACCCAAACTACTTTTCTGTTATCTTCTAACAAACGTGATATTTTATAGTCTGGTTTAGGATAATTTGCTTCTATTTTTTTATTTCTTTCTTTAGCTTTGATACTTTCGTATGTACCTCTATGAGTAACAATTTCTTTTTTCATAAAACTCCACTTTCTTATACTGTCAAGAATAATTTGAATTAGAAAAAATACCTACTATTTACAATAAAGTCGCCATTACAAAAGAGGACAGCTCTCAATTATAGAAAATTGAATTTTTGTATAATTCAGTGTAATTAAAAAATAAATTCTACCATTTTGTTCATATTTAATAATATTTGTTATTTAGTTTATTGTTATTTAGTTTATTGTTATTTAATAAATTATAGTTTATAATGTATCATATTATGGTGTATAATGTCGAATTAAGAAGCAAACATAATTTTCTACTTTATTTACTTACAGTCTTCTCTTACATAAATTTAAACATCGAAAAAGGCAAACCCGCTGAGAAACGGGGACGCAAAGCCACGGGTCTAATACAATTGTGATGACAGCCGGGCTACCATGCAAAAAACCATGGCATTTTTATGCTATGGTTTTTTCTATGTTTACAGAGATCTTTATCTTTCTGGAATGAGGTGTTTATTATGCCAGTTATAATGTCCCGCGTAATCGTATATCGTCCATCTAACAGCCCTTCTTGTAAACCAATATATGAAACCGAAGCAATAGGGGACAAAATTTACTTGTTTCGCCGACTGATGCCTGACGAGTACAAGAGAAACTTCTATGCCCCAGAAATCGAGAGAAGTGGCAGAATTAAATTGAAAAAATTCGACTGCGAATTGGAGGCAAGAAAATATGTGCATGAACATTTGTCACTAAAGAATTATAAAACTTTCTCACTTCACTGTAGGTCATTTATTATAGTAAAGAGTATCCACAAATAAATAATTAAGTAACAGGAGAATATTGAAATTATGAAAATGGCTATAAATATAAAGCGCTTAGGCACTAAAATTTCTAAAGTTAATACGAAAAAAAAATTATTTGGTTGGTATGCTAATATAAAAATTTCTAGTAAATTTATAGTGTCTTTGATAACCGTAGCTATTCTAAGCAGTATGTTGATTGGCATAGTTGGCATAATCAATATTGTGAAAATTAGAAATACGTCTGATTATATATATAATAATAATTTAGTACCTTTAACATCACTTTATAAAATTTCTACAAGTTTTCTATCGGTACAAACGGAATTAAGGGACGTTGCAATAGGAAAGAATAATACAGATATTGTAACCATAGATAAAACGCAGCAGGAAATACTTAACCAATTGACCATTTATAGCAAGTATGCTTATACAAATCAGCAAAAGACTTACATTTCTAATTTGGTAAGTGATATATGTAACATGGAAACGTATGAACAAAATATTTATGATAGTTTTCAATTTGGTAATAAATCTGATGGTTATGCTCTGCTTTATGGTGATTTTGCGAAGACAACTAACGACTTTGAAAGCACGATAAACAAGACTTATACACTCAATACTAGCGAGGCAAAATCAAACAACGAATCAAATGCCATAAACTTCTACATAGCGCTCGTCGTAATGAGCGCTATCGTGCTGCTAGTTATTGCACTGTCAGTATTGATTGGTACATTCAACGCGAAGATGATTGGAAAACCCTTAAAAAAACTTATGGATGCCGCCGACTCAATTTCCCACGGAAACCTTGATGTGGATATAGATGTCTCGGCAAAGGATGAGACAGGCATCCTTGCACGGTCTTTCACAAAGATATCAGATTCGCTCCGCTTCCTTAAAGCTGACGTTGACATCCTCATAGGCGGGGCGATTGAAGGTAAGCTTGAGACAAGAGTAGATATTACAAAGCATCAGGGTGCCTACCGTGAGATCATTGATGGGGTTAATAAGTCTCTTGATGCCATCACAGTACCTATGAACACAGCCGCTGACTATATCGACAGAATCAGTCGTGGTGAAATGCCTGATCTTATTACCGATGATTATAATGGTGATTTCAATAAGCTCAAAAACAACCTTAATACTTGTATTATGGCAATTAAAGGTCTGATTACCGACGCCCACATGCTTGCTCAGGCATCGGTGGAAGGAAACCTTTCCGCGAGGGTGGATGCTTCAAAACATCAAGGCGATTACAGAAGCATAATTGAGGGTGTAAACAATACGCTTGACGCAATTACCATGCCACTTAATACAGCCGCCGATTATATCTACAGAATCAGTCGCGGTGAAATGCCTGAAGTCATCACCGACGACTTCAGGGGCGACTTCAACAAGCTCAAAAACAACCTAAACACCTGTATCGGAGCTATAAACGAGCTGATTGCGGACGCAAACATGCTCGCGCAGGCGGCATTAGAGGGCAAACTTTCCACAAGAGCTGAGATTTCAAAACATCAGGGCGATTACAGGAGCATAATTGAGGGTGTAAATGATACGCTTGATGCTATCACTGTTCCTCTGAACACAGCTGCTGATTATATAGATAAAATCAGTAATGGCAATATACCCGAAAAGCTTACCGATAATTTCAGAGGTGATTTCAACAAAATCAAAGACAATCTAAATGTCTGCATTGATGCGGTAAATGGCCTGATTGCAGATGCCAACATGCTGGCGCTAGCCGCGGAGGAAGGCAAACTCTCCATTAGGGCAAACGCTGAAAAACATCAAGGCAGCTTTAAGAGTATAATTGAGGGGGTCAACAATACCCTCGACGCCTTCATCGGGCCAGTTAAAGAGTCAGCCGATGTCCTAAATGAAATGGCTAAGGGTAATCTCAAAGTGGTAGTAACGGGAAACTATAGGGGTGACCTTGCACAGATTAAAAACGCACTTAACGATACGACTGTTTCACTGTCGGGCTACATAAACGAGATATCAAGGGTGCTTGCAGAGGTTTCTTCGGGCAACCTAGATGTGGAGATTAACTCCGAATACAAGGGCGACTTTGTTGAAATCAAGAATTCCATCAACGATATCATCGTTTCGTTTAACTCAACAATTAAAGAAATTATTTGCGCTTCTGAAGAAGTAGCTTCTGGCTCTCATCAGGTTTCGGACGGCAGTCAGCAGCTTTCACGCGGAGCGACAGAGCAGGCGAGTGCGATTGAGGAGCTTACGGCATCTATTATGCAAATCGCGTCACAGACAAAGCAAAACGCCGTCAACGCGGGAAAGGCAAGCGAGATTACGACTGAAGTAAAGATAGATGCTGAAAAAGGTAACGGACAAATGAAGCAGATGCTTGAGGCCATGAATGAAATCAGCATGTCCTCAATAAACATCAGCAAAATTATAAAGGTGATAGACGAAATCGCCTTTCAGACGAACATTCTTGCGCTCAATGCAGCTGTAGAGGCTGCAAGAGCCGGCCAGGCTGGCAAGGGCTTTGCAGTGGTTGCCGAAGAAGTAAGAAATCTTGCAGCAAGGAGCGCAAATGCGGCTCAAGAAACAACGGGACTAATCGAAAACTCTATCAGCAAGAGCAGGCTTGGTATGGAAATTGCACAAGGCACGGCGGGATCACTGAATAAAATCGTGTCCGGCGCCGAGAAGGCAGCGGCGCTTGTGGGCGAGATCTCAATAGCCTCAAACGAGCAGGCAACCGGTATTGCACAAATAAACAAAGGTGTGGAGCAGGTTTCGATGGTAGTACAGGCAAATTCAGCCACTGCAGAGGAAAGCGCAGCATCAAGCGAGGAACTGTCGGGTCAATCCGAATTGTTGAAAGAGAAGGTAAGTAGATTCATACTAAAGATGTAATCTAATTCTGTTTTTTGTGTTTTCTCAAAATATAAATAATAGTTAGTCCGTTCTGAATTTGAATAATACTAAACCTTTCTTTTGTATAGTTAAGTGACAATCCATTAAAAAAAATTAAAATGGTGTCAAAAGTGGTGCGCAACAAATCAGCCTGCTTTGCTGGCTGACGTGCAGAGAGACGTCACAAGTGACGCCTCTCTTTATCCTGTATAAAACTCAAAAGTTCAAAAATATGCATTAATATTTCCAGTTTGCCGATAACAAATTAATCCTCATAATGACCCTTGCAAGCAATAATCAGCAGATTGTTGCTATCGTCAAAATTATAAATCAGTCTGTTTTGATGGTCGATTCGCCTGCTCCACGCTTTGCGGTATTTCAACGGTTCTGGTTTGCCTATGCCCTCTGATAAACCGTTCCGTTCAATGTCCTTAACAAGCTCATTAATTTTTTTTAATGTCTGCTTATCTTGCATTTGCCAGTAAAGATAATCATCCCAAGCTCTGTCAGACCATATCTTATTCATCATCGACCTCTATAAGCTCATGGATAGTGCCTTTACCGCTTGCAAGCTGTTCCATAGATCTATCAATCATATTAAGGTAATAGTTGTTTTTAATGGCTTTCTGCATTGCATTGTATTCTTCAAGACTGATTATAACCACATTTTTTTCGTCTTTACGTGTAACAATAACAGTTTCATTGCTATCAGTAACTTTATCGCAATAATCTTTGAGGTTATTGCGTATGGTCGAATAATTTACTGCTAACATAGATTACAGCTCCTTTTGTGCAATTTGTTGTTAAATTTATTGTACAATATTATTATATGTACGTCAAGTTTTATAATACATTTTTCAAAAAGGTAATTATGTGTTGTATAGTTACTTTTATTTGCACTCAATACCGATTATAAGCCATTTTTGAGAATAAATATAAAGAGCATAAGGGGGCAGGGAACCGAAAAGGCTTAAAGCCTGACAGTGTCAGGCTTTAAGAGGGGACTGAAAATTCTTTTTGTATGCGATTTGTGTGCGCAATATTTACTTTTTTTAGGTGATTTTGGTGAGGTTAGCATACAATTAGCACACATTTTTTATTATGTCACACATTTCGCATACATCACCTTAAGCCAAATTGAGTATAACTTACAAGCATAAAAAGATTAGAACAATCCTTGATCCTTAGCCTTTGCGATAAGAAAAAAAGAGTTCACAATCTGCTGTTATTGGGTTTGTTTACCCTTGTAAGCCACATATATGCCTTTCTAGCCGCTTTTTTAATTTTAAAATAAGAATATATGGTTTCAGGTAAAAGTCGATTGTAGGAGATTTTAGATGGTGTACAAGCTGTCATATAAAATTTGCTGTATTTTTCCTTGTCAAGAGGAACGTGGAATACCGGAACCAGTGTCTCAACATTGGTGAGGATATGCCGCGAAAGCCACTTGACAATATACTACACCGTTAGGTGACACTGTTCCAAAGGAGGGCATGTCTGCCCTCCTGCCTAACGGCGAGTGTGGGGAAGTATTGAGGGGGCAGCGCCCCCTTGATTTCGTATTTCTTCGGCTATGCCGAATACCTTATTTCAAGTTGTGATAAATCTGGTTTAAGTTAAAAAAAGCCGCCCAGAGGGCGGTCACTACTTTAGAAAAAATACTTAAATATACTTAAGAATACTTAGGGACAAACCAAACCCAGTGTTTCTGCGGATTCCTGGGCTTTAAAAACCACCTTTTGATAGTTTAAAACCACCTTTTGATAGTCTTAAAACCACCTTTTGATAGCTTTAAAAACCACCTTTTGATAGTTAAACCACCTATTGACGATAGGTGGTTTATTGGCTTATAATGGTACTGAGGTGACAAAACGTGAAAAATGACAAATCATATCCACTAGCATATAACAAGGAACATTATACTGTAATGGCTAATGATATTATAAAAGGCAAACAGGAAATGACATTACAGGAATCACGCATTATTCGTCTGCTTATTACACAAGTCGTCAAACAAGATAACGACTTGAAAACATACACTTGTAGAATTCAAGATTTAGCGAAATTTCTTGGCATACCAAGTGGAAACTTGTATCGTGATATTCGTGGTATTTGTGACAATTTATTGCGAAGTGTTGTTCGTATTGGTACGGGCAATCCTAAAGAACCGTGGCGGATATTCCAATGGATTCAGCTTGCACAGTATGACGGTAATGGAAACTTAACGTTAATGCTGTCAAATCAGATAAAGCCTTATGTTGTTGAACTTGATAAATGGTTTACTCAGTATAAACTCGGCAATATACTTGCTATGCAGTCTTTTTATGCAATCCGTTTGTATGAGTTAATAAAGTGTCAAGATGGAATTTCTCGAATAGAAAAAGACTCCCACGAGTTTGCTATTGAATATTTAAAAGAATATTTTTGTTGTGAAAAAAAATATCAGCGTATAAGTCAATTTAAAGAAAAAGTTATTAATATAGCTGTCAAGGAAATTAACGAAAAATCTGATATTAGGCTTGATACTGAGTACATAAAAACAGGCAGAACTATTACCTCTGTTTGTTTCTTTGTCCACTGCAATTATAGTAAGCTTCAATTGGCTGGTCAAACAACATTTGAGGTGCAGCCATGAGTAAGACTATCAAGCAAATTGCAGATGAACTAGAAGTAAGTAAGACCGCTATTCGTAAAAAGATGACGGTCTTATTCACCGATAACACCGGAAACCAGTTTGCGGAAACTGTTTCCGGTGTTATCTACATCACTGATTTCGGTGAAAACCTGATAAAACAGTCATTCACAGGAACTAGAGAAAAACAAGTTTCCGGTGAGTTTTCGGAAACAAAATCATGCGTTTCCGGAAACCAACCGGAAACCAAATCGAGTGAAGTTTTCAACTTTGATGTGGTTATTGACACACTAAAAAAGCAGTTAGAGCAGAAAGATATTCAGATAGCTGAGAAAGACAAGCAGATAGCAGAAAAGGATAAGCAAATAGACCAAATCCAACAGGCTTTACTTCAACAGCAAAAACTACACCAAACCGACCAAATAAAAACTCTTAAATTGACCGATGGAAACAAAAAACACTGGTGGAACTTTAAAAAAAATAAAGAAAGTGTATAAAGTTTAATCAAGTACATGAAAAAAGAAGTCCGTTCGGACTTCTTTTTTCATGTACTTGATTAAACGATGCGAGAAAACGAGTATTATTAAGTTTGACCTTAAAAGGCTCAACCACAATATTTAGTGGTTGAGCCTTTGTTTTTTTAGTCATAAAAAAAGAGCCAAATTAAAAATACGGCAGAATTTGAGGTTTGACTTTTTAGGCTGTTTGACAGGTCACTTGCCCAATTATCCGAAATTTTCCTTTTGTATAATTCAGTCCGCAGTTGTTCGCATTATACTCCATACTCTAACCTAAAGTTTTTTTGTAAGCATAAAAAATTAGTGGTTTAATTCCGCCAAGTCTTTCCATGAAATATTAGGATGAACGTACCGTTTTCTACCCTGTGTTTTATCTTTGTAGTTAATTGCTTTGGCAGGGCAATTTTGAATACAAGCAACACATTGCTCGCAATGATGATTAAAATATGGCTTGCCATTTTTCCCTAATTCAATGTTTTTCACCGGGCAAATCTTTTTACAAATACCGCACTTTATGCAGGCATCGGACACATTAAAATGCTTATCCAAATTGGGGGCGAAGTGCATCAGTCCCTTATATGCGAGTTGCTGAAACGGCTCTATTACGGTATCTATTTTATTAGTAGCCTTGTTTGTTATCATCTTTATAATTGGCACCAAATCTATGTCCGATTGACGCGTTTCTTCCTCAACTGTATCACGCATGTCGTACATGATAACATAGTTAGAAAACATGTCAATTTTGTCAGCGTAATTCAGTGCAATACTCTTTCGTTTCAATAACTTGTGTAATTGTACAACTGAATTGCCACCACATGAAACCTTTCCACAGGTAGCTACGGCAAAGTAATAGGCACTCTTGTTGTTATTTAAATCAAGACTTGAAACAAATTCTGATACTTTCGCTGGTAGCCCCCGATAATAGGTTGGGTATACAAAGCCAATAGTGTCATAACCATCCGACAAACTATAATCTTCGTGACTACCCATTGATACAATTTCGCAGTTTTCTAATTCTTTGGATATTTTTTTTGCAGCCCATAAACTGTTGCCCGTTCCTGAAAAGACAAAGATAATGTTTTTACTCATTTTTTGCACCTCATCATATAATTGTTTGTGCGCATATATGCACATTTATTATTAATAAAAAAGGCATTACTGCCAATTTTATTACTTAATTATAATTTGTCAACAACTTTTTTAAACTCTCAGTCGTTTGTTCAAACTTTTCAACAACAAATATTTTGTTGGCTTCATAGTAGATGTTACGGTTTTCTCGGTTTTTTAATACAATTTTAAAGCGGTACATCAAATCCAAATGTCGTGATATGACAGAGCGGTCTTGAGAAAAATTTTCGGCTATGTCCTTAATGTTCTTTTTGCCGCTGCCCACAAGGTAGATTAGTATTTCAGAGCGCACAGGGTCAAACAGTGTTTTATAAAACTCAAAGTCAATGCTATCCGCTATAAGACTGCCACAAGCGAAAACATTTTTTCCGGTTTCCATATTTCATCACCAAAGTCATTATATATGCACACACATGCATTTGTCAAGCATATTCGAAAAACTTGTCCTTCTACTAATGAAGCGTTTTATAAATAATAGGCAGTTAAACTGACTTTTTCATAATACCATCAATACCCATTATTTGCAACAAAGCCGCCCCACAGTGAGGGCGGCTCTATTTGAATTATAGAAAATTTTGCTTTTGTATAATACACTGCTCATATCTTCGCATTAAATAGTGTATCGGGAATGAAATGTAATTAGCTAAAAGACAAAATGACGATGACCGTGAAGTGGAAAGTACCTACGGCTTTTTGA